>JGI24422J19971_10000020_pt1 | contig 64734 bp, 86 predicted proteins | sample DeeMarSWOR152_54_FD_19971 | JGI IMG/M metagenome (IMG submission 19971) | reverse complement strand
AGCATGGGGAGCAACAATTCCCTTCACTTCCTTCTTATCGCTTTTTACAGATTCAAAGAATCCTAATAACATTTTTTCTAATTCTTCTTTTCTTTCAGGATAAAACATTCCTGCCACAAGAGGATTCCTAATTCCCATAAAAGAAATAAGACTTTTATAGTATAAATTTTACTTTTTAAGCTTCTCCTCAATCTCAAAATCTTCTACAGAATATTTAAACTCCTCATCTTCCTTTATTTTTTCCCTATTCTTTAATATCTCTCTAGCAAGAAGCCAATAAACAGTTGCAACGGATTTTCTCCCCTTATTATTTACAGGAATAACATAATCTATGTCATTTATCCTGTTTGTTGTATCACAGAAAGCGACTATAGGGATTCTCATTTTTGTTGCTTCTTTAATAGCCTGAGAATCAACAACAGGATCAGTAACAATTAAAACATGTGGTTCATAGTAACTAGGAAAGTGAGGATTTGTTATTGTTCCAGGCAAAAATCTTCCTTGAACAGCCTTTCCTCCAACAATTTCAGCAAATGTTGTTATAGCCTTCCACCCCACAGTTTTTCTAGAGACTGCTAATATTTTTTTGAAACCTGCTAAGAACTTTCCAGCAATTTTTATTCTTTTTTCTATTAGTTGTAAATCTAGAACAGCCAAACCATCACTCCTTATTTTATAAACAAATTTTTTCATATCTTTGGTTTGCTGTTTCATTCCAATATGCATTCCTGCTGAAAGATATTGTTCATATGTCATAGCAATCCTTTATTGGATTATATTATTTAAATCTTTTTGTTAGATGTTAATTTTATATAATATAACAGTGTTATACTATTTATGAAAAAGGTTTACATGGATTATGCAGCCACGACTCCTGTTGACCCACGAGTTTTAAAGAAAATGAAACCCTTCTTTAATAAAAAATTTGGCAACACAATGAGTCTTCATTCTTTCGGGAGAGAGGCTAAACAAGCTTTAGAACAATCTAGAGTTGATATAGCCAAGTTTATAGGAGCCCAAGACGAGGAAGTAATTTTTACAAGTAGTGTAACAGAGGCTAATAACATGGTCTTAAAAGGAGTTGCATTTGCCAATAAGGATAAAGGAAAACACATAATAGTTTCTTCAATAGAGCATGACTGCGTTTTAAATTCTGCTCGTTGGTTAAAAAAACAGGGTTTTAACATAACCTTTTTACCTGTTGATAAATATGGCTTTGTTAATTTGGGTGTTCTTGAAGACACCATAAGGAAAGATACCATACTTGTTTCTATAATGCATTCTAATAATGAGATTGGAACAATTGAACCTGTAAAAGAAATTGGAAAAATATGTAGAGATCACGATGTTTATTTTCATACTGATGCTGCACAGAGTTTTGGTAAAATGTTGATAGATGTAAAGAAAGAAAACATTGATATAATGACTGTTAGTTCACATAAAATTTATGGTCCTAAAGGTGTGGGGGCTGCCTACATAAGAAAAGGAGCCAATATAGAGCCTTTGATACATGGGGGTGGGCATGAGTTTGGTCTTCGTTCAAGCACGACAAATACAACAGGTATTGTTGGTTTTGCAGAAGCTGTTAGAATTTGCAAAAGAGAGATGAAAAAAGAATCAGCAAAACTTTCTAAACTTAGGGATAAGCTGATTAAAGGTGTTTTGAAGATAGAAAATTCGCACTTGAATGGTCACCCTAAGAAAAGATTACCTAACAATGCTAATTTCTGGTTTGCTTTTATTGAAGGAGAAGCTCTGGTAACACAACTAGATTTGAGAGGGATAGCTGCATCTACTGGTTCTGCTTGTTCTTCTGACACTTTAGAACCAAGTCATGTTCTACTCGCTATTGGATTGAGGCAAGAAGAAGCTCATGGAAGTCTAAGACTTAGTTTAGGAAGATGGAGTAAAAAACAAGAAGTTGATTATGTCATAAAAGTTTTACCAAAAGTAGTTAATAATTTAAGAAAAATATCACCATTTAAGGGAAGATGGTAGTTATGAAGTATAATTTACCTTATTCTAAAAAAATAATGAAGTATTTTAAGAACCCTAAAAATATTGGTAGGATTAAACAGCCTGATGGTATTGGAAGAGTAGGGAATATAGTATGTGGAGATGTGATGGAACTATACATAAAGGTTAAAAAAGACAAAAGAGGGATAGAAAAAATTTCTGATGCTAAATTTCAAACCTTTGGTTGTGTTGTTGCTATAGCGCTAAGCAGTATGTTGACAGAAATGGTTAAAGGGAAATCCTTGAGGGATGCCATGAAAATAACAAATAAAACACTTTTGAAAGAATCGGGTAAAGTCCCACCTATAAAGGTTCATTGTTCTGTACTTGCAGCTGATGCTCTTCAAGAAACAATATACAATTATCTTTCTAAACATAAACGAAAAATACCTAAAGAACTAGAGAAACAACATACTAGAATAATGAAAGAATTAAAAACACTGGAAAGTGCACATCCAGAACTTGTTACTTTTGAAAAGAAAGTTTTGAAAAGAAAATAATATATATGCTAAAATTATAAACAATAATGAGTTATATGAAAGTAGTACATGAAAGAGAAAAATGTATTGGCTGTGGAGCATGTGTGGCAGTATGTCCAAAATTCTGGGAAATGAAAGACGATGGAAAATCTAATCTAAAGAGTTCTAAAAAGGTTGGAAAAAACTTTGAACTTGAAGTTAAGGATCCAGGATGTTCTGAGGAAGCAGCTAACACATGTCCTGTTCAATGCATAATTATTAAATGATTAGATGATTAAGAAAAAAATAACTGGAGATATGGCTCTTGGAGAAGTGGTAATGAAGTATCCAGAAACTGTTCCAATTTTCTTTAAACATGGCCTTCCATGCGCTATGTGTCACTTAGCTTTTGGAGAAACTGTTGCTCAGGGTGCTGCTACCCATGGAATAAAGTTAAATCAACTTCTAAAAGAGCTTAACAAAGAAGTAAGCAAGAAGAAGAAAAAATGAAAGGAATTTATTGCCTAATTATTTTCTTGAACAAAAGCCAAAAGATAAGAATAGGTAAAAAAACCGGCTTCTTTCCAAGAGGGTATTACTGTTATGTTGGATCTGCTCTAAACAATTTAGAAAAAAGAATAGAAAGACACTTAAGAAAAGAAAAAAAGAAACGATGGCATATAGATTATTTTTTAGGTAAGGCAGAAATCAAGGATATAATAGTTTTAAGAGATTCGGCGGAATGTAAGCTGAGTAAAAAAATAGAAAATATTGGAGGAAAGATTGTTTTTGAGATGTTTGGTTCAAGTGATTGTAATTGTAAAACACACCTTTATTACTTTTCAAAGAACCCTATAAAAGATAGAAATTTTATTAGTTTATTTACTAAGAGGAAGTAGTAACTATTTAAAGTTAACGTTTGAATAAATTATATAACGAAAGATTTAAATAAAGTACAATAAAAGATGGTTTTATGGCTGAAGAAGAAAAAGTAGATAGTTCAAAAAAGACTGATGACACGGATAAGTTAAAAAGAAGTCTTAAAATTATGAGGATTTTGACTGCATTTTCTGCGGTTTTAATAGTAATTCTAGTTGTTATGGTGCTAATTCAGTCAAATGGTTCTGTTACGGGAAGTTTCGTTCAGTTAACAGAAGAGGAAATTGGGGAAATGACTGTAAACTTCATTAATGAAAATCTTGTTAGTGAAGGTGGGGTTACTCTAGTTTCTGTTGAAGAACTTAGTGGTGTTTATGAGGTTGTTGTTAATTATCAGGATCAAGATATACCCCTTCATGTATCAAAAGATGGTGTCTTTCTTTTCCAAGGCTCCATAGATATGACAGAAGTTATCGAAAGTTCTGAACAGCCTTCTCAACAACCCGAAGAAGTTCCAAAATCTGATAAGCCAGAGGCGCATGCCTTTGTTATGTCTCACTGTCCATATGGTCTACAGTTTATTAAAGCTTACATACCTGTTATAGAGCTTCTTGGAGATGAGGCTGAAGTGGAATTAAACTTTGTTCACTATATAATGCACGGTAAGGAAGAAATCGATGACAACAATAGAATGTATTGTGTACAAAAAGAACAAAAAGATAAATTAGCAGCTTATCTTCGCTGTTTTGTTAAAGAAGGTGATTGGGAAGGATGTTTTGATGAAGTTGGGATAGACAAGGCAAAGATAGAGTCTTGCATAAGCTCTACTGATGAGGAGTTTAAAATAACTGAGCTTTACAATGACCAAAGCACATGGTCTGGTGGAAGTTATCCACAATATCCAGTGGATGCTGAGCTAGCAAACCAATATGATGTTCGTGGTTCACCTACATTTGTTGTAAACGGAAAAACTGTTAGTGTAAATAGATCACCAGAAGCAATAAAACAAGTAATATGTTCAGCTTTTAACAGTCCACCAAGCGATTGTGAACAAGAGCTAAGCACAACAGTAGAAGCTCCTTCGTGGGGTCCTGTAGAAGCTGGCTCTGGTAGCGATTCTAGTGGAACCTGTTAATAAAAGGTTTTTACAATGGATGTAGAAATAATAAGACAAGATTTTCCTTTATTACAAAAAAGGAAATTAATATATTTTGACAATGCTTGTACAACTCTTAAACCAAAACAAGTAATTGATGCAATTCTTGCTTATTATTCAGATTATACAGGATGTGCTGGAAGGTCTATCCATAAATTGGCAACAGAAACAACCGAGCAGTTTGAAAAATCAAGAGAAAAGGTTGCCAAGTTTCTAAATGCTAGAAAGAATGAAGAGATTGTTTGGACGAAAAACACAACAGAAGCCATTAACATAGTTGCTCATGGTTTTAAGTTTGAAAGAGGAGATAAAGTAGTAACAACAAACCTAGAGCATACTTCTGGAATGTTACCATGGATGATAAAAAAACAGAGTGGAAAGATTGATCTTGATTTTGTTCTTTCTAACCAGGACGGAACATTTAATATAGAAGATTTTAAAGAAAAGATAGACAGTAAAACAAAATTAGTCTCTATTGTTTTTGTTTCTAACGTTACAGCCACAAGGGCTCCATTGAAAGAGATAATTGAGATAGCACATGATAGAAATGCTCTAGTCCTTGCTGATGCTGCTCAAGCTGCACCACACATGCATATAGACGTTAGAGAACTTAATGTTGATTTTATGGGGGTTTCTGGCCACAAGATGTGTGGTCCAACAGGAATAGGTTTCCTTTACGGAAAAATGGATTTATTAAAAGAACTCTCACCTCTTGTTGTTGGTGGAGAGACCATAAAAGATGCTGATCTAGGATCTTTTGTTTTTGAAGAAATTCCTTATCGATTAGAACCAGGAATACAACATTATGCCGGAGCAATAGGATTTGGTGCTGCTGTAGATTATTTGTCAAAAATAGGAATGAAAAACATAGAATCTCATGAGAAAGAACTATCAAAGATTTTAGTTGAGGGTTTGTTAAGCGTACCAAATTTAACTTTAATAGGTCCTAAAGATTGGAATATAAGAGGCGCTTTAGCTGCCTTTGTCTTAGAGGGTATGAACCCTCATGATATTGCAATAATGCTTGATGAGCACAACATATGTGTAAGATCTGGAATGCATTGTGCTTATCCATTTCATAAATTCGTAAAAAGACCTAAAGGCTCTGCAAGAGCCTCACTTTACTTTTATAACACCAAAGAAGAGATAAAGATATTTTTAGAGAAACTTAATAATATTGCAAAGACTTTTGGATGATAGAATGGTTATATGCATTGTTGCTTTGGTGATTTTTAGTTTTGTGAGCATATTTTCTGCAAGATATAGGCCATTAGCTAGAGATGCTTTTGATTGTGTTTTTAGAATGATTACCTTTAGACCATGTAAAGTTAAGTTAGAAGAAAGAATAAAAACAAAGGTTACAACTAAGTTAATGAGAGTACCTAAATTCGCAAGGTTCTTCTACAAATATTTTAAAGTTTTGTCTTGGATATTTACAATAACATTTTTTGCAAGTTTAATTTATTCTGGATACTCTTTGTATAACCTCTTTGTTCATGGTAGTTGTGATCCTAATTCTGATGTATGTGTTTTGACTCCTGTAGGTATGTGTATAGTAGAGTTACAGAATATCATAGCTTACATAATTGTAATTGTTCTGGTTATAACTCTTGCTTATTTGTTTGTCAAAAAGAGAAATAACTCACTCTAAATTTAAGGCCTTTTTAATTTCTTTTTTGTTAAAACCTACTATTATTTTTCCATTTACATCCAATACTGGAACACCCATTTGTCCTGATTTTTCAATCATTTCATGGGCTGCCTCGTGATTTTCTCCTACATTTACATCTTCGAATTCGATATTATTTTCCTTTAGAAAATCTTTGGCCATCTTACAGTAGGGGCAATGATTTGTTGTGTAGACTTTTACTACCATTTTTATCATTTTATTCATGATTTATTTAAAGATTTTTATTTTGAAAACGCTTCGCAGGTTCGAATCCTACCCTCCGAAGCGAATATTTAAATACTTTCAATTTCTAACTACGGGAAAGTGAATAAAATGGGAAGGATTAACTATGGTGTGCCCGGGGATAATGTAGTCATTTGCGAAGGTCAATGTTTTTCTGATGCGATAAAGGATATTGAAATTGAAAGACTTAATGGTCCTTATGAAAGTCCTATAGAGAATTTTAGATTTAGAGCAACAATCGAGTTTATGTACGGTTCAATGAAAGAGAAAAAAAGATTGCCTTGTTCAAAGATTGCTGATGCCATGAGAGATGGATTATCTGGACCCAACGGTGATACCCAACCTGTAATTTATAAAGATAAAAACTTAGATGGACAAACGACATACAAATGTTATTGTCACCTTTCTCAGTATTTGACAAAAAGAGATGAGCTCAGGTTTGGTAAAAAATTATAGAAACCTTTTTAACAAACCATTTCTAAATAATTTCATGAAATATGCTGAAAGAACAAAAGGAATGAAAGCTTCTGAAATAAGAGAACTGTTGAAAATAACCCAACAACCAGACATCATATCTTTCGGAGGAGGAATGCCAAGTCCTCAGTCCTTTCCAATAAAAACAGTTCAAAAAATATGTAAAAAAGTTCTAAAAGAAAGTGGTCCAAGAGCACTTCAATATGGTCCTACTGAAGGAATAACAGAATTGAAAAAAGAGTTAATAAAAAGAGTTAGAAAGAGAGGAATAAAATGTAATGAAAATGAAATCATAATAACAACGGGTTCTCAGCAAATCTTGGATATAATGGCTAAAATATTTCTTAATCCAAGGGATTATATTGTTGTTGAACTTCCTACTTATCTAGGAGCAATATCTGCTTTCAATTGTTATCAACCACGATACATACCTATACCAATGGATGATAATGGGATGAAAACAGATGAATTAGAAAAGAGACTGAAGAAGAGCACAAATAGGGTAAAATTTATTTACACTGTTCCTACTTTCCAAAATCCAGCAGGAGTTACCATGTCTCTAGAAAGAAGAAAACATCTTTTAAGAATTGCAGAAAAATATCAAATTCCAATATTAGAGGATGATGCTTATTATGATTTAAGATATTCTGGAAAACCATTTAAGCCAATAAAAAGTATGGATAAAAAAGGCACTGCTGTATACACTAGCACATTCTCTAAAATATTGTCCCCTGGTTTTAGACTAGGATATGTAATAGGCAACGAAGAAGTGATTAGAAAAATTGCTATAGCAAAACAAGGGGTAGATCTATGCACTAACATTTTCATTCAGTTCATAGCTTATGAATATCTAAAGTCAGGGGCAATAGAAAAACAAATACCAAAAATAAGAAGAATGTATAAAAGAAAAAGAGATGTGATGCTTAGGGCTTTAAAGAAATATTTTCCCAAAGGCTCTAAATGGACAAAGCCTGATGGAGGAATGTTCATATGGGCTACTTTACCTAAGAAAACAGATACCAAGAAAATCTTTCCAGAAGCAATCAAAGAAAAGGTTGCATATGTTCCTGGCTCTGCATTTTTTGTTAATGGTAAAGGACAAAATACCATGCGTTTGAACTTTAGCAATGCAGATGATAAAATGATAGAAATTGGAATAAATAGGTTAGGAAGTCTAATAAAGAAAAAATTACGTTAAAAACTTTATATAGAAAGACTAATAAAGTTGTTAATATGACGGACCTCGGCACCGATAAAGTTGGAGAAAAAATTATACTTCTTGGTAATTATGCAATAGTAAGAGGTTGTTTGGAATCCGGTGTTGGGTTTGCTTCAACATATCCAGGAACTCCTTCTTCAGAGGTTGGAGATGGCTTTGTAGAAATTGCTAAAGATTTTGGAATTTATTTTGAATATTCATCTAATGAAAAAGTAGCTTTAGAAGCGGCTGCTGGTGCTGCATTGTCAGGAGTTAAGTCAATTTGCTTCTTTAAACACTTTGGTTTAAATGTAGCAGCTGAAAGTGTTTTTCCGTTGGCTTATGTAGGTGTAAAAGCGCCTATGGTAATTATGGTTGCTGATGATCCTCAATGTTGGAGTTCAGGTCAAAGTGAGGAAGATACAAGAAGATTTGCTAGAATTGCGCATTTGCCTATGCTTGAGCCTTGTGATGCTCAAGAGTGTAAAGACTTTGTTATAGAAGCCTTTAAAATCTCTGAAGAGATCAAGCTTCCTGTTTTTGTAAGAACCACTACAAGAGTAGGTCATATGAGAGGTGTTGTAGAAACAGGACCTTTGGTTAAACCTGTAACAAGAGGAAAGTTCATTAAAGATATAGCAATGAAAAATTTCCCACCGCATATAGTTAAAACACATGAAGAATTGCATGTAAAACTTAAAAAAATAGAAAGTATGTCAGATAAAAGCAAACTGAATTTTATTGTTAATAAAGGAGCAAGCAAAGATTTGGGAGTAATTGTTTCTGGAGTTTCTTATAATTATGTTATTGACTCAATGGATAGACTTGGAATAAAACTACCTGTCTTGAAATTAGGTTTTACATTTCCAACACCAGATGAAAAAATAAAGAAATTCATAAAGAAATTGAAAAGAGTTCTTATTGTTGAAGAGCTTGAATCCATATTAGAAGAGAAGGTTCAATATTTAGCAAAAGAAGTTAATCCAGATATTAAAATATTGGGGAAAAGTCATTTTCCACAGGCAGGTGAATATAAGGTTGAAACTGTTCTTGAAACTCTAAAAGAAATTACTAAAAGCAAGTTTTCATTAAATTTAAAAGAACATAAAAAGAAAGTTGAGAAAATAAAAATACCAAGAAGATTCCCTGTCTTATGTGCTGGTTGTCCTCACAGAGCTACTTTTTATGCAGCTAAAGAAGCAACAAAAGGAATGAATGTTGTTTATGGAGGAGATGTTGGTTGCTATATTTTAGGAATATTTAAACCATTAGAGATGCAAGATTTCATGTTTTGTATGGGTGCTAGTATTGGTGTAACTCATGGGATAAATAAAGTTTCTGACCAAAAGACCATAGCATTCGTGGGCGACTCAACATTCTTCCACGCAGGGATGCCTGGAGTAGTTAATACTGTTTTTAACAAATCAAATTCTCTGATAATTGTAATGGATAATAGAATAACTGCCATGACTGGTCATCAACCTAACCCAGGAATGGGAAGGACTGGCCTTGGTGAGGAGACAGTGGCTATTGACATAGAAACTCTTGTTAAAGGAATGGGTGTTAAGAATACAAAAACTATCGATCCTTACAATGTTAAAGAGATGATAAAAACTATAAAGGAATTCTTGAAAAAAGATAGCGTTTCTGTCATTGTTGCTAAAAGAGAGTGTCAACTTTTAGCAGTAAAAAAGAAAAGAGCGAAGGGACTGAAAATTCCCAGATATACAATAGTAGAAGGAAAGCAAAGGGAAGTAAAGGAAAATATAGAAAAATGGAATTGTCCAGCAATTGTTCTTGATAAAGGAGAATTTAGAATTGATAGAAACGTGTGCACTGGTTGTGGTCTATGCGTTGGTGTGTTTCCAAAGGGAACAATGAAAGTTGTGGTTGAATGAACGAATTCAATGTTGTTTTGACAGGTGTGGGAGGTCAGGGAATACTAACTTTAGGAAATATAATAGCATATGCTGCGCTCTATGAAGGATATGATGTTAAAACCACAGAGTTGCATGGATTGGCTCAAAGAGGAGGCAGTATTCCTTTTCAAATAAGATTTGGTAAAAAAATTTATAGTGCTTTAATCATGGAGGGAGACGCTGATTTAATAATATCTCATGAACCTCTTGAGGCTTTAAGAGCATGTTATTATGCTTCAAAAGAAAAAGGAACTAAAATCGTGTTTGATGATAAAGTTTTAACACCTGTAACAGTTTCAGTTCTTGGAGAGAAATATCCATCTATTGATGGAATGAAAAAGGCTCTGGAAGATTTTTGTTCTGAGATTATTGTCTTAAGCGCTTCTGAAATTGTTAAAAAAGAAACAGGGTCTGAAATTACTTCTAATGTTTTCATGTTAGGCTATGTTGTAGGTAAAAAATTGCTACCTCTGAAACCTGAAAATGTTCTTAAAGCAATAGAAAAAATAGTTCCGCCTAAATATTTTGACTTAAACAAAAAGATATTTGAGATGGGATTAAATTATAAAGCCTAGTCTTCTACAACAAAAGAAACTTTCATTACAACTCTGTATTCTTTTATTTTTCCATCTTTTACAATGGCATTCTGACCTATTATATCAATTCCTCTTATGTTTCTGATTGTCTTTGAAGTTCTTTTCAAGGCTTGCTTTATGGCGTCATCCCAACTTTTTTCAGAGTTTCCAACAATTTCTACTATTTTTGCTACACTCATATTTTAAACCCAAACTTTTGTTTTTGGAGGTTTTTGAAGTAAAGCAGCAAGAAGTTTTATAGTGTTATCTATATCGTTTAAATTAGCTACAGAAACTGTTGTATGAAGATTTCTTATTGGAACTCCAACAACTGTAGAAGGAACACCTTCTCTTGTTGTGGATATACTCACGGCATCAGTTGTACCCACATCACTAACATCTTTTTGTATCGGGATTCTTTTCTTTTTAGCTGTTTCTATTAACCATCTATTTATTATCCTATTTCCTATGCTTTCTTCATCCTTTATTGTTATACAAGGTCCCCCACCGAGTATTTTTGTACAATCTGATGCATCATTTGCTTCAACACAATCAACGACAATTCCCCACTCTGGTTGAATCTTATAAGCAGTTATTGGTGCACCAACCAAACCTACTTCTTCTTGGATTGTAAAAACGTAGTAGATATTAGTTTTAGAATTTCTAAGCAATTTAGCAAGTTTTATTAGAATATAACAACCTAATCTATCATCGAAAGCCTTGCCACAAATTATTTTATTTGAGCCAAGAAAGTAGAGATCCCTTTCTAATGATAGGTAAGTTCCAATATCCACACCCTTTCTTGTAAGAGCTTGTTTTGACAATCCAGTATCTACAAACATATCATTTACATCAGGAATTTTTTTCAATACATAACCATCATTAACATCTGCAGTTGTTATCACACCATGTATTATTGCTTTTTCAGTTTCTATATGAACTCTTTCACCTAATAACATTGAAGAATCTATTCCTCCAATCATTGAAAAATATATCCTACCTCTAGGTCCAATTTTTTTTACCATTAGCCCAATTTCGTCCATATGGGCAGCTAACATTACCTTTGGTTTATTTCCGTCTCCCTTTTTATGAGTTATTAAGTTACCTAATCTGTCTACGGAAATCTCATCAACATATTTCTTTATTTCTGATCTTATTAACCTTCTAACAGCGTCTTCGTTCCCGCTAACAGAGAACGTACTTATTAATCTCTCCAATAAATCCATTGCTTCACCCTATTAAATAATAAAACTTCCTCTATTATTTATTTTCTAAGTGACTTTATAACCTTCTCAAATATCTCTAGTCCTTCATCAGCCTCGTCTCTTGTTATTATGAGAGGAGGCACAACTCTGATAGCCTTTTCTCCACATCCTAATAACAACAAACCCCTTTTGAAGGCCTCTTTTTCTATGATGTGTTTGTATTTCTCTTCAGAGAATTCAATTGCTAACATCAATCCCAAACCCCTAACGTCAACAACCTTTTTTGGGTATCTTCTCCAAAATTCCTTTAATCTTTTTTTGATGTAATTCCCCATTTTTTCAGCATTTTTTAATAGTTTCTCTCTTTCAATAACTTCAATTGTTTTTAAACCAATTGCTAAATCTATTCTATGTCCTCCTCCCCATGTTGAAGAGACAGCACCTGGTTCTTTCGGTTCATATTTCTTTGATGTAATGACTGCCCCAACTTGCAAGGATTTGGCTAATGTCATAATATCTGGTTTAATATTATAGTGTTGGAATGACCACCACTTACCTGTTCTCCCCAGTCCTGCTTGAACTTCATCAAATATTAAAGGAAAATCGTATTTTTTGGATGTCTTTCTTAAATTTTTTATGAATTTTTTACTTGCAGGATTATAACCGCCTTCTCCCTGCACACACTCAACAATTACAAATGCAGGTATCCACTCTCTTTTTATCAAATTTTCTAGATCATTTATTTGAGGATCTTTATCATCTTTGCAGAATTTTATCAATTCATGATTTATTTCNGGATAGTTCTTTTTTTGAACAGCTTTACTATCTGTTAAACTTAATGCTCCTAAGGTTCTGCCATGGAAAGCATGTGTACAAGAAACTCCAGGAAGAGGTCCTTTTTTTCTAAATGCAAACTTTATTGCGTTTTCAACAGCCTCTGCTCCACTGTTAACAAAAAGAACTTTGCGCAGATTCTTAGGAGTAATTTTTAACAACTTTTCTGCTAATTCAACTTGTTCTTCATTGTAAAAGTCTTGTCCTGCTATTTTATGAGCTCCAACACCCATGAAGTTCTCAACAACTCTTATGATTTCTGGATGATTATAGCCAATATTACAAGAGCAAACATTAGAAGTAAAGTCTATAAACCTATTACCATCTAAATCTTCTAAATAACAACCATATCCACTTGCTATAACTAATGGATAAGCAAATGTTGTGTTAACTAAAATTTTCTTAGACTTATTTACGATTCCACTTGCCAATTTACCTGGAATTTGCATGCTTTTCCCTATTATATTATTTCATTAATAGATACAAAATAGCTTTCTGAACATGTAATCTGTTTTCTGCTTGATCAAATATCACAGAATTCTTGCTATATGCAACATCCTCTGTTATTTCATGCCATTTTATTGGCATTGGATGAAGAACTATTACATCTTCTTTTGCTAGTTTTAAAAGATTTGATGTTAATTTATAATCTTTTAATTCTTTCAATCTTTCTTCTTTTTCAGATTCTTGTCCCATTGAAATAAATACATCAACATAAATAACATCTGCGTTTTTAATTGCTTCTTCTAGATCTTTTATTATTTTATATTCTGCATCTATTTTTGGTTTATATTTTTGTGGACAAGAAACAACTATATTCATTCCGAACGTGTTACACAGATAAATTAAGGATTGAAAAGTGTTATTTGATCCGTCCCCTAGAAATACTATTTTAGAGCCTTCCTTGAGTTTGTCATTGTTTTTTATGGTATACAAATCTGCTAGAGATTGGCAAGGATGTTCTAAATCATCTAAACCATTTATAACAGGCACTGTTGCATACTCAGCTAACTTAAGCATTGATTCATGAGAGAAAAGTCTTGCCATTATTCCATCTACATATCTTGACAACACACTAGCAAAATCCTTTATTGATTCTCTTTCACCAAGCCTCACTTGTGTATCAGATAAAAATACAGAATGTCCACCAAGATGTTTCATAGCAACATCAAAAGAAACAACTGTTCTTAAACTTGGTTTTTCAAAGTACATAGCAAGAGTTTTACCTTTCAACAAAGGCTCTTTTTTATCTTTCAGTTTGTCTGTGGTTTCTAAAATTTCTTTTATTTGTTCTTTATTCAAATTCTTTGTTGTTAAAAAATCTTTCATCTTTTCTTCGCCTCATTATAAATCCATATTATTAGACAAGATAAAAGATACCAAAAGATGACATCAACAATAAGATTCATAATCGAAAAAGTAATTTTTCCCATTTCATTTGGAGGCCAACCCCTTTTTACATAAAAATCTAAAGGAAGTCCAAGGATTGTGTCATAACAACCAAAAGGACCATTGATTGTGCATTTATTAAAAAATGTAGAGACAAATATCCCAATTCCGAACAATATAAAAAATAAAACAATATTTCTCCAGTTTGGTTTCACGAATTGTTTGAGATTCATTTGATCATCGTTCCAGTTTTTCCTGTTAAGGCTTTATCTAATAATTTTGGTTTTGTTATTATAACCTTTTTGCCTTTTTTCAAAAAGTTTATGCTAGCCTTTATTTTAGGTTTCATTGAACCTTCTTTAAAATGTTTCATGTATTTTTTAGCCTGTTCTACGCTCATTTTCTTTATTGGTTTTTGATTTTTTGTTCCATAATCAAGATAAACGTTCTTTACATCAGTCAAAAATATCAATAAATCAGCTTTCAATTCTTTTGCAAGGAGTTCTGTTGCATAGTCTTTATCTATTACAGCTTCTATTCCCTCTAAACCATTTTCTTTAATTACTGGGATTCCTCCTCCACCACAGCTTATTACTATGAAACCTCTTTTTATGAGAGATTTTATTTCTTCTATTTCTATTATCTTTTTTGGTTTAGGTGAAGGCACAACCTTTCTCCAACCTTCGGGTTCTTTTATCATATTTTTTTCAGTTTTTTTCTTGTAGTAAGGTCCTATTGGTTTTGTTGGTTTTTTAAATGCTTTATCTTTTTTATCAACTAGAATTTGAGTTATTAGAGTAACACATTTCTTCCTTAAAATATTTTGCACACTTCTCTGTATTAGATATCCTAATTGGCCTTGGGTCATCGAGTCGCAAACATCTAATGGCATAGGAGGAATTTCAGCTTTCCATCTCTCTTGTTGTATTAGTAAATTTCCCACTTGAGGACCGTTCCCATGAGTTATAACAATATTATAATTTTTCGATAAATTCTTCAAATGAGAAATAGTTTGATTGATATGTTTAATTTGTTGTTTTATAGTTCCTCTTTCATTTGGTTTAATAACAGCATTTCCCCCCAAAGCAACAACAGCTATCTTCATAATACTAAAAATATGTAAAAGACAGCATTTAAAATAAATCAAACTTTTTATTTAGGTTAACTAAATAAATATCTATGGTTCTAGCAAAGGCCTTCGAATGCGTTAAATGCGGAAAATTACATAAACCTAACCCGAGTTTAATTGAATGCGAAAAATGTGGAGGGCCACTTGATATCATTTACGATTATGAAAAAATCAAAAATGTTTTATTAAAAGAATCTTTCTTCAGAGAAACTCCTTGGCACTGGAAATATTGGATGTTCTACCCTCTAGTAAGTCTATCTAATATGATTACAATGAGAGAAGGCGGAACACCTCTTATAAAATCTAGATATTTCTCTAATAAGAAAAGAGAAATTTGTTTTAAATATGAAGGACTTAATCCTACTGGAAGTTTCAAAGATAGGGGGACAACTTTAGAAGTTTCAAAGGCTGTTGAAATGGGAGCCAAACAAGTATGTTGTGCATCAACAGGAAATATGGGAGCATCTGTAGCAGCCTATTGTGGAAGAGCAGGATTAAAATGTAAAATATTCCTTCCTGAAGACGCTGTCGGTCCAAAAGTAAAGCAAATTATTGCATATGGTGCTAACATTGTAAGAGTTAAAGGAGATTATAATAAAGCTGCAGAAAAGTGTGAAACATACTCAAGGAAGACTAAAAGTTATTTAATGGGAGACTATCCTTACAGAGGAGAAGGAGAAAAATCTGTTGGCTTTGAAATTACTGACCAGATGAATTGGGATGTTCCTGATTATATTATTTCTCCCATGGGTAATGGAACTTTGATATATGCAATATGGGATGCTTTTAATGATTTGAAAAAAGTTGAAATTATAAAAAAACTGCCAAAAATGATAGGAATACAAGCAGAAAGCTGCTCACCTATAGTCAATGCTTTTAAGAAAAAAAGAAAGACTATTAAACCTGTAAAAAATCCAAAAACCATTGCCACTGCGATTGAGTGTGGTGACCCTTTGGATGGACTAAAGGCATTAGGGGCATTAAGAAAATCAGAAGGAATGGTGGAAGTTGTAAGTGATAATGATATGTTAGACGCAATTAATTTGTTAGCTAGCAAAGAAGGAATTTATGTAGAGCCTGCTGGTGCTGCTTCTGCTGCTGGTTTAATTAAACTAAAGAAATTAAAAGGAAAAATAGTGTGCATCTTAACTGGTCATGGTTTAAAAGATCCAAAATAATTTATATTAAACCTAGCAACATTGATATTCCTAAACCAAGAAGCAATAATCCAGCCACCCAATGTAATCTTTTAATGTTCTTTTCTCTCCAACCTGATATATCTTCTACAGCCATAAAACCAAAATATACAATCAAAGTTATGGCAATCATAGGAGAGATGAAAATACACATGTATAAAAACAAATATGGAATTGCTTCAATTAGACTTATGGCCGAAAGTAAACCACCCGCAACAAAATATGGCCCCCCTGTACAAGGCGTCAAGAAAAAGCTAACTATTAATCCAGTAATAAATGCTCCCAAAACAGATGTTGTTTCATGGATTATTTTTTTCATTTTAGGACGCCAACTTTTTGGAACTTCCATTATGAAACCTCCTCCACCATACCAAATCGCATCCTTGATGTTAAGAAGACCTAATATAATTGAAAGAACTGCTAAAGCTTGATATATCCAGCTTTCAGATATAATGGCAAAATTTGCAATAAACTTGAACCCAGATATAATCAATATACCGAACATGAAATAAATTATGAATATTGCTGCACTGAATGCTAAACCAGATTTAAGTGCCTTTCTCTTCTCAGTGGGAAACCTCGTCAATATTGCTGTCATCAGAATTACTAAAACTGCCAGCTCACAGGGATTTATTGCATCGACTGCAGCCAAACCCATTAACTGGACCATAGATATTTCTTTTTCTTCTTCACCGTTTTCTATTCCTAATTTTTCTATAGGGTCTATACATCCATTTTCAATGCAACTTATTATTGCCTCTTCTATTAATCTTCCTGATGTTTCATAGTTACCATAACCTAAAACAAAATTTTCTCCTATAAATGTCATTGGGACTCCTTGTGGCGTAGTTCCATAAGCTTTATTCATTTTTATATAAAGTTCTGAATTATTTTCTTCATCTACATCAAGTCTTTTTATTTCTATATCAGGATATTTTGATTCAAGCTGATCTAAAAAAGTCTTTTCTGCAGCACAGTGGGGGCAATTTTTAGAATAAAAGAAATATACAACCGTTTTTTCAGAAGCTCTTACTAATAACAGGCTAACCAAAAATAAAATCAGAATTATTGGTATCAATCGTTTCATTTTTGCCCCTTTTTTATTTCTCCTTCAGGTGAAATAAGTAAAACTCTTGATTCTATAATTGCTTGTGCAACCTTTTTTCTAGCACTTTGGAGTATTCTCCAAACAGTTCCTCTTGATGTTTGCATTCTTTTTGCTGCTTCCTCTTGCTTCAAACCTTCTAAATCAATCAAATTAATTATATTGTATTCTGGATAGCTTAAAATTATCGGTTCTTTACCTGATCTTGGATTCGGTACAAATTCTTTAACGTGTGGTATCATTGTTATAAATAATTCACTAAATGGCCTTCCTGGTCCCCCTCTTCTCCATTCTCTTCTCCATCTTGGCATAATAATTATTAGCAAACGATACATTTAAATATTAGCATATGCACATAATTATTATGTGCAAATGCACAAAATAAAGGAGGTGAATTAAATGCCTAGGGGTGATGGAACAGGTCCTTGGGGTGAAGGCTCTATGACTGGAAGAGGTGCAGGTTTTTGCGCTGGTTTTGATGTTCCAGGTCATATGAATCCTTTGCCTAGAAGAGGACTTGGATGGAGAAGAGGTTTTGGTAGAGGTCGAGGAAGAGGATTTGGTCGTGGATGGGGAACAGGGTTTGGTCGAGGGCGTTGGGCAGGTTATTATTCAATGCCATATTACCCAGCACAACCTACACCAGTTGTTCCAGCAACAGCTAGATTTCAACCACAAATGACAAAAGAGGATGAAATACAATTTTTACAACAGGAAATAAAGGCTTTAGAAAATGAAAAAAAAGCCTTAGATGATGAGTTAGGATCTATAATAAAAAGACTTGAAGAACTTAAAAAGTGATAAAGGCGATAATATAAGTGATGAATATGCCAAGAGGTAGAGGAAGAATGGGTGGACCAGCTTTAGGTCCAGGAGGAGAATGTGTTTGTCCCAAATGTGGTTATAGAATATCTCATCAACGGGGAGTGCCATGTTATGCTATGAAATGTCCTAGATGTGAGTCTCCTTTGACAAGAGGTTAATATCATGGATTCAGATAAACAGAATAAATTAAAGCAAGGAGAAAAAGTTGCGGCTGTCAGTATCTTGACCTCTCTTCTATTATCAGTATCAAAGGCGATCATAGGGTTTTTTGCTGGTAGCATAGTGTTAATAACAGATGCTCTTCATAGTGGCGCTGATACTATGACTGGATTTGCTTCTTGGTTTGGTTTAAAAATTTCTCAGAAAAAACCTGACGAAAGATTCCCTTATGGATATTACAAAGCAGAAAACTTGGCAACTTTAGTTGTTTCTGGTTTTATTCTTTATGTGGCTTTTGAATTATTGTTAGAGGGTTACTCTAAACTTTTCATATTATCTCAACTTACAAGACCCTTTGAAGCATTAGGAATAGCTCTGGTTTCATCTGTAGTTTCTTATTTTCTTTCAAGATACCTAAGAAAGACAGGAGAAAAAATAAACTCCCAGTCTTTAATTGCTAATTCAAATGAAAGAAGAGTTGACATATTTTCTTCATTGATAGTTTTTATAGCAATTTTACTAACATTTCTTAAAGTTCCTTATATAGAAGGCATTATAACAATGATTATTTCTATTCTTGCTTTAAAGATAGGGCTTACTACAGCTAAAGATTCTATTTTTGCTTTGATGGATGTCAGTCCTAGTAAGGAAATAGAAAAGAAAGTTAAAGGTATAATAAATTCAAATGCAGGAATAGAAGACTTTGAAGAATTAAGATTAAGAAAAGCAGGACCGTTTATTTTTGGGGAGGTTAAAGTAAAGATAAGAAAATTTGTTGATGTAAAAAGAGCTCATGAAATAGCAGATAGTATAGAAAACAAGATTAAGAATGAAATAAATGATATAGACTCTTTTACCATACATGTAGAACCTTACGAGGCTGAAGAGCAGAAAATTGTTATACCAATTATATCAAACAAAGGGTTGGATTCAAATATTATGAAAAACTTTGGAAGGGCAAATTACTTCATGTTTTTGACCGTGAATAAAAAAGAAAGAAAAGTTGCTTTTAGATATGTTAAAGAAAATCCACATAAAGAAAAGTTGGTTAAGGCAGGACTTGCTGTAGTGAATTTTATCGTCAAAGAAAAAGTTGATGCTTTGATTGCAGGAGAGGTGGGGGAAATTTCTTTTCATACTCTAAGGGACAATTTAATTGATATCTATAAAGCTAAAGGAAAAACTGTTGGAGCTAATATTGATAATCTTTTGAAAAATAAATTAGGGCGTATAACTGAGCCTAAGAAAGTAGAGGATGAAAAACAAGTAATCAGTAAAAAAACTGTTCAGAAAGAGACCATTCAAAGAGGAAGGTTTAGAAGAGGTAGAGGTCGTAGATGGCAAAGATGAATAAATTAAGAAAACTAAATAAAATAAGGTGATTTAATGAAAATTGCTGTATCCGCAATAGGAAATACTTTAGAATCTATGGTTGACCCAAGATTTGGAAGGTGTGCATACTTCATTATAGTTGATGTTGAAGGTAATGAGATAAAAAATTTTGAAGCAGTACAAAATCAAGGAGTTACTGCTATGGGCGGTGCAGGCATTCAGGCAGCACAATTAGTTGCAAATAAAGGTACAGAAGTTGTAATTAGTGGTAACATGGGCCCCAATGCGTTTGGAGTTTTATCTCAAACAGGAATAAAAATTGTAACAGGTATTGGAGGAATAACTGTTAAGGAAGTTGTTGAAAGATATTTAAAAGGAGAATTAAAAGAAACAAAAGAGCCAACTTCTTCAGGCATTGGTGGTCGAGGGATGGGACTGGGAAGAGGAACGGGTGGAGGAAGAGGTCAAACTGGAGGTCAGGGAAGAGGTAGAAATTGGTAATGAAACTAAAACATTTAAAAATTTTCATAATGCTAATAGTATTCCTATTAGTATTTTCAATGTTTTCAAACAATAAAGCGATAAAAATGGTTGGTAGAGATATAAAAAATAATGAAACCTCATCTAATGCGACATTAACAATAGTTTATGATAATTACGAGTATGACAATAGATTGAAAACAGGGTTTGGTTTTTCTTGTCTAGTAAAAACGAAAAATAAAAGCATTTTGTTTGACACAGGTTCAGATAGTGAAACTTTATTAGGCAATATGGAAAAATTAGGAATAAACCCTAAGGACATAGGTATAATTGTATTGTCACATATTCATTGGGATCATGTTGGAGGATTAAAAGGATTTTTAGAAAAAAATTCTGATGTCGAAGTTTATGTTCCTAAATCATTTCCAAGTGATTTTAAGAATGAAATAAAATCTTATGGAGCAAGTGTTATAGATGTTTATGATACAATAAAAATTTTTGACGGAATTTATTCTACTGGAGAACTTGGAGTTCCTATAAAAGAACAGTCTTTGATAATAAAAACAGAAAAAGGATTGATAGTTATAACAGGGTGTGCTCATCCAGGTATTGTCAATATAGTAAAGGAATCAAAAAGATTAACTAAAGAAGATATTTATCTAGTTATTGGGGGTTTTCACTTAGGTGGAAAAAGTGATTATGAAATAAGAGATATTTTAGAAAGTTTTAGGAAATTGGGTGTGAAGAAAGTTGCTCCTTGCCATTGCACAGGTGATGGGGCCATTAATTTATTCAAAGAAGAGTATAAAGAAGATTTCATTAAAGTTGGGGTTGGTAAAGAAATTAGGGTTTAAAATGGATGAAATAGAAAAAATTAAAAAAGATAAATTAAAGAAAATGCTATTGAAAAGAAAGATAGACCTTATAATTGAAGTTAATGATAAAAATTTTCAAGAAAAGGTAATTAAACAATCTAAAAAAATACCTGTTGTTGTTGATTTTTGGTCTCCTTGGTGTGTGCCTTGTTTAATATTAGGTCCCGTTCTAGAAAAATTAAATAAAGAATACAATGGAAAATTTATTTTAGCTAAAGTTAATGTTAGTGAAAACAGGCTAGTAGGACAAAAATATGGAATCATGGGTATACCTTCTGTTAAGATGTTTAAAGACGGTAAAATTACTGATGAATTTGTGGGAACTATACCTGAATTATTAGTTAGAAAATGGTTAGATAAAAATATTAAATGAAAAATATGATAATTGCAATATCTGTTGATGAGGATAAAGTTTCTGAACACTTTGGAAGATGTGAGAAATACTATCTTTATGAAGTTCAAGACAGATACATATTAAAAAAGACAGAAGTTAAAAACCCTGGTCATAAACCTTTCTTCCTTCCTAATTTTTTGGCAGATAAAGGAGTAAATGTTTTGATAACAGGGGGAATGGGCCATAGAGCTATTGAAACGTTTAAAAAATTAAATATAAAGTTGGTTACAGGTGTTAGAGGTAATGCAGAAAAAGTAATAAACGATTATTTATATGGAAGAATAAAGGAAAATGTAGAACCGTGCGAAAAGCATAGTGAATAAAATGAATACAATCTTATGGATTTTTGTGAGTACCTTTTTAATTAGCTTTATCGCTTTTGTTGGAATGTTTACTTTATTTCTTAAAGAAAGATTACTTAAAAAAATTCTTTTGTTTTTAGTATCTCTCTCAGCAGGAACTTTAATGGGAGGTGCTTTTTTACATTTATTGCCAGAAGCAGTTGAAAAGACAATTGAAATAGATATATTTTTATGGATATTAGGAGGTTTCATTCTATTTTATCTCATAGAAAAAGTTTTACAATGGCATCATTGCCATAGAGTTAGACATATTCATACCTTTGGTTACGTAAATTTGATTGGGGATGCTGTACATAACTTTACTGATGGCCTTATCATAGCCGCTAGCTTTATCACTAATTTCCATCTAGGTGTTGTTACTACTTTGGCTATAGCCTTCCATGAAATTCCACAAGAAATAGGGGATTTTGGTGTGTTGATATACAGTGGATTTAAAAAGATTAAAGCTTTAATTTTGAATTTTCTTGCTGCTTTAACCGTTGTTTTTGGAGGAATGGTTGGTTATTTTATTTCAACTTATATACAAGAATTTACAATTTTTCTTTTGCCTCTAGCAGCGGGTGGCTTTATTTATATAGCGTCTTCTGATTTGATACCCGAAATTCGAAAGGAAGAAAATTTGAAAAAATCATTATTAACATTTACAGTATTTTTAATAGGAATTTTAATTATGTGGATTGCAAGATTCTTACCAGTTTAACGGTGTAGAAATGAAAAAAATAGTTTCTACTGGTGTAAAGGGAGGAGTTGGCAAATCAACTTTTGCCATTTTGTTAGGCTTTAAGCTATCTAAAGAAGGAAAGAAAGTTGTTCTTTGTGATTGTGATGTTGAGTGTCCTAATGATCATTTAATATTAAATAAAAAGCTTATGAAAGGAAAGAAAATCTATCAAAATTATCCTGTTCTAGACAGTAAGAAATGCAAGAAATGTGGATATTGCTCGGAGAATTGTAGAGAAAATGCAATCTTTTGGGTTAAAGACAAGGAACCATTCTTTATTTATGATTTATGCACAGGATGTGGAGCTTGTTGGCTTAGTTGCCCTAACAAAGCTATTAAAACCAAAAAGAAATCAGTTGGAGAAACTTACACTAATAAGATTAACAAAAACTTCTGGTTGTTTAGTGGAATTTCAAAAACAGGAGTATCTGAAACAGGACCTATTGTGAGGGAAACAAAAAATAGAGCTATCAAGTTTGCTGAAAAGAAAAAAGCTGATTATATAATATTTGATACTTCTCCTGGAATGCATTGCAGTGTTATACAGGTATTGTTGAATACTGATAAAGTTTATTCTGTCACTGAACCAACTCCTTTAGGTTCTCATGATTTAGGATTAATGTTGAAACTTTTACAGAGATTAGGAATTCCTGGAGAAATCGTTCTTAACAAAGCCGATGTTGGTAAAAGAGAAATGATAGAAAAAATAGCTAAAGATTTTAACACAAGGATAACTTATTCAATTCCTTATTCAGAAAAACTTGTTAAAGCTTATTGCGAAAAGAAACTTGAAAAAGTGGTTGATTTATTATGAAAATAGTAGTTGCTAGTGGAAAAGGTGGTGTTGGAAAAAGCATGTTGGCTAGCTCTCTTGCTTTATTGTTTAAAGAAAATAGAAAAGTGGTTGTTTGTGATTGTGATGTGGATGCACCTAATACAGGGTTATGGTTAGGCGTTACCAAGTACGATTCTGTTGAAAGGGTTTCAACATCGTATAAAGCTACAATTGATCAGAACAAATGTATAGGTTGTGAAAAATGTAAGGAGGCATGCGCATTTTTTGCTGTTGAAAAAAATGATAAATATCATATCAATTCTATGCTTTGTGAGGGATGCGGTGCTTGCGAGATAGTTTGTCCTGTTGGCGCAATCACTACAAGGCCTGTTAATAATGGAGAAATAAGAATAAGAGAAACGAGATATGGTTTTACTCTTGTTTGTGCTCAACTTTATCCTGGTGAGACTGGATCTGGAAAGATTGTTGAAGAATTGAGAAAAAAGGCTGAAGGTTTTAGCCATGAAGTTATGGTTCTTGACTCTGCTGCTGGGATAGGTTGTCCTGTCATTGCATCTGTTAGAGGTTGTGATTATGCTGTTCTTATTACTGAACCTACACCTTCTGGATTTTCTGATTTGAAAAGAATCCTTGAAATTGTTAATCATTTCAAAATTCCTTATGGTGTAGTTATTAATAAATGGGATGTTAACCCAAAACTCTCTAATAAGATTGAGAAATGGTCTAAGGGAAAATTCTTGGGAAAGATTTCTTATGATAAGAAAGTTATTTATTGTATAGTTAGTTTAAAGCCAGTTATTTTTTCAGATTCAAAGGTTGTTGATGAAATCAAAGAAATATATGATAAAATTAATATGAGATTATGAACTCAGGTAAGATTCTAAAATTAAAAGAAATTGAGGTAGAGATAAAGAAATGTACAAAATGCCCTTTACATAAAACAAGAAGGAATCCGGTTGTTGGTGAAGGAAGCCCTGATGCTGAATTTCTTCTTATAGGCTTGGGGCCAGGTTACAACGAAGATCTTCAAGGAAGACCGTTTGTGGGAGCAGCAGGTAAATTCTTAGATGAGTTACTTGAATTAGTTAATTTAAGAAAGGAAGATGTTTTTATTACAAATATCATGAAATGTTACCTTCCAAACAACTTTGCGAGTCAAGAAGAAATCGAGGCATGCACTCCTTATCTGGAAAGGCAAATAGAAATCATAAAACCTAAAGTTATAATAACTCTTGGAAATGTTGCAACTTCTTTTATATTAGAGAAATTTGGTTTTAAAGTTGAAAATATAGGGAAAATTCATGGAAAGAAATTTAAGGTTAATAACCTTTTGCTAAATGCAGAAATTATTGCAATGTATCATCCAGCCTCTGCTCTTTATAATCCAAACATGAAAGAAATATTAAAGGGGGATTGGAAGAAAATTAAGATTTAAATAGTCTACTGATAACTATAATTAATATTGAGTGATAATATGCCACAAAAAGGTCATGGTGGTGGAGAAGAAGATGGTAGAGGTCAGGGAAGAGGTAGAGGACAGGGTATTGGTTTCCATGATGGAAGAGCTTTAGGAGGACGTCAATATCAAACTAGAGGCGGTCCACAAAATGAGACTGGCCCAAAAGCAGGTACACCAGAATGTCTAAAATATAAACCAAGGGAATAGTAAATTTTATTTTTTTAATTTATTTATATACCTAATTCTAAATTTTAGCATTATGAATAATCCTATACCTCTTATTAATTTAAAAGAAGGAGAAAAAGCAATTATTGTTTCTATAACATGTGAGGTAGATGTTACTCAAAGACTTATAGACATGGGTTTAATACCAGGTACTGAAATAACTGTTATAAAATCAGCATTTTTTGGTCCTATAGAAATTTCTGTCAGAAGTTCAAAACTAGCCGTAGGTAGAGGTATTGCAGCAAAAATTCTTGTAAAGAGGAAATAGATGGAGAAAAAACTGAATATTGCTTTAGCAGGAAATATGAACGTTGGAAAGTCTGTTATCTTCAATAGCTTAACTGGTTTACATCAACATATTGGAAATTGGCCTGGAAAAACAGTTGAAAAAGCTGAAGGAACACTCCATTATAAAGGTTATACTATAGATGTTATTGATTTACCAGGAATTTATTCGTTGTCAACATTTTCTATAGAAGAGTTAATATCTAGAGATTATATTGCCGTTGAAAAGCCTGACTTAGTAATAAACGTTGTTGATGCTTCAGTACTTGAGAGGAATTTATTTTTTACTTTACAATTACTTGAACTTGAAATTCCATTGATAATGGCATTAAATCAAGTAGACTTAGCAAAGAAATGGGGAATAACTATTAATTACAGGAAACTCCAAAAACTTTTGGGAATACCTGTAATTCCAACAATAGCTGTTAGGGATATGGGAATATATGAATTAATAAATATGGCAATAAGAATAGCTGAAGGAAAAAGAAAAATAAGATTTCTGAAATTAAAATATGGAAAAGAAGTTGAAACAAGAATTAAGAAGATTGCTAAATTGCTGAAAGGAATTAGTGTTAAATATCCAATTAGATATGTTGCAATAAAGCTTCTTGAAGGAGATAAAGAAATTAAGAAAATTGTAACTAAGATTAACCCTAAAATAGTAAAAATTGTAGAAAAATATAAAAAAGAAATCGAAGATATTCATGGACATTCATGTTCAACCCTTATAACATCTGAAAGGTATGAAGTTGCCAGTAAAATTGTGAGAAAAGTTCAAAAATTAACACCACATAAGAAACCATCATTAGAAGATCAACTTCATGCTATAACAACCCATAAGATATGGGGTTATCCTATAATGTTTGCCTTATTGGCGGCTATGTTCTTTACAGTTTTCAGTTTTGGTGATTTCTTCTCAACTCTTCTAACTGATGTTTTTGTGATGATGACCTCTACCCTTGAAATAATATGTGGTAGCGGGATAGCAGGTAAATTGATATTTAGTATAATAGAAGGTTTAGTTGCTGGTATTACTGTTATTTTACCTTACATTTTACCATTTTACATAATACTTGGGATTCTGGAGGATTCAGGATATCTATCAAGAATTGCATTTTTAATGGATGTAGCAATGCACAAAATAGGATTACACGGAAAAGCATTTATACCAATGATGTTAGGTTATGGTTGCAATGTTCCAGCATGTTTGGCTTGTAGAATAATGGAAACACAAAGAGAAAGACTTATTGCTATCTTTGTCACAACATTAGTGCCTTGTGCAGCTGTAACTACAATCGTACTTGGTTTAGTTGGAAGATTTGTAGGAATTGGATGGGCATTTTTGTTATATGTAATTAATTTAATTATTATTTTTATTCTTGGTAGGGTTGCATTTAAATTTTTTCCTGGAGAACCTGTTGGTTTAATAATGGAAATGCATTCCTATAGAAAGCCGCATATAAAAACAACAGCAAAACAAACATGGTTTAGGATCAAAGACTTTATTTATATAGCGCTCCCTTTAATAATTGCCAGTAGTTTTTTTATTAAAATTTTGGAAATTACTAATTTATTAAATCCTATCGCAAACTTGATGAGACCAATAACCGTAGGTTGGTTAGGATTACCGACAATTGTTGGTATTATATTAATCTTTGGTATACTACGTAAAGAGTTAACATTAGTAATACTTGCAACTCTTCTTGGAACAACAAATTTTTCATTGATTTTAACACCAATCCAGATGATAGTATTCTCTCTAGTTACGATGCTTTATATACCTTGCATAGCAACTATAGCAGCATTGATTAAAGAACTTGGTTGGAAAAAAGCATTACTCATTACTTTATTTGAGATTATATTTGCAATTTTTGTTGGTGGAATAATGTTTAGGTTATTGACATTGATATTCTAACACAATAGTTTAGGATAAATTGTTTACTTTTCATTTTTTCTATATGCCTCAAAAAGTGAGATGTAAAGAATGTGAAAAAATTATCTATAATAGTAATAATTTGAAATCAGTAAAAGAAATATATGATATATTTAAAGGCAGATGTCCAAAATGTGGAAAGGAATTGTATAATGATTTTAAATCTATAAGTAAAATTACTAAAATAAATGCTAATGAAGACTATAAAGAAAAATGATTTATTCTATATCGATTTGGGCTCTTTGTAATTTTCCAGAATAATCAACATAAACTGTTTTTACTTCTGAAAACTCGTCTATTCCTAAGATACCACCTTCTCTTGTATTTCCGGTACTCTTAACACCTCCAAAAGGAAGGTGAACCTCTGAACCAATAGTTGATGCGTTGATATATGTCAAACCAGCTTCTAATTTTTCAATTGCAACAAAAGCATTTCTAATATTGTTTGTATAAATAGAGGTGCTTAATCCATACTCAACAGAGTTAGCGATTCTAATTGAGTCATTCAAATCATTAGCAGAAATTATCGAGACAACAGGACCGAATATCTCTTCTTGTGCAATTCTCATACTAATGGAGCAATTGGTAAATAAAGTAGGTTCAAAGAACCAACCATTTATATTAGGAATATTTCCGCCAATCAGTAACTTGGCTCCTTCTTTTTTACCTATATCAATATACATTTTAACCTTATCTTGAGCAGCCTTATTAACTAAGGGACCAACATCTGTATTCTCATCTAAACCATTTCCTAATCTCAATTTCTTAGTTCTTTCAACTAACATCTTTTCTAATTTTGATTTAATTTTCTTATGAACAATGACTCTTGAAGCTGCTGTACATCTTTGTCCAGTTGTCCCAAAACCACCCCATATTATTCCGTCGACAGCCAAATTAAGATCAGCATCATCCATAACAATTATTGGATTCTTACTACCCAATTCTAAAGACACTTTTTTAATTCCAGCTTCTCTTAAAATAGTTGCTCCAGTATCTCTATGACCTGTAAATGAAATTGCTCTAACTTTTGGATTTTTAACTATACTTGTTCCAACAGAACCACCAGGGCCTGTTACAAGGTTAACAACACCTTTAGGAACTCCCGCCTTTTCAAGAATTTCAACCATTCTTATAGCGCATAAAGGGCTATCACTAGAAGGTTTGAAGACAACAGTATTACCACAAATTAATGCTGGCATGATTTTCCAAGCAGGAATAGCAAAAGGAAAGTTCCAGGGTGTTATCAAACCACAAACACCGATAGGTTTTCTAACTGTCATGGCAAATTTATCTTTTAATTCAGAAGTTGTGGTATGTCCGAACAACCTTCTCCCTTCTCCTGACATGTAATACGTCATATCTATGGCTTCTTGAACATCTCCTCTAGACTCTTCTAAAACCTTTCCCATTTCCCATGTCATTGTTCTTGCCCAGTCTTCTTTTTTTTCTTCAAGAATTCTTGCAACCTTTAAAAGAATTTCTCCTCTTTTTGGAGGAGGTAAAGAGCTCCATTTCTCAAAAGCATCCTCTGCAGCATCTACAGCCTTTTTAACATCTTCTTCATTTCCTTTCTGAAATTCACCTATTATTTCATTAGGATTAGCAGGATTAACTCTAGTAAAGGTCTCCGCAGAAACAGAATCGACCCATTCTCCATTGATGTACATCTTGTATTTCTGAACCATATTTCAATTTAGAATTCCCTATATATTAAATTTGCCGTTATAGCAAACTTTTTAAAGTTTTATATCGTTTATTATATTGGGTTTGTATGGCCGGTGGACGATTTTGCTTTGGAAGTTATTGAAGAAACTCTTTCTAGTCCAAAGACTAAACAAGAATTAATTGAAATTTTGAATATATCTGAAAGGACCCTTAGGTATAAACTCTCAATTCTAAAGAAAAAAGGAAAAATCAAAGAAAAAGCCATTTTTACTGATCTAAGAAAGAAAATTTTCTATTTAAATAAGGAGGTTATTTAATGGATAGGTATGAAACAAAAGCAGTAACAAAAAATTGTGATAATCTCTGTCAAGTATACCCTTGTGATGATGCGGAAGTTGGCAAAAAATGCGGCGATTATATAATAAAATTTGGAAAAGGAATTTGTTGAAATTTATGTGATTAGTAAGATACTTAAATGATGAAAAAAAGTATTTGTTAATATGCGGGGATGGCAGATCGGCTATGCGGTCGCCTGCAGAGCGACACAGTTGGGTTCAACTCCCAATCCCCGCTCTCGGTGATAAAATGCCTTTAAAATTGTTCAATACGATGACGAGAAAGAAAGAACTAGTTAGACCTATACATAATAACGAAATTAGACTTTACACTTGTGGTCCCACTGTTTATGATTACGCACATATAGGGAATTGGAGATCTTTTGTTGCTGAGGATATATTGAAAAGAGTTCTACTTTTCAACGGTTTTAAGGTGAAGCATGTGATGAACATAACTGATGTGGGACATTTAACTTCTGATGCTGATACAGGAGAAGATAAGATTGAAATTGGGGCAAAAAGAGAAGGCAAGACAGCTTGGGAGATAGCAAGATTTTATGAAAAAGTATTTTTTGATGATGTTGAAAAACTTAACATACTAAAAGCCAATGTTTATCCAAGAGCTACTGAACATATAAAAGAACAGATTGAGTTAGTTAAAAGACTTGAAAAAAAAGGTTATACCTATATTATTGAAAACGATGGAGTTTATTTTGATACTTCAAAGTTTAAGGGTTATGGTAAAATGTCCAGAATGAATAGAGAAAAATTAAAAGCAGGAGCAAGAGTTGAAATGGTAGAAGGAAAGAGAAATCTAACTGACTTCGCTTTATGGAAATTTTCACCAAAGGATAAAAAAAGACAAATGGAATGGGATTCGCCATGGGGTAGAGGTTTTCCGGGTTGGCATATTGAATGTTCTGCAATGGGTATGAAATATTTAGGAGAACATTTCGATATCCATTGTGGAGGAGAAGACCATATAACAATTCATCACCCGAATGAGAGAGCGCAAGCAGAAGCAGCTACAGGTAAAAAGTTTGTCAATATTTGGATGCATGTAAAGTTTCTTGTAATTGAAGGTAAAAAGATGTCAAAGTCTTTAGGAAATTATTATATATTAGAAGATATTTTGAAAATGGGTTACGATTCTAAAGTTGTTAGATACATATTAATGGCCAGTCATTATAGAGAACAAATGAACTTTACTTTAAAAGGATTGAAAGCTGCCAAAAAAACTGTTGATGGTTTATTAGATTTTATGGATAGAATTCAGAAAATTAAAGTTACTGGAGAATATAATAAAGACCTTCACGAAAAAGTTAAGAAAGCAAAAGAAAAGTTTTTAGAATCCATTAATGATGATTTGAATATGCCGAATGCTCTTGCAGCTGTTTTTGATTTGACTAAAGAGGTTAACAAAACAATAGACGAAAGAAAGATTTCTAAAAAGAATTTAAAAGAGGTTTATGATCAGATGATAGAATTTGATAAAGTCTTAGGAATTCTAGAGATTAAGAAAGAAAAACTAGCTGAAGAAATAAAGGACTTGATTTTAAAAAGAGAGGGACTAAGAAAGAGAGGAGATTTTGAAGTTGCAGATAAAATAAGAAAAGAGATTAAAGAGAGGGGATATTTGATAGAAGATACTCCACAAGGACCAAGATGGAAGAGAATAAAAAAGAGAATAAAATAACTAAACCCCTTTTCTTAACTGCACAAGTTCTCGCTGTTTTTTTACTAATCTTCTAACCGATTCAAAAACTTCTACAAAACCTATTCCTATAAGAATATTACCGATTATAGCGGCTTCAACATTTTTTAATAAGCTAACAATTGCAATACCTGTAGCCACAAAAGCTAATCCAGTCCTCATGAAAGATAAGATTGTTCTTTCTTTTGACAACAATACTTGTTCTTCTTCTAGAATTTCTAGTCTGGACATCTTTTTTGGCATGGATATAATTTTAATAGTCTTATATAAAAACTTTAGGTTTGTTCATTATGGGATTTTCAAAAAAATTCCATATTTCTACTAATCTTTTTAGTTTAGCAACCCTCTCTTTTCCGTAAATCCCACATTTTAATAGAGGAGATTCAATACCAACAGCTAAGTCAGAAATGAACGTATCTAGAGTTTCTCCTGACCTATGTGAAACAATTATAGTATATTTTGCCTTTGTTGCCTCGCTCACTGTTTTTATTGTTCTACTTACAGTTCCGGTTTGATTAGGCTTTATTATAATTGAATTTGATGAACCATTCTCTATTCCTAATTCCAATCTCCGTTCATTTGTTGCAAATATGTCATCCCCAACTATGAAACATTTAACTTTTTTTGTTAACTTTGAGAAATTTGTAAAATCTTCTTCATGAAAGGGATCTTCAATATAAAAAAGCTTGTAAGTTTTTATTAAATCTATAACAAATTCCATTTGTTCTTTATCGTCAAGTTTCTTCTTGAGTTTTTTATAAAAGTATTTACCATCTTTGTATAGACTTGAAGCTGCTATGTCAATACCAACAGCAGCTTCGTATTGTTCAGCAATTTTAGTTACTATGTCTAAATTTTTAATATCGTCATACTTGGATACCCAACCACCTTCTCTGTTCTTCTTCCTTGTTTTCAATTCTCTTCCTACTTCTTCCCATATAGTTTTGTTTGTCTTAATAGCTTGCTCTATATTCTCTGCTTTCAAAGGAGCAACCAGAAATTCTTGTATAGATTTGTTAAGCCATTCTCCCATTACATTTCCTAAGGGATAAGGAACTCCTCTTGTAATAGGATTCAAGAATTTGTAAGCTTCATTATTAGAAACAGCCTTTAAACCGGCTATTGATAATGCTATTGATAAATTAGATCCTATTTCTTCTATACCAATTTTTTCTATTATGTTATCGATGTTTTTCTCGTTTTCCTTTAGGAACTTCTTCTTTATTTTTGGAAAATTCTTAAAAATTGTTTTTAAATCTAAATTTTTAGTTTCATACTTTCCTTTTGACTTTCCAGAAGGAGCAGAGGCAACAAAAGTTCCTTTATGAGTTTTCAAAAAAATTTTTATTGTTTTTTCTTTTGAAGAATTATAAACCCAGCCCAATCTTATATCCTTTATCATGAAATCAATTAAGAAGTCTTTCTGTTTCTAACGTTAATAGGTATAACCCCCATTTCAAGTTCCAATTCAGCAATCTCAATAGGATCTGTTAAATTTGTTTTAACCATTATGGGTGCTCCTCTAGAAATCTGAAGTGCTCTTGCTCCGATAATTCTTGCTTTTCCAAATCTCGTATACTCTATCTTTTTACTAGAAGTCATAAAGATACCTCTAACCAATGTATTTTAGTTCTTCTGGTTTCTTTTCTTTCTTTATTTGGTCTAATGCCTGTTTTTGTACAGTCTCAAGCTTCTTTATGAACTCATGCATAGCCTTTACTTTCTCATTAAGTTTAGATAAATCTACCTTTACCTTTAAAACCTTTTGCAATATTTCTAAGACAGACTCTGCTGCTGTTGGATCTGTTATTATTGGAAATCCTGTTGTTTCACCTAAGAGAACCATACCTTTCATATTATACATCTTTGAGAGCCCTATAAGAAGTCCTGATGCTCCTACAATTGTTCCTATACGCCCTGCTACGTTAAAATCAATATTATATTTTTTATAATCCTTAACAAGTTCTTCATCAGAAACCACTCCATAAACTTTGGGTTTTTCTGATACCTTGCCTGTTCCGAAACCACCCACAGTTATTATGAATTTACATCCTAAACCTTTGAGGAAATCTAATATTTTTCCAGCAATTTCATAGTGTCCTTTAGGATCATAGGTTTGGCAATCACCTATAAGTAATATCAAATCTCTATTCTTGGTTTTATAGTAATAAAACTCGTTTCTGAGCATGTGGATGTGATTTTTATGTATCATTACAAATGGGAAAAAAAATGGTGAATATAATTCTGCAAATTTTTTAGCCTTTAGTTCGTGTACCATATAGCCTATTGCAATTCTTCCTATGTTTCCTATGCCAGGCAAACCAATTAGACAGATGGGGTTTTTAAGTTTCGGTTTTTTGTCCATGAAGATTTTAGTTTCTAACATCATAAACACATATGATTTTCTTCAATTTAAAGTTTTGCTCTTGTATAATTTCCTATATTTTGAGTATTTTTTCTCTTTTTCCAATGAAAATTGACGAGGATGAGCACTTATTGTCTTCTCTTCGCATTCNGGGCAAAAATCCTTTAAAGTATAAGTTTTGCAAGATGGACATTTTTTAATGAACATTTAACCAACTTTGAAACTTCCTTCCCCACCTTGACTTTTTATGTCTTTAATAATTTCTTCTGCAACTTTCCTTAACTTCTTTACACCTGTTTTTGGCTCCTTTGTACTTAAAGAAAGCAAGTATCTTGGTGCAGAGATGTACTTTATTTCTATGTTATCCTTATCTTTTGCATCCTTTAACAATTTTTTAACAATTTTTATTCCATCAGGTTTATAAGATTTAAGTTCAAGATTAAGTTTTATCTTAGCTTCTTTAATTTCCATTTGTTCTTGAGCTACTTCTCTTATAGCTTTAGCCCAGTTTTCAGGAACTCCCCTCTTCAGTAAAGTTTGAAATCCTTCTTTTGTCATTGATAATTGAAATGCCTTGAAACTTTCACCAAATATTTCTTTTAATTGAAAATCAACAGTTTTAAGGGCCTCATTTAGTTCCATATCAAGCTTTTTGGCAACTTCTTTCATCATTTTTTGAGCTTTTAATTCTCTCTTGTATTCTTTCATCTTTTTTTCAGCATCATATCTCTTAACTCTCTTCAAACTTAGGCTTATATGTCCCTTTTCTTTGTTCACCTTTAAGACAAGTACAACAATTTTTTGGCCTTTCTTAACAAATTTTCTTATGTCTCTTACCCATTTCCCAGCAACCTCAGAAATATGTATCATGCCTTCTTTACCTTTGTATTCTTCTAAAGCAACTAGAGCAGAAAAGGGATTAACTCTGATAACAGTTCCTAAAACCAGTTCTCCTTCATTGGGCCATTCTTTTATGTTTTCAGGCATATAAACACTTAGTTTAATTCTAGTTAGAGGACTTGAACAACCTTTGCTTTAATTTTTGATTTTCCGCCGCTTGTTAAAGCAAGTTCAGCCCCGCAAACTAAACAATTTATAGAAGTAGAGGCTTTGTTAAATATTATTTGTTCATTGTTGCAATTGGAGCAAACAACCTTCAAAAATTTGCTTTTGGGCTCTGGTATAATTTTTTTCATTTTTACACCTTTTTCTTTATTTCAAGCTTTTTTACTCTCCAACCCTTTCCTATGTTATGTTGTTTTCCACATTCTTGACATTTGTAAGAGAGGTCTAGTTTTCTTGTTGGTTTTGCCCTACCTTTTGGGTTAGACTTTGGAAAGCTACCAAAACCTTTCATTTTTCTCTTAAACCTTCTCTGTCCTTCTGCTAAACTTCTTTTCACTCTTCCAACTCCCACTCTCTTTACTTCATGCAAAGTATGTTTTCTACAAAAGGGACAATATTTTCTTTGTGTTTTGGGCATCTCCATGTTATCACTCTAAAATGTTTTCTGCAACTTTTCTATTTATAAGCAACTTGCTGACATCCTTTGATAAGGTTATGATATCACCACTTTTTAAAGGTCCATAGGATTTTAAATCAGGTCCTACGAATCTAGGCAAGTCTTTTAATATTTTAACCATATTTTTTCCGTTTGGTTTGATTGGTTTTATCTCAACCATTTCTTCTTTTTTTGCCATAGTTTCTGGTGGTTTCATCTGTTCGATAGTTTTCTTCGCTTCTTCAATTTTCTCTTCTACAATTTTTCCATAACCTTTGAACTTTTCATTCATATTGTTTTTGAAAGCTTTTAAATTTTTTACTATTTGGTCAAAAAACTTCCTTTCTTCGTCAGTTAAGTTAGGAGGAGGTAATTCACCTCTTATAGTTCTAAGAGCAGCAAGAACTATTTTTTTTTGTCTTCTATTTATCAAGTCTTCCACTAGTTTATTGCCGTTCTCTACTTCTAGAAGCGATGTTATATCTTTCATTTTTTCTTTATTGATAAACCATTCTTTTACAGACTCAAAGAAATTATCAGGAAGTTTTTGTAAAATCTCATCTTTTTCTGCCCTTTGGGCACTCCTTATAGTTTCATAAGTTATTAGTTCCACAAAAACACCAGATATTAAGTTCTATGTAATAAATCTTTAAATAATACATCCTTTTTAACGGTAAATTATTTTTTAATTTCAATTTTTCCTTTCAATCTCCTGAAATAATAGTTAACAGGATTTTTATTACAATATTTATCTGGTTTGCATACTTTTATAGAAACATAAAATAAATCAGAAAAACAATTAGCAGGCAACAAATCTCTATTTTGTCTAAAGTGCCATTTTAACTGAGTATTGATAGTTCTTTCAGACAAAGGTGTTGAATTCTTTTCATTCCATTCTCTTATTCTTTTTTCAATATCTTCCTCTTTCCAGTTCATCTTTCTTAAGAAGGTGGCTAAAGTGAATAAAGATCTTTTCCTACCGTCAGTTAAACCATTTAATATCAACTTAATACATGGGGGAAAGTATTCTTCAGGAACTGGTTTTTGTGGCCCAGGTCTTATTCTTTTGACTTTTTCAATAATTTCTTTTGGCTGTTTGGCTTTCCAATCAAGAGCCTTTAAGAAAATATCAGTGGCTTCTCCATTTTTGTTAACTAAAAACTTTATATGAGTTTTAACTTTTTCTGGTTTAGCCATTTCTTTTTTGAAATTCTTCAAATCACTTACCTTTATTGGTACAGACACCAACCAAAATTTGGTATGCAAACTATAAGGCATTCGAAACAGATGTCTATTTCCCCAGTTCTTTTCAATTTCTACGAATTCATAAGGTGATAGTTGTGAAATAGAGGGAACATATTTTACTAAAGATGCTACTCCACCTTCAAAACTTATAAGTTCTTCTAATAACTTGTCTTTAATTTCTTCTCTAATATATTCAGACAATATTTGAGGTATGCCTGGGTATTTTTCGCTTGTTGGTTTATAATCAATTCTTTCAGGAAAAGCCTCATAAGATATGGCTATATGAAAGCCTCTTGAACCAGAGAATTTTAGAGTGGGATTTATTCCCAAATCTTTCAAGAATTCACAAACAACTTTTGCTGCTATTGCTGCATGTTCTAGTTTTGTTTTGCTATCTATATCTAGAATTAAATCAAATCCTGTTCTAAGGCTGTTTAATTCATCCTTTCTAAGACTTAAGGAAAGTTGCATTGGTTGGTTCCACCTTTCAACAGAGCAATGAAAAGATACTGCTCCTCTTTTAACCTTTTCTTCAATATCTTTAGGATAAACAAGGCTATCTGGTCTTTTTAAGTATGATCCATCTTCCAAGGATCCAACAACTTCTCTATTTTTTGCTACCTTTAGTATCTCCTTTTGAATATCAGACCTTGAATAGTATTTTAGAATTTGGAAGCCTCTCATGTTGATTATAATAAATTTTCAAAGGATTTAAATATCTTTTTTTCGATTTTTAGTTAATGACAAATCAAATGCATTTAGAAAAAATAACTAAGTTTAAACAACGCTATTTAAATCTAAGAGAACAGTTGTTAGAAATAGGTAGCAAGTTAGAAAAAGAATGTCTCAAAACATCTTTAGAAGAGATAGGTGCAAATAAGTGTGGGAACGAATTTAGATATGATAAAATAGGTGATGTTGAATATTTTCCTATTTTTCTAACTCTTGGAGATGAACTTAAGATTTATGCAGGAACTAACTGTCATTATATAACGCCCTCTCATATAAAGAAATTATTACCTAGAATAGAAAATTTTCTTAATGAGTTAGAACAGAAAAAGGAAAAATTATTTGAAATATTGTAATCTTTCTTTTAAACTAGAAATAATTATTGGAAATGCTATAGTTGCATCACAATAAACTGTAGAAAGCTTTGATTTATCATCAACTTTATGCCAACTTTTTGCTTCTTCTAAAGTTGCTCCAGAAAGCCCACCATAATGAGGAGTATCTGTGGTTATTTGCACAACATATTTATGAGGTTTTTCTGGTATAAGAACCGACTGCAAAATATAATTTTTAGGAACCCCACCACCAACAATTAAAACTCCGCTGTTTTTCTTTTCTTCTTTAAGCTTGTAATGAAGTTTTATCAAGAGGTCTAAGTCTTTGTTTTCATCTATAAAAAACTGTTTATCTTGAGAAAACATCCATACCTGTAGTCCCAGGATTGAATCAAAAAATGCAGGAATAATTATTTTAACATCATTATCAGCAGCTGTTGCCGCAATCGAATCTTCATCTTTGATGTTTTTTCCAATCTTTTCTAAAAGCTCATAAGTAGAACAAGTGCCTTCTCCTATTTTTTCTAAAATCTTTTGCATATTTTTTTCAAATTCTATAGAGGTTTTGTCAGGTGAGAGAACATCATAGATTCTGCTTATATTTTCCTTTGCCAGTCTCGAATCATCAATTGTTTCAGGGTTACATTGAATATAATGTTCTCCTGCTAAGGAGATTGAAAGATCATGGGTTATGTTGGCTCCTGTAGAGACTATTATATCAACCCAGTTATTTTTTATCATTTCAACAATACAAGCTCTCATTCCAGCAGGTACCATTGCTCCTGAAAGTCCAAGAAACTTGATGCATCCTTCTTCCTTTATCATTTCTTCTAATATATCAACAGCTTCAGCTAGCTTTCTGGCATTAAAAGAAGTCATTTTCATTTGTTTTATTAAATCATCAACAGTTTGCTTCTTTGGTTCAAAATCCTTAATCCTTTTTTCCATTTTTTAGCCTTAAAGAATTAGTCTTCTGAAACTCTTGGTGCCAAAATCATTGAAAGGGAGGCATTTTCACCTATAAATTGGAGTTTCATTGGGAAATCTTTGCCAATAGAAATTTGAGTTTTATCACTTAGCCTAGCCCCCTTTATTATCTTTTTAAGGTATTCTAAAGAGTATCTTGAATCAACCCTTTCTTTGGCATTCAATTTTAATAAAGCCTCATTTCCTCCTTCAAGAACTAGTTCAGTTTTACTTCCATTACCCTTAGCGAACATTTTTATTCCCTTTTCTGATATATCAAAAATTACAGAATCTGCTACAAGATCAGCATCATTTATTCCTTGTTCTAAAACAGTGCTCTTAATTTCTGCACTAGCTGTAAACTCGAGCTTTTCTATTTCAGGCATTTCTCTCTTAGATACTTCTATAAGAGGTATAGCAAATTTTCTGTTCGATTCTCCCTCAAGATAGATTTCTAATTTGTTTTCCCTCTCGTTAAGCTCTAAAGTCATTTTATCCAAAGAAGACGATCTTTTAAGAAATGTTAGAAAACTTAGAAGATTTATTCCTATTTCCTTTTTCTCATCACAAACATACTCATCAAATGCTGTTGACTTTAACTTAAAATCTACGACAGAGACAATAGCTCTATCAGCAGCTAGTAGTTCTATTCCATTTTTTGTTAGCTTGAAGATTCCATCATCAATGAGTTGAGAAATGGTCTCAATACTATCCTTTAACAATCTAGTATCATCGGTAACAGCTTTGAACATTTAATCACCTTTTTACTATATCCTTGACTCTCTTATATAAATCCATATCAAAACCATCAAGATTTTGTACGACTTCACCTCTACACTGAAAACCATCTATAAGGGGCAAAATCCTAGCTATAACTCTAGCTAGTTGACCCACAATAACTTGAGGCTGTTCTTCAAATATAACTTCAATCTTCCCTGTTCCATCGTCTAAAACCAACGAGTTTGTCCCCACGTCTATAACTGTTCCTGTTAACCTAACTCTCACATCATTTTCAGGTTGAATGGAATCGATAGTTTTTTCAATTCCCGGAAGCCTTCTCCTTATATCTGGCATGAAGAAACTATGTAGCTCAAATAATAAATATTTAATTTTGACTAGAGGTTGTTAATCTCAATAATAAATTTAAGTAGGTCTTCTAAATTAATTATATGGTTTTAGAAACATTGTTCCCTGTAAAGAAAATTATACAACACCCTTTAGACATGTACATATTCTCAACCGTAATATCTTTTGTTTCTATTTTTATTGCTAACCTAATATTTCCAGGAGTATCAACAGGCAAAATCATAATACTCTTCATAACAATTGGTGTATCTCCTATGATATATTTCATTTTGGAAAGGGAAGAGGAGTCAGAAAGAAAAATAGCGGAAAGCAGGCTTAAACAAGGCTTTTTTGAGAGATATGAAGATACTATATGGCTTTTTACACTCTTCTTTTTAGGAGTCTTTACTGCTATTTTTATTTTTTCTGTGTTTTCACCCCAAGATGCTGTTGAGAAGGTTTTTGAGGATCAGATATTAGAGATAGAAAGAATAAGCACGCTTTCTTCTGGTTCTTTCAGTGCATCTAAAGCTTTAGAGCTGATAGTTAAAAACAATCTAAGGGTAATGGGCCTTTCCTTCTTTCTATCATTTCTGTTAGGTGTTGGGTCTGTTGTGATTCTAAGCTGGAATGCCTCGATTTTAGCGCTTTATTTGGCTTCTTTCTTGAGAAAAGGCTTGATTAGTGAGTTTTTAACTAGAACCATAACCCTAATACCCCACGCGCCTATAGAGATACTGGCCTACTTTGTCGCAGGAATTGCTGGAGGAATCTTATCAATGGGGGTTATAAAGGAAAAAATCTTGAGTAGGGAGTTTTCCCTTGTTTTTAAGGACTCTTTAATTTTGTTGGCCCTATCAGTATTTCTTGTGCTAATAGGAGCACTTTTTGAAGTCTTTGTTTAATAATTATTTTAGGGCTCGTAGTATAACTTGGTTTAGTATTCCAGCTTCGGGTGCTGGCGATCCAGGTTCAAATCCTGGCGGGCCCACCTTTCGAAAATCTATAGAAAATGTTTTTGAAGATAAAAGAAAAATTGTAAAAAGCGTAGTTTAAACATCAAATCTCAATCTACTCAATACACTGCTTTTATCGCTAAATCTCCAATCCAAACTCATTCTTCTCTCTATTTCTCCAATAATCATATCAACTGCCGGTTCACCAGCAATTTTGTCTTGTTTCATCATTTCAATAATTTGTGGTAATGTTTTCCAATAATATTTTGGCACTTCTTCAGTAGTATGTAGCATATTTTCTAAATTTGGTCTTGAAAACCAAGGACTGTTGCTCCACATATTACCCATTAAAACATGGACAAGAAAATAAGTTTTAGGATCATAATACGTTCCAACATATTCTAAATTTGGCGAACCACATTTTCTATCTGGATCAAATTCTTCTTCGAAGCCTCTTTCTGCTACAAGTTTCATAACCTTTTTTATATCTTGTTCTAGGCTCGGGTCTTTTTTCGAACTATAGGTTTCAGTAGGAAAAGAATATTTACCAGGATTCCAAGGATCATATTCAGGTCTTTTGATAATTAGTATATTGTTTTCCTTTAAATCTGGAATACCGCCCCGAAATCCCTTATAAAAAATCCTATCAAAAATAGCTGATACAGTGGCATGTTTCATTCCTATCTTTTTATTATTAAATAGTAAATAATTTAAATTTTCTTATTTTTGTACACAGTTTTTGTTTATTCAAATTCTTTTATATGTTTAGATTGTTTTATATTTTTTAAAACAGAAAACCTTAAAAATTTTAAAACTTAAAAATTGATTAATGTCTGGTAAATTTATAGTTCTTGAAGGTATAGACTCTTCTGGCAAAAAAACACAATCTAATCTTCTTGCTAAAAGAATGGAAAGGGAAGGGAAAAAAATCGAGATAATTCACTTTCCCACATATCAAAAAACACCCTTGGGGGTTTTCGTTGCCAAATATCTTAGGGGGGATTTCGGCTCAAAAGAGGAGATTATACCCGAGATAGGATCTATATTTTATTCTTTAGATAGATACCAATTTAAAAAAGAACTCAAAGAGAAATTAGAATCTGGGGTGAATATAATTGCTGATAGATACACCGCCTCTAACATATTCCAGGCAGCTAAACTTGAGGGTGAAGAGAGATTTGTTATATGGGAATGGATAAAGCATATTGACAAGAGACTAGAGCAACCACATGTAACAATATTATTGAATGTTCCAACTAAGGTTTCGGAGGGTGTCTCATCAAAAAAAGAGCAAAAGAATGTTCTTATGAGAGAAGGAGAAAAGGATATCCATGAAGAAGACCTAGCTTATCAAGAAAAAGTTAGAAAAACATACTTAGAAATAGCTAAAAAGGAAGGTTGGATAATAATAAATTGCTTTAGAGAAGGTGACGAACTAGAATTCAGAGATAAAGAAAATATTCATGAAGAGATTTGGCAGAAACTAAAGCAGAGAGGCATCATATAGATTGTTATATAGGTTTCTCAAAAAATAAGTTGTATCTCAATTTTTTCTGAATATAAAACGATTTAATTAATAAAATAAATTTTTTATTAATGATTTCTGCAGATTGGCCTATATTTTTCAAAAACCAACTTAAAATAGGTAATTTAGACAGTTGTGTAGCCATATGTACCCTTTGGTCAAAGTGGAATAAAATACTTGATAATATACCAAATGACAGATACTGTGTTTGTGGTAACCTCTATACTGCTCAAGGAATAAACTATCTTGTAAAGAACATCTTCTCCTATCCTAAAATAAGATACATAATCCTTTGCGGAAAGGAGATGAATGACAGCGGAGAGACTCTTGTTAACTTTATGAAAAAAGGAATAGATGAAAATAGAAAAATAATAGACTCAAATACATACATAGACTCTAACATAGATAGAGATTTAATAGAGAGATTCAGATCAAGTGTTACCCTCATAGATATGAGGGGAAAGGAGAAGGAAATACCGGAAATTCTTGAAAAACTTCCTCAAAAAAAGCCTTTTGCTGAACCTATTTTAATAGAAGAAAGTAAAGCAAAGTATTCAACGCTTGCTTCTGAAAACTTCTTTTTAATAACTGGAAAAACCATATCAGAATCTTGGTTAAAGATTTTAGATATAATAATGAAATTTGGTGAGATAAAACCAAGTGAGTACGACATACGGCAAAAAGAGGTTTTAAACCTAATGGTTGTCATAGAAAAAGAAGAGGAAAAAATAGCATCATGGCTCACCTTTACTGATAAAGATTTGAAAGACTATCTTTCTAAATTCTTTAATTCTGAAAAACCCGATGATATATCCTATACATATGGAGAACGCTTGTTCAAATATCCTCTGAAATACATAAAGGAAAAATGGACAGGGGAAATAACCTCTACCTTTAATCAGATTGAGAACATTATAGAACATTTGAGAGAAGCGCCTCACACAAGAAGGGCAATTGCCTTTACTTGGAATATGGATATAGATAGCGAATCTTCTAGCCCACCCTGTTTAACACAGATAACTTGGAATATTAAAAATGATTTTTTGTGTCAAACAGCTGTAATAAGATCTAACGACATGTTTGGAGCTTGGCCTATGAATGCTTTTGCTCTTAGAAAATTGCAGAAAAATATGGCTAGGAGATTAAACGTAGAATGTGGACCTTTAGTTATTATTTCTAACTCTGCACATATTTATGAAAACAATTGGAAGGAATGCAAAGAGATTCTTGATAAATACTACACTGGAAAAGAGGTAGGATTTGAACAAGACAGATTGGGCTATTTTATAATAAAAATAGAAGGAAAGGAGATAGTCGTTCAACATCATTTAGCAGATGGAAGGAAAAGTAACTTTATCTTTAAAGGAACAAATGCAGAGGGAGTGTACAGAAGAATTTTGAATGAAAATCTAATTTCTAGATATGATCATGCAGCTTATCTTGGAAAAGAATTAGCTAGAGCTGAAATTGCCTTAAAAGAAGGTAAAAAATACGAGCAAGAATAAAATTGTAATACATGGGTAATGTAATAAAGAAATTTATAATTTCATGTCAAATTATACTCAATGTTATCTAATAAAATTATCTTTGAGAAGCCTAAGGTATACTTAATAGCATGGACACAAGGAAGGAAGATCGGAAGAAAAGACAAAGAAACAGGAAGAATTATTTCTTATAATAAATTGGGTCCAGACGAAATTGCTGGTTATGCAGCGCTGGGAGATAGAAGTAAAGAACCAATGTATACTTTATGGAAAGAAGATGCTAAAAATATATCTAAAGAAAGTATAAGGAAAAAAATTGATAGAATAATTGAAAGTAGTTTTGGATTAGGTCACGGTTCAGTAGGAGATCCACCTAAATTTATTTTTTCTATTGAAAATCTAACTAGAGCTGCTACCTTACAACTTACCGGACCCGAATATCTTGAACATGAGCAACAATCTATGAGATTTGTAACAGCAGAAAGAGGATATTATGTTCCAGAATCATTGAGAGAGCCTGAAATATTTGAATCTGTTAGAGAAACAATGGATTATTCATTTTTAACATATAAAACAATGGTAGAAAATGGAATTCCTACTCAGGATGCAAGATTTATACTACCTCTTTGTTCTAAAACTAATATATCAACAGCAGCTAACGAAAGAGAACTACAACATCTTCACGCTATGAATGGTCAGGGTGAGGTTCCTTCTTATGTTAAGTATGTTGTAGAAAATATGATTGGGGAGTCTAAAAAAGTTGCGCCTTCCCTTTCTAGAAAAATGAAAGCAAACTATGAAATCCTTGCCTGGAGACCTTCAACACAATTGTATAGTTCTGAAAACGAAACAATAGAAAGACTTATAGAGGAACTAGGAAGTGAAACAAGTTTTGTAGATGAAAGTTCAATTCCAATGACAGAACGAGAAATACATAAAGCTGTAGTAAATAAAGAAGAACCGTATCTTTCAAATCTTAAACATTTTCATTATACCTTTTTAATTCCTCTTTCTGTTGCAGGAAATCATCAATTAAGAAGACAAAGAACTCTTCATTTGGCTGATCAGTCTATCTACCAAGCTGTTGAAAGAGAGGAGATTGTTACACCACCTTCAATTAGAATATCCTCTTTTAGTGGCGATTATTTAGACATGAACAGAAGAATGTTCAAATTATATAATGATTTAATTGAAACTGGTGTGGAAAGATCAGAAGCAATAGGCCTGATTCCTCATTCTACTAAAATTAGAAGTTTAATAGATGTTGATGGACATAATGTTATTCATTTTATAGGGAAAAGAAGGTGCACAACAGCTCAGTGGGAAATAAGAAATGAGGCAGAAAGAATTGCTGAAATACTGAAGAAAGAATTAGATTCTCCTCTAAGCAAATATGCTGTCCCTCAATGTGGAACATATGGTTATTGTCCAGAAAAAGAACCTTGTGCTTTAATAGAAAAATTTAAGATAAATTAACTTTCTTAAGGAATTTGTGAAGTATTGTTAGTCACATTCTGAGTTATATTTTGTTCTATTTCAGCCACAGATGGTATTTCCATATCCCTTTCATCAAAAGTCTTTTCTTGAGCTGCCATCATTGCTGGTTCAAAACTTAAAAGTATAGAGTAAGACAAAGCGAAAACAAGTATAACACTCAAGCCTAAGACTATAACAAATTGAGTAGGAAATCTTGGTTTTACTAAATTTAATCCTTTTCTTGTTAGATTATAATAAACCCACTTATGTCCTGTTTCTTCTCTTTTTACCAAATCAGCACCTTCAAGCTTACTTAAATGCTCTAAAATTGTAGGAGGAGAAAGATTCAATTCCTTTGCTAATTCAGAAGGAGTTTTTCTTCTTTCCTTTAAACTTTTCAGAATATCCATTCTGGTATCTGCACCCAAAGCCTTCAAGGTTTTTCTATCAATTTCCATAGTCTAACATTTGAATTTTATAGCTTTATAAATTTTCATTATTTTTAGGTTTTCACCTAATAAAATCGAATGGGTTTTTAAGTAACTAGATAAATTAAATTTATGAAAAAATTGTTATTGTTATTAATTATTATTGCAATAATTTTGCTTATTAATTTTAATAAGGAGTTTTTAATGAGTATTATATTATAATTATGCTGTCTCTTCTTCTGTTATTTCATCAAAAAATTTCTTTAAATCTTCTGTACTTTCTAATCCGAAATAGTTAGCAAACTCCTTGGTAGCTATAAGTGCTCTAGTTCTTCCATGCTTTTCTGTCTTTATCAAACCCCTTTCTTGTAATCTTTTAACATACTCATAAGTTCTATTACCTATAACCTTTACAATTTCTGATTGCGTTATAGGTTGTTTATATGCAACCATTGCTAAAACTCTTAACATTCCTTTTCCTAAATCTTTATAGGGTGTTAGAGTTCTTACAAAAGAAGTAAATTCTGGTTTAACTTTCATTTGGTAACCCTGTTCAGTCTCTAGAATATGTATTCCATGTTCTTCTTGTTCAAATTTTATTTTTAATTCTTCTATTATAATTCTTGCTTTTTCTGGGCTTATTTTGAACAAATTTGATAATTTTCTTAATGATATTGGTTCACTTGTCATAAATAAAGCTGCTTCAATTGCTGCTTTTAGATTCTCTTGTCTCATCTTTTAACCTCACAAATATCTCTTTAAATAACTCTTTTTGTATTAAATTTATTTTTCCTTCTTGGGATAGGTGTAATAAAGGTACCAGTGAGTCTACAATCTCTTTTCTTCCCCATCTCTTAACAAGTCTTGAGAATTCTATATTATTAACTTCTATTAAAGCTTCTTGAATGTTTGTTAATAATTTGTTGATTCTCTCTGTTATGTCCTCTTCTTCAATTACTGGTATTGCAAACTCGACTACTCTTCTTACTCTCCTCTTTCTTTCTATCCTTCTTTCCCTTACTTCATAAGCTTTCTTTAGTGCTGTTAAAAGCTCGTTCAGACTAACGTTTTTTACAGGTATTCTCTTTATAGGCGGTTTCAGAGGAGGTAGCTCTGCTAAAATTCTTAAAGTTTCACTAGGCTCTTTATCTGATTCGGGGATAAGTATTTTTTCTTCTTTTTCTACAAGGACGTCTGACTTCATTCTAAGAAGTATCGAAGCTATGAGTATGAATCTAGCAGGTATCCTCAAGTCAAGACTCTCTATTTTTTTGAGATAAATTAAGAAAACATCAGCAAGTTTTATTATGTCTACAGACCAAGGATCCATCCCCTCTTCTGCAACTATCTTTACTATTACATCTTCCCAACTTGGTTCTGAAACCATTAAATCTATTAATTGTTGATCGGATAACATTGAAAACCCTCATTATCTATTCTTTATTTAGACATCTATCTACTAAAGCTTTAAAAGTATTTTTTTATAAATTTAACTAGAGTCTTATGGTTGAAAAGAAGAGAAAAGTCATTATTTTAGGCGCTGCTGGAAGGGACTTTCATAACTTTAACATGTTCTTCAAAAATAATAAGAAGTTTAAAGTTGTTGCGTTTACTGCTTCCCAGATTCCTTTTATATCCAATAGGAGTTATCCAAGGTCTTTAGCAGGAAGACTCTATCCTAAAGGAATTCCTATTTATCTTGAAAAATATCTTCCAAAATTGGTTGAAAAATATGGTGTTGATGAGGTTGTTCTTGCTTATTCAGATTTGTCTCATGAAGATGTTATGCACAAAGCATCTTTAGCTCTTTCTTTGGGTGTTGATTTTAGACTAATGGGTCCTGAATCAACCATGTTAAAGTCAAAGAGGTTTGTTATTGCTGTTTGTGCTGTTAGAACTGGTTCTGGAAAATCTCCAACCTCTAGAAGAGTATGCCAGATATTGAAGTCTTTAGGAAAGAAGTATGTGGTTATCAGACATCCCATGCCTTATGGTGATTTAAAAAAAATGGCTGTTCAAAGATTTTCTTCTAAATTAGATTTGGATAGGTATGATTGCACAATTGAAGAAAGAGAAGAATATGAGCCATTAATAGAGACTGGTACTGTTGTTTATGCAGGAGTGGATTATGAAAAAATATTAAAAGAAGCTGAAAAAGAATCAGAGGTGATTGTTTGGGACGGTGGGAACAATGATTTGCCTTTCATCAAACCAGATTTACACATAGTTGTTGCAGATGCTAGAAGACCTGGTCATGAAATCTCTTATTATCCTGGTGAAACTAATGTTAGAATGGCTGATGTTGCTATCATAAATAAAATTGATAATGCAAACCCTATTGATATAGAAACGGTTATTAGAAATGTTAAGAATCTTAATAGAAAGATTACCATAATAAGGGCGGCAATGCCAATAACTGTTGATAGACCTGGTTTAATAAAAGGTAGAAGGGTTCTAGCAATTGAAGATGGTCCAACCATGACCCATGGTGGACTAAGTATAGGGGCAGCATCAATAGCTGCAAAAAATTTAGGAGCTTATTTAATAAGTCCAAGATCACAAGCTGTTGGTTCAATAAAAGATGTTTATGCTGAATATCCTCATTTAGGAACAGTTTTACCAGCTATGGGTTATTCTCAGAAACAAATTAGAGAGTTAGAAGAGACTATAAATAAAATTGATTGTGATAGTGTTCTAATAGGAACACCGGTTGATATTAGAAATTTATTAGACATCAATAAACCAGCAGCTAAGGTTACTTATGAGTTAAGAGAAATAACAAGACCTAATTTAGAAGATATTATAAAAAGGGCTTTAAAAAGAACTTAATCGTTTTCGCTCTTGAATTCTTTTCTTTTTTGTTCATTTTCTTCTATCTTTTGTATAACAAGCTTTTCTACATCATTAATTTCATAATCTTGAATCTTTAATACAAAAATATTAGCATAGCGAGGGTCACTAGCAAATTTATTTGAAACTTTTGCTTCTCTATTAACCATATCAAGATTTATATATTTTTGATAATCACCAGTAGAGTAATAAAAATTATCAACTTCACAACAGAAAACGTCTTTTTCAGGACCAATATGAGCAAGTTTTCTTGTATAATTAACGAAAAAGTCTTTCAGATGCTTTGTCATTGTACCTCCGCTAAGATTTAAAAAATTTGCAAAGCCTGTAATATCTATATATACTGGTTGGTCTATAAAGACCGTTTTAATTTTTATTTCTTCCATAACCTAGTTGAGAATAGAAAATTATTTAAGTTTGATTTAACTTGGCATCCTTATTCCTACAATCCTTGATTCTCCTTCTTCCATGGAAACTCCATAAACTGCATCAGCTGCTTGAATTGTAGTTTCATTATGACTTATTACAATAAACTGAGAATCTGAAGAGTATTTTTTGATTAGTTCAATTATTTTTTTTGTGTTAGGTTTATCTAGGGCAGCGTCTACCTCATCTAAAATATAAAATGGAGCAGGTTTTATTCTCTGAATAGCAAACAAGAATGCTAAAGCTGTTATAGTTTTTTCTCCACCTGACATAGCATCAATATTCAATAGTTTTTTACCTCCTGGGTTTGCCTCAATTATCAAGCCGCTATCCATATCGCCAAGAAGTCTTAAATCAGAATTACCATTTGTTAAATCTCTGAATACAATCTTAAACTGTTCTCTTAATTCATCTAAAGTTTTCATAAATGATTCCTTTCTTTTACTCTCTATATCAACAATTATCTCTAGTATTTTGTTTCTTTCTTCTGTTAGCTTTTCAACTTTTGATTTTAAATCTTCGTAAATAACTTTTTGTTCTTCATATTCTTCTAATGCCTTCATGTTTATTGCACCTAGAGAATTTATTGAATTCATTGTTTCCTTTATTCTTTTTTCAATTGTTTCTATTGGTAGCTTGTAGGTTTCTGTTTTTTTGTAATTTTCGAACTCTAATTTAAGATTATCTAATTCTGCTTCCAACCTTGCTTTATTTATCCTTAATGTGTTTATCCTTTCTTGAGATTCCATTCTTTCTTCAAAAAGTCTTTTTCTCTTCTTTTTCATAGACTCGTAATTTTTCTCTAGATTTTCTCTTTCTTTTTGCATTTGTGTTAGTTCTTTACTTCCCATCAACTCTTCTGTAGTAAGATGTTCTAATTCCTTTTTCATTTTTTCAATTTCTTTTTCTAATTGATCAATTTCTTTTTCTAATTGTTTTTTATGAGAAACGTATTTTTCTATCTCTTCGGTTCCTATAAAAGCTTTCTTTTTCCTGTAAAAACCTCCTATTATTGCTCCTGATTTTTCTACTAAGTCTCCATCTAGGGTTACAAATCTTGCATTTCCAATACCCAATCTTTTGGCTACTCCAATATCATCTATAATTAAAGTATCACCAAAAACGAATGAAAAAGCATTATAATACTTATTATTGAATTCTATCAAATCTATGGCTAAACCAATCACACCATCTTCATATAAGAATTTCTTGAGTTTTTTACTATCTCTAGGCTTTATTTTATCTAAAGGAAGAAAGGTTGCTCTACCTATTTTGTTCATCTTAAGATACTTAACACATTCAATAGCAACATTCTCGTTAGAAACAATAATATCATTTAAATGTGAACCAGCAGCAACTTCAATTGCTTCCTCATATTTTTTAGAAACTTTTGAAAGAGAGGAAATTGCCCCATAAACTCCAGTCCAACCAAGATTTAACACATCTTTAACAGCCCTGCTAACCTCTTCTGTTTCTCTCTGTCTTAATTGTTCAAGTCTTTTTATTGTATCTTCAATTCTTATTATTTCAGATTTACTCATTTCTATTTTGTTTTGTTTTGCTCTGATTTCAGATCTTAATTTTTCAACTTCTTTAATTATAGCTATTTCCTTTGACCTATCAAAAAGTCTTTTGTTAATTTGATCTATTTTTTTCTCAGTTTCTCCAATTTCTTTATCGAATTTTTCTAGTTCTTTATCATAATCTGTAGTTTGAACTTTTTTAATTCTTTCATCAAGTTTTTCCATTGCCGTTTCTGCATCTTGAAGTTTTTGTTTAGCCAGTGATGCCCTTAGTTTATCCAATTCTTTAGTTAGTTTTTGGTATTCGCTAGCAGCTCTTTTTTCAATCTCAAGCTTGGTAAGCTGTGACCTTTTTTCATGAAGAATAATACTAGACTCTTTTAGTCTTTGTTCAACTGTCATGAGCTCTCTTTGCGATTTATCTCTCTTTTCATCAAACTCTTTAATTCCAGAAATTTCATCAATTATTTCTCTTCTTTCGATTGCACCCATTTCTATAACATTTGTTACATCACCCTGAAGTATTATATTATGTCCTTCAGGGTGTATTCTAGCAGGTCTTAAAACTTCTTTTATGGTTTCTTTTGTTACAGTTCTTCCATTTAATTTGTAAATTGAAACACCATTCTTATTTACCCTTCTTGATATTATAATTTTATCTTCTTCTAAAGAAAACTCATTATTTGAATTGTTAAATTGAACATTAACTCGTGCTATCTCTGCAGGCTTTTTACTCTGCCCCCCATGAAATATCATCTCTAACATCCTATCCGCTCTTAAGCCTTTGGCAGAACTTCTTCCTAAAACAAAGATTACTGCATCTAAAATGTTTGATTTCCCACTTGCGTTAGGACCACATATAACTAGAAAATTAGATGGGAAAGATAAGACCGTCTTTCTCGAAAACGATTTAAACCCTTGCATTTCAAGTTTTTCTAATCTTGTCATATCATCACAGAACTATTTTATAATAAAAGATTAGAATAACTTAAATATATTCATTTAAAGTAAATTATAGAAGGTGCTTTGCCAAACTTACTAAACTTGGTTTTCTCATTAATACTTTAGCAAAAACCGAAAGTTTTGAACCCCTTGTAAAATCAATTATATCTCCTGGCTTTAAAACCTCTACGAAATCGTTTAAATTATTATCAGAAAGTTTCTCAACTACCTCTCTCAACTTTTCTACTTTTCTTAGATATTTTCCTCTTTTTTCCCACCAAATATCATTAAATTTTGACAAAAATTTTTCTGAGAAATCATCCCTTTCTAAGGCTTCTGAAATTATATCTGCAGCGACATGACTTGAAATAATAGCTTCGCTAATTCCACCTCCGTGTATTGGGTTAACATGATTTGCTGCTTCACCGCATATGATTAAACCATTTGAAACAGCATTCTTAGGCAGACCTCCTACAGGAACACAACCAGCATTAACCTCAATTATAGAGCCTTTTTTCAATTCTGGATGAGAGTCAATAAATTTTTCTAAAAAATATCTTGCTTTTTCTTTTCCCGGCATTACTCCAACCCCAACATTCGCTCTATCTTTACCCTTTGGAAAAACCCAGCAATACCCCCTTGGAGCAATTTGATTTCCCAGATATACATGAATAAAATCAGAATCAGTTTCTATACCACTCATCTCATATTGGAGGCAAGAATCTATTAAATTCAAAGGTGAATGAATATCTAAAGCCTTTTTTCTTAAAGCAGATTCAGCTCCTGTTGCGCAAACAACTATTTTGGATTTTTCTTCAAAGGGTTCTCCAAAAAACTCCCCTTTAACTCCTACAAAATAATTGTTTTCTTTTAAAAAATCTGAAATAAAGGAGTTTGTTCGAACCTTTGCACCAGATTTAACAGCTTCTTCAGCTAACCATTTATCAAAAACTTTTCTCTCAAGAATAAATCCCCCCTGATCAAGGACAGCCTCTAAAAACTTACCATTAGGAGCATAGATTCTTGCACCTTTAATCCTTTGAGCAATACATCTTTCAGGTATTTTTCCTATAAGTTTTTCTATATTTTCACTAACCCCCTCTCCGCATCTCTTTGGCTCCCCTATACTTTTTCTCCTATCATATACTTTAACAGAAAACCCCCTTTCAGCTAATTTTTTTGCGCAACAAGTACCTGCAGGACCTGCTCCAACAATAATTACATCATACATAAAACTCATTTTTTCTTCTTTCTTTTTCTAGAATACTTCCATTGCGATTTTTTTGTTTGCCATCCTTTTTTCTTCATTCTATCACTCTATTTTTATTGCATTTACAGGACAAGTTTTTTCACAAGATTTGCAAAGTATGCATAACTTTTTATCATGGATAATCTCTTCTTTAAGTTCTAAAGCACCTCTGGGGCAAACAGAAACACAGCCACCACAAGCCATACACTTGTCTCTATCTATTGACCACATAACAAAACCTACGGTACTGTTCTATCAGGCGTTCTTGCAAATAAGGTGGCCTCTCTAATATTAGACAAATCTAAAAGCTTCATTGTAAATCTTTCAATTCCAATACAAAAGCCACCCATCGGAGGTGCACCATATTTGAAAAATTCTGTGAACCATTCCAAGTTTTCTAGACCCAAGTTCTTCTCCTTAGCATTTTTAATAAGGTGTTCATACCGATGTTCTCTTTGCCCTCCAGAAGAAAGTTCTAGTCCCTTATAAATTAGGTCAACACTTCTTGCCCACTGAGGCTCTTCATCTACTCTCATTACATAAAATGGTTTTAAAGCAAAGGGAAACCTATTTAAAAAATAAAAATTACTTCCATGTTTTTCATTAACATGTTTCCATAAAAGTTCTTCGGCCTTTCTATTTAAATCTTCTCCAACCTTTATTTTAAGCCCCAATTCATTCAAAATATTATAAACCTGAGGAAACCTTAATTCTGGAAACGGTGTTTTAGGAATTTGTAGCCTTTTGTTTAATAGTTCTAGTTCTTCTTTACAGTTTTCATTTACAAACTTTATTCCTGCTACTATAACATCTTCTTCCAGTCTCATTGTATCTGTTTCATCCTTTATGAAAGCCATTTCAGGAGCGAGTCCCCTGTGTTCGCACAAATGATAGGGAGTATTGGATAACTCTGCTCTCCAATTAGAACCTAAATCAAATATTTTGTCTAAACCACCTATTAGAGTTAATTCTCTGTGAAGCTGTGGGTCTTGTCTTAGAAAGACCTCTGTTTTGAAATAAGGAACAGAAAATACTTCTGAACCACCTTCAGAAGCTACTCCCATTAAACATGGAGTAAAAACTTGGATAAAGCCCTTATTTAAAAGACAGTTTTTCATTCCTTCAACAAGTTTTGCTTGAATTTTAAAGATTGCTTGATTTTCTGGTTTTCTTAGATCTAACGGTCTTTGATTTAACCTAGTGTCTAAAAGAGCTGGTGTCTTTTTTGTTTCTAATTCTAAAGGTAGTGGAGAATCAGAACTGTTTAAAATTTTTATTGATATAGGAATTATTTCTCTCCCACCAGGAGCTTGCTCATTAGCTTTAACAGTTCCCTCTACAGCAACCACATATTCCCTTCCAAGCTTTTCTGCCCTTTCTATTACTTCTGGTTTGACTTGATCCTTACTAATGGTTACTTGAATAAAACCGTTCATATCTCCTAACTTGATGAATTTCAATTTTCCTAGATCTCGCAATTCTCTGCACCACCCCATTACAATTACTTTTTGTCCATCCATGTCTGGAGTAATTTGGTTAGAATAGTGTGTTCTTTGCCATTCTTTTAAAAATTCGATCATAAAATCATCCTGAAATTTTTAGGAATTCAAAACTTAAAAACCTTCTATTTTCTATAGATTATAAAAAATAATCCATGTTATGAACCAAACGAATAAATATACCCAACCTCCATTTGATAAGAACCACTTGAATTTTTTATTTATTTTTAATCCAATCCTCAATATTTCTGCCATTAGAAACAATATTAGTATGGCTATAAAGGGTTGAAGCAGGTTGGTTTCAAAAGAACTTGTTACCCAAAAGCTGAAATAACCTACTACAATACCTACAATTGTGTATATGAGGTTGGATTTTTTCTTATCATTCAAAAGATCACCTTTTATTTATATTCTTTTTATAGTCTTTTAATGATTTCTGTTCCTTTTCCTTCTTTATCTCACTTGCAGTTATCCAAGACTTTCTCACAAAATCAGGATATTTACCGTCATTTATTAATTTTTTAAGAAAGCCAACTGTCCTTTCATCATGTGAATAACCTACGCCAAAATCATAATTAACTTTTTTCTTCAGTTTTTCTATCTCTCCGTCTCTTGTAACTTTGGCTAAAATTGAAGCAGCAGAACAAACAGGATAATTTACATCCGCATTATTTTCTGCAACTATTTCTGTGTCGTTTTTTGCCAAGTCGAGCAATAATATTTTGAATTTTTCTGTTGAAACTTGGGGGGCATCAACATAAGCTTTGTCTGCTTTCATTGCTTTTATTATTTCAGCCATCATTTTGGCTTCAATTTTATTGAGATTAGTAACCTTTCTTAGAGTATCAATCTCAGATGGAGAAATTTGAAGAACTACATGATCTAAAGATATATCTTTGATTTTTTGGAAAAGATCGCTTCTCTTTTTAGGAGTTAAAAGCTTGCTATCCTTTACACCCATTTCTCTGAGTTTTTCATTGTCCTTTTCATCTATAACTACACCTGCCATAACTAATGGTCCTATAACAGATCCTCTTCCTGCTTCATCTATTCCTAATATTTTTGCCATAATAAACACTTTATATACAGTAATTTTATATAACTTTACTAAACTTATAATAATAGTCATAGCGGGGTAGGGCAGTCTGGAGTGCCCGCTGGGCTCATAACCCAGAGGTCGCAGGTTCAAATCCTGTCCCCGCTACCATTTTAGAATTATTTTTTAAATCCTAAATTCTGAAAAATGTTAATTTGGTCTCCAACCTTTACTTCACCTTCTACTCTTACTTCTTTTTCATTTCCGTTGACAAGAACAATAGCATTTTTTCCTTTTAATTCAAGAACTTTACCTTTTTGTACTAAACACATAAAATCACTTGGTTTTCTTTTCTTTAAATTTTTTGTGTAGTTTTGATACGATTTCAAAGTTTTCTTTGTTTAAAACTATATGAATTTTATCTCTATGCAGAATTATCAAGTCTCCAATTTTCAACTGTTTTTCAACTATTATTCCAGGATAAGCTTCTGAATCAGTTTTTATAATTCTACCATCAACTGTTTCAACTACATATTTTGAGTCAACTTTATCAACAATCTTAGCAGGATATGCTGTGCACCAATCAAAAAGTTTATCTTTAGTATACCTTTCTAATTTTCTTATTAAATCATTATGAACAAAGAAAAAGTATTCGAAAAAGCCATGTTTGTTAACACCTTCGTATGCCATAGGAAAGAATTTTTTTAGTAAAATTTCATCAACCTTTTCATTTTCTAAAGATTTTTTAATTATATCTATTTCTTCCTTTGTTGGAATGTCATTACTAAACACGGGTTTCGTTTCTCCTGGCTTTCTTAAGCAAGAAATTGCCATTTTTAGAAGTCTTATCTTATCTTCTTCATTCATATAATACTTAAGTTTAGTTTATACTTAATAAATCTTATGAAAGCTGTTATGAGTATTGGAAATCCTATTAAATCAGACGACAATATAGGAAATATAATTCTTGATAAATTAGATATAAAGAATATACTAAAGATAAGAGCAGAAGTAACACCTGAAAATTTCATTAGTAAGTTAAAAAATTATAATGAGGTAATAATTCTTGATGCTTTAGAGTTTGGAGGCAATGTTGGAGATGTTAGAGTTTTTGAATTGGATAAAATTAAAGATGTTTCTCTATCAACGCATAGTATATCGGTAGATATTTTGAAAAGATTTTTACCTAATTCTAGAATCAGAGTAATCGGAATCCAACCAAAAAGCGTTGATTTGGGGGAAGGATTAACTGATGAATTGGGAAACAAAATTGAAGAAATAGTTGAAAAGGTTAGTTTGTTTTTGAAACAATAAATGCCCCGATCAAAATTAAAATAGATCCTATTATTTGTAATAGAAACAGAGACTCTTCTAAAAATAAATATGATAGAAAGAGTGATATTGGCGGTGATAGCAAAAGTAAAGTAGAGGCTTTAGATACCTTTATCAGCTTTATCGAATAATACCAGAAAAACACGTATAAAAATAAAAGTGAGACAGAGATTGAAATATAAAAAATCTGTTCATAAGTGATTAGAAACAGTTGATTAAAACTTCCCATTAGTAAAACAATAGAAAACAAAACAATAGATGCAAAAAACATTCTACAGAAGGAAACAACAAAATTAGATTCTTTTTTTATCATCGCATATTTCGATACAATATTTTCAATTGCAAAAATAATCGTTGCCAATATAACCAGAAAGTCTCCTATCGCGATTTCAAAGGTTATCGCGCTAGAAGATATTAAGTAAGCTCCTAAAATCATTATTAACATAGCATAAACCTGTTTTTTCTTTATCCTTTCTTTCAAAAAGAAAAAAGCAAGTATTGTGATGAATAGGGGTAAGAGCTTGTGTAAAAAGGCTGCTCTCCCAGCAGTTGTTAATTTCAATCCATTAAAGAAAGTTAAAAAACCAAAGCCAGCAATAAACCCTATCGATAAGAGAATTTTCCAAGAAACTTTGTTGAAATTCTTAAAACTTAGCTTGTTTTTAGAAAATGAAATTAAAAAGAAGCCGATGCCAACGAAAAAGGTTCTTAAAGATGTAAATAAAGTTGGGTCTAGAGATATGAGAAAAAACTTGTTAGCAACAAATGCAAGACCGCTAACTAAAGCAGTTATTATAGCAAATAAAGTTCCAATATTTTCCTTATTCATCTACAACATTTTTAGCGGCTTTATTTTTATCTTTATCAGCTAATTCAAATTCACCACTAAGTTTAATTGCTTTTGGTGATGCTGGACAAACGTCTCTACACATTCCACAGAATATACATAAACCTAAATCAAATTCTATCTTACCCTTTTCGTAAAACTTCACAGCTCCAACAGGACAGTATCTTTCACAGCTTCTACAACCTATACATCTTTCTGGAAAATAATGAATTCTTCCAAGAAATCTAGGATAGGCTTTCAATTTTTCTTTAGGATACCTTCTAGTAAAAGGTTTTTTCAATAAACTCTTTAAAACATCAATTGTTATACCCATCTCACTCCCCACATAACTAATATGAACTCTACTAAAACTAGGAACATAATTATAGAATAGACTTTGAAAACTTGATCAACTCTATATCTTGACGTTGTTGCCTGCGATAAGGTGTATAAAAACAAGAATAATATGCTTAGTGGAAGTAAAGTGATAATATCTTTTCCAAAAAACAACATCGGAAGAAGCAAAGCAAAGAAAAGCCTCTTTAGAGACATACTCATATTCATAAAAGCTAAATTAGTTCCACTATATTCTGTCCTACTTCCACCCATTATCTCTGTTGGAGCTTCTGTCGTATCAAAGGGAGTAACATGAACCTCTATCATAGATGTAACAAATAAGCCTAAGGAAGAGATTGGAAGGGTTAAAATCAACAAGCGAGAATTGAAATCTCCAAACGAAATTACACCAGCCTTCATAACAAAGCTGAAAACGGTTATAACCAGAGTTATTTCGTATATTATCATAAGTATCATTTCTCTTGCTGAACCTATTATTCCAAAGGGGTTATCTGATGAGAGTCCGGCCAAAACATAAAAGGCACTGGCAAGTATTGTAAGATATAAAACGAAAATGAAGTCATGTTCAAAAGATACTATAGAAAATGGTATAAACAAAAATAAGGCGTAAAGAGAAATGAAATACAAAATAGGAGAGTATTTGAAGAAAGGGTCATTCTGGCTCTTCATTTTCTTCTTGCTAAATAGTTTCAATACATCATAAAAAGGCTGAAGTACTGGAGGTCCAATCCTATTTTGAAATCTAGCATTAATCTTTCTTAACACTCCTTCATAAAGAAGGGCTAAAAATGGAACTGAAAGAAAGAATATTATCTTGTACATACATACCTCCTTCTGAAATCCTTTTCATTTAAAGTTTCAGTTTTTCCATCTTTTACTACCATAATTCTCTCTAGGCAGCTAAAACAAGGATCAAGTGAAGCCACCAGAACAGGCACATCACCTATTCTTTGATCTATGAGTATTTTCTCTAAAATTTTCAGGAACCCAAAAGTAGGTGTTCTTATTTTAGCTCTGACTATCTTATTGTCCTTAAATTTTAGGAAGTAGAATAGTTCACCTCTTGGAGCCTCAACTCTTCCTATCCCATCATCATCTGGAACCGTGGTAAAAGTAAAGTTTGGTATCTTAGTTTCAGGCATTTTATCCAAAATCTGTTTTAATATCTTTACAGATTCCAAAACTTCCTTTAACCTAACTAAAGTTCTCTCAAAAGAGTCTCCTTTATCAAGCACGATTTCATCGAATTCAAACTCATCGTAGATACCATAAGGCGGATCAATTTTCCTAATATCAGAAGAAACACCACTTGCCCTTGAATTTGGTCCTATCAAACAGAATCTTCTAGCATCAACATTATCTATTACCCCAACACCTTTTAATCTAGCTTTAATTACGTTGTCATCCTTTATCTCAGAAATATAAGGATATATACTCTTTCTAACATCTTCAATTCTTTTTAAAATGAATCTCTTATCATCGTGCTCCAGATCATATCTAACTGTCTTTATTTTATTAAAATTATGATGAACCCTCCCCCCTGCAATTTTCTCAAATACATCAAGTATTTTTTCTCTTTCTCTCCAAAAGTACATGAATAAAGTTTCATAGCCTATTTCATGAGCTATTATACCTAACCAGAGTAAATGGCTATGCATTCTTTCTAACTCCATCATCATGGCTCTTAAAAGCTTTACCTTTTCCCCAGCCTCAAAACCCAATATACCTTCAACAGTTCTGGTATAAGCATTTTCATGAGCTGCAGAACATATGCCACATATTCTTTGCGAGATATAGAGCGCAGAATCAGGATTTTTACCTTCTAATATTTTTTCTATTCCTTTGTGAGTGTATCCCATTCTTATATTTGCCTGTTTTATTACACTACCCTCTAGACCAATCCTTATGCACATAGGTTCTTTTAAGGTTGGGTGCAGCGGACCTATGGGTATTGTATAGTCATGCATTTTCTTCATCCTTTAACAAAGGTGGTTTTCCTTCCCAATTATCCGGTAAAAACAATTTTAAATGAAGGTTTGGATTGCCTTCGAATTCGACCCCAAAAAAGTCATGAATCTCTCTTTCAAAGTAATCAGCATTAGGATACCTATCAACTATACTCTCAACTTTCTTATCTTTAGGAACGTCTATTATTACTGAGTTAATCTTTCCACTATCATCAAAGAAATAATTAAGGTAAAAATTATTCTCATGAATACAGACTATTGCTATCAATCTCTGGTCTCTAAACTTTTCTATTTTTTCTTTTACGCTTATCATGTTTTTCACCTAAAAGTTTCATTACAGCATCTATTATTGCTTCCGGTCTAGGAGGACAGCCAGGAACATACATATCAACTGGAATTATTTTGTCTGTAGGTCCAGCAAAATTATACGCATTTTTAAAAGGACCTCCTGTGATTGCACAAGATCCGATTGCAATAACTTTTTTATCCTTGGGCATCTGATCAAAAATAGTTTTCAACCTCTCCTTGTTTTGATTATTAACTATTCCGCTTACCAAAAGTATGTCAGCATGTCTTGCACTTGGGGTCAAAAGGCAACCAAATCTTTCAATATCATATCTAGGTGTAAAGAGAGCGTATATCTCTAAAATACAGCCGTTACAGCCCCCAACATCATAATTGCATATCCACGGCGATTTCTTAATCCTTTTCATAGTCTAGCACCTGCCAAAAGCAACAGCACGACAAGAACAACAAAAACAACTAATAATCTTTCTTTGTTGAAAAAATGACCCAAATCTTTAGGTATCATAACCTTTTCAGGATCCCTCTCTCCTCCAACATACACATCTGTTATATGTTTTTTCTTCATGACACCACTTTAGTTAGTATTTCAAATTGTAATTGCGGTAATAAACCTAGTAAAATACATATTAAGGCAAGAATTCCATTTAAAATAGTTATAGTGCGAGGTATTTTTTTAGTCCTTCCTTCGCCAACAACTAAAACATAAACAACCTTGTAATACATTACAAAAAGCAAAAGTGCTGCAAAAATTCCTAAAACAGTTATTATTGGGTTTATGAAATAAGCGTGTGTGAAAAGGAACCATTCTGAAACAAATATGTTAAAGGCTGGGAGACCTGCTAGAGATAAGCAACCAATTGTTGCAAAAATATCATTCCATCTGCTAGCAAAATAAGAGCCTTCTAATTCAGAAAGGAGGTTTTTGTTTTTTGCAAAGACTCCTATTGTTAAAAAGAAGGTTAAACCGGCAAAAGTATAGTTAAATATTTGGATTGTACTTAAAACACCATATTCTCCAAACATCTTGGTTACTGTTAAGTCTAGAACTACAAAAAGAATCTGTATTATGTTTGAGAGTAAAAGGTATTGCTTCAAATGTTTTTCAAAAATACCAAATATCGCTAAAAAGCAAATTGATATCACTGAAGCCAGTGCAATGTAAAAGACGAGGGGAATATTCAAATAAAACAAGTTAAAGAAGAACCATGCCAATAAAGCAGCAGCGAACATATTGATGGTAATAAACTCTCCATAGCTATACTTTTTATAGAAAAATAGAAGAAAGACAGAAAAAATCCCTATGAACCAATGGAACAATGAGAATATGGAAAATATCAAAAAAAGGATAACTGTAATCAAATTCTTTTTTTCATAAAATAAAGAATAAATAGCTATTGAAAAGGCTATTATTAAGAAAATTAAAGTAAAAAAAAGTTGTATCATATGATTATTTTAAGTTGACGTCCATTTATTATTAACTATAAAAATTGAATGAGTTTTATGAACAGTTTTTTAATTAAGACAACAAAGAGAGCTATAGAAAATTTTGTTAAAACTGGAAAAAAGATTCCCATTCCGAAGGATTGTCCTGAAGAATATAGAAAAAAGATGGGCGTCTTCGTTACTATTTACAAAAAAAATCCTAAAAGACTAAGGGGATGCATAGGCTTTCCACATCCTCAACTTCCTTTGATAGAAGCTCTAATTGAAGCTGCTATTAATTCTTGTAAAGATCCTAGATTTCCACCTTTATCTGAGTACGAGTTAGAAGAAATAACAATAGAAATCTCTGTTTTGACAGAGCCTGAATTGATAGAAGTTAAAAATCCTAAAGAATATTTAGAAAAAGTAGAAATAGGAAGAGATGGACTCATAATTAGAAATGGTTTTTATTCTGGTTTGCTTTTGCCACAGGTTGCTGTTGAACATAAGTGGAATGCTGAAGAGTTTTTGAAACACCTTTGTCTAAAAGCAGGGTTAACAATTGACTCGTGGTTGGATTCAAATTCTAGAATCTACAGATTCCAAGCAAAGATAATTCATGAATGAGGGTTTAAAAAACTAATCCCAATTCAACAGGTGTCGAATAGAGTGGCGATATCTTTAAGAGGGGACTCCTATAAAGAAAATATAGGTGAAATGAGATGGCAAAGAAATCCCAATGGGTAAAAATTAGTGGTTGGCTATTTTTGTTAGGTGTCATAATAGCAGTGGTAGGCGGTGTAGTAGCAATACCTTATGCCAGCGAGATATTGCTTGTATTAGGAGTTATAATCGGACTAATGGGAGCTTTTGGAATGGGAGGAATTGATAGATCAGATGTGCAAATGTTCCTATTGGCAGTAGTTGCACTAGTATCAGCTGGTCATGCAGGAGCCGCTTTGCAAGGAATTCCATCAGTTGGTGCATATTTGAAACCAATGGTTGACAACATTGCAGCTCTGGTATTGCCTGCAGCAGTTTTGTTGGCTTTGGAAGCTATTTGGAGAGCCGGTTCAGTCAAGTTTTAGTTTTATCTTTTTGTTGAGTTAACCACCCCCCTTTTCTTTTTTTATTTTTAGGAATCTAATAATGTTTTATGACTTTCTATGAGAAACTAAGAAAGAAATTAGAGAGTAAAATACCCAAGAAAAAACTTGACCTTCTACCACGAAGCTATCAGATAATAGGAAGACTATTTCTAATAAAACTAAAACCAAAGCTAACTAGACATAAGAAGAAAATAGGTAATGCCATATTAGATTTGTTCCCCTACATACACACGGTTTTTCTGATAAAAGGAATTAAAGAGAAAACAAGAAAACCTGATATAGAGGTTATTGCTGGGTGTAGACAAAAAAAGCCGGTTCCTTATACTCAAACTCTTCACAAAGAGTATGGATGTAAGTTTCTTTTAGATATTTCAGAGGTTATGTGGTCTAAGGGGAATAAAAATGAGAGACAAAGATTAATAGGTAAGGCCAAAAAAGGAGAAATAATAGTCGATATGTTTGCAGGAATAGGATATTTTTCCATATTTTTAGCAAAATACTCAAAGGCTAAGAGAATATACTCTATAGAAATCAACTCCAAATCAGCTGAATATCTGAGGAAGAACGTATGGATGAATGGGGTAGAAAATAAAATTGAGGTTTTGGAAGGTGATTGTAGAAAATTTGCCCAATTCTTAGAGAGCATAGCTGATAGGATAGTAATGGGATACCTCTTTGATACTGAAAAATACCTGAAATACGCGTTAAAAATCGCAAAAAGGAGCTGTTTTATACACTTTCATAGAATATTTAAAAAGGAGGAATTAGAGAAAATAAAGGAAAAAATAGCTGAAATTGGGAAAAAGGAGGGATATAAGATAATATTTTTAGAAAAAAAGGAAGTAAAAACCTACGCACCTAATGTTTCTCACTATGTTCTTGATCTAAAGTCTATAAAATTTTGAGATCTAGCCTTACCTTTCTAACTCTTGGGGCATAGGGTAAAACGTCTTGCTTTCCAACAATTTTATATTTGAAATTATAAGTGTCAGCTACTTCTTCTACCAATTCTTCCAAGTCTTCTGCTGTTTTTCTCTTTGAAAGACCATATAAATGGATAATAGTTCCCTTTTTAGAGTAAAGAACAGCTTCATCAAGAAATTCGATAGCTGTCTCAACCAGAGGCATTATAATTCTATCAAATTTGCCTAGATTTCTAATTTCTCTTACATCTCCGCATATATTCTTAATGTTCTTGAGCTTGTTCAGCCTAACATTTTTTTCAGCATAGATGATAGCATCAATATTAATATCAACACAAACTATCTCGTTTTCAGGATGCTTTTTACCTATGGCTATTGCATAGGGACCTGCTCCAGAGAACATAATAAGAATTCTCTCCCCCTGCTTAACCTTATTAGCTATTCTTTGCCTTTCTGTTCCTTCTCTTGGAGAGAAATAGACTTTTTGGGGATCAACCTTTATTAAATAATTATGTTCTTTATGAACAATCTCTGTATCTCTTTTTCCTAACAGCAATTTGGTTTGGTAAAGTCTGAACTCTCCTTCTCTATCGCTTAATTTTCGAAGAACAGATTTTACAGCTTTGTGTCTTTTCATTATTTCTCTAGCTGCTTTTTGGGGGGCTTTGGTATTGGCTCCTAATATTGCAACAGATTTTTCCTTGTTACCGATTACGTCATAGGCTATTCGCATAAATTTTATAGAATTTTGAAGTAGATATAATTTATTTATGCAATTACAATTTCTTTTATGCTTTATTTGATAGGTTTGGGGTTGAATGATGAGAAGGATTTGAGCTTAAAGGGTTTGGAAACAGCTAGAAAATGCATTTGTTATGGTGAACTTTACACTTCTAATTGGCAGGGTTCGATTGAAAATCTTGAAGACATGCTTAACAAGAAGGTAAAAATACTTAAAAGAAATGATTTGGAAGAGAATTTAGAGGATTTTGTTGATGAGGCAAGAGAGAACGAGATAGCACTTTTGGTTCCAGGAGATCCTTTAATTGCAACAACTCATGTTAACATAATTGTTGAGGCTAAAAAGAGAAAGGTTGATGTTAAAGTGATACACAGCTCTTCTATCTATTCAGCAATAGGTGAGACGGGTTTACAAATATACAAATTTGGAAAAACAGCAACCATACCTCTTAGCGGAAGTTTAGAAAGTGTTAAAAAGACTGTTAGTTCCAATAAAAAACGTGGTCTTCACACCCTTCTTTTGCTGGATCTAGATAAGGAAGTCAATATATTTATGAAAGTAAAGGATGCTTTGAATTTACTTTTGAAAAAAAAGATAGTTAAACAAACTGATATGTTAATTTCCTTTTCAAAAGCTGGGGGAGAGTCTGAAATATTTTATGATACTGTTAAAGGTCTTTTGTGGAGAGATATAAAAGAGCCGGCTGTCATAATAATACCTGGAAAGCTTCATTTCATGGAAAAGGAGTTTTTGGAGATGATTTAATGGAAAAAATGAGAGAAGAGATATTAAAAATGAGTAAAAAGATTGAACCGCTGTTAGAGAAGATAGAAATTGTTGATGATAGAGGGGAAAGTATGCTTAATAACATGAAAGCATACATATCTGATTCTAAACATTTTCTTAAAACAGGGGATTTGATTAAGAGTTTTGAGGCAATTGTTTGGGCATGGGCAATTCTTGAGATTTGTGAAGAATTAGAGATTTTTAAAGTTGAACGATAGATTTAAATAAAACAATAGATTTAAAAAGTTTTCTTTTAATATTACTGAATAGTAGTAATAAAGTGATTTTATGTCGCAAGTTGTTGTACCCACGGACGAAGTTTCGCCGAAAGAAACAATTCTTTTTGGAACAACGGCAAA
>JGI24422J19971_10000019_pt1 | contig 65247 bp, 51 predicted proteins | sample DeeMarSWOR152_54_FD_19971 | JGI IMG/M metagenome (IMG submission 19971) | reverse complement strand
AGGTCAAATGCCTGTATGGGTATGTTCCGTTCTGTGATTGGAAAGGTTTTTGGGAAATATCCTCGCTCTTAATGAAAAAAAGGCCTGGCCCCACTTTTTTTCCATTTTTTGATTTCCCAAAAACTATATCGCCAATATAGGAATCAATTATCGCGGATTTGGTAAAGGAAATTTCAAACGGAAGGGAGAAAATATAAAAAAAATATGTTATTTAATATTTCTATTTCTTTTCATGTAAAAATTTGGATACTATATCTATGATGATATCCTTGCATATTTGTATTTATACATATAGATTGCCTAGTAAAACATTAAAAGGGAAAAGATGAACGCAGACTTTATGAGGTTTATTGATCGCAGGGTAGGACTCCCCATTTGCTTTGCCCTTTCTTGCGTTCACGAATTAAGAAAAATATTCAGCAAGCCGAAATTCATAAAGAAACCAAATAAGTTCCTATTCATAGAACTCTCTGAAATGGGGAGCATATTGCTGGCTTATTCTCTTTTTAAAAAAACAAAAGAATTTTTTCCGGATGCAGAGCTTTATTTCCTAACTTTTAAGGAGAACCGGCAAGCAGTAGATATCCTGGATATCATTCCGGAAAAGAATGTGATGACTATTAACAGTCGCAATTTCTTCAGTCTGCTGGGTACAACCATCGGCACCTTATGGACATTAAGAAGGAAAAAAATAAGCGTAGCCGTAGACATGGAACTCTTTGCCAGGTTCACAGCTATCCTAAGCTACTTGAGTAGGGCAAAAAATAGGGTAGGGTACTTCAGGTTTCACAATGAAGGATTATACAGGGGGAATTTCCAGACACACAAAGTCGCATTTAATCCACATCTGCATATGGCCCATAACCTGATGAGCCTTATTTATGCGTTAAGTTCTTCTCCTTCAGATGTTCCTTTATCAAAAACCCAAGTCTTAGAGAAAGATATTATCGTTCCAAAAAGAGGGATAGCAGACAACGCCAGGAAGGTGCTTCTAAAAAAATTGGAAGGTGAGAACGAGAATATAGCGGAGGCAAAGAAGATTATTCTGCTTAATCCGAATGCAAGTGATATAGTCCCTTTGAGAAGATGGCCTTTAGAGAATTATACGCAGCTTGCAAAGCTGCTACTCAAACACGAGGGAGTTTACATTATTATAACCGGGGTAGAATCCGAGAGAAAAGATATTGACATCATCTGCGATGCTGTAAGCCCAGAAAGATGCATAAATTTTGCAGGAAAGACTGCTTTTTCTGAGCTTATAGATCTCTACAACATATCAGACGTTCTGATTACCAACGATAGCGGTCCAGTGCATTTTTCTTCTATGACAGATATAAAGGCTTTTGCCTTTTTTGGCCCTGAGACACCCAAGCTGTACGGACCATTGGGGAAGAATTGTCGTGTATTCTACTCTAATTACGCCTGCAGCCCTTGTGTATCCGCATTTAATCACCGGAAGTCTCCATGCAGCGATAATAAGTGTTTAAAAGCAATCTCAGTCATGGAAGTTTATAACGAAGTGAAGAAAATATTAGTCTGAATAACTGTTGAAGCTATGCGTCTGAAGAGAAAGAAGCTTCTTCTTATTTTGTTTGCCTTCATCATCCTCCTCTCGCTTTTTCTCCTTAAAGTCAAAGAACATATGATTGATTTTGAGGTGAATTATAAAGCAGGGAAAAGACTCAGGGGGGCAGAATCCTTGTATCAGGTTGAAGATGGCCACTTTATGTTTAAATATCTCCCTTCCTCCGCTCTGTTATACCTTCCTTTGTCTTTTCTTCCGCTTAATGCAGCGAAAGCTTGCTGGTACTTTATCGTTGTCTTTTGCCTTTGTTCCCTTGTTTATGTCTCAAATAAGATTCTTCCTTCGGAGGAAAGAAAATCCGTATATCTGCTCATTTTACCCCCTTTGATACTGGCCAAATTTTTCTTAAGAGAGCTCCATCTAGGGCAGATTAACGCCCTGGTCACGATGATCCTGCTTTTTATGATCTGGTTTTTGATATGTGAAAAAAACACGGCGCCTTCACAAAAAGACATGTACGTCGGCCTTCTCTGGGGAGCTGCAACTGCCTTGAAACCTTATACCTTGATTTTTTTACCCTATTTTTTATTAAAGAAGAAGTGGAAGTCCCTCTTATCTGGACTGGGCTTTTTATTCCTTGCTCTTCTTATTCCGGCTGCTTTTTATGGTTGGCGCGGAAACATTATTATTCTTAGGGAATGGATATCAACTCTTTCCCGATCTACCCAAGCTCTTCTCGATTCTCAAGATAATATTTCTATCATAGCTTTTTTTATGAAATGGACGGGAAATCGAAATATCTCTCTTTTGCTCTCTATGCTGGTAATAGCCATCCTTGCTTTTCTCGTCCTTACTGTCATTCTAAAAGGAAAAAAAATAAACCGGGCCTCAGTGCTCGAGTGTTCCATTCTTCTTATTCTTATTCCCCTGATATCTCCCCTGGGATGGGATTATACGCTTTTGATGTCTGTTTTAGGGGTAATGATAATCATTCATAATTTCTCTGGCTATTCAAAGTTTTGGAAGGGGATTCTTGTTTTTAATTTCTTTATCATTACTTTTTCTTTATATGACATCATGGGAAGAGATTTCTATGCAAGGTTTATGTCTTGGTCTGTTATCACCATAAATTTCTTAATCCTTGTCGGATATCTTACTTTTCTTAGGTTTCGAAAGATTTGTTAAGGATAAAAAGTTAGGCAGGCTTTCTCGGCTAAAATTGGAGAATGGAATTTGATTTAATTAGTACGTTATGTTTTTGATAATCTGGGAAGTTGAAACTTAGGGATTTGTATGAATTCTTAAAACTTATAGATATACAAGGCACGTAAAGCAGGTTTCGCATCTGTAAAATATCTTTCCTGAAGTGATGCATGCCTTAAGTAATAATCATATCCTAGGCTTATCTGTGATTTTTCTGACAGGTTGCATTTGATATCTAAAGTTAAAATTGCCAGGAATTCGTCTGCGTCTGTATATATGGAATGTACCCAATACTGGGAGAAGCCAGTCTCAATACTGCCAATATTTTTCTTTCCAAACTCTAGTTTAACTCTTCCTAGAATTCCAGGCCCACTGTAGTATGGATCATCTACTTTCTTCCCAAAATGGGTATTTTCTGAGTCAATCGACGGACTGGAGCCACCATAAATTAGAGAGAGAACTCCAGAACTGTTAAAAAATAGGTTCGAATCACTAATAAAAACAGTAACCAGGCCAGGACCCATACCAATAGCGGAAATCCTGTTAGCAAAGTTGGATTCTATATAATCAAAAACTCCAAAGAGACCAGCCAGGCCGTTTTTAATCCTTTTCCCGGCAATAATTCCCGTTGTGAAAATTTCACCGTGGCGAATAATATTGTCTTGAATCCCTAATCTGAAATCAAGCGAGAACCAGTCATAAGGGCTTATTCTTGAAAAATCTTTCCTAAGATAGTCTTTATATTCAAGGTCTGCTGCGATAAGAAAGCCCGGCTTATCAGAGGATACACTGTAGGCCCCAAACGGCAAGCTAAAGTCATAATGGTGTTCATGTTCAGGATTTCCAATTTTGTAAGATTGGCCCGATAAGGCCTTAATTCCGTAAGCAGGATTGAGGATGTAGGCCAAGGATTTTCGAAATATTCTTTCGATACCGGTCGAATTCTCATCTAAAAGCATATCTCCAATTTTAAATAGAACTTCACCCAGCATTACGCCTCCCAGGGTATTAAGAGCAAGATCATTTGAAGAAGGATGGATCGATTCTAAAAAGACCTCCCAAGTATAACTCCCAAAAGTAGAACAGATTGTGGATTCCAGGAAATTTAATCCATTTGCCCTTCCTATAGAATAATGAATTGCTCCATGATAGGGGTGGGCTAATTTGTTCATTCTGTAGGTGTCGATATCCAAAACAAAACCAGATGAGAGATTTTTTAAGATGGATTTCAATGAAATTTTTGACCACGGTCGAGGATCTATAAACCTACTAAAAGCCCATAATGTCACATTAATGGAAGTGATTTCTAAGGCTGCCTTTGAATAGCTCTTCTTACTTCTTTTGAGGGAGATTGTTTTGGAAGGGGTTTTAAGGGAAAAGGTAGCTGGATACATTGCTGCCAGACTAAACAGGGCTGTGGAACCGTTTTGTCGTTGAGCGTAATTCTCCGCTGACAAAGATTCATTACCGTCGGGACTTAATATATCAGTCGAGTTCTCCATATCGTCGGAGACAGAAAAAGAATGAGAATTGATTTTGTAATCAAAGGAAAGTTTTTGGTAATTGGATGATAGAATAAGAGTTTCATATGGTTCCGCTGCATATAGGTTTGTAAAACTTATCAAACTGAAAACCAGAACTGTAGTTATAACAATTTTTTTCATTTTTTCTTATTTTATTCTGGTAAAGTACTCACGGGCTATCTAATTGCGCTCTTCCAAAACGCTTTTAGCTAACTGCTTTTACCATAAAAAAGATAATGGTTTTATCGATATTTGTCAATAGCAAGGGAAATTAGCCAGGGTAAAGCCTCGCCATCGGGAACGTAAATTTTCTTCCCTTGACATATAATCTAAATAAATTTAATTTTATATTCGCGCCTAAAAAACTTAGAAATCGTATTTATATCAATGAATAAAGTTAAAGAGCACTTATGCGACGATGATCCTGCTAAGGGCCATCCTGATGTCCGAACGGAGCTCAAAGATGTTTCTTATTTTTTTCTCGGTAACGGACACATTCAGGCTGCTGTCCAAATTGCTCCTTCCGGTGAGGGAACACCCATAGGCCTATTGATCATGAACCCGGAGCATCTGGGGAAAAAGAGAGAAGCTTTAACCTGTGAGCCAGATTCTGGTCTAGAAAACACGATGATTCGCCTAATCTCTGCGCAGGCCGCTAAAACCACAGGAACCAGGGCTTTTGAGGCCGGTTGGCTTGAGGGATATGAAATCCCTGTTGCCCAGATCATATGGCGCGCCGGCAATTTCCAGATCGCTGAATACTTTTACTGCCCGAACTTGACTCATCCCGTGCTTATGCGCGAAGTACGCCTAAAAAACATCAGCAATATTACGATTCAGGCTCGCCTGAGAACAGGAGTTCCTGATAAAACTATTGACGAGGAATTCTATTTAGAACCTGAAAAAATTAAAATAGTATTTCTCCGCTATACTTTAAATAGTTCAGGGAAACATGTTAATCTTGATTTAATACCGGAAGCAGGAGTAGAGCGCAAAGCTCTAGAGTATTGGAAAGAGAAAGCCTGCGCCTCGTTTGGTTCTCCCGTCCTGGATCATTATTTTACTGCATCACAGTTTCAATTGCCGGCAGTTATCTCAAAGTCTGGGAAAGTGGATGGTAGTATCTGGCAGCATAACCGCGAGCGGGCAAGGGATCAGGCGATGATGGCGGTGGGTTTGACTCTAGCAGGTCACCATGAGATTGCTTGCAGGATACTCAACCGCATGTTTGAAGAATTTGTGACTAAAAAAGGGGATATCACAAATTCCGGGAAAGTGAGAGGTCCAGATGAGGTTGAATTAGACCAGAATGGAACGCTTCTCTTTGCCTTGAAAAATTATGTTCTCTGGACTGGCTCCCATGAAATAATTACCAAACACTGGAACAAAATTGTAGCTGCTGCCGAGTTTCCTTTAGCTGATGCTTTTATTCATAGCCGCTCTGGCTTATTAGCCAACAGAAGGGAGTACTGGGGGCGACACCAGAATCATGGGATCGTAAAAGGGATGGAGCTAGCCCATCAATTGTTTTCTGCCATAGGGCTTTCGGCAGCTTCTACCTTAGCCTCACTTGTTCCCCGAAAACAAGAGGCCTTACACTGGAAGCAGAAAGCAGAACGGATAAAAAACGCCATGTTAGACGAAGCTCAATACGGCCTGATTGATAGCCGTGGATTCATCAAGAGACGCGGCATCGATGGAGTTATTCAGGAAATTGTCAAGCCTTTACCCAAAGCTCAATTAGTTGAGGGAGTACCCTTAGCTTCGAGGGGAGAACACCGCCTCAATCCTGATGCTACATCTGTTCTACCCATCGCTATGGGCCTCATATCCCCAGATTCTCCTCTGGCATTATTGACATTGGATAGTGTCGAAAAACTTTGGAATCAAGCTTGGAAGGACGGAGGCTACGGGCGGTATGACGTAAGTTCAGAACCTGATTCTCCTGGCTCCTGGCCTATTGCTTCTTTATTCATTGCCCGCTCTTATGCTGAAACTGGAAATTTTGATAAAATGTGGAGAACCCTAGAGTGGCTTAATTCAGTTCCTTGCGCATTGTCCGGTTCATGGTTTGAATTTTACGGACAACGTTTAGATCCGCACTTTTCTCAGGAAGGTATTGCACCTTGGATTTGGGCAGAAATGCTAATTCTGCTGATTAACCATATCATCGGGATTCAGCCCGAGTTAGACCACATCCGGATACGTCCAAAATTGGTCCCTGGAGTAGAAAAAATCACAGCATCTTTCCCGTTGAGAGAAAGAAAGATAAATATCGAAATTAAAAGTGGTCGCAAAAAGAAGTCTTATGGTTTTCGATCGGACGGGAAAATCATACAGTCATCAGAAAAGGAAGCCTATATTTCTTATCCCGAAAAAGACATTTGGGTTGAAGCCTCTCTACCATAAACTGGGGTCAGGCCTTGCCCTCAGGAGAAGATATTTTCTTGTTTTTTGTCATTGGGGTCAGGCCTTGCCCTCAGGAGAAGATATTTTCTTGTTTTTTGTTTTTGGACAATCTATTGGATAAGGCCTGACCCCAGTGGATAAGGCCTGATACCGATATTTTTGACATCAAATTTTTCCTGTGCTATAGGATTATTTGAAATTTATTCATGGCTCTTAAAGGAGAAGGCAGAATGTATAAAAAAATAGCTCTTATCATTGCTTTTATAAGTGTTTTATGGGTGAATTACGCCTGCGTTGGACAAGAGGAAAATATTCGTTGGATTACTTTAAAAGATATTGCTGGAAGTCTGGAGAATCAACCGCCGATGAACGTTGGATTCGATATTGATGATACTGTGTTGTTTTCTAGCCCAGGTTATTACTATGGGCGGCAGAAATATTCCCCGGGAAACAAAGGTTTTACAATTATGGAAGAATTTTGGAACGAAATGAACAACGGGCTTGATCAATTCAGTATTCCTAAAGAATGTGCCCGGGAGTTGATTGAATTGCATAAAAAAAGAGGCGACTCAATTTATTTTGTAACTGCGAGAACAAAAACAAAAACGGAATCAGTCACTGATCTTCTTGCAAAAACTTTCGATTTGGAGAATCCCCATAAAGTGATTTTTACTGGCTTCAAGTTAGGGGAAAATTTGAAAATCAAGCCGCTAAAAGAAAATAAAATTCAAATATTTTATGGAGATGCAGACTCAGATGTCGAAGCTGCTTTAGAGGCGGGCGTCCGAGCGATTAGAATTATGAGAGCTGTTAATTCCACAAATAAGCCTTTGCCCCAAAACGGAAGCTTAGGAGAAGAAGTTCTGGTGAATTCAGAATATTGATAGGCTCTATTTTAATCCTAAAATGGCCGCAGCGTTTTCGTAGAGGATCTTTTTTATAGATTCTTTAGCCAGGGGAAGCCCTTTTATGGCTTCAATGTTGCTGTTGATCGTCTTGATCCCAGGCCAATCTGACCCGTAGACAAATTTATCGATGTCTTTCTCCATGTCGGGAAAATAATTAAGCAGATTTTTAGGGGGCAGCCCTGATATTTCAAGATAAAGATTCGGATGAATCCGAGAGAGAAAAGATGCTTTTTCATACCATAAACCTCTTCCGCTATGAGCCATAAGCAGGAGAAGATCAGGAAAATCGGACGCTACGTCATCCAAGTAGATAGGATCAGCATACTTTATTTTTGAACCTTTAAACACAGAGGATCCCGTATGGACGAGAACCGGCAGCTTATGTTCTTGAGCCATTCCATAAAGAGGATAGAGACAGCTTTCGTTTGGGTAGAAGTGATTGTAAGAAGGATAAAGTTTTATTCCTTTTGCGCCCATCTTAATATATTTTCTAAGTTCTTGGACCGGATGACTGACAAGTAAAGGATTGACGGTGCAAAAAGGAAGGAAAATGTCGTTGCCCTGGCAAAAATCCATGACATATTCATTAGAAACAACACCTGTAGTTATAGGGCTTATTTCAGGTAGGATCACGGCCCTTTCTATTTGATGGCTTTTGAGGTAGGCAGCAAACTTCTTCGGATCAATCATCTCCTCGTAGCGTTCATAGTACTCTGAACGAGCATCTTTTTGGTACGCGTGGATCCATTCATACCAGTGTTCTTTGAGTCCTATGTGGACATGAAAATCGATGATATTTATATCATCTAGTTTTTTCATTTTTATTAGAAGATTAAAACCGAAGAGTTATCTATTTCTAAAAACTTCTGGAACGTTCAATGCTTTTGAGAAAAGAAATGGGATATTAGCATTTTCCCGGGTTGGAAAAGATAGGAAGACAGGATGTGTTATTAGATTTTGGCTTCCGGATTTCTTTTATGTTTGCTCTTCTATTTTGCTGCTGTTTTCTTCTTTTTTGGCCTTTAATTTATCTTCGAGTTCTTTTATCTTTAGGATGAGTGTTTCTTTTTCTTTTTTCTTCATCTTTTTTAGAATTCTAACGACCACTCCCACAATACAAGCTATAATTAGAATGTTGATAATAGCAGAAACTGAGTATGGGGACTTCATTTGCATTGTGAAAAGGATATCCAATTGTGCTAAGAATAATAGAATTACCAAAACAAGCAGTATCAAAACCCACCAGAGCATTTGGCACTCTCCTTCGGGGTAATGAAAATTCCCTTTTCGAGTTTAAATGCAGTAATTTCTTGTACAGCTTATATCAAAGGAAAACTTGAAGTCAAGAGAGCATTTTATTCATGGACATATTTTATTTTTAATTTTTTAAGGGTCACTCCCTGCGGCTGTAACTTAGATTTTTATCAAAAACCTGAATGCCGGGTTTAAACTGATCAGTGACATAAATAAGCTCGCCTGAGATTCCTAAATAACGGGGAGCCAGAAATTGCCCCGGACCCTGTCCTTTTCGCCCTGTTTTCTTTATTAGATTTCCCTTGGCATTTAATCTGATTAATTAAATAACAACAAATTATACAGGTGTAACATGACATAGTATGTGACATTATTGACGTGGGGATTAGACTTTGACCATGGGGTGACCATGGGGTCAGACCTTTCTAACTTTTATAGTTTGTGCGACATTGAGGTAAGAACTGTAAAACTTGAATCATCAGAAAATGGGGAAAGGCCCAATTTTCTCCTGATGTTAAAATAGGGGATTAGGTCTTTAAATAAGAATTGGATTGGAACGGAGTCAGACTTTCCAGACTATTATAACATGGATATTGAAGTTCATTTAAATAGGAACGGGGGATGGGAACGAGGTCAGCATTTCTGTTGATTTGCTGCCTTCTTTTTTGCTTCGTTCACATGCAAACCTAGATAATAGGGCTTTTGAGCTGCGAAGGCTTTAGCCTGGTCGAGTATTGCTTCTTCAACATACTTTGGACTGTAACGCCATGTCAAGTAATTAAAAGTCACAGAGCGCGTGAAATAAAGAGGCTTAAGGGCTTCTACAATATCTTTTCTGGTTTGTGGAGAACCATTTCTGTAAGAAAAGAGCAGATGATAAACCAGCTGAGTCCACATGAGAATGTCAATGTTGTAAATATCGCGATCAAACATTTTTGTCAGGCTCGAACTGGCATAATCACTTAGAATCCTCTTGAGAAGCTTTTCTCGTGGATAGTATTCTTTCCTCAATTTATCTTTTAGCTCTCTTATGTCGATTTTCAGTTCCTGCGGTTGGCCGAGCTCTTTAAGGCCAAATCTTTTTTTAGGCTTGGGCTTTATCACTGGAAGGCTTATCCATGATGGCTCTCGGAACAGAAGGAGATTGAATAATGTTGTAATCACTTGAGTAAACATAGGCCCGAGTTTTGGCGCGCTGGCTTTATGTATTTTTGCTCCAAGACCTGTTTCACAAATCTTGAAGTTATCGAAAATGGCATGGAGCGTCATAAAGACATCAACCCCATACTGTTTTGCCTGAACATCCCATTTTTGCTTTAACCAGTGATTCATAAGAGCCGGGGAAAAGCCAAGCTCACCACCAATAGGCTGCCGCACATCCTCACCTAATAAACCATAAAAAAGTGGATAGCAGATATGATTTGTTATTGTTCCGTCGAATTGATGCCTAGAATAAAGGGGCAAAGTGAAATCATAGCCCTCAAGAATTGGCTCACCCAGATACTTTACCCACTCAGGAGTAATCGAACGCAGATCAGCATCAACAGTTATAGCTACTTTCAGAGTATCAGCCTGGCTTTTCGCAAACTTTAAAAAATTAAGAAGGTTATTTCCTTTACCTTTCACTCCTTTGGGAGTTGTAATGTAGTACTTTGGGATTTTGGTATCCGTAGAAAGAAATGCTCCCTTTGTATCATCTTCGCTATTATTATCAACGTTAAGAATAATTGACTTGAGATTCCCAAAGTATTTTGTGAGTCCGAGATCAACCTGTTTTGTAACAAAGGGGATCGTATCCGCTTCCATGTAGGAAGGAATTGCCACTATAAGTTCAATACCAGACCTTAAGTTTTTCATCCGAAAAGTTCCTCCTCTTCCTCTTTTCTTTTATGTTTATAAATAATCTAAGAAACTATCAAGCAAGGTCGTTTCATCAATAATTTCTATATCGAATATGATATCTCTCCGGTGGCAAGGTGCACATTATAGGCAGATTTTATATTTTTGTCCATTATTAAAAGCATTCTTCTTGATGTCTTCTCTTCCATAAGGCTTAAATCGGCTACAAGTATATTTAATTTATAACTTTTGTCAAAAAGTACATGATAAAGCGACACAGAGCGATTAAAGAAGATACTTAGATTTATTGGGAACTGCCATGCTTATCTTTCCCATCATTCAAGCTAAAAACGGCAGAAAATAGACGGAATCGGCATTTAAAACTGTTAAAAAAAGGTCATTTTTTTCTTGAATAAATTTTATTTTTAATTTATAAGTTATATTTCGACATAAGAAATGGCCCTGCTTTATCGGGGGTCGGCTTTGCTCTAAAGGATTTTTCGCTATGACAGAGCCGCGACCTAAGGCTTGGGACCATGAGTTAAAATTATTCAAAGGAGGTCGAAGCTTTGCCGAAAGGGATCGTAAAGTGGTTCAACGACAAAAAGGGATACGGCTTCATTAAAGAGGAAGACGGTCGGGATATATTCGTTCATTTTTCCTCAATCACCATGCCAGGCTTCAAAACCCTTGCTGAAGGCGAAGAAGTCAGTTTTGACGTGGAAGAGAGCGACCGAGGACCCGTAGCTAAAAACGTCGTTAAGTCTGAGCAATAGCACAAGAGCAAGGTCTCCAGATCTGAGGTTTGAAGGGGCAACCCTTCATTCTTTTCTTGCCGCTAAAAGAGTTCTCTGTCTTGATTTATCTGCTAACCCGGGAATTAGTGCATCTTTTTGACAGAAAGACAAATAACAAAGACAATATGATTATAGAAAGGATAAAAAAATGAGTGGTCAGCAGATAATTTTTGGCTTGTTAGAACTTTTAGTTTCAGTATTCATAAGTTTTATTCTTATTTTTGGCAGCTATCGCCTTTTTCTAATCCTAACTCCTCGTTTTGATGAAGAGAGGCAGCTAAAGGGAAAAAATACGTCCGTGGGGATAATTTTAGGAAGTATTCTCTTGGGAGAAGCACTGGTTGTTAAACAAGCGATTTATCCCGTCATGGCTGTTATCCAAATTTTCGTCCTAGGCCAAGAAAGAAATATTCTGAACTTTTTGAAAATGCTGGGTTATGGTACTGGGTATGTTCTCCTGGCTGGAATCCTGGCTATAATCTGCATCCTATTTAGTTTATGGCTGTTTAATAAACTAACCCCTCGGATAGATCATTATCAGGAAATAAAGGATAACAACATAGCGGTTGCTATTTTTATGGCTCTTTTTATTATCGGGATTTGTCTTTTAATAAGCGCTGGTGTTTCTGGCTTAACAAGGGCTTTGATTCCTTTCCCGGAAGTCGGGTCGATCCCCTTTAAGTAAATCTTAAATGAAGACGCCCTTTCTACCCATCTTTTTAATTTTGTTCTTCTTGATCAGTTTAATATTCTTGGCTTCCTTTTTGGGTGAAGATAATATTTCTAATAACAGCTCTATGGCTAAGTCAAATTTTCTCAATCTAAATCAAAAAATTGGATCCAAACAAAGCCTGAATATTTTTGAAAAAATTGATATAGAAACAGGTTATGAACTTACCTACGGCTGGAGGGATTACAGAGGAGATGGTTACACCATGACATTTTCCGTTTCTAAACAGCAGTTGTCTGATGCAGAGGAGGAGTATGGCTACGATCCTGATGAATTGGAGAAATACCTGGACGAAAACTATGAAAAAATGAGAAAAGAGATGATGATTTATCTCGAGGAATTTGCAAGGCGGCTAATAGAAAGGAGTAAATTTCCTCAGTATATTCTAATCGAAAAAATTGACGCTAAGAAATTCAGGGTAAAAATTTCAGTCCCCTCCGCTCTTTATGAAGAAGTGAAAGCTGCGTCCGAGAAAATTAAAGATAAACTTACAGCAGAAGAAGACGCTTATTTAATAAAGATAGATAAAGAGCAAAAAAAGAAAGAAAAAGCATTCTTAGAGAAGAGAGGATTTCGAGTTATCGGAGACAGCATCGGAGTGGATTATTCTCGCTGTGTTCGGAACAATCGTCCCAGAGTAAAAAATGTCGTGGAACGCATGAAGAAAATGAAGAAAAGAATGTCTCTTCGACAGTTGCTGTTTTTAATGTCAGCTTTTATCCAGGAGATTAAATACGGCATCCCTGCCTTCAAAGAAAATAATAAAATCATAGCGGGATTCTGGGTTCCTCCTAAAGTCCTGGTCTACAATCTTGGAGATTGCGATTCAAAGGGAGTTACTTTTGCCTCCATGTGGACAAACTTTAAGAGGTATCCTCTTATTTTGATAAAGATTCCAAATCATTTGTTTTTAGGGTTAGCTATTCCTTCGATTGGAAGAGATGAGATTACGATTAACGGGCTAAGTTATACTCTCTGTGAGGTTACAGGTCCTGATAAAATACCACCTGGGTTGATTACAAATTACAGCCGCTTTTATCTCGAAGGCGGGCGATTCAAGTATGAACTGATAAAATAACTCAGGTATGAACTGATAAAATAGCTATAATTGATGTAGGGGCTTGATTTATTGTAGGGATTTGATTCATCAAACCCACATTTTTATCTATATTTTTTTTATAAATAGAAAGCTACCTTACAATTTTTTAAATTTGATCTCTTTTAAATCTGGGAAAGCGTAGACTTGTACTTTTTTGCCTTCCCTAAACACAATGCCCCCTCTGCAGGGGCGGAATCTATTCTTTACTTCCCTCGTATCAAAATCTGTGAAGGTCTTTAGAAGCTTCAGTTTTCCTTCTTTGAACTCGTAAACTTTTACCGTGGCAGCAATATGGTTCGTCTCAAAAAAATATCTATCATCTGGGGAAAAATAGAGCATATGGCCCTTTGTATCGCCGATTTCCTCGATCTCAAAATTCTCCAAGTTCAATCTGGCATATATTGGATGTTTAGGACCTCTTCTCCATCCAAATATCTCTTTAAAGGTGATGTCGTCAAGGTTTGCTCTCCAGTATCCGACTCCAAATTGAAAGCCCTTGCTATTTGGGATTTTCCTTATAATTTCAAACCGAACTTTCTCCATCACAAGGACTCTTTCCGGTATTTTTTCAATTTCTGAGAAAGTGTGGTTGACCATAACAACCGCAGTCTGGCTGCTATCCATTAAATCAATAACAGCTTCCAGGAATTTTTCCCTTAAGTAAGGATCGATGACGTGTATGATCTCATCTATCTACAGTATCTCTGGCTTCTGGGCCAGGATCAAGGATAAATGGTATAGAGTTCTTTCTCCGGCAGAGAGGTTTTTTATTTTTTGGATTAAATCCAGCTTCAGCTCTTTTATCAAGGTGTAGTCAAAATCTTCAATATGAAAGACAGAAGCATGAAAATTGATGCCTTGCTTCACCGTATAATTTTCAAACAAGCTGAGCTGGTCAGAAATACAGCCAATTTTTTCCTGGGGGACATCTTCAATGAATTTAATACTGCCCTGGTCCGGGAATATGACATTTGCCATGCATTTGAGAAAGGTGGTTTTTCCTGAACCGTTTCTGCCGGCAATCACCACAGATTCCCCTTTATGAAGCTCGAAGGAGGTGTTATCCAGGATTTTTTTTCTTCCTATGTTTAAGCTTAAATTTTCAACTTCGACGATTTTTTCGGTCATTGTCCGAGTACCTCTTTATTAAATTTTTTATATCTTCCATCGACGCTCCAATTGATAAGGCTGTCTCCAGGAAACTCCTGAATTCATCCTCAACCATCCCTTTCCGGAGGCTATCCAGTTTAGCTTTTTTATAATTTACCCAGTTGCCGCTGCCTCTTTTGCTTTCAATAAAGCCCTCTTCTTCCAAAGTGTAGTACGCTTTTGCTACAGTATTTGGGTTTAATTTCAATATTTTTGCCAGCTCTCTTATCGGCGGAAGCTGGTCTCCATCGCCGAGCCTTCCAGAGAGTATTTCCAGTTTAATCAGGTGAATAACCTGCCTGTATATCGGTACGGGCGAACTGAAATCAAGATCGGAGCGAAACATAATCACCTCACATATTAATAATTGTATTAATAATATAATACAATAATATAAATGTCAAATCTTTTGTTTATCAGTCAATCGCCTTTTGCGATGAATCGGGGGTGATTTTTGTTAAGAAATGGGGCCAGGCCCCGTTTCTCCACTTTTTCCCCAAAACCTTTTCTAATAGCGGAAGTGGATATCAGTACATGTTGTTTGAATAATTAGAAAATAATTTTAAAGAGAGTATTGAAACAGATTTTACTTTTTGTTTTAATAAATCAGCTACATAATGATAATGAGAGTTATCAATCATTCTTATTTAAATGGGGGAAGGACATGACAAAGAAAGATTTATTCAAACTAATATTATGTCTCATTATTTGTCAGCTGGCAGGATTTGTGGGCTCTTTATTTACTACTCCTTCGATTCCTGCATGGTATGCTTATCTAAATAAGCCATCTTTTAATCCGCCAAACTGGGTGTTCTCGCCAGTATGGATAAGCTTGTTTGTGATTATGGGGATATCTGTTTTTCTTGTGTGGCAAAGGACTCTGCGCCATCCTTATGTAAGAGTTGCCTTATTATGGTTTGCTGCCCAACTGGTTTTAAACATGCTTTGGTCAATCGTATTCTTCGGCCTTAAGTCCCCGTTTTTTGCTTTTGTAGAGATCACTTTTCTGTGGATAGCAATCCTGATAACAATTATTAAGTTCTTCAGAGTCTCAAGATTAGCAGGAACGCTGCTTATTCCTTATATCCTTTGGGTAAGTTTTGCTGCAGTTCTCAATTTCTCTATATGGAGTCTTAATTAAAGAATCCGAGCCCAATATGTATTTTGGGTATTTTATGTTCTAAGGTACCTCTTTTTCTTCGCAGAACATGCGAACCTGATTCCTGTTAGTGAAAAGAAAGAAGAAAAGGAGCCCAAAAAGGAAGAAAAGAAGAGAGATAAATAAAGAGGAGGAGAATATGTCAGGAAGGCAGTTATTCATATCGTTAATTGTATTGATTGCGTTTGCTTCTTTTAAGAGTTCCCAGGGAGCAGGGCATCCTGGGCGAGAAGCACAGATTCCTGGAGAGAATCTGGCTCCAGCAGTTGGTACAAAAGGTATGGTCAGTACCGCTCATCCGCTTGCGACCCAGGCTGGCCTGGATATTCTCAAAGCTGGTGGCAATGCTTTTGACGCAGCGGTGGCCATCGCCTCCACGTTGAACGTCGTCGAACCCATGAATTCTGGAATCGGTGGCTATGGGACAATTCTTGTCTACGATGCCAAAAAAAGAAAAGCTCGATTTCTTGATTCAAGCGGGAAAATCCCTATTAATGTCGATTCAGATGCTTTCCGGCCTCCTACGCCAAATTATAAGGAAAATAGGCGGGGCCCCAAAGCAGTCTCGACTCCAGGAAATGTGAATGCCTGGTGGGCTATGTCCTCAGAATACGGAAAGCTTAAGTGGTCCGGGCTTTTTGAAAGCGCAATAAAAACAGCTGAACAAGGATTTAAGATTGAAGATCGACTTGCCAGGAGTATTAAATACGCATTTTCAGAATTTAACGAGCATGGCCAAGGAGTTTACGGCAAAGAAGGCAAACCGCTGGGAAAGGGAGATGTTCTCTTCCAGAAAGACCTCGCTCAATCGCTTCGACTTATAGCCGAAAAGGGGGCCAAAACTGTCTATGGCGACAAACTCGGAAAGATAATAGATAAAGCGATTAGGGAAAGCGGTGGCTTTTTGACCATCGATGATCTCGTTGCTGACCGGGCTGAATGGTGGGAGCCGATAAGCATTAACTATCGCGGGTATAAAGTGATGACCGCTTCGCCGCCTTCTACAGCATTTCCCTCACTTATACGATTAGGCCTGATGAGCCGCTTCGATAATACCCGCATTGGACACAATACTGCAGATTATCTCCATTTTTTTGCTGAAGCAACCAAGCATGCTTTTTGGTGTCGTCTCGCCCATGCTGGGGACCCGGAAATTAATCCTCCCCCCCTGGAGAAGTTACTTTCTGAAGAATACTGGAAAGAGGTTGTTGGCGAGATTGACCATAAGAAAGCAAAACCTTTTAGGCCTCCCAAAGTTGTGGTCAAGCAGGGGAAAAACACCACTCACTTTGTCGTGGCTGATAGATGGGGAAACATAGTCAGCGCGACCCAGACGCTGGGCAATTCATTTGGCTGCCGCATAATGGTGGAAGGTACTGGCATCTGGCTTAATAATTCGCTCGCCTACTGCACGTTCGAACCTAAAGGGAATCCTATGGACGCCCACGCCGGCCACAGGAAACTTTCCGGCGACTGTCCGACAATTGTTTTTAAGGACGGAAAGCCCTGGGCCGCTCTTGGAACACCGGGCGGTCATACAATAGGCCAGACCGTTCCTCAAATGGTTATGAATATGATCGACTTCAAGATGGATATTCATCAAGCGATAGCTGCGCCGCGCATCAGTTTTGCGGAACCTGACTCAATCCTTGTAGAGAATAGGATTGTAGCTTCGATACAAAATGCTCTAAAAGAGAAGGGACATAACATTCGAGAAGTAAGAGGCTTGGGCAACGCCCACGGCTTGACTATCGAGTATGATGCTGAAGGGAAACCTGTGCATTTTTTTGGAGGTGCAGATATACGAGGGAAAGGACTGGCAAAAGGATACTAGAATACTTTTTAAGAATCGGGCTATTCGAGTTCTACTTTAGTTGATCTTCCAAAGTAAATTCCGTTGAACAGGAATTTGAAGGTCCCGTGGGGTTGAGCCCGTCGTGTAATCTCTGGCCCGAACAAGAAAAGCTTGCCTTTACCTACGTCGGCCTCAATTACCGCAATACCTCCATGCAGGTAATGCTTTCCCAAAGCCCAGCCACTTCGCAGAGGGTTCTTGTTTTCAAACCAGGCTACTGAGCGTACACCTTCTTGAGCGGCTTCCGGTTTTAACCGAAAGACAGGGCTGTTGTTGAAAGCCACATCCACTTTTTCTGGCAAGCCGTAGGCCAGAGGATTGTTGTTAGCGACGCTAACTTGAAGAATTGAGCCAGGTACGAAATATTTTTCACTGGGCAAAGGTTTTTCCTTCCCATCTTTAAGCTTTTCAACCAAAGCATTTGAAATAGGCAGACCGGCGTGGTATCCGATGTTTGTGGAGTTGCCGATCGCGAGCAGAGTGCCGCCATTTTTCATGAATTCAAGCAACTTTGGAATCGTTTTAGCCACGGTTACTTTGCCTAATCGTTTGCGGAATTCTGAAGGAATGCTTTCTGGTTTGGGTTGGGGAGAAGAGCGCCAGCGGCTAGTCTCGTCAGGTTGGTCGCTGAGCGGAATAGCACCGCGGACAAAAACTAGGACATCATATTTTTTATTCAAGTTGCCAGCATCAAGAGTGGCAGGGTAGACCACATTAAAAGGGAACTCGAACTGTTCAAGTAACCACCTTACCCAGCCCGACGGCATTGATCCTCCGTATTGATCCCACAATCCAATGCGCACTGGTTGTAAACGAAACGCTTCTCCTGAGGGCTTGGAGTTTATGCCTTCAAAATTTAATCCGATCTCCTTGGCCATGTTCTCCAGTCGGCGCAAAGTGGAGGACTTGGCTGGAATGTAAATCGTTCCAGCAGGATATGTTTTTCCCTTAAGCTGAAAATTCTTTTTTAACCAGTAAACCTCTTCTTTTCTTCGAAGGAGGCGGTTGATGGCGATGAAGGCATCATTGACTCTGTGGTCTAAAAGAAAACCAACGGCATTTTTGCTCTGCGAAACCTTTCCAGCTGGGGGCAGGGCAAGTTCCATTATTTTCTCAAAGGGGCCTTCGGCACTTTCAAGAATCCGGTCGAATTCCACACCCATTTGATAAGCCAAGGTCCAGCCAGCATTATCATAGGGTGGAATAGGCGCTCCACCCGGATACGGAATATCGTCTGGATGGTTCTGAGGTTCAAACATGGATAGGATGTGGGGACGGAAAGCTTGAGCGGCCTTGACGATATAAGAACCCGAAGGATAGGACTTTTCACGGGTTTTAAAGGATTCAGTTGCCCTAAGGACAGTTACTCCATTCTTGATGAGGGTATTCACAAATTTGGTTGCAGTTAAAAAGTCGGGTTGATCGGAGGGAAGAATATATGCCCGTGGATCACGCTCAGCCGGGTCAAAGAGCATCTCATAATATTTGCGCGGGTAACCCTGGTTTCGGCCGGAACCTACACGCTGCGCTTTGTCTTTTTTTATGGCTTCCTCGACAGCAGCAATCCGCTGGGGACGGATAGTCCAGTGGTCGCGGCTTCCTCGTTCTATAGAGTTTTTTCCCATAAGATAGATGTTGAACAGGAAATCCTCGCGGTGTTTGGAAGCAAGGTCGAGAATTGCTCTGTCAGCCGTTATCGAGTACTCGATTGACTGGCGGAAATGCCACTTCTGCGGAGCAATCGGAGCGGGAAGATCACTTTTAGGGAGTTGTTTTTGAGGAAGGAAAGGAATATCCACCGGTGTGGGATTTCCGATGGTTTCTGTTAGAATGCCGATCATGTTGTGATAGTAAGTAGTGGTCCGCAGTCCGCCGTTCCACCAGGTCGAATATCTTGCTCCTGATCTCATCGTGGCTCCTGGCTTTCCCTCAGCAACAAAACGATTGTGCATGGCAGCTCCGACAAGCTCGATTCCCAGCGGAACAAGGGGATCATAACAGTAATTGAACGGATCGCGGAAGGGAGGAGCAAATAAAACTGTTCCTGCCGGACCAGTTTGATGCTGGTTGTATACGATTTGAGGAAACCACTCGCGGTACAACACCCGGTTGACAGCTTCTGTCTCAGGCTGAGTTACCATGTAAAAATCACGATTATTATCGTGGCCGATGTATTTTTGGTACAGGCAGGGGAGCCATCTCGTGGACCGCTTGGTTGGTTCCTTTTCTCGCATATACCAGTCCGAGACCAATTCCATTCCATCTGGATTTGAGCAGACGGCGAGCAGAATGACATCATTCAGGATCCTCAGCGTCTCAGGATCATTTCGGCTCGCCATTTGATACACAAGCTCTATCAGATGCTGTGCTCCCAATACCTCAGTTCCGTGTAAGCCCCCATCAATCCAGACCACTGCCCGTCCTTCAGAAGCTAGTTCTCGAGCTTCGTTATCAGTAAGTCCTTCAGCTAATGCAAGGCTCTTTGAGATATCCTTGTAACGATTGATTTTCCTTTGATTCTCCGGAGAAGTTATGATGGCCATGAACATAGGCTGTTTCTCAGCTGTTATTCCGATTCCAGCAAGAGACACCCGCTGGGATTCAAGAGCAATTTTTTTCAAGTAAGCTATGAATTGAGTATAGTTAGCCAAATAGTAATCGTCTCCAGGATTAAATCCAAAATGATCCTTGGGAGTTGTGATTTTACGCTGGGCCAATACAGGAATGACCAATAGCGCTATTAAAAGAAAAAGTAATAAAAGACTCTTATTCTTGCCCATAAATTCCTCCTTTTTCCTAATCATGGATAGAAGTCTGTTTTTCTGTCTGCCATAGCTTTCCGCTCCCACGACAATCATTGAAAAGTCTTATGCATGTAATTGATAAATCGAATCCCTAATTTAACAAAGGAATAATTTGATGTCAAAAGTTAAATTAAAAGAAGACATTATTTATCCTTTCCCGTATAATTCATTAAGCACTTGATGCCTTTAAGAATTTGACATCGCTGAAAATAATCAAAGGAGGAGATTATGCGTACACGAATGAGTTCAGAAAGCTTGTGGATATCAGTCCCTGGTTGAATGAAGATGAACTGTCTGAGATGAAGCCAATATCTTACAAATCACGGGATGGGTTAACCATTCATGGATATTTAACCCTGCCCAAAGGTATGAAAGCTAAGAACCTTCCCGTTGTCGTCAATCCTCATGGCGGTCCCTGGGCAAGAGATACATGGGGCTACCTCTCAGATGTTCAATTCCTTGCTAATCGAGGCTATGCGGTCTTGCAGATGAATTTCAGAACTTCTACTGGCTATGGACGGAAGTTCTGGGAAGCCGGCTTTAAACAATCGGGACTTGCCATCCAGGACGACATCACTGACGGAGTAGAGTGGTTAATCGACCAGGGAATTGCCGACCCGGAACGTATCGGTATCTATGGCGGTTCTTACGGAGGTTACTGCGTTCTGGCAGGGCTAGCATTTACTCCGGATTTATATGCTTGCGGTGTAGATTATGTTGGCATCTCTAGCTTTTTTACAATAATAAAAACTATTCCACCTTATTGGGAACCTATGCTAGAGATGATGTACGAAATGGTTGGCCATCCTGAAAAAGATAAGGAATTATTCGAGAAAGTTTCTCCTCTATTTCACGCTGATAAAATTAAAGCACCTTTGTTTGTTGCCCAAGGAGCCAATGATCCCAGAGTGAATATTCAGGAGTCAGATCAGATTGTGAAAGCCCTGAAAAAACGGGGTATCGATGTCGAATATATGGTAAAGGAAAACGAAGGACATGGCTTCCGGAACGAAGAGAATCGGTTTGATTTCTACAGAGCAATGGAAAAATTTCTTGGTGAGCATTTGGGAGGCAGAGTAGAGGCGGAAACTCAAGATTAGAGCGGTATTTTTTGTTATGATTTGATTTATTTGCAGGATATATTTGTAGGATTTATTTGTAGGGGCTTGATTTATAAAGCCCGCATTTTTTTCTAAGCGCATGGGATTGATTTTGATTTTTTTGGGGCTATAGAGATGCTGGACACGACTCATAAAATGTAACTTTCCCCCTATTTTTTTCGTATATATATATAGAAATGGAGAGCAGAGAATGAGGTTAAAAAATGAGATTAATAACGAAAATCGAAATTTTTCTCATGGCTATCGTTTTAACCTTTTTTCTGTTCAATATGATGATTCCTCCAGCTGCCGTAGAGCTCTTAAAGATTGGAAAACAAGCAGGCTATGAAATTATTGTAAAAGTAGTGCCTTGAGACCTGGAAAAAAAGCCCTTCATATCTTTCGGGATAATATCTAATACAACTTCTCTATCTCTTCTGTGTCAAGGTGGAGGTGCCCTTTACGTTTTTCACCCCTGAGAGGTCCTTCAAACCAGGCGACAGTCACTAAGCTGAGGGCTTCTATCCTGTGAGTTTCTCCCATGGGGGTAAATACCATATCGCCTGGACCTGCCTCGAAAGGATCAGTTGAACCAGTAACAAGGGCCCGGCCATTGATGATAATCCACCATTCATCACAATCATGGTAATGTAAGTCTGAAGATGCTCCCTCGGATAAAGTATCGACGCCATAATTACAGATTAACGAATCCTCCGGCAGCGGATCGATAGGTGAGATTTTGGCTGTAATAAAAGCAGGAGGATTCTCGTATTGTTTTGCTCGAATATGTCGCATGAGACTTTCTCCTCTATTTAAAATTCCCTGAAAATCTTATGAATAAATAGCCACTTATAAATAAATAGCTGCATCTCCATCACACCAACCCGGCGATTCTGTTTCCTTCTCCCTCCCCAATCTAAAGAAATTAAAATCTGATACAGAAATGATTCTAAGACATAGATACATAAAAGTGTGCCGGCTGTCAATAAACATATCCTGCAGAGTTGACTATTTTCTAAGTAATTGTTATTCTTTTGCCACATTTGCAGAAGGAATAAGAGGATATGCAAGGCCTTTGATTTTCTGAAATTATGAGCCCGAGCGAAGACAAAAAGATTTGTATATTAAGAGAAAGAGAAAGCAGACAAAATATAAAAGGAACCAAGGAATAACACCTAAGATGATAATAGATGAGAAAGGAGGAATGAGCTATGTTTGCCAGGCAAACCACATTTCATTATAGGATAAACGAGTTAGATAAAGCAGTAGAGATAGTTAAAGAGAGTATTGTCCCTGCTGCTAAATCGCAGAAAGGTTATCATGGATTCTATTACTTGATAGATCGCAAAACAGGCAAGGCTGTCGCCATCGTCCTGTGGGATAGTGAGGAGGACGCTATAACTAACGAAAAGAGCCATTACTACCAAGAACAGCTAGTGAAGACCATGCACTTGTACAGAGAACCGCCTATTCGCGAAGGATATGAAGTTGTTGTCCAAGAATAAGTAATGCCCCTGTATAAGGTGACTGTGCCTGGAACTTATTCAAAAACCTGCTTGAAGATTTCGACTAAGTCAAGAGCATATTCAATCAAGGTTAGAGGGATTCCCCTTTCTTTGGCTATGGTGTCAAACCGCCCGTCTTTGTTCCCATCTCCGGTAACAATAAGATAGTCTGCGAAGGGAGCCACGGCATCGATCATCCTTTCGTTGTCACTCCCCGGGGCCCCTCTTTTTGAAGTGCCTCCAACGTGCACGCCGATGATGAAGATCTTTTTTTTCTTACAATTATCAATGATCTTTTCCAACCGGCTTACTTCACTTTCAACAGTGAGACCAGATGCACCCATGCCTTTGAGGCTCGCTCCGATAGCGATAATCACTGTTTTATATGGTGTGCCTTCAGGGAACTTTTTCTTATCTGTATATACCTCAACATGGAAGCCAGGGCCGGACTCTTTTCCTGCAAGACCCACTCCTGCATCCACAATTTCAACATTAGGCACGTCGCAGTAATCATATTTTATTCCTGCCTCTTCGAGAACGATGTTAACCGTTGTGACATCCGGACTTTGACCGGCAGAGGTGGTGAGCACAGGCAATTTAGCCTTGGGGATTTCTGTCTCTGCAAAGCCAGGTGTTGTTAGACCGAGAAAAAGGATGAAAGAGAGGGCCAAAGTTAAACCTAATATCCTTAATTTTTTCATTTGAAACACCATCTCCTTATATTTATTTAATACATACGCACATAATTCATTCCTACATTGTCATTGCGAGCCCTGAAAGGGCGTGGCAATCTCTTAAGATAAATTAACGAGATCGCTAGCCCGTTCCGAGCAAAGCGAAGGAATCTTCTTCGCTCCTCGCGATGACACTGGAATAATTGCGTTTGTATCCGCATATTTAGTAGATATGAGTTCGTCGTTGATATAAATAACTCAAAACTCATTGCACGAAACTAGTTCTCCTCCTTCTTTTTAGGTGGTTCCTGTGGCACTAGTTTATCATACTTGACAAGTTCCCTGAGCCACCATTCAGGATACTGCAATCGATTCGTTTTTCTTGCTTCAATGTCATAAAGCCATAAGTGATTGTATTTAACGAGCAATTTGTCGCCGAGCTCCCACCAGGCATCAATAACTCTGTTCGCATTATTTACGCAGTAGTCGGTTAAAAATTTCCTTGCCTCGGCTGAGTCCTTCTTGTAGAGTTCATGAGCGAATTTATCGGTGGTTGGTGTCTTAGCTACTGCGCTTTCTTCCCACTTTTCCTGAGCCTTTCTTACATCTTTGATGGCATGTGAGTAAACAACCTGCGCATGAAAATCCACATAATCAAATGCCCAGCGCGCGGATTTTCTATCGAATTCCCAGTGGTCTCCAATCTCAAATGACTGCGGTATTTTTGTAATGCCAGCATATAGAGGCATGAAACAGGATGTGTCCTGAGCACCAAATGCCAGCCATACTATCCCGCCGATTATATTCGGCAACCAATCCCTGCACTGGGTTAGAGTCACGTATTCCGCTCTATTCACACTTATGAATCGGGTGGTGTTATAGGTGAGATCATCGAGTTTAAAAGGCCGGGGAAGGTAGTTCGGGTTCTTGAATGGCCCTCCTTGAAGACCTCTAACCGGGTCGAACGGGGTTCCCTCACACTTGTCCCGGGTGGTTTTCATCACATCCTTTACCGAAAGCTTCTTGTCCGGCTTAGCCGAGAAGGGGAGTTCCATGTTAGGTGTATCCGGGCTGATTTTACGGGAGGGAGCTACAATATCAAAAAATCGCCAGAGACGGACACGCGTTCCCCTGGAGCTGCTCGCGCTGTACTCACTCGGGGAGTAGGCTTTCTTCCAGTTGAAGGGTTCTCCACTTTTTGGATCATAGTAGCCGTTCTCCACAGCATAAGAGATAACATTCGGGGATGCCATAAAGTAATCCTTGTTCTTGAGGTCGATTTTGCCTATCCTGGATTCATTGGGGCAGACACTGACGTGGTCATCTGGCACTCTCTGGGCGCACCATATTGAGCCAGGCTTTCCGCTTTTCGGAGTCCATAGCGGCCCGACGGGCATAATCTCGAAAATCCAGACTTCATTAGGATCAGCTACTGCGAGCATCTCTCCATCGTCGTGATGTCCGTATCCATGCTTCTCTGTTAGTTTCCCCATGAACCTGATAGCCTCGCGCGCTGTCCTGCATCTCTCCATGGTAAGAAGGGTCAGCATCGTTAAGTCAATTTTGGCAGTGGGAGTTGGGTTTTTCATCTTATCGTGGCAGCCTATAGTTGATTCTGCAATGGCAAGTTGCTGATCATTCATGTACCCAAAGGAGCCATGAAGATAAGCATAGGTATGGGGTATTTGAGGAATTTCGAGACCGGTAAAGCTCTCCTTATACTTTTCCCATTTAAGTCCTTCCTCCGGAGGCCATGTCTCATACTGCGAAATGTGATAAATTTTGCGCATCGAGCCAGGCTCATGATCTGCCGCTGGCACGTAGCGCCATGTCCAATCACAAAAACTGCAATCGCAGGTATGGGTGGTCATTACAGAGCCATCCACCGAGGCGTCTTTCCCGACTATGATAACTGTACAGCCATCTGGCGAAAATTCTGCCAGGTCCGAATCACAATTTTCATATTCTGGCGGTGCAGATACCAGAGTGCTTAGTAAGAACCCTGTAGTAAACAATATCCCCACGACTAAAAATAACTTTTTTAAATTCACTTTTTAACTCCTTAAAAGTCCATAATTCTTAGAATTAGGCACGTAAAAAAGAAGCTGATTATTCATAATTTCTAACTCTCAGCTCCAGACTCGCCCAAATTCAGAAAAATTATATAATTTTTTCGGCGCAATGCCAAAGTTATATGAAAATATATTAAGTTTTGATTATTCTTCGATAAGTCTTGACATTCGAGTTTTTCACTTTTTAGCTGGTTCTCGCGGTTCCAGGTTGTGATATTCAATAACCTCTTTGAGCCACGATTCAGAATAACGCAAATTAGTCCGTTTTCTATTCTTTGTGTCATAAATGCTCAGGTGATTGTATTTGACAAGCAGGCGGTCTCCCAGTTCCCACCATGCATCAATAACTTTTTCGGCGTTATTCACACAGTAATCAGTCAAATATTCGGCTGCAAGCTTCGGGTTCTGCCCATGCAGCTCTTTAGCCGTTATGTCGATGGAAGGTGCTCTTTCAATTGCTGTCTTTTCCCATTCTGACTGAGCCTTTTTGACATCTTTGATAGCGTGAGAGTAAGCCACCAGAGTATGAAAATCAACATAATCAAATGCCCATCTTGCAGATTCCCTGTTGAATACCCAGTGATCTCCGATGCTGAAGGACTCTGGGATTGCTGTTATCCCGGCATACAGGGGCATGTAACATGATGTGTCCTGAGCACCGAAGGATAGCCAAACAATCCCTCCGATTGGATCTGGTAACCAGTCTCTGCATTGGGTAACAGTCGTGTACTCTGCACGGTTGACACTGATTGTTCTGGGAGTATTGTAAGTTTTGTCCTCAACTTTAATGGGTCTGGGGTGATAGTTAGGATTATTGAAAGGCCCTCCTCTAAGTCCTTCTGCCGGATCAAAAGGAGTCCCCTGGTATTTGTCTCGTGTGATGTCTATAACATCTTGTAATGAGAGTTTTTTATCTGGCTTCATAGAGAAGGGGAACACCATGTTGGGAGTTTCCGGGCTGAAATTACGGGAAGGAGCGACAAGGTCAAAAAAACGCCAGAGCCGGGCTCTTGTTCCTCTGCTGCTTGCCGCGCTGGCCTCGGTGGGGGAGTAGGCCTTCTTCCAGATAAAGGGTGTACCGCTCTTCGGGTCATAGTAGCCATTCTCAACCGCATAGGAAATAACATTCGAGGAAGCCAAAAAATAGTCGCTATTATCCAAATCGATCTCCCCGATTCTTGATTCATTCGGACAGACACTTACGTGGTCATCCGGCACTCTCTGGGCGCACCATACCGAGCCCGGCTTTCCGCTTTTCGGAGTCCATAAGGGACCGACCGGCATAATCTCGAATACCCAGACCTCATCCGGATCAGCTACTGCAAGCATTTCTCCTGAGTCATGAAAACCGTATCCATGTTTTTCAGCCAGTGATCCCATGGTTTTGATGGCCTCCCTTGCAGTTTTGCATCTCTCCATGGCAATCAGTGTCAAAGTTGTTATGTCGAGTACGCCAGATGGGGTAGGATTTCGCATCTTGCGGCGACAGCCGATTGTCGATTCTGCTATGGCCAGTTGATGTTCGTTCATATAGCCGAATACTCCATGGTGATAGGCATAAGTATGAGCCACTTGAGGGATTTCAACGCCGGTATAGTTTTCCTTGTACATATCCCACTTTTGCCCCACATCTGGCGGCCAAGTCTTGATCTGTGAGATATGGTAGATTTTGCGCATCGAACCAGGCTCATGATCGGCTACAGGCACGTGTCGCCAGGTCCAATCACAAATACTACAATCAGCAGCATGGGTGGTCATTACAGAACTGTCGGCAGAAGCGTCTTTCCCGACCATAACTACGGTACAGCCTTCTGTAATCGGTTCCGATATGATAGATTCATCCCGGCCATCCCCTGGGTTAATAATCATAAAAACGATTGTCACTAGCGCCATCGTGGAAAGAAGTAAACCAAATATTAAGAGAGATTTTTTTATATTCACCTTTTAACTCCCTTCACAAATTCTTTCTCTTGAAATTTAGAAGGAATTATATAATTTTTCATGTATAACATGAATCGGGATATACAACCTCATATCTGATTTGTCAAGCTGGTAAACACCAAGTCAGAAAGGAAGGATCAAATAAGAAATCAAATTACAAAAATAATTAAAGTTTTCAAAGTCTGGCCTCATGAAACAAATTGGTATGCACAAAGTCAGAAATGAAATAAATTTGTGTTTGGAGGTGATGAGATAGGAATAATATAAAATCTCAAAGATTATCTTCCCCCTTTATGCTATATACTATGTGCTTGATGATGGAGCGGTGTTATTTCCTTCGCTTAGTTTTTCGCCTATCTAATTCTGCCTTGGCCGCTTCTGCATTCTGTTTAGCTTCCTGAACCTTCTGGAATGTTTCGAAAATTTCTCTCTGCATTTCAGCTCTGTCATACTGGTTTTCGAAGCTAAAGAATCTCTGCTGCAATTCTTTCATCCTTAAAGTTAAGAGACTAGCCCGTTCATTTGCCCTGTTCCAATTCGCTTCAAGCCTTGCTTGTTCTTCAGTATCTTCCTGCTCTATTTCTTCAATTGGGAGTGATAAGCTATCCTCATCAAATGCAGGCTCTATAATAGATACAGCTTCCTGTCTTTTAAGATTCCTAAGATCAGCGTTGGTCACAACAACGGCTCTTTTTCCTTTAAGCTTTGCCCTTCGCTCTTTCTCCTTTTTGGCTAATTCGACTACGCTTTGAGAAAAAAGAATATTTACGAAAAACATCAATGAGAAGGCTATTGTGATGATTTTTTTCATACCCGTCTTCCCTTTGACTATTCTATAGAATTTGATTTTTTAAGTCAATATTATCAATTAAAGTACACATCAGCCTTGTCGGCTTTATCTGGGTCTTGATAATAATGACCGACACCGTTCTGCACCACATCTGCATAGCGCGGCACATTTCGAAGTTCAATTGCCCTGTCCGGGAATTTTCTCGAAAATTGACGAATAAGCTCAAGGACAACCGAACAGTGCTGCCCAACTCTTTTTTCCATCGGCCATCCTGTCTCATCATAAGGCACAAACAATTTCTTTTTCTTTGAGAGGCTCAGCAGAAAAGGATCTTTCCCATCCAAAAGAAGATTCACGGTTTTTGGACCGGTCGGTTGGTCTAAAAAGGGGAGAGGTGCTTCCAGAAGAAAAGGCATAGTATCAGAATAATCTCCGATCTCCCTATGAGAGAGCCCGCGGAATCCGGATGGGGATGGCTCGACATGGTTATCGAATTTCTCTCTGGCCTTCACGGTAAGCGAGGTCATGGTTGCTATTCTCATGGATTTTTCAGGAGCCACGATACAATTCGTAACCGGGAACATCGTCTCAGCTCCATGAATATCAACGGCGATATCCGCCTTTTCAACCCTCACGATCTGCATTGCTCCATAAGTAACTCGCTCCATGAGAGGACCATCGGGCCTCCCAGGCCATGTTCTGTTTGTGTTCCTGACATCGAGAAAAGACAGCAACTGTTTATCAGGATAATGAACGTAAACATCTGGGTCTGGCCATTGGTCTAAGGGGGATGCATCACGGTTTCCCATCCTTAATTTCTTACTGCCCCAATCTGTGGCGATTTCAAAGTAAAGGGGATAGCCGTCTCCAGGCCTGGTATTGCGCCCCGCGCTATTGTTGAACTCGGGGATGATAATGAGTGTTCCTTTATCGACGATGGCGTTTTCTACAAATATGAGGGCGCTAAGTATTGCTGCTGGCTCATTGGCATGAGTATTAGCTATGATAAGCATCTTCCCGCCTTCATCTTTTCCTTCCAGGAAAAACACATCAGTATCCGCCATGGTTCCTTTCAAGCCCTCAGAATAATTGCTCAGCTTTGCAACTTTCGTTACTCCTGGCCCGGCCACTACGGGCATCTTGAAGTGCCGATGCTTGTAAAGCTGCGCTCCCGCAACAGTCATCAAAGCTATTATGATTAAAATAAGTGTCGATTTTATTATCCATACGCGAGACATATTTTTCTCCATTTTTTATTAATTATTATTGCCAGGAGCGAAGAAGATTCCCTCGCTTCGCTCGGAACAGGCTGTGCAATCTCAACCTCATCCTACTTTACACGCAAAACCCTCAGAATAAGCGGGATCATAACCAATAAATAGAGGAGCATATCGTTTACACTCCTCTTTTCCCTGATAAAATTCCAGATCAACATGCCCGCAAGATAGACGCAGATCACATAATATATAATCATGATTAAAGGCATTTTTAACCTCCTCTTGTATGCTGCATAGCACCAGAAGCTCTAGGAGGGACTTAGGATAATCTTGAGAATTGGCACCATTAAGATGAATGTCCCTACCAGTATGGCGATAATGTTTGTTATAAGGATTATGCGTATAACTAGATGGATGCGCGCCCTGAAGATAATTTTAAGAATTTTAACGATTAAGATGATTGCCAGTATATGCACGATGTAGGCCAAAATCAGGATTCCGAGTGTAGCTCGGTGGGCATAAAAGGTCCTCCATCTCACCAAAAATTCAAGAGGGGCGCTGAAGATGATCATGTGGATTCCCACCTCGGTGATGACCAACCAGGGAATCCAGGTGTTCCTTAAAAATTTCCAGTAAGGCTCCTTGTATTCTGAGACCATAACACTGAGTCTTCCTATGAGAGCTGTTGGGGGAAGTCCATCTCCCAGTGGCCAGAGCAGGGTTAGTCCTGCGATAACTACGGTGGCATGCAGACCTATGGAGTCCAAATACCAGACCAGAGGTATGCCGATAACTGCTGCAGCGCCATAGGTTAAAACGCCCTCTGATACAGGGATAATTAAGATTAAAAGAATATACAGCAGGACAAGTGGTGTGCTGATAACAGCAAAGGAAAGAAGACCGCGGACTCCGGTTGCGGTCATTATCTGCTGGAGCATGCCTACAACGATTATGGTCCCGAGGAGGGGAAGAAGGCGTTTCATTGTATCTCTTGAGAGGACAAGAATGTTGATTTTTTTGGGGCTTACAATGAAAGCAACCAGGGCAGCGATAACAAATTCCAGGGATAATCCCAGTATCGGTGTTGAGAAAGGCCAGACACGCGAAGCAACAACTAAACCGAAAAAGACCAGGAAAGGCAAAAGCACTCTCCACCAGCTCATCCCCGTCGGCACTTCGGGCATCTCTTTCAGGACTTCCTCTCGATCCATCTTCCTCTCTCTTCTCCATCCTAGAAAAAGGATAGTAAAAGTCCCGAGGAGAAGCACGGGAATTCCAAGAGGAAGCTCAAAGCCCACATAAGGTATGGCCGTGCCAGCAGATAATATCATTGCCCAGATATTAACGGGAGGTGCAGCTGCACTTAATCCAGCAACTATAAAAAGAATAGCAGCAACCCTTCTTTTGGCTATCCCCAGATAACCAAGCGCTAAGGCTACCGGTGCTCCCACAACAAGCAAGGACACGCTGCCTGCTCCTGTGAGGGCTCCTGGTATTAGGACAATTATCATTAAAAGGATTAGGGCAATAATACGCAGGTTATAGAAGTATTTTATCGTGGCTCTGACAACGTAATTCACGCCGCCAGATTCCCTGACTATTGCCATAAATATGGTGGCGGTTGAAAAAACTAAGATTACATCAAGATATGTAAAAGCCCCCTCTACCAGATGGCGGGCCAGCTGGCCTATCGGTGGTGTGCTTACGAATGCGCCGGCTATTCCTCCACAGACAGCAGCGGAAAGCATGCTAAGCTCAACGGATAAATTCTTCCACTTCGCCAAAGCATAAGCGATTACCATTATGGCTAAGATAATTCCTATCTGGAGATACATGCTCTAAACCCTCCGCAATTTTACATTTCGCAATTCACCTTAGTCAAGTAATCTTCTTTGATGAAAGGCATTGTTCGCTATATTGTGGGGATTTGATTAGTATTTTGCAGGGGCTTGATTTATCAAGCCCGCACCTGTCTATTTTAAAGATGATTTAGATCATCAAATTCAGGCATAAAAACTAACATAAAATTATTAGAAGGATCACATTTTTTTATTTAAGATCAATTTTTGAATTAAATCTATTTAAAATTGATGTAATCTGTATTATTCTTTTATCCTCTGAAAAATCTTTAAGAAGGAGGATAAGCAAAAAATGAAATTTAAAGCGTTAATTTTAATCTTAGGAATTACTTTTGTGACTATTATGTTTTTGGCTCTTTTTGCATCGGAGGAAGAGCCAGGCAGGCAAGAGGAAATCTGCACATATTTTTCTGGTGACTCCTGCACTGATATCATTGTAGGGAAGAAGGCTTCTGTGGATGGATCTGTTATAACATCCCATACAGGTGCTTGCCCCGAATGCCGGGTCCATGTAGTTCCCGCCCAGACTTTTAAGAAAGGGGCCAAAGCCCCTGTTTATTACGGGCTTCAAGATGTAAGGAAGCCTTTGCATGACTATGGCAAAATAATCGGCTACATACCTCAGGTGGAAAAAACTTATGCCTATTTCCATACAGGATATCCTCAAATGAACGAGCATCAGCTGGCCATCGGAGAGAGCACCCTAAGTCAGAAGGATGAATTGAAAACCGACATCAGTATAGGCAAACAGATAATGACTATTGAGCAGGCCCAGTTGTTTGCGCTTCAGAGGTGTAAAACAGCAAGAGAGGCGATTAAGCTCATAACGTCACTCGTGGAAAAATACGGTTTTCTACCCTCCTGCGAGCTTGGATCAGAGGCGCTTTGTATTGCTGATCCGAATGAAGCCTGGGTATTAGAAGTATTCAGTGTTGGTCCTGATTGGGATCCTGAGAGCGGAGAGATTGGCGCGATTTGGGCAGCTCAGAGAGTCCCGGATGACCACGTAACGATTATTCCCAACTGGAGCATAATTAAGGAAATCGACCTCGACAAACCTGATTACTTTATGGCCTCGAAGAATTACATGCAGGTGGCTATAGATCATGGTTGGTATGATCCGAAAAGTGGAAAGCCCTTTATCTGGCAGGAAGCTTACTCACCCATACTGAGAGAGTGGGGGCTAAGCCGGTTATGGCTTTTTTACAGTACAGTCGCTCCCTCGCTCAAGGAATGGCCCAGGAAGAAGCTCACATCGTCTTTTAGCGGGTACAACGCCTACCATCAGTATCTTGAACCCATATCGTATTACCCTTTCTCTGCCAGGCCAGAGAAGAAGCTATCCGTCCAAGATGTGATTGCCTTCCAGCGTTCTGTTTTTGAGGGGACGATCTATGACATGACTGCAGACACTGACTGGCTTGTACCGGATAGAAAAGGCGGCCTGGTTAAAAGCCCTTTGACTACTCCGTTTCCCACCAGAGATATGAGGGAATTGCTGGATATTACATGGCGGCGTAATGTATCCAGAGGAGGGTACGGAATGGTTGCCCAATTAAGAGGGTGGCTGCCCGCTCCAGTAGGTGGAGTCTATTGGTTTTATCTCGACAACCAGCATGTAAGCACCTATGTTCCCATCTATGCTGGAGTTCAAGAGATTTCTCCTTTATATAAAACTTACAATCCGGATAAATTTAGAGAGGACTCTGCTCGGTGGGTGATTGACTTTGTTGATAATCTTCTTTATCTGAGATGGCAAGAAGCGATAAAGGATCTACGCGCGGTTCGTGATCCATTAGAAGCGGAGTTTTTTGAAAAACTGCCATCCATCGATAAAAAGGCTTTTGAGTTATACAAGAAAAGCCCTAAGCAAGCTAAAAAATTCCTGACTGATTACACGAGACTCAGCATGGAAAAGACTGTGAAAATGTATCGCGACCTGCGCAATTTGCTCATTACCAAATATACGAATAATAAATTGGGACTTTAGTCAAGTTTTTAACCTTTTAATATAGAGAGTGAATGAGATTAATACGGTGTGAAGGGAAATTCCTTATTCATATTGCAGGGGCTTGATTAATATTTTGTAGGGGCTTGATTCATCAAGCCGGAACTTTTTTTAAGACTAGTAGATTGTTATTAAGAGAGAGAAGGAAAGTCGCAGTCTCATTCTGTTTTTTGTAGGGGCTTGATTCATCAAGCCCACATTATTTAATGTAGAAATGACCTAAAATAATCGAGTATGATAAAGTAATACTGAAAATAATGTTAATCTGCATAATCCGTAGGCCAATTTAAGTTTGGAGATTAAAAATGGTTAAATTTTTACTCTGGCTGATTTTATTAGTAATCTGCTGGCCCCTTGCTCTGCTGGCGCTACTGCTATATCCTATTGTCTGGCTTCTTCTTATCCCGTTCAGACTTGTTGGCATCACAGTGACTGCTGTGCTGGATTTATTTAAGACAGTCATTACGCTTCCCGCCAGAGTTTTGAGAGGCGGGAGAAAGTAATATTGCCGATTACTGAAGGAACTTTCCAATGTGGCAGCGCATTAAGAAAAAGCTAAAGCGTAAGGCACCCAGCAAAAAAAAGCGCGTTGAACTAGATAAATCTATCCCGGATGAGCTTTCCCTTTCAGGCATGAGAGAGAGAAATGTCTCTCCGCTCAATTCTAAGGTCTGGCGTTTTGTTCTCCTTGTTTCAGCCGGTTGTGTTGTTACCTGGATTCTTCAGATTCTGTTTGGATTATACCGTCCTTTCGTCGTCTGGATTGTGGCCCTTGTAGCCGGTGCATCCTGGGTAATAGGCATCAGGATGCTGCTTCTGGAATCCAGGCTTAAGAAATTCTGGATCGCGTGGCTTTCAGGTGGCGTCCTTTTTATTCTTCTTTTAGGGTCCTCCGATGGAATCTGGATTGCTTCCCTTTCTTTCGCCTTTGTTTTCCTTCTTTTCCGCCGTTTCATGCCCTACCGGCATCTGACTTCTCGCCGCCGAAGCGGCTTATTCTTGATTGGCTTTGTTATACTCATTCTGCTTATTTCGGCTTGGATTTTAGCCAAGCAGGAAGCGCCTGTCCAACCTCAACCTGCGGATTCAGCATCCATCTCTGCAAAGCCAAGCGGCCTGATTGTTCTTGGCCATAATCTTGCCAAATATTCCCTCTGGTCGCTTCAGCTTTTCTGGCTTTTCAGTCTTCTTCATCTTTTTTTCGCCATACGCCTTCATTTCATGAGACTGAAGCCAAAACTGGCGGTGAGCGCCTTCCTGATTGCGGTTGTACCTCTTTTTCTTGTATTTATCATGGGCCTTCTCACCCTTTACAGCATCCTGGGAGAAAGCCGTGCCGCTCGAGCCATAACAATCATGGAAGACTGGACAAACCTGGCAGCCCTTGACGAAAACTTCATCCAGACAATCTCTGATCGGTCTTTTCTTTATGATATTGATGGAAAGAAAATTCAGGGGAGAGGGGATGAGCCTGGCTGGATTACAGGATTTCTCTCTTTTTTGAAAAAGGAAGACTCACCTTATAAAGAATGGATTGCCGAAAAAAGGGCCAAGTATTTCTGGATTGGCCCTGAACTATGGCTGATAAGTTTTAGCAGTCCTGGGGAACCTGAAGAGCATGTCAGAGCTTGCATCGTAGATAGCACCATGATGAACCGGCTGTCCGCAATCCTCAAATGCAATATAAGACTCTCCTATGCTGGCTCAATAATAAGTGGTGAAGATGCAACCTTCCAGGTCCGTGAGAACGGTTCGAAACCCGATCTTAAAGAAATTTCTGGAACCTTTCTTCCTGAGGATGCAAAAGAACAAAAATCAGAGCAAACGCAGACCTCATTCTGGAGGCGCTTATTATACTTTGGCGTAACCCATCTGGATGTCATTTTTTTCGACGCAAACCAGTTTGAAAAGCAGACTATCCTCATAACGATTCAAGTAAATATCTCTACCATCCTAAGGGAGCTTTTCTCTGAGAAGAATCCTTTAAGCATAGTTGTGATGGCTTCCCTTCTTTCCCTGGCTTTATTGATGTTTTTCCTGGAAACTTTCGTCCTTATCTTCGGAGTGAGGATCACAACTGGCATTACATCTGCGGTAAAAGCACTGCACCGTGGGACGCGGCGCATTGCCGAAGGTGACCTAGAGACCAAAATAATAATACCAAGCGAGGACGAACTAGGTGATCTTGCGACATCCTTCAACGTAATGGCTGGTGCGGTGAAAAAGGGTCGTGAGGAAGCGATAGAACGCGCGCGCCTCGAACGAGAACTTGAGACAGCACGACAAATCCAGGAAAAGTTGTTGCCTCACGAGATGCCTCAATTGCCAGGCTTCGAGATCGCTGGAACGAGCATTCCCAGTCAACAGGTCGGAGGGGATTATTTCGATTTCCTTGATATGGGAACAGGGCAGCTTGGAATTGCAATCGCCGATGTTTCTGGAAAGGGCATCCCTGCTGCTCTTCTCATGGCAAACCTCCAGGCCAGCCTGCATGCCCAGGTTATAAAAAAGGGTACAGTCGCCGAAGTCGCCTCTCGGATGAATAGTCTTCTTGTTAAGTCCACAGATACGCACATGTTCGCCACCTTTTTCTACGGCATATTGGACCAGTTAAAATCGACCTTCACTTCAACTAATGCAGGGCATAATCCACCGCTCTTGTTCCATGCAGACGGGAAAATAAAGCGTCTTGAAGCAGGAGGACTTGTCCTTGGATTCTTGCCTGATCAGAAATATAGTCAGCAAACCGTGAAAATAAAACAGAAAGAAGTTATAGTTTTTTTTACTGATGGCATCACTGAAGCTGCAGGCCCCTCATCTGGAAAGATTTCAGATAATCTTTTTGGAGAAGAGCGGTTAATAAAAATCGTCCGCGCCAGCTTAGCTAAGTCAGCCTTGGAGATTCAAGCCGCCATTCTCCAGGCCATTTCAAACCATACAGCCAATGCTCCCCAATACGACGACATCACACTCGTCATCATCAAGCGCAAGAAACAGAAGATTTAATGCTGGGCCAAATAAAAAGGGAACTCGATAATAAACTGAGGTTCATATTTTTATTAATGACAGATATCTTTTAGCTTAATAGGAAATTTCTTCTAATGGTCTTATTTGACATTAATCTTTGCCAGTGATAAAAGCGATAGATGGAGTCATTAGATAGAATTCAAACATAAAAATAACTAATTCTTTTCAACCCTATTGATTCCAAAAAATTAAAAGAAGGAGGAATTAATGAAAAGCCTAAAAATGAATGGATGGCCAAAACGCGCCATAATCGGATTTTCCGTCGTTTGTCTCGTATTTTTGTTTAGTTCAGGTTTCACAGGATGCAAAATGGCAACTGAAATGCCTGAACCGCCGGTTGCTGAAAAGATTCCAAAGGAATTAACCATTCACGGAGACACGCGGGTGGATGATTACTACTGGCTCAACGAGAGGGATAATCCCAAGGTCATTGCTTACTTAACGGCAGAGAGTGAATACAAAGATGCTGTGATGAAACATACAGAGTCTTTTCAGAAAAAACTCTACGATGAAATTGTGGGAAGGATAAAAAAGACAGATATGTCTGTTCCTTATAAAGAACGTGGTTATTACTACTATTCACGCTACGAGGAAGGGGGAGAATATCCAATATACTGCCGGAAAAAGGGGAGCATGGAAGCAGAAGAAGAAATATTATTGAACGTCAATGAAATGGCTAAAGGGCATGCTTATTATAGTGTTGCAGGTTATACAGTAAGCACTAATAACAATCTTATCGCTTTTGGAGTTGATACGGTTAGCAGAAGAAAGTACACGATTAATTTTAAAAACCTGAAAACAGGAGAAATACTCGCCGATAAAATTCCAGTTACATCAGGAAGAGCTGCTTGGTCAAACGATAATAAAACGGTTTTCTATACTCTCAAAGATGATGAAACACTCCGCTCGTACAAAATAATGAAGCACATACTCGGCACTGATGCATCTTCTGATAAAGAAGTCTTCGAGGAAAAAGATGTAACATTCAGTGCTTACGTCTATAAAACTAAATCAGAAAAATACCTGTTTATCGGTTCAGGTAGTACTCTTTCTTCCGAGTACCGCTTCCTGGATGCAGGCAATCCTGATGGAGAATTTAAGATAATACAGCCGCGAGAGAAAGACCTTTTATACGATGTGGACCACTATAAAGACAAATTCTACATCAGGACAAATTATAAAGCGAAAAATTTTAGATTGATGGCGACACCTGTGAATAGAACTACCAAAGGGAACTGGAAAGAAGTCATTCCTCACCGTGATGATGTTTTGCTCCAGGAATTTGAAGTCTTTAAGGATTTTCTTGTTGTCAATGAGCGGATAAAAGGCCTGCCTAACCTGAGGATAATGAGATGGGATAAGAAAAGCGAACACTATCTTGATTTCGGGGAAGAAACCTACACTGCTTATATAGCCTATAATCCCGAGTTTGATACTGACGTGTTGCGCTATGGATATACATCTCTGACCACACCAGGGTCTATTTTCGATTACAACATGAATACTAAGGAAAAAACGCTGTTAAAGCAGCAGGAAGTAGTCGGTGATTTTGATGCGAACAATTATCATGCAGAAAGACTCTATGCTACAGCCAGAGACGGCACAAAAGTACCTATATCCTTGGTATATCGAAAAGGACTGGAGAAAAACGGAGACAATCCTCTCCTTCTTTATGGTTATGGTTCCTACGGTGCCACCATGAATGCCAGTTTCAGCTCGGTTAGGCTGAGCCTTCTGGATAGAGGTTTTGTTTATGCCATTGCCCACATTCGCGGTGGACAGGAGATGGGGCGATACTGGTATGAGGAAGGAAAGCTCCTCAAGAAGAAAAATACGTTTACAGATTATATTGATTGCGCAGAGCATCTTATCGCCGAAAAATTCACTAATCCTGGCAAGCTGTTTGCTCAGGGAGGAAGTGCTGGTGGCTTGCTGATGGGCGCTGTTGTTAATATGCGGCCTGACCTTTTTAAAGGAGTTATGGCTGCAGTGCCCTATGTAGATGTCATAACCACAATGCTTGACCCGAATATTCCGCTGACAACAGGTGAATATGATGAGTGGGGTGATCCAAATAAGAAGGAATACTACGATTACATGCTTTCCTATTCTCCCTACGATAATGTGGAAGCTAAAGATTATCCGGCGATGCTGGTCACGACTGGTTTACATGATTCTCAAGTTCAGTACTTTGAACCTGCCAAGTGGGTGGCTAAACTCAGAGCAATGAAAACAGATGATAATATTTTGATACTCGATACAGATATGGAGAGCGGACATGGTGGAGCTTCAGGTCGTTTTAGACGGTATAAGAGAACTGCACTACAATATGCATTTTTTCTGGATTTAGTCGGAATAAAAAGATAATATAGTCGTTCTAGACCAAGTCTAAGTCAAAAATAAGGCTTAACAGAATAAAAAAATAATATTGTCATAATGGGCGAAAAAAGGAAGCGTGGCAATCCATCGTTAAGCGCGAAGTGCGGCAACCCAGTGTTGCGAGCGAAGTGTGAGAATTTCATTAACTAAAGACTTGATTCATCGGACATATCGCTTTTAATAAAAAGGTTGCCATAAAAGCACGGCTCGAAAGATTATGGAGAAAATAAAAAGTGAAATCTGAAAATTGAATAAGGAAAATTGAGAAGAGTATGACCTATGCCTAAAAATGTTATTATCGGCAGTATTGTTATTATTGTCTCGCTAGGATTCATGATATACATTGTGTTCTGGAGCCGAAAGACGATAGAAAATATAAGAAGAAAAAAACTCCGTTCTGCTCGCGAAATAATCAAAAGAATGAATGAGAGAAGATAAAACTCATATTTCCGCAGAACTTTCCCGCGAACTCTCGCTCTTTCATATTACCATGATGGGTTTGGGAATGATGATTGGTGCTGGAGTCTTTATTGGCATCGGCAACGCAATCTATTTTGCCGGCCCCGGAGGTGTCCTTCTCACATTTGCCCTCAACGGAGTCATAGCGTTATTAACAGCACTTTCATACGCTGAGCTAAGTTCAGCAATCCCTCGTTGCGGTGGTGCCTATAATTTTGCTCGCCTTAGTTTTGGGAGAGGAACAAGTTTCACCGCAGGCTGGATGGAGTGGTTTGCTTCAAGTGTTGCGGGAAGCTTATATGCTGTTACTTTTGCTATTTACACAGTACGATATTTTGAAGGTCTTGGCCTCCTTGGATGGCTTCCTTTTTCCACTCATACTAATGAAAGGATGGTTGCTTTTCTTATCGCCTCTTTTTTCCTTTACATAAATTATAGAGGTGCCTCGGAAATGGGCAAAGTCGGGGCTTTTTTTACGCTTGGTCAGACTCTTTTCCTAATTTTTATCGGACTTGCAGGATTTGTTATAGTACTCATGGATCCTTCCCGGCTTCAAAACCTGACACCCTACCTTCCTTATGGTTGGTCAAAAATACTCATCACCATGGGTTTTACCTACGTTGCTTTTGAAGGATATGAAGTTATTGCTCAAGCAGGCGATGAGGCCATTGATCCGAAACGTAATCTTCCGAAGGCAATGTTGTATTCAGTTTTAATCGTGACTTTGATTTATGTTGCAGTTGCATTTGCTTCGATAGTCTCAGTAAAGGCAGGAGCTCCTGGAGTTGTCGGTTCTCCCTGGGAATGGATTGGATCTTTCAGAGAGAGGGGATTTGGTGAATCAATCTCTCGCCTTATGCCATTTGGCAATTTTCTTCTGACATTAGCGGTCATATTTGCCTCTCTTTCTGCTTTAAACGCCACAATATATTCCGCAACAAGAGCATCATACGCGCTCGGCCGTGATCGAATGTTGCCAAGGTTCTTTGCAAGCATTTCCCGAAAACGTAAGACTCCCTGGATAGCACTGATATTCACAGGAGGCATTGTCATAAGTGTAGCTGTTCTTCTTCCGACGATGGACGTGGCTTCTAGTGCAAGTATTATGTTCCTTTTTCTTTTTTTTCTTGTAAATATAAGTGTGATTAAAATACGTCTGGACATGGGTGATGAATTATCCTACGGCTTCATCATGCCATTTTTTCCCTGGCTGCCGCTGCTTGCCATTATTTGTCAGGGTGTACTTGCCGTATGGCTGGTGAATATGAGCCTTACGGCTTGGATTATAGCTCCAGTCTGGATAATCTCGGGAATAGGAATATATTATTTCTACTCGAAATCTCACACCGTAACTACCGAGGATGAAGTTTGTGTCATTGAAGAAGAAGAGATAGCTCCTGAGAGTGAGCAGTACAGCATAATGGTTGCAGTGGCAAATCCCTATAATGCTCTGGAGATGATACAAACCACTTGCTTGCTGAGCGAGGCTAAGAATGCCAATGTTAAACTTCTTCATATGGTCCCTGTTCCAGAACAAGTTCCTTTAGCGGATGCAGAGAAATTCATGATGGAAGGGAAAGAAGGAATAGTTGAGGCCATGCTTTATCTCCTAAAATTTCCGATTACCACAACCATTCGGTATTGCCGGAATATTGCCCGGGGCATTATAAGTGCCTTGAAAGAAAAGAAAATTGATATGATTATTATGGGATGGCACGGTAAGCCCAGAAGCCGCCTTTTCAGATTAGGCAGCACTGTGGATGTCGTCCTTGAAAGAGCACCATGTAATGTAGTTATTTTAAAAGGTCTTGGAAATCGCACATTCAAACGTATACTCGTGCCTTTAAGAAGTCGCCCTAATAGTGCCTTAGCTCTGGAAGTTGCAGGTATTTTGGCGGAAAAATACGATGCTGAAATAGTCTCCTTTTTAGTGAATGAAAAAAACAGGAAAATTGATTCAACTAAAATTTTTGAAATACTGAGCCGCAGGCCCAATATAAATCGCACGCGTATAAAGACGAAACATGTAGATTCTCACAACACTGTTGAAGCAATTCTAAAAGAAGCTCAAAGTTACGACCTGTTGGTACTTGGTACTACACGAGAACCATTGATTCGCCAGATCACTAGAGATTCTGTTTCGTACGCTGTGGCTCGAGCATATAGGAAACCCATGATTATCGTAAAAGCATCGGGCGGTATAAGATCTTGGATTAAACGATGGTTTTAAGTAAATTGCGACTGACTTTACCACTCTTCTTGTTTCGACCATCCTCCTTAAATCAGCAAGCACTTTCCTTAAAAGATACTGAAATCTGTACAAAAGATATTGATAAGATGAGAGAACTTATTTTTTATCAAATCTAAGGTTTTTAACCCGTCCGGCATCCAGAGTAAAGCCCGTTAGTTTTTTCTCCTCGTCACGAATAAAATTAATCCTGTATCCCCTTACAGTAAACTTATCTTGTAGCGTAGGCTGCAGAGGACTTTCTGCAGCATTTTTATGGATAAAATGCAGATTCCCTTCCTTTAAAGCTAACCTGAATGTTACCTGGAGTTCATCACTGTAATAATCTCCCGTATATTCTTTAAGCTGTCCAGGAGTGGGTTCCGCTGGCTTGAATGATTCGTAAGTATCAGATTTTTCCGCATCTCGGAATATGTGCATTAGCATTGGTTTACCTTTTTTCTGCTTTTCAAACTTGATTACCGTGTCGACAGGTGCCTTCAGCACTTTGAATTCTGTCTCGCTTATTGCCGCCAGGCTAAACCTTTGGCCATACATTTCGAGGATTAGGGTGTTTCCTCTTAGACTCAACTTTATAACTGCCCCGTCTTCTGGATCTATGTAAGCGCCCTTTTTTTCTTGTAGTTTTTTCTTCGGGAGCGTAATGAATTTAACCTTTTCTGCCGGCTTCGCTTCAGGCTTTGCCTTTTCTTCTATGAATTTATCTGCGAGATAAATATCAGCCACCTGCCGGGAAAGCCTTATTGGATTAAAAGAGCTTAGGTTGGAAAGACAGATGACAGAGAAATTATTCTCTGGGAACCGAATAAGGGCTGACCTGTAGCCTCCCAAGGCTCCGCCATGGCTAACAGTTTTTAATCCTTTATATTTGCCTATGACTAGAGCAAAAGCATAATCGAGTTCTTCGCCGCTGTTCAATTTTCCTTTGGTATGCATGAGATCGATCAAATCTTTCCCTCCCACCTTGTGGTGGTAGAAATTTTGATCCCAGAGAAAAAGGTCTTCCACAGAAGTGAATAAACCTCCGGATCCAACACAGTCAAAAGTGGATATAAAATTTCTATATCTTCCATTTTCAGCAGGGAAATAACCAGAAGCTCTGTTTTTTATGAGCATCCTGTAATCATCATGGAAATGAGAGTTTTTCATTCCCAGGGGCTTGAAGATGTTTTCCTCTGCGAATTCTCGGAGGCCTTTGCCGCTGGCTCTTTCCACAATCAGCGCAAGGAGGAAATAGCCTGAATTGCTGTAAAGATATTCCTCTCCTGGGGCAAAATTTAGTTCTCTCTGGCGGGCTATAAGCTCGACCACATCATCTTGGTGATAAGTGCCATAGTCTATGCCCGCAATCCCCAAAAGGGAGAGATAATCACGGAGCCCGCTGGTATGGTGGATTAGATGGCGAACGGTTATGGGATGTCCATAATCCGGCAGTTCAGGAACAAACTTTCGGATGTCATCATCGAGGGAAAGCTTTTTCTGCTTGGCCAGGAGGGTGATGCACATGGTCACGAATTGTTTTGAAACAGAACCTATATAAAAAACTGACTGGGGAGTGACGCGGATGTTTAGTTCCAGATTAGCCAGGCCATAGCCCTGTTTATAAATAATCTTGCCGTCTTTAACAACGGCCAGAGCACAGCCCGGTGAGTATTTTTTATCCCATTGAGAAAAAAGCTTGTCCACTGCGTCTGTTTTTTTATCAGCGATAGCCGACGAGACAAAAAACAGCAAGAGAATAGTCGTGAGTAATATCTTTAATTTATATAGTCTTTTCATGGCTAGATGTGCCTCCTTTTTTCATGATTGAGGATAATGATTATATGAATTATTCCTGTTAATTTCTACATCATTTGTTGATTTGAGGAGTTGTAGATTATTTAAGCTTTTGACATCAAATTTTTCCTGTGCTATTAGGTATCTATTAAAAACTGAAACAAGGAGTAGAATTATTGAGATAAGTTGGCCTGCCAGGTCGAATGTAAAAAAAATTCTAGAATGTTTATACAAAATAACTTATAAATAAAATATTGAGGGAACTTGCTTCATGCCTAAGGTTGTCCGCACGAGCGTAGAAAAAAAAATAAAAGATTGTCGTCAACTTGTTTCTTCAAAAAAAGTAATTAAATGTCTTGAAGATTTGTTTTTGAGTACAAATGAGGGCCAGGTTGCCTACGAGATTGGACATGAATATGAAAAGACAGGCAAAACCCAAGACGCTATTGAATACTATGAGAGGGCTGAGAATTTGTTTAAACAGCCAATATATAAAAATATGGCACGTGCAGCCATAAATAATTTAGAAATAGAAGCACTTCTTGCTGCAAAAAAGAAAACGAGGAAATAAGCTTTCGTTTCTGGGGGGATGCTCAATAAAACATTATGAAGTCAATATTAAAGTTCTATAAACAGCACGCTGCCATTTTAGAATTCCTTAAGTTATTGATTTTCCTTTATCTGTTCGTTTTTAGCCTTGAATTGATGGGTTCATCCCTTAAAATGTTCGGAAAAGGACTGGCAACCGGACTGATCCAGACTACCACCAATCCGCTGGTTGGCTTATTTATCGGAATTCTGGCAACTTCTTTTATACAATCCTCTTCCTCGACTACATCTATTGTCGTGGGCCTCGTGGGGGGTGGTGTTTTAAATGTCGCTAATGCCATACCCATAATAATGGGGGCCAATATAGGAACTTCAGTGACTAACACCCTCGCATCTCTTACCCAGATTAATCGCCATATAGAGTTTCAACGTTCATTTTCAGCAGCAATTGTGCACGATTTTTTCAATTTGCTGGCAGTAATTGTGATATTTCCTTTGCAGTATTTTACGAATTTCTTGGGCCGGATTGCGACCTTTATGGGCGAGGAATTTCAACATATGGGAGGCCTGAAATTTCTAAGTCCTGTAAAAGCGATAACCAAACCTGTAGTGGGAGTTGTTAAGAACTGGATTGGAGATTACCCCTGGATTTTGCTGGTTTTATCTCTTGTTTGTTTGCTTTTGGCATTATCTCAAATGGTGAAATCTTTAAAGGCTTTAGTCGTGACGAAGGCAGAGGCGTGGTTTGACCGCTATTTATTCAAAACACCTTTGAGGGCATTTTTGGTTGGATTACTGTTGACTGTTATGGTGCAAAGTAGTTCTATCACAACTTCCCTGGCGATACCGATGGCAGGAGCAGGTCTCTTGACCATCGTGCAGATTTTCCCTTACACTGTAGGGGCCAATATCGGGACAACGGTAACAGCGATTCTTGCTGCGCTCGTAACGGGGAATCTATCGGCGATTATTGTGGCCTTTTCCCATTTACTTTTTAATATATCGGGAATGATTGTCTGGTGGCCTTTGAAATTTGTGCCTATCTCTTTAGCCCAAAGATTTTCCCAGTTTGCGACGCGGAAGAAATTGATTCCGATCTTCTATATTTTGATTGTTTTTTTCCTTATACCCATTCTGTTGATTTATTTTTTTAGGTAGGAGGAAGCCGATGCTTAAAGAATGGCTTGCAATTTTTAAAAAAGACACTTTGATGGATCGTGCCTATCAACGATCTTATTTGATGTTAGACCTGACACGCGAAATGTTTTCAAGAGCCAAGGAATCGCTGCGGCATTTAGAAGATAATCAAGTTGATATCGATATTCGGGATAAAGACTCGGAAATCAATAAGTATGAGCGAGAAGTGCGCCGTAATGTGTTTAATCATCTTGTAGTCAGTGGAGCGGCTAAGCTGCCTTCAGGCTTGGCTTTAGTAAGTATTATCATCGACATTGAACGAATCGGCGATTACACCAAAAATATCGTTGAGCTGGCCCTGAATCATCCTGGCAAACTACACGGAGGGAAATATGAAAAAGATTTGCAGCGAGTGGAAGAGGGCCTGGAAGATAATTTTGTTAAGACTCGAGATTGCTTTGAATCTTGCGACGAGACTAAAGCTTTAAGGCTCCTGGAAGAATATAAATGGGTAAATCCCATCTGTGATAAAATATTAATAGGGCTGATTAAAGAAGAAGACCAAAAAATCCAACCTGGTGATGCGGTATCTCTTGCGATGTATTTCCGCTGGTTAAAACGGATCAATTCTCATTTGCGGAACATTACGACAAGCGTCGTCAACCCCTTCGATAGGATTGGCTTCGAGCCAAAAAAACAATAATAAATTGTGTAGGGGCTTGATTCATCATGCCCACCTTTTTTTGTAGAGGTATGATTCGTCAATATCACACTGAATATTAGGGGCCTGATCCTATTTTTCGTATATGCTCTTAAAAATATAATACGCGGGGATTCCCGCCATCACAGTTAAAATTGCAATTAATGATGGAATCGGGCCTTCAAGNAAACCCAGGGTAAGAATCGAAACGCCCGCGAGTATGTATNTGATGGGGACAACAGGAAAACCCGGCATTTTATACTCACTTTTGTTTAGTCTTCTTAGTTTAAAAACACCGATGACTGCCAGAATCGGAAAAATTCCAAGGGAAAAACCCATATAGGTCAATATCTTATCAAGAGTCCCTGATAACACTATGACTATCGCAATTACACACTGTAGCAATATTGATTTTGAAGGGACCCGGTAAACACCGTGGACCTTGGAAGCAAACTTAAAGAAATACCCATCTTTAGCCATCGAGTAATAAACTCTCGGACCGAGAATGATAAAAGCGCTTAAGGATGACAAAAGGGCAAAAGATATCAGGACCGAAAGAAGGCTCTCGAAGGATTTGCCGAATAGATTTCCTACTGCGAGGCCACCTATGGAAATGACTCCGCTCATTTCTTCGGGCGAAGCGCCATAGACGTAAAATAGATTCAAGCCAAAATAAAGAAGGATGACTATTCCAGTTCCTAGAATCAGAGAAAGAGGCAAATTTTTCTTCGGATTTTTTATTTCCGATCCNATATAGGCAGATGCNTTCCAGCCGCTGTAGGCAAACATTATCCACATCAGAGAGAGACCGATGATTTTCCATCCTCCAAAGTCAAANATGAACTCTTTACCCTGAGAAAAATGATCGAAACTCCCTTTTCCAAATGAAAATCCGATCAATATAAGTCCGGCTATCAAACCGACTTTTAATAAAGTTAATAAATTCTGAACTCTTGTTCCGAATATAATCCCTCTAAGATGAACCAGGGTAAAAGCTAAGATAACAAGAATTGAATATAGCTTTTTTAAGGCCACTGCTTCAAAAGCTTCCCCAAAAATCCCTAAACTTAGAAGCCGGGGAAAAGCTCTGGTTAAATATTCAGTAAATCCTATGGCAGAGGCGGCTATCGGTGCAGAAAAACCGACAAAAAAGGAAACCCAACCGCTTAAAAAGCCGAACAGAGGATTGAATAATCTGGAAAGGAAAATATATTCCCCTCCTGCCTGCGGTATTGCCGCGCCAAGTTCGCTGTAGCATAAAGCGCCGCACAGCGCTATTATTCCCCCAAAAATCCACAATAGCATAAGTAATAAAGGATTACCCAGGTCCTCCATTAAGAGCCCGGATGTAACGAATATTCCGGCTCCGATCATATTGGCAACGACGATGTTTGTTACGGGGAAAAGACCGAGTTTTCTTTCCAAAACGTTTTCAGGTAGCTTATCCGGCATGATGTAATTTTGACGTATGAAAGAAAAAAATCTTCTTCNNTAGAAAATTTACTCAGAATTCAAACTACTTAGCTCTCTTTTTTTCTAAGCAATGACTGCTAGAAAAGAAGTATCCTTCTCCCAGANTTTAGGAAAATCAGAAGCTCTATTTTAACAAGTTCTTTCCTTTATTGCGAGGAGAACTGTCGCATGANAATCCAAGCCTTTTATCTTGAGAGGATTTGATTTATTTGTAGGGGCTTGATTTATCAAGCCCGCACTTATTTAGATTAAAATATGTTGTTTCATCAAAATTGAAGACTCGAACCTTTTTAATCTTTTATTATTTTTTATTAAATTTTATAATATTGGAGTTTTAAAGAATCCACACTTATGAAAAGGAGTCCTTTTCTATTTTTTGTGCCCAGCAAGGACTGGGCTTCAGAATTGATTTAGACTATAAAGTTAGAAGAAAGGCGGTTTTGCCATGGGAAAGGTTATAACTCGACGGGATTTTATTCGTGGAAGCACCTTTGCAGTTTTGGGAGCTGCAATAGGATTTTCCTCTCAACAGACAAAAAAATCAAAAGTCGTTTTAATTCGCCATCCTGATGTGCTGGATGAAAATTCCAAAATTAACGCAGAAATAATCCAGCAGATGGTTGATGAAGCGGTTATGACTCTGTTCGACGAGGAAGATCCAGTTAAAGCTTTTGAAAAACTGGTTAAGCCGGGTGAAGTTGTGGGTATTAAAAGCAATTTTTGGTCGTATCTTCCTACCCCGCCTGAGCTGGAGAAGGCAATCGAACGCCGGTTGATAGATGTTGGGGTTGAGAAGGATGACATCAGTATTGATGATCGTGGCGTGCGGAAAAATCCGGTTTTCTTGAAAGCAACTTCTCTTATCAACGTCAGACCTCTGAGAACTCATTATCTCTCAGGTGTCAGCGGCTGCATGAAAAATTACATAATGTTTGCACGATCTCAATCCGCGTATCATCCCAACAGCTGTGCAGACCTGGGAACCCTGTTTTTTCTGCCTCAGGTAAACGGCAAGACACGGTTGAATATTTTGTGTGCGCTTACCCCTCAGTTTCATGGTCGCGGACCTCACCATTTTAGCCGAAGGTATGTCTGGAATTACAAGGGTATTTTTGTAAGCCAAGATCCGGTCGCGGTTGATGCCCTTGGCCTGCGGCTGCTCATGGCGAAGCGCCGCGAAAAGCTTGGCAAAGACAGGGAAATTCCTCCGGTTCCGAGGCATATAGAAGTTGCCGACGTAAAGCATGGATTGGGTATAAGCGACATAAATAGAATAGAATTGATCAAATTAGGGTGGAAAAAGGATATCTTAATTTGAGCCAATTCGTTTAGCCTGATGGACTACGCAACCTGAGGGATTAGAACAATTACTTATATATAGCGGCTTGATTCATCAAATCCACACGATGAAAGCGATGGTAATAACAGATTAATGGGCTTGATTTGTTTGTAGGGGTTTGATTCATCAAACCCACATTTTAAGTCATGGTAATTTTAAAAAGGGAGAAATAAGATGAGCGTTGCGATAAAAAAAAGGCTTTTTACATCATCTGTTTTACTGCTTGCTCTACTCCTTACGTGTCCAATCTCTGCTGATCTTTCTGAAGCTTCTAATCTTGAATATGTAAGCAGCATATTATGGACAAAAGCCTATGATGCAAAAATAGATGGCGATCATGCCTACTGTGCCTTTTTAAACGGTCTTGTTATTCTCGATATTTCAAACAAGCTTAAACCTGTTTTCATCTCACGTCTCTTCCTTGGCGGAGGATTCGGGATTGATTTGAAACACAACTTCGCCTTTATCGCTGCCGGAAAGAAAGGCTTGAAGATCGTGGATATATCCAATGTTAACGCTCCTTCTCTTATAGGCTTCTTCGACACCCAGGGCGAAGCTAAAGAAATAGCTGTAAAAGGCGACCATGCCTATGTAGCAGATGGCTCATCAGGATTGCAGATAATAGATATAAGCGAGCCTTCAGCTCCATCAATTGTTGGTTCGTTAGAAATGTCAGGCTTTGCCAACGGAATAACCATTAAAGGGAATTATGCCTACGTCTCGGATGAGATTTCAGGGTTAAAGAAAATCGATATTAGCCATCCATCCTCTCCTAGACTAGTCAGCTCGTTTGATACCCCTGGTGAATCCGCAGGAGCACTTGGCTGCGGGGAATATATTGTTGTTCCAGATTCTTTTTCACTCTTGATACTCAAATGATTTCTTATATTTTGAATAAATAAAAATAGGAATCTTTTTATTGTTAAAAGGAGAGTAATATGAGCAAGAAGAAGAAAGAGAAGGATATTTTTGCCGAGATCGGAGACAAATTCAAGGAGCTCGGTGAGGAGATCAAGCCACATCTTGATAAGGCAGAAAAGAAGCTGCGTGATCTTGATAAGGCCATCGAGCCATCCATGGCCGAACTCGGCAATAAGCTCAAGGAGCTAGGAAGTACGCTCAAACCTCCGATGGAAGATTTTTCCAGTCGGATGAAAAAGTGGGGAGAGTCTATGAAGGATGCGATAGACGATATGAGTAAGAGCGTCAAAAAGTGGAAAAAAGAACAGAAAAAAAGCGAAAAGACCAAAGCAGTTAAGAAGAAAAAATCATAATAATGAATCGCCTTGGGAAAGGCTCGATTTCCATTGACGCCATTTTTTTTCTGTGGTATCATCATTCATGTTGAAATTGAGGAGAACTGTCTCGTTACAAAACAGGCAGGGATCATAAGGGATGAGGGAAAATTTCAATAGGTAAAAAATATGTCCTCCCCTTATAAAAAATCCAATATTAAAAGGAAGTCAGAATGAATATTTATGTAGGTAATTTGCCACGTGAGGCTACCGAAGACGATTTGAAAGAGGCTTTTGAAGCCTTCGGGGAGGTTACATCTGTCAAGATTATCAAAGACAAGTTTACCGGCGATTCGAGGGGATTTGGGTTCGTGGAGATGTCAAACAGTTCCGAAGCTCAAGCTGCGATCTCAGGTCTTGATGGCAAAGATCTTAAGGGGACCGCTCTTAGGGTTAACGAGGCCCGCCCTCGTCGCGATGACCGAGGCAGAGGAGGTTTTAGCCGAGGAGGAGGCGGAGGAGGCGGGGGTAGAAGACGTTTCTGATAATCCCTACCCTGACATTAAAGATTACAGCCAAATTCTGAATTAAGGCTTACTTGAAAGCTGCCCATCTTACGTATTTGTCCCGACAAGTTCGTATATACACCCACCATTCCAGTCAAAAAAAGAAGAATACCGCCCGGAAAATGCCTGATTTATTTTCACGATTATATGCTAATCCAGCTGTTCAATTGTGCGCTTCTCTTGATAGGCCGCAATATCCTATGCGGAGGGTAAGAAGTTGGGTTCAACTATTAAATTCCAAAAAGGAATAATGAATGAAAACGTATAAGAGAAATGAAAGAAAAAAAAGAGATAGGAAGAGGGAGAAAAGAAAAAGGGAAAAAAGAAAAAGAAGAAGTATTGCCTGAACTATAGGCCCTGTTCTAACGTATAATACAATAAAGTAGTTGTGAGGAGCTACGTACCATGAAAAAGGTCATTTTTATCATCGTAATAGTGGTCGTGGTCGTTGGTCTTTCTTTTGTAGCAATAAGAGGTTGCCGAACAGGAGGTGATACTCAGATAGAAAACACAGCAAAAGTGGAGAGGGGGAACATATCAAAGACTGTCGTGGCCACGGGCAAGATCGAACCTCTTTACAAGGCTGAGATCAAATCAAAAATTGGCGGCCTAATTAATCAGTTTTATGTTGAGGAAGGGGACAGCGTGACTGTTGGCCAGAAGTTGGTGGAGATTATTCCCGGGGCCACACCGGTTGAAATGGTGCAGGCACGAACCGAAGTAAAGGCCGCAGCCTACGACAAGATCGTCGCTGAAAGACAATTTTTAAGAAATAAAGAGCTTAAAGAACAAAAACTGATTGCACCAGAAAAGTTTGATCAGGCCAAAGCCATTTATGATACAGCTAAAGCTCGCTTCTATGCAGCCATGGCCCAGTTGCGAGTGCTGGAGCAGGGATCGAATGTGGAGTCGCTGGCTGAAGGCATCGAGATTAGTGATCAGGATAGGGTTGAAATTGAAAAGGAGACGCGGGAGGCCATTGCCAGCATGACACTGATTGCTCCCATCTCTGGCATTGTTCTTTCGCGCGACACAGACAAAGGGAGCGCGGTCATCCCCATTTCTTCAGCCTATGGGGGAACAGTTATCATGACCCTAGCCGATGTTTCTGAGAAGCATTTTCGAGGCGACGTGGACGAAGCAGACATCGGCAAAGTGCATCTTGGGTTGCAAGCCAGGATCTATGTTGAAGCTTATCCAGACGAGCCTTTTAAAGCAGAACTAACCCACATCAGTCCTAGGGGTCGCGAGGAAGAGGACATCATTAATTTCGAGGTAAGAGCGACAGTTGGAGATCAGGAGAATAGACTCCGCGTGGGTATGTCAGCAGATGCCGAGCTCATTCTGGAGGAACATGAAAATGTTCTTGTTGTTCCAGAAGGAGCAATAATATACGAGGATGGAAAAGCTTTCGTCAATATCCAGGACGATTCTGTTGAAGAAAGTATGCGTAAAGTAGAAATAACCAAGGGTATCTCCGATGGTCTTCGAACCGAGGTTCTCTCAGGCCTTGAGGAGGGCCAGGTTGTGGTTCTTCCTACGTAATATCATCACAGAAGCTTTTTGGATCCATCCTGCAGGGTTTGCGTGCCTGAGTTAGCCTCATATCAAGGATTCTGATATGCGTTTATCCGAGATAATTAGACAAGCCTTCGCAGATTTGAAAGCGCACCGACTCCGAAGCACCCTCACACTTTTCGGCATTATCTGGGGGATTATCGCCATAATGATCCTATTAGGCTGGGGTTTCGGTTTCCGCGATTATATGTTCGAAGGCATGCATAAGATCGGTGAAGACCTGGTTGTCTTTATACCGGGGCATACTTCAATCGGCGTTGGTGGGTATAAAACCGGACGTCCGATAGTTCCGGAAATAAAGGATATCGAGGCCATTCAGATTAAATGTCCTTCAGTGGACGAGATAAATCCGCAGATAACCCGATGGTACCAGGTTAAAGCCGAAACAGAAGCCCGACGGTTCAATATTCGCGGTGTGCTACCGGTCACGAAGAAGATGAACAACTGGCAAGTGGCTAAAGGGCGGTTTATTACAGAAGACGATGTAAAAAATCGCAGGCGTTTTGCATTTATTGGCAACAATATAAGGGAGCAGCTTTTTGGCGAAGACTCCAACCCTGTAGGCAAAAAGATTAAGATTCGTGGTGTAACCTTCTCGATTGTGGGCTTAGCTGTTGAAAAAGAGTTGCAGATGTCTCAAATAAACAGCCTCCATGACGATCAAGTACTGATTCCCCTGAGCACCGCTCAGCAATTGTGGGGCGACGGGAGGAGTCTCAATCTTGTTTTTGCCACTCCAAAGGAGAATTACAAATCCAGTCAAGTTGTAACTGAAGTACGTAGTATCATGGCTGAACGCCATCACTTTGATCCCAAAGATGAAGAAGCGTTGACTATTTTTGAATTTGCCTTCTTTGAGAAGATGTTCAATCTGCTCTCACTCGGATTGAATATTCTCCTGGGCCTCATCGGAATAATCACCCTCTTTATCGGCGGTGTTGGAGTGATGAACATAATGTTTGTTTCTGTGCAGGAACGCACCCGCGAGATAGGCATCCGTAAATCAGTAGGAGCCAGGAAAAAGGACATCCGACTCCATTTCTTGGCCGAAGCGCTTTTTATTACGCTGCTGGGCGGACTCATCGGTTTTCTCCTGGGGTCGGCTCTTCTGGGGGCTGTCAATCTTTTGCCCTTACCGCCGTTCATTCCTCTTCCCCAGAACTCTCCAGAACTCTCGTTAATTGTTGTCTTGGTAATGATCTTGACCGGAGTTATTTCAGGATACATCCCAGCAAAAAACGCAGCCGAGATGGAGCCAGCTAAAGCTCTGCAGTATGAACGGGGCGAAACCATTGTTGGTAAGAAAATACCGAAGCCTCTCTGGGTTTCGCGCACACTGACAGGAGAACTCATCGGACAGGCGTTTCTCGAGATTCGAAGCAGCAAGTCCCGGAGTTTTCTCACCATGTTCGGAATTTTTTGGGGTATCGCTGCTGTGATTGTGCTCATCGGTTTCGGTGCGGGTTTTCAGGGATTTTTCGACCGTGAATGGGGAAAGATGGGTGAGAAAACTATACACGTGAGAGGTGGTCGTGTTCAAAGCAAAAGAGGCACTTACAGAGAAGCACGAAGAGTCCGGCTCTCGGAAAAAGACGTAGATGCACTCTTGATCTTTCCTGTTGAGGTAGAGGAAGCCATACCAGAATATGATTGCGGACATCCGGTTGTGAAATACGGCAACGAAAACCGCGCTATCCACACCCTGGGTGTGGTTCCGGGTACTTCAAAGATGCGTAATTTTATAACTGCCAGGGGGCGGTTTATAAATCAAGGAGATATTGAGGAAAGGAGGAGAGTTTGCTTTTTAGGATCGACTATTCAAGAGCGGCTTTTCGGAAGCCGTACACGCGACGTCACAGGTGAGTATGTCAATATCAACGGGATCCGCTATCTTGTGATAGGAACTTCGCAGCCAAAAGGATTTCAGCTATCCATAAATATTTCCCTGGATGATGAAAAGATGCTTATTCCGCTTACTACAGCTCTGAAAGACTTCAGCGGAGAAAAACACATTTCTAGAATCCTTGTTTCGCCCGTCAGTAAAGATCGCTATAGGAAGACCGAATCGGAGATACGCCAAGTTTTATCCAAATTGCATAGGTTTGATCCTGAAGATGAAGATGCTTTAAATATATTCAGCATGCTTGAGGGCACAGAATTCCTGGATTATATTGTGCTGGCACTTCAGGTATTCTTGGGTGGAGTGGGAGTGATCACTCTGATGATCGGGGCTGTTGGAGTGATGAATATCATGTATTTTGTCGTCACCCAGCGCACCCGCGAAATAGGTATTCGCAGAGCTGTCGGAGCGCTCAAGAGACATATTTTCCATCAGCTCTTCACAGAGGCTCTTACAATTACTTTTCTAGGAGGACTTATAGGATTTGGGATTGGTTGGGGCATAAACGCTGGCCTCACGGCTCTTGTCGCCTTCTTGAGAACTCAGAACGTGCAGCTCATGATGCTTTTTTCGCCCGAGAATTCTTTCCTCGCTTCCATAATCACTGTTGCTCTAATGATAGCCGCTGGCTTTTTGGCTGGGCTGACGCCAGCGCTCCGAGCTATGCGGCTGGATATCGTTGATTCCCTACGATACGAATAAAAAGCCAGAAATTTCTTTTTAGCAAGTTTAAATAGCTCTCAAATTATGCGCGGGGATCATTAGAAGAAGATTATTGATTCATGGTAATTTTTTCTGGATTAATATACTGGATTAATATATAAAATGTATATTAAGATATAGATGGGGATTCAAGGGAAAATGCTAAAAAAAGATTATTCCCATTCCTTCGCTCCATAAGTCAAAAAAGGAGGGATATGACATGTTTGCCCGTTTACTAAGACTTCAAATCAAAATGGAACGGATAGATGAAGCCACAATGCTATTTAGGGAGATCGTTATTCCGTTGTGTAAAAACCAGAAGGGTTATAAGGGAGCCTATTTCCTGACCGACCGTAAAACAGGTGCAAGCATTCCTATAACCCTATGGGAGAGTGAAGAAGATATGCTTGCTACAGAAAGTAGCCATTTTTTCCAGGAACAGTTGGTCAAGTTCATGACTTTCTTCAAAGCACCTCCTATTCGCGAAGCATATGAGGTGATTGTCCAGGACTAAATGAAGGCGCTTTTATTTTTCACCTTGGTTTCCGTCGGCTGAATTAATCGGTTACAAGTTTTGGTCGGCATGCCCTTATTTGTCCTGAGATTGCTCTATAATAAATTCTAAAATCAGATCAAGCATCTTTTCGAAGTGATCTGAGTTAGAGTATGTATGGTCCGCGCCTTCAATGATTTCAAGGCGGCAATTCCGGATTAGGCTTGCAGTTTTTCTGCTCTGCTCGATCGGAACAGTCTCATCTTCATCTCCATGAATAATCAGGGCTGGAATCTTGATACTTTTGGCAGCTTCGTATGCTTTAACCTTCTCTGCTTCTTCATAAAAAGAGTAGCCTAAAATTCGAGTTTCACCATCCACTCCGGCAACCTCGATGAAGCCCTTTTCTCTCCATTTTTCAATTTCTTTTTCATCCTCTCGAATATATACCAGGCCTAAATAATCCGAGACAGGTGATTTTAGGGCCAGAACATACAGAGCATTTGTTTTTGAGGCAGTAATTATGCTGGCCATTCCGCCAAAACTTGAACCCACAAGGCCAATTTTCTTGTAGCCTGATTCCCTTAGAAATCTGATGGCGTTCTGGATATCATCAACAGCTTCAAAAGTGGTTATCTCTTCGAATTTTCCCTCGCTCTCTCCGTGTCCAAAGAAGTCAAACCTAAAAGTGGAAATCCCTTTGTTATTCAGGATTTCTTCTAACGTTACATAGGTGCGGCCTTCCTTGCTCGTGGAGAATCCATGGCATAGAATTATTATTGGCCTTTCTTTTTGGGATGTCGGATTCGATAATATCCCACAGAGTTTGTTTCCCTTGCTGTTTTTGAAGAAGATTTTCTCTTTCATGATCGAGGTTAATTTCCAATATAACAGAATTATAGATTATACAGGATAATAAAAAGAATGCCAGGTGCGTGTAAAAAAGGGGACATAAAAGTGGGCGCAAATAATGGGGCCAGGTCCAATTTTCCAGGCTTCATTTTCTGATGTTGTGTCCACAATTTGAAAAAATCCTCTCTCTTACAAAAATGGAGGCTGTTCCCATTTTCTTGTAGCTGTCAAGGAATAGTAATATACACAATGATATAAAAGACAAGAGAATCGAGAAAAAAGCTAAAAAAATTAATTATAGGGAAGGGATTTAAGCTTTTCTTTTTTCCTTGCCGCTTTCATATCAGCATCTCTTTTTGCCTTGAATTCAGTTCCTTCCCTCCAGTTGGGAAATGTGGATTCCATACTTAGCTTGTAGCCGACTCTGAAAAGCAAACGGAGGTCATCAATTGCACCCGAAAGATCCCAGTTCGGGTCAAACTCATCGGATGGCTTATGGTAATTTTCTGCTGTATATTTTTCCTTTTTAGCCAAAGTCCATTCTTCACCGTGCTCAACATGGTCAATGCCAGTACCCGTATAAAGAGCAGGTATGCCTTGTTTGGCAAACGGAAAATGATCTGAGCGATAAAAAGAACCTTTTTCTGGCGTCGGGTTCGGTCGAACCCTTCGTCCTTGCTCTGCGGCTGCAGCTTCAACATAATCGTCCAGCTCAGAGTTTCCGTAGCCTATAATTGTGATATCTTTCATCTTGCCATAAATATTGAGAGCATCCATATTGATAGCAGCCACGGTTTTAGCTGTGGGATAGACAGGATGAGTGGCATAGAATTGCGAGCCAAGAAGTCCCTGTTCCTCTGCGGTAGTTGCGAGAAAAATTATCGAACGGGAAGGGGGTGATTCGAGCTTTTTGAAAGCTTCTGCAAGTTCGATTAAAGCTGATGTTCCTGTTGCATTGTCAAGCGCTCCGTTATAAATTTGATCTCCTTCAAGTGTCGGATCAATGCCAAAATGGTCCCAATGCGCCATATAGATGATACATTCGTCAGCTCGATCTGTGCCAGGAAGAAGCGCTATCACATTATTAGACTTTGATTGCGTGAGCGTGTTTTTGAGAGTGACCGATGCCTTCAAACCAAGAGGGATTGCCTTAAATCCCTGCTTTGCTGCAGCAGGTTTTATCTCATCATAATTCAGGGCAGCGCTTTCAAAGATCTTTCGTGCAGTTTCAATCGTTACCCAGCCTTCAACAGCACAGCGGGATAAGTTTTTATCCTCGCTTATCAAGTAGAACTGCGGCCCGGTCCAGCCGTTCTTAACGACTCCCCATGGGTAAGCAGCGGGTTCGGTTTCGTGAATTATCAATACACCGTCAGCTCCTTGCCGGGCAGCTTCCTCGAACTTATAAGTCCAACGACCGTAGTAAGTCATCGCTCGCCCTTTAAAAAATTCAGGATCTTGTGTTGCAAACCCGGGGTCGTTGACCAGCATGACGACAGTTTTTCCCCGTACATCAAGACCCTCATAATCATTCCAGTTGTATTCAGGTGCAACTATGCCGTAGCCAACAAAAACCATTTCTGAATCATCCAGCGAAACTTTCTCCACGACTCGAAGAGTAACTCCCACAAATTCATCTCCATAGGCAAAAAGCATTGATTTTTTATCGCTTTTTATTTCAAGCTTTGTCACTGGCCCTGCAGTGATTTCTACCATCGGAAGCTCCTGAAAGAAGCTTTCGCCATTTCCGGGCTTTAGACCAACTTTTTGAAATTCCTCTTTTAAGAAGCTTAAGGTCATTTCCTCACCCTTTGAAGCGGGTGCGCGCCCTTCAAATTCATCCGAAGAGAGGATTTCCACATCTTTTGATAACTCCTCTGCTGTGATGCTATCCAATGCTGCTTTCAATTTTTGATCCTCTTTTGCACATCCGAAAAAGAATAGAGTCAATAACGCCAGGGAGATTGCAATCGAAAAGTATTTTTTATTCATTGATTTCCCTCCATAAGATATTCATTTTCACATTGTAAGGATTTGATTTATAAAACCAGCAATTTTTTTATGCAAAATAGATAAGGTGGGCTTGATGAATCAAGCCCCTACAATCCCTGAATTAAGTTCTTACACATGAATCAAGTTCACATAGAGATAAGTTCTATTTTTGTGAAACGTTATCTTTGCCTCCGCGTATAACATCTTGTTTTTATACTATTTTTAATTCAAAAATCAAATGATTTTCAATGTAAATGCAGACAGATAAAGAAAACTACTCTATGATTGCTGAGCAACCATGCAATTGATGTGAGCTAATCAAACAATCAGATAAAAAAAGTTCTTTTCTCTAAGAACATTTTGGTATAATAGTTTTTTAGGAGAAACGCAATGTTTAAAAAAAGTCTATTGGTCTTAATTCTATTCACGTTTATTAGCTGTGGTCCTAAAGTACTGGTTCCACCCGAAATTGATCTATTGCCTTATGAAAATGTTGGGTTAATCTCCTTTTCAGTTGAAAATGCTGAAGGCCAACTGGATGAGATGGCAACACAGCGTTTTCTGCAGGAAATTACCAGGTTTCAAAGAGGAGTCCAGGTTATTGAACTCGGCTCGCTTGATGAAGTTCTGGGAAAAATCAACAAAGCAAGCATGGATCATGAAGCAATGAGAGCTATCGGGGAATATTTTGGCATCACCTCGTTTTTTCATGGAAAAATAAAAATCTCTGATGTCAAGCCTGATATAGATATTGCTTCGTTAATAAAGAGCCTGAGAGTCCGGGCGAGTTTTAATATTTCTATGACAGCCAGACTTTACTCAACCGAGACAGGGGCAACCCTGTGGACTGATTCAGTTTTCAGGAAAGAGTCTTTGGCGCACATGAGCATGAGTCAAGACCAGATTCCCTATTTTGATGTTAAAGACCAGGATGAAACCCAAAAAATACTTGTCGAACACATGGTCCATGAATTGACCCGGGACTTTCGTCCGACCAAAAGGCGTCTGTAAAAGAATATTTCTTTTTTCATGACCTCTTTCATCAAACTGATGAAGAACAACAGGTTTAAACTTTTCTAACGTTTGTTTTTTAGTATAATTAAGATAAAAAGTTCAACTCCATGAAATGTCCTAAATGCGATTTTGATAATCCTGAAAGTACAAATTTCTGCGGCAAATGTGGAGAGAAGCTTCTTCCCTCTAAGAAACCCGCTTTACCTCACACCAAGACTCTCCAAACACCTCTAAAAGAATTAGCCCGGGGCGCAATTTTTACCAATAGATATGAGGTTATTGAGGAGCTGGGCAAAGGTGGTATGGGCAAGGTCTACAGGGTGTTCGATAAGACGATAAAGGAAGAGGTGGCTTTAAAGTTCATAAACCCAGAAATTGCTGGAGCTGAGAGGACTATTGAGCGCTTCAGTAATGAACTGAAACTTGCCCGCAAGATAGCTCACAGGAATGTCTGTCGCATGTTTGACCTTGGTGAAGAAGATGGAACTTATTATATAACCATGGAATATGTTCCTGGGGAAAGCTTGAAGAGCATGATCGGGATGATGGGGCAGTTGAGTGCTGCGCAAGTTGTTTTCCTGGCCAAACAGGTGTGTGAGGGTTTAGCTGAGGCACACAGGTTAGGAGTTGTGCATCGTGATTTGAAACCAAGCAACATCATAATCGATAAAGAGGGGAATGCTCGCATTATGGATTTTGGCATAGCTCGTTCGCTTAAAGAAAAAGGTATAACTGGCGCTGGAGTTATGATAGGAACCCCGGAGTACATGTCACCTGAGCAAGTGGAAGCGGAGGAAGTTGACAAGCGGTCTGATATCTATTCGCTGGGGGTCATCCTGTATGAGATGGCAACTGGAAAGCTTCCTTTTGCAGGGGAGACCGCTTTGAGTATTGCCTTGAAGCATAAGACAGAGACACCCCTGGGCCCCAAGCATTTCAATCCACAGATTCCAGAAGATTTGAACCGAGTGATCATGAAATGCATAGCGAAGAATAAAGAAAAAAGGTATCAGGAGACAAAGGAGCTTCTTGCTGAATTAAGCAAGATAGAAGAGGGGATTACAACGGGAGAGAGGATTATACCCAAGAGAAAGCCGATTACTTCGAAGAAAATAAAAGAAACATTCAGGAAGCGAAGGATGGTGATTGCCGCAGTGTTTATGGCAATCGTTGTGGCTGGAATTGCCGTTTTATATTTCGTAAGTAAGGGGCTGGTGTCTCCTCCTGGGGAAAAGATGCTTGTCGTTCTGCCGTTTAAGAATCTTGGCCCGCCCGCAGATGAGTATTTCGCCGACGGAATAACAGAGGAGATAACAAGTCGCCTGGCCTCCTTGCATGGGCTTGGTGTAATCTCCAGGACAAGCGCAATCCAGTACAAAAATACGGATAAGACAATAAGGCAAATAGGTGATGAATTAGGTATTGATTATGCGCTCGAGGGATCCGTGCGCTGGGATAGGAGTGCTGAAGGCAAAGGCCGAGTGCGTGTAACGCCTCAGCTTGTCAGGGCTTCCGATGACTCTCACCTCTGGTCCGAGCGTTATGACAGGATTATAGAGGACATATTTTCAGTCCAGTCTGAGATAGCTGAGAAAGTCGCCCAGCAGTTGGACCTCACAGTGCTGGAGCCAGAACGCAGGGCTCTAAACTCGCGGCCCACTGATAATCTTGAAGCTTATGACTATTACTTGCGCGGATTAGAGTATGAAAGTAGAGGGTGGGCACAGTTGGATAATCAAGAATTCGAACAAGCAGTAGAGATGCTTGAGAAAGCGACTGAGTTAGATACTGATTTTGTCCTGGCATATGTAAGGATATCTCGTATTCATTCCAGGATGTATCATTTTGGAATTGGCCGCACCGAGGAACGCCTGGAAAAATCGAGGGCTGCGGTAGACAGGGCGCTGGGGCTTCAGCCCGATCTGCCTGAAACGCAACAGGCCCTGGCGCTTTACTACTACAGGGGTTTCCTTGACTATGATCGTGCAGCCGAGATATTTGAATCCCTCCAAAGAGCGCGACCCAACATCTCACCGGCAATATTAGGTTACATCCAGAGGCGGAAGGGCATGTGGGAACAGTCATTGGCAACGCTTGAAAGGGCATTCAGGCTCAACCCGCGTGATGCCCAATTAGCCTATGAAATTGGATTGTCATACATAAGCATGCACAGATATGACGAGGCTGAAGAGTGGTTCAACCGCGTGCTCTTGATTAATCCGGATCATCTTACAGCTCAATTGGGGAACGTTGCGATCTATGTTGCCTCAGAAGGAAATATAAAGGAAGCTAAAGCCCTGCTGGAAAACTTGCCCCAGCACCAGCTAACAGATTACATGTGGTTTACTCTTGGCATGCTTGAGAGAAACTACCAGGAAGTGCTGGATCGACTTGCCTCCCTATCATATGATTCTTTTGAAGGACAACAGTTCTATTTCCAGAAAAATCTGACCTACGCCTCTGTGTACCATGCCATGAAAGAGTTTTCGCTTATGAAGAGCCGGGCTGAGTTAGCGCGCATTGCACTGGAGAGAGCTGTTCAAGATCACCCAGGAGACCCGAGATTCCACGCCGCACTTGGCCTCGCTTACGCCTACTTGGACCAGAAGAGCGAAGCCATCCAGGAAGGAAATCATGCGGCAGAGCTTAATCCAGTATCGAAAGATGCTGCTCTTGGGCCTCCATATATACTGAATTTAGCCAGGATTTATGTTTTAGTCGGCGAATACGAGCAGGCCATAACTCAGTTAGAGTACCTCCTATCTATTCCATCTTCTGAGTTCATCTGGCAATTTGTCTCTATTCCTATGCTGCGCCTTGATCAGCTGTGGGATCCACTGCGTGAGAATCCAAGGTTTAAGAGTCTGCTGGAAATCGAATAAAGCAGCAATGGGGTCAGACTTTCAAAACTTGAGTAATTGCGGTCGGATCTTTTATGTTGTAGGGGCTTGATTTATTGCAGGGGCTTGATTTATCAAGCCCACCTTCATTTTTTATCGAATTTGACATCAAATTTTTCCCATGATAAAAGCGATAAAATGAATCACAATCTAAACTGAAAAAAACAAACCCCAAAAAGGAGGTATCAGAATGAAACGTTTAACATTTTTTCTGCTGGCCATTTTTCTATTCTCATTCTTCCCTGCCGAAGCGAAAAAAGAAGCTGCTACTTCCAAGAAGGAAGACATCCTTTCTTCAAAAACTTTCTCGGGATTAAAATTCAGAAGCATTGGTCCGGGTTATGCATCAGGTCGTATTGCTGATTTTGCAGTCAACCCGTATCGCCACAAAGAATATTACGTCGGCGTTGCCTGCGGAGGAGTCTGGAAGACCGTCAACGCAGGAATCTCCTGGAGCCCTGTATTTGATAAGTATGGTTCCTATTCCATTGCCAGTGTTGTTATTGACCCCAATAATACCAATGTCGTCTGGATCGGAACCGGAGAATATAACAGCCAGCGAGCGATTGGCTACGGTGATGGTGTCTATCGCTCGGAAGATGGAGGAAAAAACTGGAAAAACATGGGGCTTAAAAGGTCCGAACACATCGGGCGGATTATCATCGACGCCCGTAATTCGCATGTCTACGTGGCAGCCCAGGGACCATTGTGGGGACCGGGCGGAGACCGAGGTCTTTATAAAACGACAGACGACGGGAAAACGTGGAAAAAGATATTGGAGATAAGTAAGAACACCGGAATCACTGATATCGTTCTGGATCCCAGAAATCCCGATATTCTTTATGCGGCTTCATACCAGCGACGCCGCCGAGTTTTTACCCTGATAAACGGAGGGCCAGAAGCCGCCATTTACAAATCCACCGATGCTGGAGCAACTTGGACAAAATTAACATCGGGGCTGCCAAAGGGTGATGTGGGCCGTATGGGCCTTGCAATTTCACCGGCTAATCCTGATGTCGTCTATGCGATTATCGAAGCTGCCGGGGATACCGGCGGCTTTTTCCGTTCGACCAATAGAGGCGCAACCTGGAAGAGAATGAGTAAATACGTAAGCCGAAGTCCTCAATATTACAACAGAATTGTTGCCGATCCAAAAGATGTTAATAAAGTGTATTCATTAGATGTGAGGAGCCAGGTCACTGAAGACGGAGGCGAAACTTGGCGCACTCTTAGCAATAGATACAAGCATGTGGACGATCATGCCCTGTGGATAGATCCTGATGACACAGAACATTTTATCATCGGCTGCGATGGCGGCATTTATGAAACTTACGATAATGGGACTAGCTGGCACTTCAAAGCCAATCTTCCTGTCACTCAATTTTACCGTGTAGCTGTCGATAACGCACTTCCTTTCTATTATGTTTACGGAGGAACTCAGGATAATAACAGCATGGGAGGTCCTTCCAGAACAACGAGTTCTTTAGGCATAACTAACGCGGATTGGTTTGTGACTCAAGGAGGCGACGGATTTCAATCCCGGATTGATCCGAAAGACCCGAACATTGTTTATGCTCAATCACAATACGGCGTGCTAGTCCGCTACGATAAAAAAAGTGGTGAGAGCATCAACATAAAACCGCAACCTCCTTCAGGTGAAGCTTATCGGTGGAACTGGAACTCTCCGCTTATTATAAGCCCTCATTCACACACGCGCCTTTATTTTGCAGCAAACAAGCTGTTCAGAAGTGATGATCGCGGTGACACCTGGAAAGTGATAAGCGGCGATTTAACCCGCCAAATCGATCGCAATAGCCTTCCGGTAATGGGGAAGATCTGGAACGTTGATGCAGTCTCAAAAAACAGGTCCACATCTCTTTTTGGCAATATCGTGTCCCTGACAGAATCACCTCTTATAGAAGGACTGATATATGTTGGCACTGATGATGGTTTGGTTCAAATTACTGAAGACGGAGGTAAAAATTGGCGGAAAATAGAAAAGATCAGGGGGATTCCCGAGATGACCTATGTAAGTTGCCTGCTTGCTTCCCAGCATGACTCAAATACAGTATATGCATCTTTTGATGCTCGTAAGAATAATAATTTGGCACCTTATCTATTAAAGAGCAAGGATCGAGGAAAAACATGGACATCAATAAAAGCAAATTTACCTGAAAGGGGAACTGTTTTCACTATTGCTGAAGACCACGTTAAGCCTAACTTGAATTTCGTTGGAACCGAATTCGGCGTATTTTTCTCCATAGACGGAGGCAAGAAGTGGGTTCAGCTTAAAGGAGGATTGCCGATAATATCGATCAAGGATATTGCTATCCAGAAAAGGGAAAATGATCTGATTCTGGCCACATTCGGGAGAGGATTTTATATACTCGACGATTATTCGCCGTTGCGTGAGCTCAAGCCCGAAATACTTAAAAAAGAAGCAGCATTATTTCCTGTAAAAGATGCGCTCATGTTTATCCAAAAAAGGGGTAAAACTAATCAGGGGCAATCCTACTATATTGCTGAAAATCCACCTGTGGGTGCGACATTTACCTATTACCTAAAAGAATCGATAAAGACGAAAAAAGAAAAACGACAGAAAGCAGAGAAGGATACCATAAAGAAAGGGCAGCCTGCTCGCTATCCTAGCTTTGAAGAACTGCGGGCAGAGGATGAAGAAGAAACTCCATACCTGTTGTTCACTGTCTCCGATGAGGAAGGAAACGTGATTAGAAGGCTTAGAGCTCGGGCAAAAGCTGGAGTGCAAAGAATCACCTGGGACTTTCGTTTTCCGGAAACATCGCCTACAAGAGTTAGTAGAGATCCTTTTGACAACGGAGGTGGTGGAATACTGGCTCTTCCCGGGAATTATAGAGTTAAGATGGGCAAATTTGTTGACGGAGTTTACACGGATTTAGCAGGACCTCAAAGTTTTAAAGCGGTCGTTCTTGAAAATACAACCTTAGCGGCAAAAGACCGCAAATCTCTGTTAGAATTTCAGAAAAAGGTGGCTGAACTCAGCCGGGCAGTCCAGGGTGCCGTCAGGGTTGTAAATGATTTATCGAGGAGAATCGATTACATAAAAGAAGCACTGCATCAAACGCCTGCTGTTTCCAAAGAGTTGATGAGTCAGGCTAGAACAATCGAGGATCAAACAGTAGAGATTCTTAGGGCTTTAACAGGTGACAGGACCATAAGCAGAAGGTATGCAAATCAACCTCCCTCTATTTCTGGCCGGGTTAATACTGTAGTGCGAGCCCACTGGAGGTCTACTTCCGCACCAACGCAAACAATGAAAGATCAGTATAGAATTGCTGGCAAAGAGTTTGAACCGCAGCTTGCAAAATTGAAAAAATTGATCGAAGTTGATTTGAAAAAACTAGAAAAAGCAATGGAAGAAGCGGGTGCTCCCTGGACACCTGGTCGTATTCCAGTATGGAAAAAATAAATTTGCGGGAGCTTGATTCATCAAGCCCACCTTGTTTATTTTGTTGCGATTTGATTCATC
>JGI24422J19971_10000017_pt1 | contig 67452 bp, 62 predicted proteins | sample DeeMarSWOR152_54_FD_19971 | JGI IMG/M metagenome (IMG submission 19971) | reverse complement strand
CACTCATCAGACTTATGCCCGGGCTCGATGACGTGGTAAAAACCCGGGCGCCACACCCTGCTGCACCAAAAATCATATATGAAACGGCAACTTCACTTTCTCCCTGCAAAAATACGCCACCAACCTCCGGCAGGCGGTGAGAGAGATACTCTGCAACTTCGGATTGAGGGGTAATAGGATAGGCGAAATAATTGAGGCACCCGGCCCTGATTGCGGCCTCTCCAATCGCCTCGTTTCCCTTCATCAATACCTTGCCCATGTTGTTCCTCCCTCTATGCGTGCTGTGCCATGTCTTCAACAATTTCGGTGATGGTTATGGCAACGTCCGGACACATTATACAACATGCTGTACACATGACGCAGTCTTCAGGACGTGCCTGGTACGCTGGGAAATAGCCCTTTGAATTGACTTCACCGGAGATTTCAAGAACCTTCTTGGGACATACGGTTACGCATAATCCGCATCCTTTGCACCTCTCGCCGTCAATATAATGTCTGTATGCCATACACTCTGACTCCTCTCTCCTGCCGATAAGCTAGTAATCTCAACCGCTTATGTGTTTAATTTGCCCGCCCTTTTCCACGGTGGAACAAGTTGCCTCTTTATCGATAAGAGAGGGCATGAAAAACGTTTACTGTCTATTTCCGGCAGCAGCTCTACCGCCACCGTAACAAAGGTAAGGGGCAATCCGCTCTCTTTTGACAAGGCGTTAACAAAGTCATGCCCCCTGTATATATCGCCCGCCGTTGTTTCATCTATCAGGTTTGCGTTGCCGATGATACCGCCTATAGCCATCTTCGAGGCCTTTTCGATCTCATCATGGATCTTAAGACATCCTTCCACGGTATCTGTGAAAGGTCGAAAGGGGTTCACCACCTGAAGCATATGAACGCACTTAGTCCTCAATGAATCAGCTAGGGTTGCAAGCACACCGGCGCCAACACCATCGCCCCCGACATCAAGCAGTGTCAGTTGGCATGGCTGACGGATCATGCCAGCTATAGCAGGGCTCAACACGGGAAGATCAGCCTGCAGGTATTTTTCCGGTGGTACAATCACATCTATCCCCAGTTCAGAAAGTGAGCCCCTTGCCTCACGTGTTCTAAAATAAGGGTTAACCAGATCAAGGTCTGCGATACAGACGTCCTCCAAGCCTGCATGTTTTCGCTTCACCGCAAGATTTATGGAAACTTCGGTCTTCCCACTGCCGTAGTTTCCTACAATTACCACGATTCCATCCAGATTGATTTCCACTTATCTACCTGTTTTTCTCGTTGCCTAAGGCCAGTATGAAAAAAACCCGTTATCAGGCGGGCCTGATAACGGGTTTGTAAATTTTTTCAAGAAGATTATGGCATCATCAGGCCCGGTAGTTTCAAGCTACCTATCAGAAGGAGGAGCAACAGGGATATAATAAGGATCCCTGTTGCCCTGATAATGCCTACAATTACGACGTTCATTTTATTCTAATCCTGACTTTTCTCCGCGATCAATTAGACTTCTATAAATAAATAAAATTCAACTGTCAAGTTTTTTTAACAATTTTTTTAAACACTGAGTGAAACTGGATCGGAAGACTGTCAAAATGAAAGATCTGGCCCCAACTCCTTCTTAGCCAACCTATTGAATCTCTTTTTCCTCTCAAAAAGCGGATTTAAATCTTCGGGTTCTTTAGGGCCATACTCGCGAAAGCTCACCGATGTTTTACCAGTACACCAGGGCGTCTGCGAAAATCTGCGCCAGATCCTCTTCCCCCACAGGCCGGGGAGACAACTTGATCACTCGGTGCTGTGGCAGTGTGCCCTGCACCAATTTGGGGATATCACCATGGGTGTATCCGACGGCGCTGAGCCCATTGGGGATGTGGAGGCGCTTCATGAAGTCAATAACCAGATCCGAAAGGATCCTGCCAGCGTCCTCAGGCTTGGCCGTTGAAACGTCTACCCCAAGGGCTTCAGCCGCTTGGAGGTGCCGTTCAGGACACGCGGGTGCCGTAAAGCGAAACGCAGCAGGTGCGTTGAGCACAACTGCAATGCCGTGCGGCACCAAGGGGTAATCCACCGGGTAACCTTCAGGTAGATAATCATGAACCATGCCGGAAACAGGGTATGACATGCCATGTGGGAGGGTAACCCCTGCGTTGCCGAAGCCAACACCCGCAGCCGATGCGGCGAGCAGCATCATGCCACGAGCCTCCTCGTCGGTGGGGTTTTCCACGGCGCGCACGAAATATCGAGCGAGCATTCGCATCGCCTGAAGTGACCAGATGTCGCTGACAGGATTGGAACCCTGGTAAGAGGGGCGCAGGATCGGTCGCTCTGGGCAGGGTCGTCTACTGAACGGCAGGGCAGTGTAGGATTCGATCGCGTGGGTAAGCACATCCAGGCCAGTGGAAGCAGCGACTGCAGCGGGCAGGGTCCGCGTGTTCTCTGGGTCGATTATGCCCAAGGTGGGTTTCAGTCGCCTGTGAGCAATGCCCGTCTTGGCGTGTATCTCCTCAAGGTCGAATATTGCTACGCCGGTCGTTTCACTGCCTGTGCCAGCCGTGGTGGGGATGGCGAAAAGAGGCTTGAGTGCGCCTGGCACGGGTAAACCCTTGCCGATAGGCGGGTTCACGTAATCCAGGAAATCGCCAGGAGGGTAGGTGGAATAAAGGCTTGCCACCTTGGCGGTATCAATGGTGGAGCCGCCTCCCACCGCAACAAACCCATCAAAGGGCTCTGCCGTTGCGAAATCGATGGCCTTCTTGAGGGATATGTCGGTAGGTTCCACATGGACCTCATCGAACAGCGAGTAAGCGATCTTCTGCTCAGAGAGCGACTCCAAAACCGTGGCTACCGGGGGCAGTTCGCGTAACACGGGATCGGTTAAAACCATAACTCTTTTGACCCCCAGGTCGGCAAGGTCCATGCCCACCTCGCGAGTCGTGCCGGGGCCAAAACGGATGCTTGACGTTGCCATCTCAAATGCGTAGTCATATTTCATCTTACCCTCCTAATTATAAATGTTCTTCCAAACGCCATGGATAATCTCGCCTTCAGAACGCTGTTGTCCTCTATCTTCAGGATACCTCTATATGTTTCTACAGTCAATTCCCCCGGGGGGCAAACTCTTAACCTTCCAAACTCAGGTCGCCATCCTGTAAAAGGAAACAACAAACTCACCTCTCTCATTGAAAAATGGGGTTTAGGCACTCAACTAATGGCACACTCAATCAAGGGTTAATGTGAGAGAAATGTACTCTCCCACGGCATGAGTATAGGGTAGGAAGAAATGTGGGTCAAGGGGATATACACCTGGCGTGTGCTCTAGATACAAGAGACGAATTTGGCTGGGGTAGACAACCCCCCTCAGTCTTTAGAGGGTTTTAAAGAAAGACTGAATTGGGTAATTCAGGAGATCAAATCATCGACATACAAAGAACCTCTGGAAATGTAATCACCCTTTATGTTAAGAAGGCCCAAGGAGCCATGTGGATCAAGGGGATGGGCTCCAATCGAATTCCTAAAAGGAGGGTAAAGGATGGCAACTAAAATCGGAAGCGGCGAGTTCACCTATGAAGTAATAGTACACTGGGCCAAGCTGCCAGAAAGGTGGTCTTTCCTTGAAGTCGCGGATGTTGTGGTGGACTCTCAGGACAGGGTCTATGTGTTCAACCGGGGTGAACACCCTATGATCATATTTGATCGTGACGGAAACTTCCTGGCCTCGTGGGGCGAAGGATTATTCAAGCGGCCTCACGGGCTTACCATAGGCCCTGATGACACCCTGTACTGCGTGGATGACAGTGACCATACCGTCACGAAGTTCTCCCCGAACGGTCAGGTGCTCATGACCCTCGGGACATCTGGCAAGGCGGCGCCATTCCAGAGCGGCCTCCCTTTCAATCGTCCTACGAAGGTTGCCCTGGCCCCAGAGACCGGCGACATATACGTGGCTGATGGGTATGCTAACTCAAGGGTTCACAGGTATTCGCCAGATGGAAGGTATCTCCTCTCCTGGGGCGAGCCAGGAAGCGATCCCGGGGAGTTTAATCTCGTTCACAGTGTGTGCACAGATAAGCATGGCTACGTATACGTTGCGGACCGCGAGAACCACCGCGTTCAAATATTTGACCCCAACGGTAAATACGTGACCCAGTGGAACAATATTCACCGTCCATGCGGCCTGTACATTGGCGGCAATGGCGAGCAGTTCTGCTACGTCGGTGAACTTGGCCCAAGCCTGCCGATCAACAAGGATTACCCGAACCTGGGTCCGCGTATCAGCATCTATAACCTGGAGGGAGCGCGCCTCGCCCGCCTGGGTGACATCCGAGGGGGTGAAAAACCCAACCAGTTTTGGGCCCCCCATGGCATTGCGAGGGACTCACGAGGGGACATATACATAGGTGAAGTCTCTTGGACCTTTGCGGGACGCCACATGGATCCACCCAGGGAAGTGGGGAGCTTCCGCAAGCTGGTAAGGGTGGCGTGAGCGGCCCGAAGTGCGCTGAACTAAGGTAGCGTGAGGAGAGGGTATTTTCTGGGCCCTTCACAAAATAGGCGACCCTTTTTCATGTGAGCTGTCTTTTATGCCTTCCCTTAGGTACCGTATCATTTGTTCTTTTCTCAAGCCTTCAAGGCCCATTTTCTTGAGCGATCTTCCTTCCTTAATGAAATCTCGCTCACATATAATGGACCCCAAGTCTATCATCGATTTTATCACGGGGACACCTACATCGAATGCCCTTGCAATATGGTATCGCACCACAGCCCCAATCGGTATATCCTCAGTAAAATACCTATCTTCGATGCTGTTAGGGCCATAGATGTTGCTTGACAAGGTAGCAACGCCAAATGGGATAAAATATTCCGATGCCATAACACTATACTTTGAAAAGAATTGTCTATCAGGGTACTCTGGTACCACTTTTAGCCCCAGTGCATCCATGATCTTCCGCTCCTCGTGGTAAAAGGCCATCTGGACCCTGGAAACTGAGGGACTCATTCCATGCTTGTATAGATTCCACTGGCCCTTCGGCGCCAGTAGATCCTCCACCTGTGAAACTTCCATTGCACCCACGTTAAGGATAGATCCAGGAATATGCACAAGCGGATTTGCGTTGGCAATACCAACACCGATAGCCGTATCAGCCCTTATGAAATCGGAGACCCCACCAAATATCGGAGCATCTCTTAAGGCCTCGAAAAATCTGTCACCGTCCCTACTTGGTAAGGCATCATATATCTGGTTGGCCTCCCTAATTGTGCAATCGACCTTGCCTGGCTTCAACAATCGAGTACCGTATGGCTCAGAATGCCATCCCCCGATTACCACATCTGCATCGCAACCCTTCTCACGCATCATCTCCTTGAGAACCAATGAGCCGAAGTTATCTGGAAATATGCCTATTGTCTGTCCATCCTCAAGGTGAGGAATCATTCTTTCAAAGAATACCTCGTGCCCGATACCTGGAATGGTTACAATTACGAGACCAGCTCCCTTCAATGCCTCTGCCATGTCTGTGGTTACCACATCAATCTCCGCAACTCCTGCCCTCCTGAAATTTCTTAGGTTTGATTGTACGCCCCCTAACTCTATCTTCCGGGTTTCTAAAACCTCCCCAAGAGACCCCAAGGCAAACTCTGGTAAGTCATATAAGCGAACTTTGTATCCAGCGAGCGCGAAATCCGCTGCCTGGGTTTGCCCGGTAGCACCTCCGCCAAGGATTGCCACCGGCTTTTCCAGTATTTTACCTCCCTTCATATTTACCCCCTTGTTTCTTCACCCTTTTTAGTTTTACTACCGAGAGCATACTATTGTGTGCAATACCTGTAACTGACCACCTCAGAAAAGGCCCCACGACCCCTACTTGATTGCCTGGATTGCAGAAGCGCTCCCCTCTGGGTCATAGGGCCAGGCTTAGACCGTAAGGAATTGTTTCCGCACAGGATTCAAAAACCTTGAAAGCATGGCCACCACTTTATCCTTGCTGGCTGGTTTTCTCGAGCTTAGGCTTGAAAAGAACAGCCGGCTTGGTTCTTCCAGAATAGGCAAAGCCTTCGGCCTGCTTGATATTGCCACACTTGGCTTCTAGTTCATCCAGGGGGCCAGCGTCAAGAGCCCTGGTGGGGCAGGCCTCCACACAAACGGGCAACTTGTTCTCCAACCACCTGTCCAGACAAAAATCGCACTTCCGCATCTTGGAACCTATCTCCGGCCCAAACTGGGGGGCGTCATAGGGACAGGCCTTAAGGCATTTGACATCACACTTCTCATTGCCCAAACATACCTGGCTATCCACCACAACTATCCCGTCTTCTTGCCTTTTTGAAATCGCATCAACCGGACAGGCCGGCATACAAACGGGGTCAAGGCATTGGTAGCAAGGTGCGATCAAATAGCTCACAAAGACATCTGGGAATTTCCCTTTTTCAGTGTACAGGACCCGCATCCAATTTTCGGCCCCGGCCGGCAGGTCATGCCAATCCTTACAGGCCACTTGACAAGCGCCGCATCCGGTGCACCGGGTCTGATCAAAATAGAGGCCGATCTGCATGCTCTATCCTCCCTCAGGCCTTACTCACTTGAACCAAGGCAGTATTTAAGGCCGAGGCCCCGCCTTCTGAGTATGCATCATTAGTCAGGGTGTTTACGCACCCGCCTCGGTCAGTGCCTGCTTTATCAGGATCATACCAGGCACCTTCAAAGATACAGATCACTCCAGGGAGTATCCGCTCGGTCACCCAGGCTGTGATGGATAGCTTGCCTCGGTCATTGAAAACATAGATCTCGCTGCCGTCTTTAATCCCTCTGGGCTCAGCATCAACTGGATTGATCCAGGCCCGATGGGGTTCTATTTCCCTAAGCCAATCAACCTTATATAGATGGGAGTGCACCCTGTTCTTGGGATGGGGAGAGAGAAGCTGGAGCGGGTACTTTTCTGTCAGCGGGTCGTTCTGATCTTCCCAGGTGCTTAAATACTTGGGAATAGGAGGACACAGGGGGTTATTAAGGTGCGCCACCCGCTGGGAAAAGATCTCAATCTTTCCTGAAGGGGTTGGAAAAGGGTTGTTTTCCGGGTCCTCAATCTGTTCCTTGAAGGCGACAACGGGTTCGGCAAGCTTGACCCGATGGATGCCCTCGCGCCTGAATATTTCATAGTCCTTGATCTGCTCGGCGGTCTCTGGGTTCTTCTCCACGAATGCCCTAAGCCACTCCTCTTCCGAAAGAGGATTATAGTCTCTAAAACCAAGCTTTTCCGCAAGCTCACAGGCGATCTCAAGATCCGACTTGCATTCGCCCAATGGTTCAACGGCCTTGTTGACGAAGGTATAGTAAGGGCCGGAGGGCCAGGGCCTGGTGAGATCGTTTCGCTCTGCTGCGTGCGTCACCGGTAACAAGATATCCGCAAATCTGGCCGTGGGGGTCATAAATAGCTCCGAAACAATAAGAAACTCTAAGGCCCTCAACGCCCGAGCGGATTTGTTGGTGTTTCCAAGCTGATTCAAAAAGTTGTTATTAAGGAACCAGGCCAGCTTGATGTCTGCCGGATATCCACCATCCTTTCCTTAGGATGGCGTCGAATATCCTATTGGTGTGGACCCTGCGGACAAGGCGAAGTCCCAGATCCAGGGTGCCTCGAATCGAGGGACCACCTACCTCGACCGGATTTTTCATACCGGGTATTGCGGCAGAGCGGAACATGTGCCCTATGGGGATACCCATGAGGCCACCAGCGGCGCTTCCTCCACGGCGTCCAATATTCCCGGTCATGGCACTCAGGGTCATAGCGCACCGATTGTACTGCTCTCCCATGGCGCTCCGCGCCGGCCCCTGGCAGTCCATCAGGGCCGCGGGTTTGGTTGTTGCGTATGCTCTCGCCAGCCGCTCAATCGTTAGCGCCGGAACCCCGGTAATGGCCTCGGCCCAGACTGGTGTCTTCTCAACCCCGTCCTCGACACCCAGAACGTAATCTCTAAATTTGTCAAACCCGACCGTGTACCTATCCAGAAACTTCTCATCATGGAGGTGGTCTTTAATCATCACACAGGCCATGCTGACCATCATAGCCGTATCAGTGCCGGGCCTGATCGGTATCCATTGTTCGGCCAGGGTTGCGGCGGAATCGTGGTACCTGGGGTCAATAGAGATGATCCTGGCCCCGGCTTCCTTGGCCTTGATGAGATGATACATAGTGTTTGTGCCAGAGATCATCCTGGCCGGATCCCAGCCCCACATGATTATCAAACGGGAATTGAGAAAATCGTCTCGGCTGTGGCCGACCATGACCGAGCCGTATTGGGTCATAACTGCCCATACAGCACCTTCGGATGAAACGTTTCCATAGTGGGTGGTATAGCCTCCGAACATAGAGAACAACCTAGCCATGGCCATTGCGCCGTTATGCAGCATGCCCAGATACCCGCCACCAGCAGCCAAAAAAATACTCGGGTTTCCATAGGTGTCCTTAACTCGTGTTAGCTCTCCGGCTATGGTTTCCAGGGCCTCGTCCCATGAAATCCGTTCGAACTCGCCTTCGCCTTTGGGGCCTACCCTCTTCAAGGGGTGCATGAGTCGGTCCGGGTGATGGACTTCCTTCCGGTAGGCCCGACACCTCAAGCAGGCCCTTAGTTGTTCTGGCTCTTGGGCATCGTCGCCTTCGACCCTGATGATCCTGCCATCCCTCACATGAAGCCTGAGCGGGCAACGTCCACCGCAGTCGAACGTGGACGTAGCTCTAATGATCCTCGTCTCGCCGTTGTCCTTGCTCATCTCTCCGGCATTCATTTTACCCTCCGGAAAAGGAAATAACGCGGGGTGATAGTAATGGGCGTTCCCTTTTGGGTCAGATCAGCATAGGAGAAAGGCAGGTTTGTGTCAAATGGAAAACCTTTGCAGGATATGGTAGTTGGGCTTTGCGATCTTTACGCCAATGGGTATACTGGCACTGCGCGTATAGGATGAGGATCGATGTTAGGGCTTTTGTCAGCCTGCATTTGATGTGTGTGGGTTAGATTTGACTGTCTCTTTGTAAAGCTCTTGACAATGGAGTCCACTTAACGTTACTAATTCTATCAAGCCACAGAAAAAGGAGAGAGACGCATACAAGGATTCTCTTCATAAGAGCGCAATGAAATACTAAGGTTGTGAGGTTTGACCACTTTGGTCACCTGCATATCGTTAAAGCCAATTTAGGAGGAATTTTTATGAGAATCGTAGATGTGAAAGCCTATCCCTTACGTTTGCCCTTAAGGTCGAAGCACCTCCCGGCTTCGGTGGTGCCCTCGATCACACCAGTCATCGTGAAGGTGAGCACTGATGAAGGAATCAACGGTGCAGGTGAGGCCTACGGCTTTGCCTGTGCACCTATCACTGCCAAAGCGGTGGAGGCTGGCCTCAGGCCTATTTTGGTGGGTAAGGATCCGTTGCAGATTCACAAGCTCTGGGAGGAGCTGTACCGCGTGACATTCCACTATGGACGTGCCGGGGTTATGCTCGCCGCTATCGGCGGGGTAGAGATGGCGTTGTGGGATATTGCTGGTAAGGCCAGGAATGTCCCGGTCTACCAGATGTTGGGAGGTCGTTCCCATGACAAGCTCCGGGCTTACGCCAGCCTGCTGCGGTACCCAAATCCCGAGGACGTGGCGCAGGCCTGTGCAGCCATGAAGGAGCGTGGCTACAGCGCTATCAAGCTGCACGAAATAGACGTTAAGGCAGTAGCTGCAGCACGGGGGGCAGTGGGCGATGACGTTGACCTTATGCTTGATGTTAACTGCCCATGGGAGGTGTCCAGAGCAATTGAGATGGGAAGACAGTTTGAGCAATTTGACCCCTACTGGTACGAGGAACCAATCTGGCCCGGAGACAACTATGAATCTCTAGCCGAGGTCCGCGTGGCCGTAGATATCCCAATCGCAGCAGGCGAGAACGAGTATACTGCCCGCGGATTCAGGAATCTCCTCACCGCGCGGGCGGTCGATTTCATCCAACCGAGTGCCTTTAAGTTAGGTGGTATCCTACAGGAGAAGAAGGTGTTCACGCTGGCAGAATTCTTTGAGGTAAAGGTTGCTCCGCACTGCTGGTCCCTGGGGCCAGCTCTGGCCGCTACGCTGCACATTTCCTTCTCTGAACCGGCTTGTGAGATGGTGGAGACGAGTCCAGAGACACCGGAAGCCCATATCCTTACCGAGCCGCTGGTCCCTGAGCAGGGGTTCTGGAAAATGCATGAGAAACCAGGATTAGGCATAGAGCTAGATGAAGATGTCCTCGTAAAGTATCAGATGACGGATGGCGAGGGCGAGCCATCCTTCTGGTCCAAATAATTGCCATCCAGAGACCCCTTTTTTTCGGGAATTAGGGGCTTGGGCTCAGGGTTTAATAATTTACGTTTGCCTCTCAACTTCAAGGACCTCTTTCAATCTGTTTTTGGCAGTTCCTTTCTTGCCAGGTATTTTCTTGACATCGTCGGGATCCGCCCCGTAGGATAAGCCCCCGCAGGAGAACCTATGTCTTGGCCTAATCGCATGGGTGAAGCCCTTATAAATGATTCGCCTTTATTCGACATGAGAAGCACTACGAGGGGTGAGGGTGTCCCTGAGCCCTCCATGACGAAACGGGAGTTCCTGGGGTTTTGCGGGAAGAGCTTCTGTGTTCTTTGCGCCGCTCAGCTCTGTAGTTTCCCGGGAACCTTGCGGGCACAAATGGCCAAGAAAGGTCTCATTAAGATAAAGCTCTCCCCCTATTTCACTTCCCTGTATGGAGGAGAGATTCGGTGTGAACTGTGCCCCAGGCGATGCCGTGTTGCCAAGGGGAAAAGGGGCTTTTGTAGAGTGCGTGAGAATCGGGGAGGGAGATACTACAGCTTGGTGTATGGGAATCCTTGTGTCATTCATTTAGACCCTGTCGAGAAGGAACCCTTTTTCCATGTCCTTCCTGGCACCACTTCCTTAACGCTCTCAACAGCCGGATGCACTTTCCAGTGTAAGTTTTGCGAGAATTGGGAAATCTCCCAGGCCTCCCCGGAGGAAGTATACAGTTACGAGATTCCACCAGAAATTGTGGTGAGGAGGGCCGAGGAGATGGGGGCCCGTTCTATTGCCTACACGTATGCCGAACCCACCATTTTTTATGAATACATGTTAGACATTGGCTACAGTGCAAGGAAGAGGGGTCTTCTGAATGTCATCCACTCCAATGGCTTCATCAATCCGGGTCCGCTGCGAAACCTGTGCAAGGTGTTAGACGCGGCCAATATTGATCTGAAGGGATTTACCGAGACATTCTATCGTGAGTTGTCCAGCGGAGAACTGGACCCAGTGCTCGAGACCTTAAAGATCTTGAAGCAGGAGAAGATCCACTTGGAGATCACAAACCTCATGATTCCCACAAAGAATGATGAGATGTCGGTGGTAAGAGAGATGTGCCTCTGGGTGAAGAGAGAATTGGGACCGGATACTCCGGTCCATTTCCTTCGGTTCTATCCTTTGCACAAGCTCAAGCGTCTCCCTGCAACGCCGGTTTCAACGCTGGAGAAGGCCCGAGCGGTAGCTTTTTCTTGTGGCCTTGAATATGTCTATATCGGACGGGTACCGGGTCACGAGGGTTGGAATAGCTTCTGCCCCACGTGCAAGAAAATGGTAATCCAACGCACGGGATACATGATTGGAGAGATGCATCTGGAGGGAGGGAAGTGCGGATATTGTGGAAGGCCTATACCTGGCATTTGGTCGTGAGCGTTCAGTCTTATCGACGCTGATAGTAAAAGTTCCTGACCGCCACAGACTTAGGGTCAAGGTTGGTCAAGCCGTATTCTTCAGCCCAGTCCATTGCTTCCAAGAATTCCTGCACAGTGATCCCGCGGGCGATTTCGGGATAGTCAAAGGCTTTGTAATCCACACGGTATTGAGGCATGATGTTCACGTAGGTGGATTTGGGAAGGCTCTCAGCCACCCACTTGACGAATTTCTCTGTCCCAGCCACCCGGTTGGGCATGACCAAGTGTCTGATGATCAGCCCGCGAATGCCAATTCCTCGCTTATCGATCAGGAGTTCTCCGACTTGCCGGTTCATTTCGATGATCGCTTTCTTTGCCACTTCAGGATAGTCTGACGCCCCGGACGAATATTTCGCCGCCTGATCAGGATCCATATATTTCATATCTGGCATATAGATATCCACGATGCCGTCTAAGATCTTCAGTATCTCTAAGCGTTCGTAACCGCTGGTATTGTAAACCAAGGGAAGATGCAGCCCTTTCTTCAGGGCAATCCGCGTGGCATTGATGATATTGGGCATGACGTGGGTGGGCGTGACTAAGTTGATGTTATGGCAGCCTATCCTCTGTAAGTGGATCATTATGTCCGCCAGGTCTTCATCTTGAAGTAGCTTTCCTTTTCCCTCATGGGAGATAGGCCAGTTCTGGCAGAAGATACAGCGGAGATTGCAGTTGGAAAAGAAGATGGTGCCAGACCCATTTTGGCCCACTAGTGATATCTCTTCACCAAAATGAGGGTGAGCGCTGAAGATTACAACTCTAGCCGGAGCCCGGCAGAATCCTCTTTTGCCCTTTTGCCGATTCACCCCACAGTGTCGGGGACAGAGCTGGCACTGCTCCAAAATAGCATAGGCTTGCTCGACCCTGTCATTCAATTTACCCTCTTCCTCCAATTTCTCATAAGCTGGACGCCATCGCGCTACCTTTTTTTGCTCGGCGTGAAGGGAGACGGGAGATAAGAGCAACGAGCCGCCAAAGATGAGGGAGTTTTTGATAAAATCCCGGCGCGAGATCTTCATACCGGACACTCCATTACCTCAAAAGCACAAAGCCCCACTTCTCTAGGTGAGAAATGGGGTCTTGTTATTCAGTCCATGGCACCCTCACTTGAGGAGTATTTTGAGAAGAATCCACCCTTATAGGCAGTATAGGTTAGGAAGACATAAAGGTCAATGGATATGTAAGGCACTGTTATCCAAATACTTTCACCTTATTGCAAAAAGAATCGAATATTACCACCCTTTTCGTGTCGATGAATCCATAAGGTATTGAAGTCGATTCCTGTGTTCCAGAACTGTAGATTAGGGATGCGGATCTAGAGTTTTTCGGCCTTTTATCTTTCAAGGTTGAATCCTGGGATTTGTTAGGTTCAAGGGTCAGCATTATCTTCGTAAAATCATTAGCCAGAAAGGAAATTCCTATATGACCGACCTGGAGAATGAAAACCTGGTCCTATATTACTATAGGTTGACACATTTTCCGTTTGTAATTACACTACGATTGTTACCCATAAGAGGCTAAGAGAGGGGGCGATCTTGATGCCAAGAGGAGATGGCACAGGGTCTGCGGGAAGAGGCCCGGGAACTGGGAAGGGCCTTGGAAAGGGCAGGGGACGCGGAAGGATGGGTGGCCGTGGGCTCGGAGTGGGTGAGGAACTTATGCCCAAATTGCGGTCATAGAACAACTCACCAAAGAGGTGTACCCTGTTATGAGATTAGTTGTCCCAAATGTGGGACACCAATGACAAGGTAATTCTCTAAGATGACGAGAAAACGGGCTGTTCCCTCTTTTATGGAAGGAATGGCCTGTTCTTTTTAAGGTGACTAAACCAGAAGTCAGGTCAAAAGAATCGAATCAGCTGGGTATGCCCAAATCAAAAAGAGGAAATGGGAAATGATTGATCAGCAAAAAGGCCCAACGGGAACAATCCAGGAGAGAATGGCCGAAGAAGAGCTGGTGAGAGAGAGGATAGATGCTAAAGGGAACAGATGGAGAAAGGTCTATTTTGGTGGGGGCAAGCATTTCGAAAACTGGTTGGCCCAATGCAGGGAGTTAGGGGAGGTTATGGTAGAGGAGGTTGACTCAAAAGGATACAAATGCTTTGAGGAAGGTGGTGAGAAGTTATATAGAATCTGGCTGAAGGTGGAGGTAATAGAAGAAGATGATTTTTTTAGATCGAAAGGCCTTTTTTGATCGTCCGACCTCAGCAGATGTTGTTCACCGAGGAGTTGGGAACACCTATCGAGGAAAAAAGAAACCGATATCCTATGTGGACTGGGGAGCTTAGATGATTATCGGAACCCTTAGACACGCCTTAATGATTACCAGCTTTGTCTTCGTGATGATGCTCGTAATAGAGTATGTTAATGTTCAGACCAAAGGGGGTTGGCAAGATTCATTAAGAAAATCAAGATGGATTCAGTACATTTTATCCGCATTCCTTGGTGCCACACCCGGTTGTCTCGGTGCGTTCACGGTTGTCGCACTTTATGCCCACGACATAGTAAGTCTTGGTGCATTGGTGACAGTGATGATTGCAACCAGTGGGGATGAGGCCTATGTAATGCTGTCAATATTTCCAGGCAAGGCACTTCTTATAATTCTTATCCTATTTATACTGGGGATTGGTGCCGGCTTTGTAACCGATACCCTATTCAAACCAGGCTCTGTGATGATAAAAAAGTTGGGTCACCGGCTCGAATTTCATTATGAGGATGAATGTAACTGTTTTCCAAGGGGTGAGATCTTGGGCCAATTAAAGGATCTTACCCTTCAGCGCGGATTATTGATAATTCTCCTGATATTATTCATTGCCGGATTAACCTCTAATCAATTAGGCCCACCAGAATGGAGCTGGATAAAGATAACATTCCTGATAGGTTCATTGTTGGCCCTTTTTATAGTTTCTACTGTTCCCGAACATTTTCTTGAAGAACACCTCTGGGAACATATAGTAAAGGTTCATATCCCACGGGTATTTCTGTGGACATTTGGCGCTTTGTTGCTAATGCATTTGTTAATAGATTATTTAGGCCTTGGAGCCTGGATTAAGGCAAACTATCTAACTATTATGTTGATTGCATGCCTTGTAGGGCTTATTCCGGAATCTGGCCCACATATGATATTTGTCACCCTGTTTGCAGAAGGGACAATCCCCTTTGGGGTTCTTCTGGCAAGCTCTGTTGTTCAGGATGGTCATGGAATGCTGCCACTTCTGGCGGAGTCAAAGAGAAGTTTTGTCTTTGTCAAGGCCGTCAATTTTGCGGTTGGGCTATTGGTAGGCTTGACCTGCTATTTGGCGGGGTTCTTGATGTAGATGGAGTTTCCGTGAGGATTTTCCTCGTAGTGAATAATTGATCAGATAAAAATAAGGCGTAAAAGGGAAATGGTGCAGGAAGCGAGGGCTGCCTCTATTATATTTACCGCAGGGTATGGAAGCAGGATGAGGGGTTTTTCTGGTAACAAGACCCTCCTTCCCTTGATACCCGGATCAAATCCATTTGAAGGAGAATACCCTATAATCTTTGAAGTCATTAGGAATCTTCCAAGAGGACCAAAGGCCCTGGTGATACACCACAAAAAAGATGAGGTGATTAGGGTAACTCGTGATCTTGGTGTTTTGTACTATGAGCAATCTGTCCCCAATGGAACAGGGGGCGCCCTTATCGCAGCCCGGGGTTTTTTGGAAGAGATGGATCAGGAATACCTTATTATAACTATGGGAGATGTTCCGTTTGTGAAGGAGGCCACCTATCTGAGGCTTATCAGTCAGCTTAGAGATCAAGATCTGGTTGTCTTAGGTTTTAAACCAATGGATAGGGCCCAATATGGGATCCTGGAAATAGAAAGCGGAGGGGTTAAAAGGATCACTGAGTGGAGATACTGGAAGGAATACCCGTTAGAGAGAAAAAGCCACTTTGAGGTTTGTAACTCAGGTATATATGCAGCCAGGAGAGCAAGTCTGCTCAAATACCTCAAGAAATTAAAGCAGAGACCTCATCGGGTAGACAAGGAAAGAGATGGGAGGATGATAGGTATTGAGGAGTATTTTATCACTGATTTGGTGGAGTTGATGAATAATGATGGACTTACGGTCGGCCTTATTGTTGTTGATGAGGACAAGGAGGTTATGGGCATAGATACACTTGAGGATTTGGTTTTAGCCCAGAGCATATTTGCTAAGATGAATAGACAGGTAAAAAGGCTTTGATTGCAGGAACAGAAAATGATATTTTCTATGAAGCGTAACGAAAGGTTATTGGCGTTATGAAAAAAGGCTCTACCTCTCCCCTTTCCGTAAAAAATGTTTGTCGCACCCTTCTAAAGAGGGGTCTTATATCAAAAGAACAAACGGTGGAGATATTCAAGAAAAAGGGTATCCTTCAGAAAAAGTTAGAGAAACTTCAGATGATCAGGCATGCATCAGGGGGCCCTTCTTCAAGAATAATCAATCCTATAACCATAATCGATATTATTTCTTTTCTGAAACTCGACAGGAAAGATGATCCAACGAGGAAACTTGATGAAGAAACTATCTTCCAGGCCCTGGCTGAGGAGTGGAGAGTAGATTATAAGAAGATAGATCCACTCGACCTTGATTTCAATTTGGTGACCACGACCATTCCCAGATCCTTTGCCATGAAACATCTCGTTTTACCTATAGCTGTTCAAGATGGTTGGCTCACTGTAGCCACACCAAATCCTCATAATCTTGAGGTTATGGAGGATATAAGTAGGGTTAGCCAATTAAAAGTCAGACCAGTGGTTTCAGGCAAGTCTGATATTATCAAACTCATAGATGAATTTTATGGCTTCAGAAGATCAATTGCTGCAGCCGAGGAGCAGTTTTCTGGCCCTGCAATTGACCTCGGTAACCTGGAACAGCATGTAAAGCTCCGGGAAGCCAGGGATCTCGCATCAGATGACAGGCACATTGTAAATGCCGTTGACCACCTCTTTAATTATGCCTTTGATCAAAGGGCCAGCGATATTCATATTGAGCCCAAGAGAAATATCAGTTTGGTTAGATTGCGGATCGATGGTGTCTTGCATTCTATCTACGAATTACCGAGAGGCGTTCATGGAGCTCTCATTTCCAGAATCAAGGCCCTTTCTCGCCTTGATATGGCGGAAAAGAGACGCCCACAGGATGGCAGGATAAAGATCGACAGGGGTCAAGGGGTGGAGGCAGAGATCAGGGTCTCCACCATACCCACGGCCTTTGGTGAAAAAAGCGTCATGAGGATACTGGATCCAGATATCCTCTTCCAGGAGATAGGCCAGCTCGGTATGACATCAATGGACCTGGTACGGTACCAACAATTTGTCAATCTTCCTCATGGCCTTATCCTGGTATGTGGCCCTACCGGTAGTGGAAAATCAACTACGCTTTATTCCACATTGAGGTATCTATCTAATGAGGGAAATAATATCACCACTGTGGAAGATCCCATCGAGATGGTTTATGAGGATTTCAACCAGATAGCAGTCCAGCCGTCAGTGGGTATAACATTTGCGAGCATTTTGAGGAATATATTGAGGCAGGACCCTGATATTATTATGATCGGGGAGATGAGGGATCTGGAGACAGCACAGAATGCTATTCAGGCAGCCCTGACAGGGCACATGGTGCTCTCGACCCTCCATACTAACGACGCCCCTTTGGCTATTACCAGGCTGGTTGACATAGGTATCCCCGGCTTTCTTATACAGCCTACCTTAGTTGGGGTTTTGGCTCAGCGCCTTTTGCGCAAGATCTGCCCTCACTGCATGGAGACCTTTGAGATGAGTTCCGATGATCTTATGGCTATGGGTATAGAGGTAGAAAAGACAGGCATGATCGAGCTAAAGAGGGGTCGAGGTTGTATAAAATGTAGGGGAACAGGTTATTTGGGAAGGGTTGGTATTTTTGAGGTTATAGCTGTTACAGAGCAAATAAGGGAGTTGATTGTACAGGAAGGGAGTGTCGATATGATCAGGCAGGCTGCCTGCAAGGAGGGTATGGTTACACTCAGGGAAAATGCCATCAAAAAGATGCTCGATGGTGAGACAACCTATCAAGAGGTGATCAGGGTAACCTGGGAGCAAGTCTGATTTATGCTGGTTCAGATTACTATTACTGATTTTGCAATTATAGATTCTTTGGCGGTCAGCTTTTCAGGAGGATTAAATATACTCTCTGGAGAGACTGGTGCAGGAAAATCAATTATTATTAATGCTGTGAATCTGATCTTGGGCGGACGAGCATCCCCAGATCTTATAAGGACCGGTGCAGACAGGGCAGTAGTTGAGGCCCTTTTTCAAGTGCCAGTAGATTCCCCTCTTTCGGAATTTTTCGGCAATATGGACATAACTTTTGCTGGTGAGGTGTTGATAAAAAGGACTATCTCTAAAGAGGGAAAGAGCAGGGTATGGATCAATGGGGCTCTGGCTACACTCCAGATGCTTTCTCGCCTAGGGCCTAATCTGATAAGTGTTTCGGGGCAAAATGAGCACCAGCTTTTACTGAGACCTGAGAACCATCTCTTTGTCCTGGATGATTTTGGAGGCTTAACCAAAGAGAGGATCGAACTCAATGAGCTATACAGGGATTATCACGCCCTTAAGGGGAAGGCAGAAAGACTGAGGAGCCATCTAAAAGAAGAAGAGGAAAGACGAGAGCTTACCCAATTTCAGATAAAGGAGATTGAAGAAGCAAAACTTGTTCCAGGTGAGGACAGCACGCTTGAGACTGAAAAGAGCAGGCTTATGCATGCTGAGAGGTTAATGGATATAGTTTTTAAAGGCTATCAGGCACTTTATGAAAAGGAGGAATCTGTTATATCTACGTTGAGCTTACTGGGCAAAGACATGGATAAGGCTGTAAATATCGACCCTCATCTAGACCGTTATAAGAAACAATTGGAATCAGCCCAGCTTCAGTTGGAGGATTTGGCCTTGGAGTTAAGGGATTTCTACTCCAATCTAAGGCTCGATCCAAAGAGGCTGGAGGAAGTTGAAGAGAGACTGCAACTCATCAGGCGATTGAAAAAGAAATATGGTCCCTCTATTGAGAGTATACTATCTTTTAAGGAGGAACTTTCTCAAAAGGGCTATCAATTGACCCAGAAGCAGGAGGAACTGAAAAGGTTTGAGGCTCGGCTGGAGGAGAAAAAGAAAGCTTTATTGACGTTGGCAACCGAGCTCTCTTTGAAGCGGCATGAAATAGCGGAGGCGTTTGAAAAAAACGTGGAAGAGGAGTTACATCTACTGGATATGGCTGGTACCAGATTTAGAATCAGATTCAGCTCCGCCATACCAGTCGGTGATCCGATTTCGTCAGAAATGCTTGATTCTACTATTACCGCTGATGGAATGGATGTGTTGGAGTTCATGATTTCACCAAATGTGGGTGAGGAGTTAAGACCATTGGCCAAGATTGCCTCAGGAGGAGAGCTATCAAGGATCATGCTCGCACTTAAGACTATATTGGCTCGATCTGGTTTAGTTGAAACACTTGTCTTTGACGAGATTGATTCCGGTATCGGGGGAGCTACAGCAGCCATTGTTGGTGAAAAACTCAGGTCCCTTGCCAATTACCAGCAGATTTTAGGCATTACCCATCTTCCTCAGATAGCCTCCTGTGGAGAGACGCATTTCTTGGTTGAAAAGAGGGTCAGTAAAGGCAGAACCCGGACCCTTATTAGCTCGTTAGACAGGGAAAGCAGGATCAATGAGATTGCCAGGCTTCTTGGTGGTAGGGCTATATCCGAAAAGACCCTTGCACATGCCAGGGAGATGCTTTCCTCCTGATAGGAAAGGCACCTTGGACATAACCTCCTCCCTTATTGCCTTCTTGCCCTTGATGAGTGCTCGCTTATCAATAGTGCCTCCCAGTATCACATCCTGGCCGTATTCCTTCCTCAGGGCCACCGCATCATTTCCCGCAGCCACCTTCAGTGGCCCGGAATAAAAGAGCCGTCTATTCATGGATCCCAGGGCATTCATGGCGAGCCACCTTGGGACTGACGCGGGAAAGGCAAACGCCTTGATAGGCTACTCCATCTTGAACCCTTCCACAAACTGCAGGGTGGCCGGGCTGACCACGCCCGGGTCGGTCAGCACATTAACACAGGCCGGCTTGCCGGACTTCAGGGCCCTTTTGACGGCCGGGGCAATATCCTCGTCTTTTTCTACCCATTCGCCATACCCACCCAGGGCTGCAGCCAGTTTTTCGTAATGAACGGCCCCCAACTCTGAACCGAAGGTCCGTTCTTTGCCGTAGGAGAGCTGCTGGCCGTGCTTGATCATGCCCCAAGCCCCGTCGTTGTTGACAACGCAGACAAAGGGCAGGTTGTGGCGCACTGCGGTACAGAATTCCATGGCATTAAGGCCGAAGGAGCCGTCCCCGTTTATCACTACCACGGTCTTATCCGGCCGGGCCGCCTTTGCGGCTATGGCGAACGGGATCCCAGTGCCCAGACACCCGAACTGCCCGGCAGCGGCCTGCAGGACCGAGGCCCTCTCTTTAGCCCTGAGCCCTACGATCCCAAAGTATGATGTATCGCCGCCATCAACGACGTAAATGGCGTCATCCCCCACGGCTTTACGCACCTGACCCACGAGCCGGGCCGGATGGATAGGATCAGAAGGCTTATCTCTGGTCTCAATCTCCTCTTGAATCATGGGCGTATACGCCTCCTTCAAGCCCTGCCGCCAAGCGGAGTGATCCCGTTTTTGCATCCGCTTGTTGAGTTCCTTCAGTGCCAGGCCAAGGTCTCCCACCAGACCCACGTCCGATACACGGTTCCGGTCTATCTCTGTGGCGTCGATGTCCACCCTTACCACCTTGGCCTGGGGGAAGGTCCGCCCGAACATCAGAAGCCAGTTGAACCGGACACCCAATGCCACGACTAGGTCGGCCTGGCCTAGAGCGGTCAGGCTGGCCATGAGTCCGCCGTCCCACAAGGATAGGGGATGTTCGTCTGGGACCGTACCCCGTCCAGTATTGATTAAGATAAAGGGGATGCCCGTGGTGTCGATAAACTCCTGGAGTTCTTCATCACACCTACAAAGGCCCACACCGCTTCCGCCGATGATGAGCGGCTTTTCAGCCTTGTTGATGAGGTCGGCCGCGGGGCCAAAGCGCGACGGGTCGGGCTGGGACTTGTATACCAGGCTGCCCTTTTGGGGCCAGCTCAGGGCGTCCGTTTCCACCTGGACGTTTAGGACGTCCGGAGGCAGCTCGAGAAAAACCGGACCCGGACGGCCAGAGACAGCGTGTCGAAAGGCCGTTGAAATATATTCCGGGATGCGCTTGACATCGAGGCAGATGTCATACCACTTCACAGTGGACTTGACCATGTCCGCCTGCTTTATATCCTGCAAGGCGCCCAAGCCCCGGTCCCGAAGCGGAACGGTCCCGCTCAGCAACACTATGGGCGCATTTTCCTGATACGCGTTCACCACACCGGTCAGGGTGTTGGTGAAGCCCGGGCCGGCCGTAACCAGGCAAACGCCCGGTTGACCAGTGATTATGGACCAGGCGTGGGCCATCATGGCTGCAGCCTGCTCGTGCCTTACATCGATGAGTCTTATGCCAAGCTCGAGAAACCCGTCATAGATCCGGTCAATATGGCCACCGGAGAGGGAAAAGACGGTGTCAACATCTTCCACGTCCTTGAGATACTTGGCGACTAGATGTCCGCCGTAAATCTCAGCCATAATACCTCCTTTTTCTGGATAATGGTTACCTCTACTTGTGATGGTCTTTTATCGAGAATTATTCCCATCCCTGGTTCGAAAGACCCTGAGAATATGCGTCGATGGAATTAGCACTCTACAAATGGTATCCACTTCCTGTTATTCCATGAGCATGCAAGAAGTCCCATTTCATGGAACGAAGTACAGGAGAATTACATCTGTGTGTCAATTATGATAGTACCTCAAACCAGAGGATAGGCTCAATAGGTCAAGATGCTGTGGAATCTTGCCACTGTAATCTCAATAGAGTACAGCATATAGCAGTCAAAACCTCGACGTTTTTCCTTATCTGTTATCGATTTCAATCCTTAACTCTTACTATCTGACCTGTTTTGAAACCAGTTCCATTAATGGGTTGGGCAGAGGAATGACGGGGTTCTATACTAGAAATTTTTATTTCTCCCACCTTTGGACCTGGTAACCGATGGATTTGTCCTTTCCAGGAGGTGATGCTTTCGCCCTGGGCAAAGACTTCAAACACCATCCCTGGCCTCAGTCCCGCATCGTGGCCGGCATTGATAATTATCCCTTCTTTGTCTGCAGACACTATTCTACATGACCAAACCTCCTGGTTAAGTGAGAGGCCTGCCAGCCTTGCTGCTTTCTTGACGATATCTGGCAAGCACTCTTTGAGAGCCCTTTTTTTTGTCTCTACATCGGTTGATTCTTGATGTTGTCCTTTAGCCTCCTCATCTGATACTGTAACGTCCTCAGCTATCTCTCTACTCAAAAGTATTGTTCCCCTATTAACATCCAGTATATCTATATTCATTGATACAGTAAGCCTTCCGGCCTTTTTCCTAAACGGCCATGTGCCACCCCTGACCGGATTTGTCTCGATGGGGTTTACGGTTTCAAAGATAATGGCATTCATGCCCATCTCTCTGGCCTCTCTCACTAATCTTGGATGAGCGGGCTCTCCTGGCTTAAACAAGGGGAATTTTTTGGTCTTATCTTGATGGTAAACATTAAAGAATCCAGTTTTTGCCAAAATCTTGGCCAACTCCCCACTTACGGTATCGATTAATTCATTGAAACCTGCCGCTGAAAGATCACTCGCAGGCATAACCATAACCCCTTTCTTTGGCCAATCATTATCTGGCGATGCCCTTGACCCCAATGAGGCACTGCCCCCACAGCCAGCAAGAAGCAGAATGGAAAATGGGACAATTGCGGTAAGCAGGATATATAGTCTTTTCTTCATCAAAAGATCCCCTTTCTTTTTACTCATTGCCCCCTTTTCCTGACTTGTGCTTTTTAACCAGCAACCACTAACGAGCAATCAGCATCGAGTTAGAAACTTATCCTAAAGGAGTCAAACTCTCCAGTAAGCCCTTCTTTGATTTCATCAACCCTGGTTACCCGTGCGGCTGGAGGACCGTAATGACACCATTCTGTCAACTCTTTCACCTTTTCTTCTGGCCCTTCAGCAACGACTTCAACACTTCCATCAGACCTATTTTTCACCCAGCCGACCAGGCCCAATCTAATTGCCTCCGCTCTTGTTGAATCTCTAAACCAGACGCCCTGAACCCTCCCTTCAATGATGAGATGAGCCCTGATATTACCCATTTCAACTTTCCTCACGTAGCATCCTTAAGAATTCTTCTTCACTCAAGATACGTACACCCAGATCCTTTGCCTTGGCAAGTTTGGACCCTGGTGATTGCCCCAAAACCAGGTAATCTGTTTTACTGCTTACTGATGTAGAGACCTTTCCCCTCTTTTCTTCAATTGATCTTTTGGCCTCTGGACGTGTGAGGGTTGGTAAGGTCCCTGTCAGCACGAATGACTTCCCGGAAAAGGGATGCTCTTCAAAAGGTATCTCTTCCAATGGCACTTCTTCAATAGTTATTCCAGCCTCAAAGAGCCGATTTATGAGGGAGATGTTTTCTTCATTTGAAAAATAGGAGAGAATGCTATCTGCTATCTCTGGCCCTATCTCCTTAATAGATAGTAAATCTTCCCCACTTGCCTTCCGTAGGCTTTCAAAATCTCTGAATTGTTCTGCAAGAACCGTGGCCACATGTTCACCTACGTGTCTTATACCGAGGGAGTAAATAAATCTGTACAGGGTAGTCTTTTTGCTGTTTTTGATAGCATTAAGTATATTGGTGGCCAGTTTCTCTGCCATTTTATCCAGAGGAAGAAGGTCTTCCAGACTCAGATGATAGATATCAGCAGCATCTTTTATCAGGCCATTATTGATCAATTGATCTACCAATTTATCCCCGAGTCCATCTATATCCATGGCATCTTTGGATACAAAGTGTTTTATTCCCCTTGTCACCTGGGCCGGGCATTCAGGGTTGCTGCATCTTAGAATCACTTCATTATCTGGTGATAAAAGCTCGGATCCACAGACAGGGCACCTCTCGGGCATGCTGAACGGTTTTTCTTTTCCAGTTCTTTTTGATGCTATGACCTTAACGACTTCCGGGATAACATCTCCGGCCCTTTGCACGATAACCGTGTCACCTTCTCTGATATCTTTTCGTTCAATCTCTTCTTGGTTGTGCAATGTGGCCCTACTAACCTTTACCCCGCCCACCTCTACGGGAACTAAGTGGGCCACAGGTGTTAGCGCACCAGTTCTTCCAACCTGAACATCAATTTTTAAAATCTTGGTTGTTGACTGGGTTGGTTCAAACTTATAGGCCAGGGCCCATCGAGGGCTTCTTGACTTTTCTCCTAGGGTCTTCTGCAGATCAATAGAGTCTACCTTAATGACCGCACCATCGATCTCATACGGGAGGTCATGTTTGATACCTTCTAAATATCGACAGTGGGCAATGGCTTCATCACTATTTTTGCATTTTTTAATGTAGCGTGTATTAACCCTCAAACCCCATTTATTCAGGGTAGTTAACAATTCAATATGCGAATCAAAGGGCCATGCCGATATCTCTCCTATTCCATAAGAGAAGAATAGCAAGGGTCGTCTGGCTGTTATCCCTGGATCAAGTTGTCTCACAGAACCGGCAGCAGCATTTCTGGGGTTGGCAAAAGGTGGATCATCTTGTTTTTCTCTTTGCTTGTTCAACTCCTTAAATGCCCTTTTTTCCATGTAGACCTCACCCCTGACCTCAATGCGTTCAGGAAGGTCTGCACTATCTCTGGGCAAAAGAAGCCGTAGGGGGATGGACCTGATAGTCTTAATGTTGGAGGTTATATCTTCTCCAGTATAGCCATCACCCCTCGTGGATGCGGTTCTTAGGATGCTATTCTCATACACAAGTTCAACGGCAAGACCGTCCATCTTCGGCTCAACGGCGTAGCTGATTGGTTGAGAGTATTTTGAGAATCGCCTGATCCTCTCCTCAAATTCCTTGACCTCTTCATCAGAAAAACCATTTTCCAGGCTCAGCATAGGTACGCTGTGTCTGACGGTCTTAAAACCACCCTCAACAGGTGCTCCTACCCGTTGACTGGGGGATTCTGGAACAACCAATTCTGGGTATCTGTTTTCTATCTCAAGGAGTCTTTGGAAGAGACGATCATATTCGGCGTCTGAGATCTCAGGGTCATCGAGAATATAGTAGCGATAGTTGTGATACTGTATCTTCTCCCTCAGAGCTCCCAGTTCGATTTTTGCCTTTTCTCTTTCCTTCATAGTATGCGGGCCATCTTATTGTTTGCATTTCTTCGGGAGGAGGTTCTGAAATAGGCCTCCATTACTAATGTTAAGATCTATCTATTAACCGCCCACTCCCTGCGCTCGTTCGACGCGGAGAACACCCCGGTTAAATAGCCTCGCACTTAAATATCTCCCAGGCTCCCATTCATGCACAATTCCAAAAGGAGACGACCAGCTGCTCTGCTTCTCTCTTTTAACCTGTCGACTCCAACCCCGTTATGCCATTCAAGAGAAAAGAGTTCATCCGATACAATTAACAGTCCTGCCAATTCTACCGAACGATAAACGGCCAACCGGATGAGGGCAGACATCTCCATTTCAACGGCCAGCAGCCCTCTTTTTCCATAAGCCGTAACCTTTTTCTCTGTTTCACGGTAGATGGCATCTGTTGTCCAAACTGGTCCTTTTTTATAGGGAAGATCGGCCTTTAACAATGCATCCTCCAGCCTCTTGTTCATAAAAGAGCTTGTCTGTCTTGACTTTTTTTGCACCGGATAATGAGTAGAGGTACCTTCTTCAGATAGACTGGTAGTAGGAATTACCAGGTCACCTATCAGCAGATATGACTGCAGTGAACCACACCATCCTAATACCCAGATCCTTTTTGCACCCAGTGCTATTAGTTTTTCCATGACAATCACCCCTTGGGGTGCACCCAGGAGAGGTCCTGCCAATGCGAGGGGGAGATCTTTACCCCTTTTGACAATAAAGAGTTTAAATGGGCTAAACTTACCCAGGAATGCCCTCTCAGCATGGCCCAGATCAACCATAAATGTAAGCCCTGAGGGAATGGCAACCATAATGGCATCTGGACCAATGAGCGGTTCCCCATTTTCCCTTGTTGGGTTAATTACTACATTGATATCGCTGAGAAAGTTTCTTTTCCCCATGTGAAAACCTAATCAATTTTAAAACCAATTGTCGTCAGAATGCAACTGGAAACAGGATATTTAAGTCATTATCATTTTTCGGAAAACAACGCCAGCCCGTATTTGGTGTAAACGGTGAGCAAAAGAGATCCTTTTCCTCTTGGATTACCATAGATGAATTTCATGTGTTCTGAAGTGAGTGCATCTCTTTCAGGTAGCAGAAATTTCCATAATAAAGGATTTTGTTGACATAAATAAGAAAAAGCAATAGCATGATAGGGCTAGATTTTTTGAGATTTTCAAGTATGTTTGAGCTATTAACTGATAAACTNACNAGGATTTTCAAGGAACTGAAGGGCCGGGGAAGGTTAAGCGAAGGGAATATACAAGAGGCCTTAAGGCAGATCCGGCTTGCGCTTCTTGAAGCGGATGTAAATTACAAGGTTGTCAAGGGCCTCCTTGAAGAAATAAGACAGAGGGCCCTTGGGCAGGAGGTATTGGAGAGTCTTACCCCTGGTCAACAGGTAATTAAGATAGTACATGAAGAGCTTATAAAGCTGATGGGTGAGGGAAGGAGGGATCTGGACCTTAGCGGTAAAAAACCCCTTAGTATAGTGCTTGTTGGCCTTCAAGGTTCCGGGAAAACGACAACCGCTGGTAAATTGGCCAGCTACCTGAGCAAGAATGGATACCATCCCTACTTGGTGCCGGTGGATTTTCAAAGGCCAGCTGCTATCGAGCAACTTTGGAAAATAGGAGAGGAGATCAATGTCCCGGTTCATCCTTCAGATAGCACCGATCGGGCTGAAGATATTTGCCTAAGCGCCATGGACAAGGCATTGGGGGCTGGATCGGATATTCTGGTTGTAGACACAGCTGGCAGGCTCCATATTGACGAAGATCTCATGGAAGAGCTTTTGAGAATTAAGGGTGTAATCCATCCCACAGAGATTCTTCTTGTGGCCGATGCCATGACAGGGCAAGATGCAGTGAATTTGGCTGTAGCATTTAATCAGGTTCTTGATATCTCAGGGGTCATTTTATCAAAGATGGAAGGCGATGCGAGGGGGGGAGCAGCCCTTTCCATAATGGCGGTAACAAACAAGCCGATCAAATTTGTTGGTATGGGGGAGAAGCTGGATGCTTTAGAACCTTTTTATCCAGACAGGATGTCTTCCAGGATCTTGGGGATGGGGGATGTTCTATCCTTGATTGATAAAGCACAGGCCGAATTTGATCAGAAGGAGGCCATTGAGCTCGCACAGAAGATCAAGAAGGCTGAATTTGATCTGGAGGATTTTAAGAAGCAACTTACATATGTTCAGAAGATGGGGTCTTTGGAGCAGATTCTAGGGATGATACCAGGTATTGGACAGATGATGAAGGCAGGAAGGTTAAAGACGGATGAAAGGGAACTTGTGAGGTTTGAGGCTATAATTAATTCTATGACACCGGAGGAGAGAAGAGATTATAGGATAGTAAGTGGGAGCAGACGAAGAAGGATTGCTATGGGAAGCGGAACAAGGGTAGAAGATGTTAATCGGCTTCTCAAGAATTTTAGTCAGACAAAAAATATGCTAAAGAAGTTTGGACGAGGAACTGTAAGAGATGTATCTTCATTATTGGCTGGCTTCAGGTAAAGTAAAGACCGAGGGCATTTCAAAAAATTGACAAAAAAGGGAAGTTCTAGGAAAAAATTGTAGGATTGGCAACTTTGACGTATAGTGGCAAATATTAATAAAGGGGGTGAAAACTTTAGATATGCCGGTAAGAATAAGATTGACGAGAAAGGGCGCTAAAAAGAGACCTTTTTACCGTATCGTGGCAGCTGATTCAGAGGCACCAAGGGATGGAAGATTTCTTGAGGTATTGGGATACTACGATCCACTGAAGGATCCATCCCAAGTAAATATTGACGGGGAAAAGGTAAAAAAGTGGATCGAGAGAGGAGCGAAGCTTTCTGAAACTGTCAGGTCTCTTTTGCGGAAGAAAGGGGTATCAGTGGTTTCTTCTCAAACAGGTTAAATCGTCTTTAACGAGAATTTGAGGTGGAGGGGAACGATGGAAATGAAAGAGCTGATCGAATACATTGCAAAGGTTCTTGTGGATAATCCGGAGGAAGTCAGGGTAACCGAACTTGAGGGAAAACAGACCTCTGTGATTGAACTGAGGGTAGCAAAAGAGGATTTGGGAAAGGTAATTGGCAAACAAGGAAGAACCGCCAGGGCGATGAGAACTATACTTGGTGCGGCCTCAACCAAGATGAAAAAGAGATCTGTCCTGGAGATTTTAGAGTAGTTGATCAAAATAGGGCTTAGAGATCTAATACTGATAGGGCGTGTTACCCGCCCGCATGGTTTAACCGGTCTATTAAGGATAGTTTCTTACGCTCAATCAAAAGAAACATTCCTCGAGGCCGGTTCTGTATTTCTGAGCAAAGAGCAAAACGAGTTATACGAAAGGAAGGTTGTTTCTATAAGGCCCTACCGATCGGTCTTTCTTTTAAGGCTGTCCGGTCTGAACTCAATTGATGAGGCAGAGGTTTTTAGGGGAGCCGGGATATTGATAAGAAAAGATTGTTTGGTAAGAAAAGATGAGGATGAGTTTTTCTGGTATGAGCTTTTAGGATTGGATGTATATCTGGTAACAGGCCAATATCTTGGGGTTCTAAAGGAAATTTTCCCAACGGGGAGCAATGACGTCTATGTGGTAGAAAACAAGGGGAAGGAGTTTTTGATCCCGGCAATCCATCAGGTCGTTAAGGAGATAAACCTAGCTGAAAAAAGAATGGTTATTTCACCTATTAAAGGTTTGGTAGATCTCTAATGAGATTTGACATTCTTTCAATATTTCCGGAGATGTTTACCCCAGTCATTAATTATGGAGTCATTGCGCGAGCAGCACAGGGGGGACAGATAAAGATAAATTTAGTGAATATGAGGGATTTTGGTGAGGGATCTCATTTGATGACTGATGATAGGCCCTTTGGTGGTGGGGACGGTATGGTTATGAAGCCAGAGCCGATTTTCCGGGCCTTAGAATCGATTCCCAGGATAAGGGGGAATAGAAAAGTGATCCTGCTCACACCTCAAGGTCAACTCTTTAGTCAAGCAATAGCCCGGAGACTAAGTAAGCTCAAGCAGATTATTTTAGTGTGTGGGCGATATGAGGGAGTGGATGAAAGGGTAAGATCCAGGTATGTAGATATGGAAATATCTATTGGTGATTACATCTTGACCGGAGGTGAATTACCAGCAATGATCATCGTGGAGGTTGTGAGCCGATTGGTTCCAGGTGTATTGGGTGGAGTAAGATCTAATCTTGAGGAATCCTTTGAGGACTATCTCCTTGAATATCCACAATATACAAGGCCGAGGGTCTTTCAGGGGGAGGAAGTACCATCTGTTCTATTATCGGGCGATCATGAGAGGATCAGGCTTTGGAGAAGAGCCCAGTCAATAAAAAGGACCTTAGAGAGAAGGCCGGATCTGTTGGAAAAGACCCATCTCAGCGAGATGGACAAATCCATACTGGAAGAGTTAAGACAAAAGCAAGGTAAGCTTTCAAAACCAGGTAATCAGGCCCAGATTAAAAGAGCAAATCATTGAGGGCTCACGATTATCTTGGAGAACCCTGATGTTAACTTGAGACATCAAGAATTGGCCATAGAGGACAAAGCCTATTGGTATCCCCCTAAAGGGGAATTAGGCCTGCCCGACATATGAAAGGCAAAAGTTTAGGATGTGCTGATGGTGGGTGCTGGAACTCAATGATAACGGGATAATCATGTCGTTTTATATTGGGCTATTACATTATCCGGTGTATAACAAGGGGGGAGAGGTCATTGCTTCAGCAATTACCAACTTAGATCTCCATGATTTGGCAAGACTGGCAAAGACTTATGGAGCCAGGAGATTCTATGTTATCAATCCCCTCACAGACCAGCAAGATCTGGCTAAACGTATTTGTCAGCATTGGGTAAGCGGTTATGGGGCCCAATATAATAAAGATAGGCAGGAGGCGATGTCTTTGATTTCAGTTGTTCCAACTCTTGAGGCATGTATGGCACAGATTAAAGATGGTGAAGGTGAGATACCTTTTTTAATGGCTACTGATGCAGGGAAAGACAAGGGTCAAAGGGTTACTTATCCATTGGCACGGGAGATAGTTGGCTCCAACAGGGTGGTAATTATCTTATTTGGTACAGGTTGGGGGATTGCTGAAGGACTCATTAGAAAGGCAGACTATGTTCTGGAGCCTATTTTTGGTGTATCTGATTACAATCACCTCTCAGTTAGGGCAGCTGCTGCAATAACCCTGGACCGTTTGTTTTCCCGGTTTGCAAAGCCGTAAAAGAGCTAGGTAATTTGGAGTAAAGGAGAATAGTGCGATGAACCCAATAGAAATGCTGGAAAAAGAACAAATGAGGGTTGATCTCCCCCTGTTTAATGCAGGTGATACAGTCAGGGTATACAGCCGAATAAAAGAGGGCGACAAAGAGCGGACCCAGGTCTTTGAGGGGGTGGTTATCAGAAAACGAAAGGGGACTACAGGGGCTACCTTCACCGTGCGCAAGGTTTCATATGGTATCGGGGTGGAGAAGATCTTTCCCCTTCACTCTCCTGCAATAGCTAAGATAGAGGTGATTTCTAAGGGTAAGGTAAGAAGAGCAAGGCTTTACTATTTACGCAAATTGAGGGGTAAGGCAGCCAGGCTTAAGGAAAAAAGGTAACCGTTCAGGGATAAAAAAAGAACCCGATGCCTTTATTATGGATAATCATTTCTACGAGTTTGAGGCCAGGCGCGCAGGTTACTCCGCGGTGGCTGGTGTAGATGAAGCAGGACGGGGTCCTTTGGCAGGTCCGGTAGTTGCTGCTGCAGTGATCCTACCCGAAGATATTGTATTGGACGGGGTTAAGGATTCAAAAAAAATGTCTGAGAGGGCCCGCGAGGAGGCCTTTTGCCGCATCCAAAGTGGGGCAATAGATATTTCCGTAGCTGTGGTGAGCCCACAAGAGATTGATCGAATTAATATTCTTCAGGCTACTCGAAGGGCTATGAAACAGGCAGTTTTGAGTCTGGATCCCCAGCCTGATTATCTATTGATCGATGGCATTCACCCTGTTGACCTTCCTATTCATCAAAGGTGTATCATAAGAGGGGATAATCTGTCTTTATCTATATCAGCGGCCTCTGTTCTGGCAAAGGTTTACCGCGATAGCATTATGTATAGCTGCCATAGGTTATATCCGCAGTATGGCTTTTCTTCAAACAAAGGGTACGGAACATCTGACCACAGAGAGGCTATCATGAAGCATGGTCCCTGCTGTATTCATAGATTAACCTTTAAAGGTGTGCTTAGGTGACAAAAGAAAGGATTAGCCTTGGAAAGCTTGGTGAGGATCTGGCGAGAGAAAGGCTAAAGGATCTGGGCTACAGCATTCTAAGAACAAATTATAGGTGTTCTTTGGGTGAAATCGATTTAGTTGCAAGAGATGGTGATGTTCTGGTTTTTGTAGAGATAAAAACACGGAAGAATGAGTCTCCGGGCCAGGCAAAAGAAGCGGTTAGCAGGAGAAAGCAGAGCAAACTTTCAAAGGTGGCCCTCGCTTATATGAAAGCCAACAATCTCTGGGGGAGTAAGGCGAGATTTGATGTGGTTGCTATAGGATTGATTGATAGAAAAAAGGAGATCGAGATTATAAAGGATGCGTTTGAATTGGCGTACTGATTAATCAAAAGTGCTTAAAGTGATCTAAGGTTAGAGCCGAGCTAAAGTTAAGATAATCTATCTCCCTAATTTTAGGCACTTTAGGCGCTTTTTACTTTAGGCACTTATTCATGGTTGCTGACAAAGATAAGAACGGGTTAGCTCAAGGCAAAATCTATATTGTTGCTACCCCTATAGGTAACCTGGAGGATATTACCCTAAGGGCCCTGAGGGTCCTCAAGGAAGTGGGATTGATTGCGGCTGAGAGTAGGGAACATACAGGGAAGCTGTGCAGATATTATAATATCAAGACACCAATAACCAGCTACAATAGCCATAACCAGCACTTTAAGGGACGTGTACTTCTCGAGAAAGTCAACTTAGGGCTTGACATTGCACTTGTGAGTGATGCAGGAACACCTGGGTTATCGGATCCTGGCTCTAGATTAATTAGGGAGGCTATAGATGCTAATATAAGGCTAGTGCCGATTCCAGGTGTATCGGCTTCTTTGGCAGCACTTTCTATTTGTGGACTGCGTACAGATAGATTCATCTTTGTTGGTTTTCTCTCAAACAAGAAAGGGAGACGCAGAAAGGAACTGGAAAGTCTAAGGCCTGAATGGCGGACCATGGTTTTTTTTGAATCTCCCCATCGATTGCTTAAGATGCTTACAGATATTTATGAGATACTGGGTAATAGAGAAATTGCCCTGGCCAAAGAGATGACAAAGGTTTTTGAGGATGTAAAAAGGGGATCGGTGAGCAAGGTATTATCTTTACTCAAGGATGAGAAGATTAGGGGCGAATATACCATTATTGTAGAAGGCCGGAAGGAAAAGGAGAGACATCTCTCTGTTGTTGACAATCGATAATTATTTGATTAGATTTGAATAGTCATGGAAGAGGTAAGATCATTAAAGGTAACCAATGAGCTTGGAATGCATGCTCGGGCAGCTGGTCAGATAGTAGAATTGGCGGGCAGGTATAAGGCAAAATTGTCTTTAAAACTAAAAAAGGATGGTCGAAAGGTAGAGGGCTCAAGTATTTTATCGATTCTTACACTTGCCTGCCCCAAAGGGAGCGAGATTGAGGCCAGAATAACTGGTGAGGATGCCAGGGAGTTTATGGATGAACTGGAAAGGCTTTTCAAGAGTGAGTTTGGGGAGACCGGAAGAGGGCAATATCGCCCCAAAAAAAGGATTATGAAGGGGTTTCCCGTTTCTCCTGGTATTATTATTGGAAAAGCACATCATTTGGATAGATCGAAGACCCAGATTTTTCACACGAAGTTAATCAACAGTGAAGAGGTAGACACAGAGATTGATGGTTTTAGGCGGGCAGTAGACATGGCAAAGGAACAGATCCAGAGGTTTAAATCCAATATCCCGGAACAGGTAGAGGGATACGCCTTTGTGCTGGATACCCACTCAATGATCCTGGATGACAGCCTCCTCTTTGATTCAACCTTAAAGAGAATCCGAAGGGAGAAGATTAATGCCGGATGGGCCTTGGAAAAATCGGTAGAAAAAATCCACCAGCTTTTTAAAAAGGTTGAAGATGATTACATTGGGCGAAGAATGGACGATGTGGATAGTGTGAGTGAAAGGGTATTGAGAAATCTAGCGGGAGTTCAAACAGATAGCCTGGAAGGGATCAAAGAAGAGGTTATAGTTGTAGCCCATAGTCTTTCCCCATGCGACATTGTTGAGATCAATGTAAGCAATGTGGTGGGGGTTTTGACTGATGTTGGAGGTCGAACATCGCATATGGCCATTATGTCCGAGGCCCTGGAGATACCGGTAGTTGTTGGATTGGAAAGTGCTACAGATATGATTTTGGATGGCGATCTTTTAATCGTGGATGGAAATACAGGTGATGTTATTATTAACCCTGACCCTGATACTATCATTTCTTATGAAGACAGGAAAAGACGCTATAATACGTATAAGTCCGCCATCGACAGGGTTAGACATCTGCCAGCAGAGACCCTGGACGGACATAAGATAACAATCAAGGCCAATATTGAGTTTTTAGCAGAGGCCAAGGCAGCGATTGAGCATGGCGCAGAGGGCATAGGACTTTATAGGACAGAATATCTCTACATGATCAAAAGCGATTTTCCAGATGAACAGGTCCTTTTTGATGACTATAGCCAGATTGCCAAAATGGTAGCCCCTAATCCGGTAACCATAAGGACCCTGGATATTGCAAGTGATAAGATTGTATCAGATAGGGAGGTCGCCAGAGAAGATAATCCTGCTTTGGGGCTGAGATCTATTCGATTTTGCCTGAATGAGCGAAAGGTGTTCAAGACCCAGCTACGGGCCATCTTACGGGCCAGTATATATGGTAGTTTCAGGTTGATGTTCCCAATGATATCGGGTTTGGGGCAATTCTTGGAGGCAAAGAGGATCTTGAGGGGTGTTATGCGCTCTCTTGATAGTGATGGAGTTGAATATGATAGAGAAATACCTATCGGTATCTTGATCGAGATTCCCTCTGCAACATCGATTGCAGATATTCTCGCAAAGCATGCGGATTTTTTTTCAATAGGAACAAATGACCTCATTCAATATGCATTAGCTATAGACAGAGATAATGAACAGGTTGCCCATCTCTATGAGCCTTTTCACCCAGCTGTTTTGAGGATGATACATCAGGTGGTGAAGGCGGGTAATAAGGAGGGAATTGATGTATCCCTGTGTGGTGAAATAGCCGGTGATCCTCTTTCTGTTCTGATACTTCTATCTTTGGGATTGGAGGAATTTAGCATGAATATCGGCTCTATTCCTTTGATTAAGAAAATGATCAGAATGTTACCATTAGGGGAGGTGAGGGATGGTTTCAAGGGAATATTGCATTTATCTACCAGTAAGAAGATTGAGGATTTTGTTTTAGAAAGGGCCAAGTCTCTCCTGCCTGATGTTTTTGAGGAAGATGTTTTTAGGTACAGGTCCGCTGGCACTGGCTAAGCAGGTGGCAGATGGAGAAAAAGATTGTTTGTCAGAACAGAAAGGCCAGACACGATTATTTTATCGATGAGATTTATGAGGCAGGTGTTGTTCTTGTTGGACCGGAGGTTAAATCCTTGAGGGGGGGTCGTGCCAGCCTGAAGGATAGCTATGCAAGAGTCAAAAATGGGGAGCTCTTTTTATACAATATGCACATTACCCCGTATCCTTTTGCACACCATCTAGATATTGAGCCAACAAGGATAAGAAAGCTTCTCATGGAAAAGAGAGAGATTAAGAGGTTGACAGGAAAGACAGAGGAAAAGGGATATTCTTTGATCCCCTTATCGGTATATCTTTTGAGAGGAATAATCAAGGTTGAGCTCGCTCTGGCTAAGGGGAAGAGAAAATACGATAAGAGATATGCCTTAAAAGAAAAGGAGATGAAAAGGGAGTTAGACCAACTGAAAAAGAAAGATCGCTATTGAACAAGATATACTGTTTTTCCAAGAGATTTATGCTATAATACACTATCATTACGTTCATTGAAAATTGGGGGCGAAACGGCTTCGACGGGGATAAAGAAGCTTAAGCTGCGTACCGAGGTTCTGTTTGCTCGTTAAACAGGCAGAAAAAAAATAAACGCAGACGATTATGCGTATGCTTTAGCCGCATAAAATGGCTAACGTCCTGCCGTTCTTTCCTGCGAGGACGGACCTGGGCGCCGATTAGCAGGATAGCTGACCTGAGAGACCTGAATCTCAGAGAGGCGAAATTCTTTCAGGGTAGTCCCTGAGTCACCTTGCCCGAGAGGGGCCTTAGGGGCGAATATTAAATTTCGGGCTATGTATGTAGAGGCTTGAGTGGACTATTTCCGGACGGGGGTTCGACTCCCCCCGCCTCCACCATCATACCCTCCTTAGCCTGACTCAAAGCCTCTGACAATTCTGTGTATAATTACATTAACACGCCTACTAGTGGAACCTCAGTGATTACAGATTGGCCTGTTTTTGGAGTGTTGTGGGTATCAACTTGACGGGGATAATTTGCCATAATCATAAAATCCACATCCAGCGTTTCTCTTGCACCTCCAAGGGCATTAAGGGCAAACGCTCCCACTAATACATACGGAATCTTCCATATAATCCCCTCTTGCAACACTGCCAATGAGAACCCAGTGCCTTGATATCCGAGTATATCTCAAGGACTTATGAAAAGTACCCTGAAATCAGATAAATAATCGAGGATATTCCGCATTCCAGCTGACAGGCAACAGGATACTGATCATCACATAATCTTTGTGAAAGTATTCCACCCCACAAAATCCACTTGCCTAAAACCCACTATCCTCTGCAACCATCTTAATTGCTTGACAAAATGATGGACAGTGAGTAATCTGGCTCAACTATAATTGAAGTATTTATCAGATAACCTGGAATCTTATTCCATAGGAGTACCAATCATGACCCTTGCAAAAGCTCATCTATCAGATTCCGTCCATCGGCAGGTTGATCTCCCCAAAACCAAATGCGCCCAACTGGTTGACTCCCTCTTAGAAATCATCAAAAAGACCCTGGAGAATGGCGAAGATGTCCTGATCAGTGGATTTGGGAAATTTTGTGTAAAAGAGAAAAGGAAACGGAGAGGGAGAAACCCTCAGACCGGGGAAGATTTGATGCTCGGTGAAAGGAAGGTGGCAACTTTCAAATGCTCTAGCAGGTTGAGGGCCAAGATTAACGGGGAGGGGTAGGCCTTTCCTGCCGGAGGGATTTCAGGTTGGCTCGAGAAGCAAGGCTTTGCCTATAGAAAGCCCTGGTATATGTTTTGGATAGAGTAATGAGAAAATTCGTATTGTTTGACATAGACGGCACCCTCATTGACCCTGGTGGGGCTGGGGTCAAATCAGGTGTGTGTAGATTGAATATACAAGTCATATCCTTCCCTAAGGCTCTCGCGGTATCGTAAGCCAAATCCTCGATAAGTTCATATTTTAGATTGAAATACGAGAGGCAAGTAAATACTATGTGGGCCAATGACAAACAGAAGATGGTGAGTATCATGCCTGAATTACGACAAAACCCTATAACCAAAGACTGGGTAATAATAGCTCCAGAGCGAGGGAAGCGCCCTGATCAATTTAAGCATCGTAAGGTCCAAGAAAAAACAACCAAAAAGGACATGGAAGAGAGGGCTGCATGTCCATTTTGTCCTGGAAGGGAAGAGATTTGCGGAGAAGCTGTTTTGACATACTATCAAGAAGACTCTTGGGAGGGCACGCAACAAAAATGGTCTCTTAGGGTAGTTCCAAACAAATTTCCTGCATTAGTTGAGGGAGAGGGAACATCTAGAACCACAGAAGGAACTGGAAATTTTTTCATAAAAATGAACGGAGTGGGCTATCACGAGGTGGTAATTGAACATCCAGAACATCTCCAGACTATTGCTACAATGTCAATGGAGGCTGTCGAGGGGGTAATCTCATCATATATTGAACGATACGAGGTGTTAATAAATAGACCCAATGTGGAGTTAGTAACCATATTTAGAAATAATGGTCCAGGGGCTGGTACATCACTAAGACATCCGCATTCCCAGATAATCGCCAGCCCAATCATTCCAATTCATATCAGGCATGTTATGGAGGAAGCACTTAGATACTTCGATACCATGGGCAAGTGTATATACTGCAATTTGATAGAGCAAGAGAAGATATTTGGAAAAAGGGTAATATCAGAGACTGAACATTTTATTGTCATTGCTCCATTCTTCTCTCGAAGCCCTTTTGAGACCTGGATTCTTCCAAAAAAACATAGGGCATCATTTGCAAAAATCTCTAGCATTGAAAGGACAGATATAGCCGGCGTATTAATTGATGTCTTAAAGAGATTGTATCATGGGCTCGACAATCCAGATTATAATTACATGATACATTCAGCGCCATATCAAGACTATCCTGCGGACTATTATCATTGGCATCTCCAAATACTTCCAAAACTGTATGAAGTGGCCGGATTTGAGCTAGGCTCTGGTATCTATCTGAACAGCACTAGCCCTGAAGAAAATGCAAAATACTTGAAGGAGATAAAGACAGATATTTGAAATACTATATTAGATCATTATCTAAAAGGCTTTCTACAACGCAACAGCATACTCCGGTTAGTCGCGATAGCCAAGGATTATAGACTTTGGTTATTACCATGCCTGTGAGCCGATCAAATTTATTTCAGGCTTGATTTGGCAGTGATAACTTTTTCGGCCTTCAAGCTCTTACCAATCATAGTAATCGACACTTTTTAGTAAATTTCCTACTAAACAATATATGGAAGTTATGCAAGAAAGATCAAGCCACTGCTGATTCTGCCTTTCAACTTCCTGTTGTTTTCGATGGAGGTCAATATTCGGTCTTTATCTTCCAATATACTTACCATCCTTAAACTCGCCCACAAATTTGCCACCAGTGGGATAGGCTAAAGTCCCTTGTCCATGGGACTTACCATCCCTGAACTCACCCACATATTTTCTCCCATCAGGAAAGGTGAAAGTCCCTTGCCCATGAAACTTATTGTCCTTAAACTCGCCCACATATTTGCCCCCATCGGGCAAGGTCAAAGTCCCCTGTCCATTGGACTTACCATCCCTGAACTCACCCACATATTTTCTCCCATCAGGAAGGGTCAAAGTCCCCTGTCCATGGGACTTACCATCCCTGAACTCACCCACATATTTGCCCCCATCGGGCAAGGTTAAAGTCCCCTGTCCATGAGACTTACCATCCTTCCATTGACCCACATATTTAGTTCCATCAGGCAAGGTTCTAGTGCCTTGCCCATTTGGTTTGTTATCCTTAAACTCGCCTACATATTTGCCCCCATCGGGCAAGGTCATAGTGCCTTGTCCGTTAGGGAGACCATCCTTCCATTGACCCACATATTTAGTTCCATCAGGCAAGGTCATGGTGCCCTGTCCATTTTTACAATCACCTTTTGTACATTCACCATTTATAGAGGCACATTCAATAGGAAGAAAACAGATTACTAATACTAAAGACACCAAAAACACTTTCATCTTTTAACCTCCTTTTTGTCTGTAAACATTGCCTTCTTTCTTAAATAGCGCCTCCATAACGACAAAACCCCATCTCTCCAATGAGAAATGGAGTCTTGGTACTCACCTCATAGGAACCTCTTGGTCATAGGTTATCCTTACTTAGATTTAGTTTCATATAATTTTTCTCCCATGAATATTTAAAAATGTCAATTAATATCGAGGTTAGTGTTAAGCTGAAGTGAGTAAATGCAATAAGCCGCAATATGTTGGGTCAAGTCTATCCAGGTTGGCCTGCCCAAAGCCAGACCCATACAGGTGGCTCAATCCCTTTTGGAAATCATGAAAAAGACCCTGGAAAATGGTGAGGGTGTCCTTATTGGTGGGCTCTGGAAATTCTGTGTAGAAGAGAAAAGGAAACGGGGAGGGGCCTAGATTTCTCTTGCAAAAGAGAATCTGATAAAAAATCTTGACACGATAGATTGAATCAATTACAAAAGAAAGAATGGAGGTAGCATTCAGGATGGAAAGAGACGGGCAGATTCGGTTATTGAGCTCTGGCTTTTATTACTTTAGTAAGGGTCTGCCTGCCTCCGCCAGATCACCTGAGAATAAGTGAAAGGAGGCCATGGGCAGACCCTAGAGGCTGCCCATGGACCTTAATAAGGTTAGGGCCATGGGAAAAACCCATGGCCCTTTTATTTTGGAGGATGAGAGACTGTGGTATCAGAAGATATTGCCGAAATCAGGGAAAGGTTCAAAAGGGCCGGGATCGGACTAAAGGATGCTCTGGCAGTCATTGACATGACGCTCCAGGATCAACTGACGCAACTTCCGGGCCTGACTCCCTATGAGGTCTTCAGGGGTCTCAACAAGTTAATCGACCGAACCGTCCATGGAACTAAGATTGGACGCTTCAGGCCACAAGAGGGAAGCCAGCCCTTCCACGCCTTTGAGATCCACACCGAGGGGGGAGATGTTATTGGCTATCTGAATATGATCTACCTGAGGAAGCCCATCCCATGCTACTACCTGGTCTATGTAGAGGTTCTGCCTTCCTTTCGGGGTCGTGGGTTGGGGAATAAGATCCTCAAGGCCTTCAGGGAGTTTTCAGATGATAGGAAGGCGGTGGGACTTCTTGACAACATCATTCCTCCTGACGATCCAACATATGGAATCTATACCGGCCTTGGCTGGAAGAGCATCGGGGAATATATCGGCCATGGCATGGCCAACCGGGAAGGAAAATACATGGTCTTCGTCCCGGCGTCCATCAAGACCCCTGAGCTCGGGAACAAACTGATCAAGCTTCTCTTCAACCTCAAAAAGAAGAGGCCCGTGCTGGATATGCATGACAACGAGGACATGGTCAAGCGCACCATCGAGGAATTTCAGTCGGTATACGAGGCCTTGGTGCGCCTCTTCGATAGGGAGCTCTCATCCGGGACTTCTACTCCCCTCATGCGTTTCATGTTTACCAGGTTCACCACGAAATTGATCGGGTTCCGCCGGCGAATCGCGTGTCTGCTCGGCTACACAGGAGGAGAATCCCTCGACCAGATATCCATCTCTGAGCAAATCAGAGAACTCTCCATTCAGCCATACTCCCTGTGGAACTTGAAGGAGGATAAGGCTGAAATACGGGGAGATGAAGGGATCTTGCGGAATCTCCCGGGCAGCCTGAAAGAGGAGCCCACTCTTTTTATAGAAGACCTCCTCCTCTACATGAGACCCTATCTATCTTCCTGGATGGAGAAAAGGGAGAACCGCGGATCCCTCGACATGAAGATATCCGATCTGCTCGACCTGGGTTTTGATCCCACGAAGTTAAGGGAATTTCGTCATGAGGGGGTGGGTTATATCTTTGAAAGGCTATCTCCCCATCTCTTTTCATCCCTCGAAGACAAGAGACGGTGCCTGATCAAGATAGCTGAGTGCACCTCGAGGACGCGGATCCGTGGGGCATCCATTGGAATAAATCCGCCACTCGTAATCTTTAGGGACAGGGGAAACGTCTACGTCCTGCGGAGGAAGGTGGAGGGGATCCACTCTGAGGAGGCCCTGGATCAACTGAGGACCTCCTCATACCTCAAAGAGATGAATCGTGCTGCAGGGATCGACCGTGCCATAGTGAGGACTATTAATGATGTAAAGGAGTGGCTGGTGACGAGACTGGATTCGAGCTTCCGGGAGGAGATTGAAGAGCTCGCCTACTTTGTCCCCTGGGACGTGGAAAGAAACATCCCCAAGATCCCTGTGGATATTTCGGGCGTTTCTCTGGATACTATATGGATCGCATAAAGGGGCTCTGCTGCCTCTCAATTCTTACGGATAATGGGAGGAACCGCGCCAGTGGGGATGATATGATGCTGGAAGCAAGGAGAATGCTGGATTTCAAATGTTGGCCAGTGCTGAGGGATAAGATTAATGTGAAGGGGTAGATTCTGGGTATGGTCACGGTTCTCTTAGATAGGCTCTTTTCCTACGTTTCTTTAGTATAATGATAAGAACTATCCCAGCAATAAAACCACCTATGTGAGCAAACCAAGCTATGCCACCTCCTGTCCGCGATCCAAATTCAGCAAATCCGCTCAAGACCTGTATCAATATCCAGTAACCAAGCACTATTATTGCGGGAATTCTTACCACTTGTATAAATATCACCAATATCAATAATGTTCTGATACGTGCCCTTGGAAAGAGAAAGATGTATGCACCCATCACTCCTGCTATGGCGCCACTGGCTCCTATAGTGGGGACCAGGGAGTTGAGATTTGTGAGTATATGAAATAAGGATGCGATGAGTCCACAGACGATGTAAAAAACCAGATATTTGAGATGACCGAGCGTGTCCTCAATATTATCTCCGAATATCCACAGGTAGAGCATATTACTGAGGAGATGAATCCAGCCTCCATGCATAAACATTGCGGTTAAGATGGTCAGAGGTATGGGGACTAAGGCCGGCGGATTTATGTCCACAAAATGGGTAAATTCATAAGGGATGCAACCCAGCCGAAAGAACAGCGGTTTAGCCCCTCCAGATACAAAAAAATTCTGATAGATAAAGACACAAATATTGGCCAGGATGAGGGTACTATTAACAAAAGGAACACTCCGTGATGGATTCTCGTCTCTCAAAGGGATCATTTAATTTTCCCACATAGAAGCTGACATTCGTTTCCCTAAAACCTGGAATAATAATTAACACATCGATTCAAGCATATTACACGATGAAATTAATGCGTCCTCCTACCGTGACCCATGATCTGGTCAGAGTAAACCGAAAAGATCGATGCAATGGAATCCAGAAAGATCAGGCACATCATAGCGAATAGAGGGCCCTGAAGGAATCGAGAGGGGTATTCACGGAAAGGCCCTCTGCTGATCCGAGAATGTATCCTCCTCCAGCGGCCAGGGTGCGAATGATCTCCTCCTTCATGGCCTCGAGCTGTATGGGCCGGAGGCGATCTACCTCGAAGATTCCCATAAGAGTGAGTCTCTTTTGCGTCCTTTGCCGGATGGCCAGAGGCTCATTCCCCGCAGAGGGAGCTAGGCCATGGAGGCCATGGAAGCCAGAGGAAAGGATCAGGTCTAAAATTCCGGTCAGATTTCCACAACTATGTAGAAAGGCCAGCCCGGTTTCAGTCTTTATGGCTTCCGCCATCTCCTGAAGACCGGGAAAGATCCATTTACAAAGATCTTCCGGGGAGACGAAGGGGCCTCGGTTATATGCGAGATCGTCTCCGATCATGATGCCATGGGCTCCTTGATCAAGGCATCTTTGGATCAACTTCAGTGCCCTTTCCTTCTTAATCTGGATCAGTTCACGAATCCGCCCTTCACCCTGGCAGATCCCCAGGATAAATTCCTCGAAGGAGAGGGGGTCATCCGGTTTCCAAAAAAGACCATCCACAAGGGCCATGACAAAGTAAGGCGTTTCAATCGCCCATTTACCCAGCTCCTGTAGCCCTTCGCTCCCTTCCTTGCCATCTATTACCCTCACCGTCACGAGATCAAGGCCCACCTCTTCGACGAGGTTTTGCATCTTTTCGGTAAATGGACCTTTCGCCGTTTCGGGATAGAGTCGATCGAGGAATGCCTCTTCCACGAGAAGCTCTCCTCGCGGAAGGCGATCAGTCTCCTGATGACGGATGGCCATCAAGACCCTCTCTCTCGGTGCTAGCGGCCTCACGGGTCGGTGGGTTCCTTGGTCAAACACTCTTTTAAGGTACTGAGGATCTGTTTATCATTGCAATTTCGGCCCACAAAGGCAAGGGCTGTGCGGCATAGGCCGTCAATAGGCTCGATACGGTAACGCCCTCCCTTCTGTGAAGGTCTTGACATAATCCATGGAGTAGTCCTCCTGGCCCGGAATGAGTGCCATAGCCCTTAAAGTACCCATTATGCTTTTATAGGGGGGGGGTCGAAGGGTGCTGCCAAAAGTCCTGCCCTCATGGCAAGGGTCACGAAGATGTGGTCTATCATGGTTGAAGACGTAGCCTATGGCCTGGATCTATCCTGAATGAATTGTCTGCATAGCCGGATGGCCTCGGTAGGGTCAAGTGTCTGGGCATCGGCCCCTACCTCCTTCCTGGCAAAGTCTGTTGTAACCCCTCCACCAATAATCACAAAGGTGTTCTGCCGGAATCCCTTCTCCACCAAAAGAGAGATGGTCTCCCTCATCGAGATGAGGGCCGGCGTGATAAGGGCTGAAAGTGCAAGGATGGGTGCCTCTGTCTGCTGGAGCTTCTGGATGAATCTTTCAGGAGGAACATCAACGCCGAGGTCATGAACACTAAAGCCCTGGGCCTGCATCATGGTTATTAAAATGTTTTTCCCCAAATCGTGGATATCACCGCGAGGGGTGCCAAAGACCACCACAGCCTTAGAATCCTCCGCGGCTCGACTTGAAGTGAGGCTTGGCTCGAGGATAGCGCTGATGGCCTTAAAGACCTCGGCCGAATAGATGAGCTCACTGAGAAAGAATTCACCGGTCTCGAACTTCCTTCCTACCTCTTCCATTGCCTCCCGGCATTCCTTCAAGATGGCAAAGGGATCGGCTCCAGATCGAAGCCCCTTTTCCACGAGATCGATAGCCACCTGCCTCTTCATGCCGAGAAATGCCTCATTCAATTCCCTTTCCATCGTACTCCCACCTTTCCTGTGCTCATAGATACTTTAAATGGGCATAATCAAAGCATTTTGATTCTTGCGCATGGCCTTTTCATCCGGTAGACGCGGAGCAAATTCGAAATACGAAGCACCAGATTGGGACCAAATTCAGAGCTCAAATTTCCAAGTGTTCAAATAGATTGCTATTATCCTGAAAAACCAATTTTTACGTTTTCGTCATTTGAATTTTAAGAATTTGCTCGTTGTTAAGAATTTNGACATTCGGATTTAAAGNTTTTCCGTCATCGGTTACTTTTGGGACTTCCCTTTATAGGTCTTTGCCACCTCGATCATCATCTTCACGTTTTCAAATTTGGCATCTACAGGACATTCGCAACCCGTGGTCAGAAAGAATCCTCCCCCCTTTCCCACCTCGTCGATGAGCCTTTGACAGTAATCACGGACGTCCTCGGGGGTTCCTAAAGTCAGAAGGGAGGCAGGCACATCGCCGCTGATGCACATATGTCCATCGAGGATCTCCTTTGCCTTGAATATATCGGTCATTCCATCCAGGTCGCAGACACATTTGCCTCTGGGCAGTTGTTTCAGGTATGGAAGATTCAAGCCCCAATCAGTGTCGAAATGGAACCATGGAGTAATGCCCTCTGACACAAATGCATCCACATAACGCTGAAGATATGGCCATTCAAACTGCTCGAAAATATCGAGGCGATAATAGAATCCAGAGCCTCGCTCAAGCACGATAAAGACAAGTGGGATCTTGGTCCACGAGATGACATCCAAGGCGTTCTGAATGAGATCATCACATGTGGCATCCATGGCGGCCTTGACCTTGTTCGGGACCTCATAGAGGTCCATAGTAAACTGGGTCAGGGTTCGGGCCATGGAAAACGCCATGACGGAGGAATCCACATACGCACCGAACAGGGGATATATGTCCTGGCTGTGGTAAATCTCCACTTCTTTGATGTATTCCTTCAAAAGACGGTTCTGAGTGGTAGTGACCCGCTCCATGCTGCGGCCACTCATCTTTTCGTAGTGCTCATCCCAGAAGGCATTCCAGCCCACAGCGGCCAGCTTGTCATAGTCGTCCCTGGTGAAAAGCTCCCTTTCGTCGATTTGATTCAGGGCATCATCCGGAAGCTGTCTTCCAGGGATGAGGACCCTCACCGGTGTTGAACAGAATCTGCCCCCGATCATAGGCCAGTAGAGGTTGGGTTTGTAGAGCTTGTCGAATCCTCCCAGATCGTTGAAGGTATCCAACATTGCCTTGAAGCCCTTGTCCAGGTCCCGCCATGCCTCCCCCTGGGTCAGGCCCTGGCAGCGAACGGCAAAGGCGGTTATTAATGGCATGACAGGTACCCTGTCTGGCATCTCAAGGGCCACCACTGCCTCAAACCGCTCCTGTCTCGACATGCTCTCTGGAATCATCAAGTTTCTCCTGTCGGCAATTGATCGGGAAAGAATATAGGCTGAATGTCAGTGTCAAATCGATCGCAGTTTATCAAGCGAGGATGGGGGTGTCAATTCAATTGATCGTTGAATTGATAAAACGCGCTTCTTGCAAACAGGCTTTCAATTGATTATCTTCTTGGAACAGGTGGGAATCCATCAGGATCATGTTGATCATTTGATCAAATCGAATGGAATTTGCAATCCAGTACACCGCTCAAGGCCTCCAGATCACCCAGATAATCTCCGAAGACGACGACTTGGTGATTTCCTTCTGTCTGCCGAACAAACTCCCGTGCATTGGAGATTTGGATCGTCAAGGTGTTTCTGCAAAAAGTAGTATCCTCACAGGCCAACACCTTGCCCGCGAGGGCTACAATCCTTTCCAAATTCCTATGAACCCGGGCAAGAGTAACTTCTACACCAACTGGAACTTCGGTAAAGGCCGTTACTCCTTTATCTCCGTGGAAATCTCGAAGGACGTATGGTAGGGGCTTTCTATCAAATCCGGGCATTCTGGTTGGAAGGATACAATGGGATATCTTCACTACATTGGCGTGCGGATCGGCGCGGACGATGTTACCAAGAAAACTGGGCTTTTGGCTCAGATTGCCCAGCAAGATCATGGTCAAAAGCCCTGGGATGTCCATTTCACAACCACTAGGGATGCCCTGATCCCGAAGCCGCGACATGGCCATACAAGGGTTGATCATCTGTCCTGAAAACCTTCGGGACTGGGTGATCTCCAGGCAATTAATTGTCATGGCGTGGCCCCCTTTTTGGGACAGGATGTGGTCGATGGCAAGATAGGCAGCAGCAGATTGCTGTAGGTCCTCTAAGGAGGGTTCGATGACTTGATGGGCCTCGTTCATCCATTCTTGGGCCAGAGAGGCAGCTTTAACCTGGTCTGCCTCCTTAACCACTTCCATCAATTCCCGGAGTTCAACCGGGATGAATTGTAGTCCAACCTTCCTTCTTATCTCCTCAAGGTCCGGAAAGGGGTACCATCGCAGATGCCAGGGGGCAGGAAAACCAAAAAACACAATTCGGGTGTGGGCAAGGCATTTCTTTACTTCAAGAACCCTAAGCATCCTTCGAACGTCACTATAGTCGAGGGCAATGAACAGGTTGTTTACGAGATGCCGTTCCTCCCCTACCGCGTATAAGGCAAAGGTTGGTGTGTATTGTCCACCAAATGCGATAATAGGGCCTTGCCATCGAAGCAACGCCTCAATAGGGGTAACTCCTAGAAAGTAGACGAGTAGGACGTCGATCTCATTTTTGTTGGAGAAAAGGGGCTCGAAGTCCACGGGTTCACCAACCAACAGTTCGCCCAAGATCGTCACATGAGCTCCCAACTCTGTTTTGAGCTCATCCAGTAAAGCGTTGATCCTGTTTCGAGTCGTGTCCCTATCCTTAACCATTTCCAGCCGACCGTTTGGGTCTACGAAGACCCCTGCCCCCCGACTGAGGATGAAAACCGGCTTGACATTCATGTCCATGATTCCCCTCAAGTAAATTAACTTATGCCCAAGGTGACAAAATCAAAAAGGCCAAAGGCCCAAACCCAGGGAACGGTCCCTCTTAGTCATTCCATTTTACCAAAAGCGAGAGGGAGTTTTCAAGTATTCTCCCATGGCTATCATAGCCGGGGTATGAGCGAAGCGAACCAAGTTGTATTTTAGATTATTGATCTATGTAGATAGAGATATGCTTTGTCTAAGCCAGGAAGAAGGTTGATTCGACTCCCCCAGCCTCCATAATACACAGGAATTGGCGCGCGGAGCACGGGCTAAATGGATTGTCAAGAACTTAGTTCTGAAAAAGGGTTGCAAAATTTTAGTATAATGACTATATTAAGAGGGTTGCAATTTATATCAGTGCTTAGTGCTTCGATTCGCAAATATGTTAACGTATTTTTGTCAGAATACTTGCAGTAGGTGCTCACTCAGCACTGAGTCCTGAGTGAGTAAATTCGGTACCGAATTTATGAATCGAAGGACTTAGAAATATTGATATGAGGTAAGTTGATGGAGTCTGAAGATAGTTCACAAAAAGAAAAGGGGCAAGACCAGAGGATTCCCAGCCAGAAAGAACTGGAAAAGGAACTAAGCGAATATCTTTCCAAGAAATACGGTAACCGGATAAAGATAGTATCGCCTATTCTCTTTCCTCAGAGCGAGCCCAAGAAGAAAGAAGAGGGTGGAAAAGCAGGGGCCAGAAAGAGTAGTGTTCCTGCTTTTGATATGAAGCCAGAGGAATTGGAGTCCTATTTAGATGGGTATGTGGTTAAGCAAAAGGAAGCCAAAGGTGTGCAGGCTACAAAAATCTGTACCCATTTCAACAGGATAAAATCCCTGGGTAAACGATCCAAAAAAGAAAACCCCTTTTCTGTAGGGATGATTAAAAACAATATTCTTATGATAGGTCCTACAGGTGTTGGCAAAACATATTTGATAAAATTAATTGCCCAAAAGATAGGTGTTCCATTTGTCAAGGGTGATGCTACCAAATTTAGCGAAACAGGTTATGTGGGTGGTGATGTCGAAGATCTGGTAAGGGATTTGGTTTATGAAGCTAATGATGATATTGAGCTAGCAGAGAATGGTATTGTTTACATAGACGAGATCGACAAGATTGCCTCCAGCCAAAATATTATTGGCCACGATGTTTCAAGGACAGGGGTGCAGAGGGCCCTTCTAAAACCAATGGAAGAAACCGATGTAGATCTGAAGGTTCCACATGACCCGATCTCGCAGATACAGGCTATCGAACATTACCGAAGGACCGGGAAAAGGGAAAAGCAGGTAGTAAATACAAAAAATATACTTTTTATTATGAGTGGTGCCTTTGAGGGATTGTCAGATATCATTAAGAAACGGCTCAAACGTCAGGGTATAGGATTTGAGGCAGATATCCATTCTTCTGAGATGGATACGGATATTCTCAAAGAGGTAAGGGCACAGGATCTTATTGAGTTTGGATTTGAGTCAGAGTTCATAGGCCGCCTTCCGATAATTGTTGTTCTTGATGAGCTCACAAAAGATGACCTTGTTGAAATTCTTGAAAATCCGAATAACCCTATTGTCCTCAGCAAGAAAAGGGATTTTATGGCATATGATATCGATATTCAGTTTGAAGACAGGGCACTTGAAAAATTAGCGGAGATTGCCTCTCAGGAAAAGACCGGCGCGAGAGGACTAGTCAGTGCAGTCGAGAGAACCCTTATGCCTTTTGAAAAACATCTACCATCCACCATGATAAAAAGGCTGCTGGTGACCCCAGAGCTTGTTGAAGGCCCGGAGCAAGAGCTTGAACGGATTGACCGCGATAGTGATATGAATGAACTTGAGATGGAAGAACGATTTGAAAGAGCAGTTGCAAATGAAAAGCAAAGAGTGAAGAAGACTATAGCGGCGAGAGCGAAGGAATTCGAGGCCCAATCAGGTTTAAAACTATATGAAGATAGGGTAGATTTGATTGCTGACCAGACAATTAAGTCTATATCCGATATTGATTCTGCTTTCATAGATTTTAGGGAGATGTATGATCAGATAAAGGTCCATAATGAAGGATTGTTTTCCCAGCTGGGAATTAGTGTTGGTTTAGCAGATAGCGCCATTGACGAGATAACAAGGATTGCCATTGTTCAAGATCGGGATATTAGCGAGGTATGTCTTAAACTGGCAAACGAATTGGAGTATGGGCTCAAATTAGTTAGAGATCGGATTGGCTTCGAAACTTTTACTATTACCAGGGAGGCAGTTTTAGATCCGGAGAAATATATAGATAGCCTCATTAAGAAGTATTACAACCAAGATCCGGCGACATCCTAAGCCTGATATTCCCTCCAGTCTTATTTCTAGGCGAGCATTACCGGGTTGTGAAAGAAAAAGGTAACGGCACTTTATCAAATCTAAAATCAACAATTTAAGAGAGGGTATGGCCTACTATATTAACAAACCGGCAATGCTTCCACATCGAATCGGAGAATCTACACAGTTAGATACGTAAATCTCCTACCAATAGAGAACCTGAAAGTACGACTTAAAGGTCGGGCCAAAAGCTGTGATCTGTGGAATTTCTGAGTTGGCCTCTTATTTTACTGATGTGAAAAGGAAGCAGATAAGGAGGTTAAAGATGATGATTAGACCCAGACGTCTTAGGCGAACCCCCACCATTAGACGAATGGTGAAGGAGACATGTATAAGGGTGGATGACCTCATCTATCCCCTGTTTGTCAAACATGGCAAAGGAGAAAGGGAGCCTATTCCGTCTATGTTGGGCCATTATAGGTTCTCAGTTGATGAACTTGTCAAAGAGGCAGGGGAGGCATGGTCTTTGGGCATACCAGCTGTGATTCTTTTTGGTTTGCCAAAAAACAAGGACGAGTTGGGTAGTGAGGCATATGCACGGGATGGAATCGTTCAGGAGGCTGTGGCTGCCATCAAGGAGGGGGCGCCGGAACTGACTGTGGTAACGGATGTCTGTCTGTGTGAGTATACAGATCACGGGCACTGTGGCGTTATAAAAGATGGTCAGGTAGATAATGATGCTACTCTTGAGATACTCTCTCGTATAGCCCTTTCGCATGCCGAGGCAGGAGCTGATTTTGTTGCCCCTTCAGATATGATGGATGGGAGAGTTAGGGCAATTAGAGATACACTGGAAAGAGAAGGATTTAAGGATACAGGTATTTTGGCATATGCTGTGAAATATGCCTCTTCCTTTTATGGGCCATTTCGCGAGGCGGCTGACTGCGCACCACAGTTTGGTGACAGGGCAGGTTACCAGATGGACCCAGCTAATGCGAGAGAGGCCCTTAAGGAGGCATTTATGGATGTTGAAGAGGGTGCAGATATTATTATGATTAAACCAGCCTTGCCATATCTGGATGTTATCTACCAGGTTCGGGCAAGTATCAATCTCCCTGTAGCAGCATACAATGTGAGCGGAGAATACGCCATGGTCAAAGCAGCTGATCAAACGGGTTGGATAGATGGGGAAAAGGTAATGATGGAAATGCTTCTTTCTATTAAGAGGGCTGGAGCTGATCTTATCCTCACCTATTTTGCGAAAGAGGTGGCTAAAATATTGATTGGGTATGGAAAGGAATATAGCGAAAAATAATGATGCCGCTTTTCACCGAGAGTATCAACTACGAATACTGGCCTGGGAAGTTACCAGGTCATGTAATCTAAATTGTGTCCATTGCCGAGCATCATCAAATCTTGGTCCCTATCCTCAAGAGTTGGATACGGTCGAGGCAATGGAGGTATTAGACCAAATAAGAGAGGTAGGTAAACCTATCATAATCCTTACAGGTGGCGAGCCTCTTCTAAGGAAGGATATCTTTTCCCTGGCAGGGTATGGGACAAAAAAGGGTCTGAGGATGGTCATGGCTACTAATGGAACCCTGATCACTTCTGATATTACAAGAAAGATAATGGACTCCGGGATTAAGAGGGTTAGCATATCTCTTGATGGGGCTACAAGGGAGAGTCACGATGCATTTAGACAGGTTGATGGTGCCTTTGATAGAGCGATTAAGGGGATATCATACCTAAAAGATCATGGAATTGAATTTCAGATCAATACCACTGTAACCAGATACAATCTATCTGAGTTGGAAGGAACTCTCAACCTTGCACTACATCTTGGGGCAGCTGCATATCATATATTTTTGCTTGTTCCTACTGGAAGGGCCAAAGAGATGATAAACCAAGAGTTAGATGCCCAGGAATATGAGGATGCCCTGCACTGGTTTTATCAACAGCAGGATACTGTCCCCATTCAACTTAAGGCTACGTGTGCACCTCAATATTATAGAATTATGAGACAGGAGGCACGTGCCAGTGGGCAGAAGGTGAATAGAAAAACCTACGGCCTTGACGCAGTAACGAGAGGTTGCCTGGCGGGAATTTCCTACTGTTTCATATCTAACGAAGGTATTGTGCAGCCCTGCGGCTACTTAGAATTAATTTCTGGAGATCTAAGGGAATCCACGTTTTCCGATATATGGAAGAATTCCTCTATCTTTGCTGACCTCCGGGACTTTTACAAATATAAGGGAAAATGCGGACGATGTGAATATATTAATGTCTGTGGTGGTTGCAGGGCGAGGGCCTATGCATCCCATGCAGATTACCTATCTGAAGAACCATTATGTGCCTATAATCCACCTGGTTGAAGGTTCTGGTGTGAATGAAATTGATAAGAGACTTTTAGACGAGATCCAATCCAATTTTCCTCTTACCAAAAGACCATATAAAGATTTGGGGGCCCGATTAGACTGCTCTGAAGAGGAGATTTTGGGGAGAATAGAAAGATTAAAAAAGGAAGGTATTATCCGACGGATAGGGGGAAACTTTGACTCTCGAAGGCTCGGTTTTGCCACTACACTGTGCGCAGCCAAGGTACCAGATGATAAGATCAAAGGATTTGTTGAGGCGGTCAACAAATACTCAGGGGTGACCCACAATTATCTTAGGGATCACCATTATAATATATGGTTTACCTTTGTGGCCCCTAATATGAAAATGATAAGCAGATATATCGAGGAAATAGTTCAACGTACTGGGGTAAGAGAAATCCTTAACCTACCAGCAGTGAGAACCTTTAAGATATTAGTTGATTTTGACCTTGCTTGATTTATTTCGCTGATAGATTTTGTAATACGTTACCTGTAGACTAAAAGGAGGAACAAGGCTTATCCTTGCTCTCTACTGAGAGTTTGAAGGATACGAGCTTCTTCTTCCTCACTCATTAACCCCTCTTCTATGAGTAAGTCTCCGATGCCATTTTCTCTTAAGATATCTATGGCCAATATGGCTTTATTGCTTTTACCTTTTATGGAAAATATAGTGTATTCTAAGGTAAAGGTTGGTTTTTTAAGTAATCTTATATCTGTTATATCTCGTCCAATTATTATAATGTGGTAGCTCAGAAGAAAATAGAGTACTGCTGCCGCAATAATAAAAAGGGTTACCTTTTTCTTTTTGGACATCGCCATAGGCGTATTCTTTAGACGCTAAGGTATATGACGGGCGATGCGGGACTCGAACCCGCGGCCTCTGGTTCCGGAGACCAACGCTCTATCCACCTGAGCTAATCGCCCACTGCTTTTTTATAGATTATTTAACAAGAAAGATCAAGGATGAATACCTTTATTATTGAAAGTTTTATGAGAGGAGATTAATCTTTGTGATTAAGGAATACCCAGTTTGTTATGAGAAAATTGTGTATGATTAAGGATGAAGAAGATGGTTAATAACAGGGGTACAGAGAGGTCAGAAAATAAAAAGAATTTTTTATAAATTTTTATTGCTTTTTATATTTTTCTTTGCTAAATTAGTAAGATTAAATTTTTTTCCTTGCTTTGTTTTCAGGCCAGCGTAGCTCAGCAGGCAGAGCAACTGATTTGTAATCAGTGGGTCAGGGGTTCGATTCCCTTCGCTGGCTTCAAAAGATGGACATTTCGGGAGAGGTTCCCGAGTGGTTAAAGGGAGCAGACTGTAAATCTGCCGGCTCTGCCTTCGGAGGTTCGAATCCTCCCCTCTCCACCATCCAGAGAAAAATATTTATGTTGTAAAGCGGGAATAGCTCAGTTGGCTAGAGCGTCAGCCTTCCAAGCTGAGGGTCGCGGGTTCGAGCCCCGTTTCCCGCTCTCATTATTGGAATTTGAGCGAGCCATTGCCCACGTAGCTCAGTTGGTAGAGCACATCCTTGGTAAGGATGAGGTTCACCGGTTCGATCCCGGTCGTGGGCTCCAGATCTGAATGTTCCTCTTTTCAGGCTAGTTTTTTGGCTTTTAAAGAATAGCAAAAAGGTACATAAGGAGGTAACTACTATGGCCAAGGAAAAATTTAAGAGGACAAAGCCACATGTTAATGTCGGCACCATCGGTCACATAGACCATGGTAAGACGACGTTAACAGCGGGAATTACCCTCTGTTTATCAAAGGTTGGTAGGGCTGAATATATATCCTTTGATGAGATAGATAAGGCACCAGAGGAAAAGGAGAGGGGCATAACGATAGCCACTGCCCATGTAGAGTATGAGACAGAAAACAGGCATTATGCCCATGTAGACTGTCCAGGTCATGCAGATTACATCAAGAATATGATTACCGGTGCAGCACAGATGGATGGTGCCGTCTTGGTGGTTGGTGCAGATGATGGTCCCATGCCACAGACCAGGGAGCATATATTGTTGGCCAGGCAGGTGGGGGTTCCGAGCATTGTTGTGTTCTTAAACAAAACCGACATGGTTGATGACAAGGAGTTGATAGAGCTGGTTGACCTGGAGCTCAGGGAGTTGTTAACCAAGTATGAGTTTCCAGGGGAGGAGACCCCTATAATACATGGTTCAGCCCTGAAGGCATTGGAGTGTGGTTGCGGCAAGAAGGACTGCCCCAACTGCGGCCCTGTTATGGAGTTATTGGATGCCATTGATGAGTTCATACCAGAGCCTGTTCGGGACACAGAAAAACCATTTTTGATGCCTATAGAAGACGTATTTTCTATATCAGGTCGGGGCACCGTGGTAACCGGCAGAGTAGAAAGGGGTATAGTAAAGGTTGGTGATGAGGTAGAGATTGTGGGTATTAAGGACACAGAAAAGACAGTCTGCACTGGGGTTGAGATGTTCAGAAAGGTCCTTGATGAGGGGAGGGCAGGTGACAATATCGGTGTGCTTCTCAGGGGCATCAAAAGAGAGGAGGTTGAAAGGGGGCAGGTTGTAGCAAGGCCTAACTCCATCACCCCCCACACCAAATTCAAGGCGGAGACCTATATACTTACCAAAGAGGAGGGAGGTAGACATACACCATTTTTTAATGGATATAGGCCTCAATTCTACTTCCGGACAACAGATGTGACCGGTGTAGTAACCTTGCCAGAAGGAGTAGAGATGGTTATGCCCGGTGATAATGTGTCTCTGGAGATCCATCTGATAACCCCAATAGCTATGGAAAAGGAACTCCGCTTTGCTATCCGGGAAGGTGGTAAGACGGTTGGTGCCGGAGTAATAAGTGATATAGTAGAGTAGGATAATACATATGAGAGATATTATTACCTTGGCTTGTACGATATGTAAGCATAGGAATTACACAACTACAAAAAATAAGAGAAGGATTCCAGATAGATTGGAGTTCAAGAAGTACTGCCCATTTTGTCGTACCCATACACTCCATAAGGAAACCAAATAGAAACTGTTTTTATGCAGGCCAGTAGCTCTAACGGTTAGAGCACCGGACTCCAAATCCGGGTGTTGGGGGTTCGAATCCCTCCTGGCCTGCCATTTTTGGAAGAATTTCACCACTAAGGGTATTTATGATTTAGAATGTAAAATTGATTCTCTAACAGCATCGTAGGGAATATGAAAAAAAAGAAGGCCCATAGAAGAAAAGGCATTAGCAAGAGGTCAAATGTAATATCAACTGCCAGCATTTCTAAACAGGAAAAGGCTGGCGGAGAAGCCATTGCAAAGAAAGAAGATCTTTGGCCAGCGCCCTTGAAAAAGGATGTCTATAAGAAAGTGGGGAATGGTGTATCCGCACCCAAAAGATATTTTGCTGTAGCTCGACATTTTTTGGCCGATGCCAAAGTGGAGCTTAAAAAGGTAACCTGGCCCACAAGAAAGGAGCTTTTATCTACTACAGCAGTAGTTATAATATTGGTTCTTTTAATTGCCTTTTTTCTGGGTATAGTCGATTTGGGTTTGGTGAAGATTATAAAGAATGTAATTGGATAATTATTGGCAAAATTCTGGTGTGAGTGTGGAGTTAAGGTGGTATATAGCCCATACCTACTCTGGGTTCGAAAACAGGGTAAAGGAAACCTTACGAGAGAAAATCAAATCTTTGGGGAAAGAGGAGTTCTTTGGCCAGATAATAGTGCCAACTGAGCAGGTTGTAGAGTTAGTGAAGGGGAAAAAAAAGACATCTTCTCGGAAATTCTATCCCGGTTACATAATGATTCAAATGGCATTGACTGAAGAGACATGGCATATAGTTCAAGATTTAGACAAGGTAACAGGATTCTTAGGTGGGAAAACGAAGCCTGTTCCCATTTCTGAAGAGGAGGCACAGAGGATCCTTATGAGGATGGAGGATGGAAGGGAAAAACCAAAACCAAAGTTCTTTTTTGAAGAGGGTGACGAGGTGAGGGTGATTGATGGTCCGTTTACTAACTTCAATGGAATGGTGGAAGAAGTAAAGCCAGATAAGGCCAAGCTACGAGTTTTGATAAGTATTTTCGGGCGTTCAACGCCAGTTGAGCTTGATTTTGTTCAGGTTACAAAAATATGAGGGACAATATATGGCAAGAAAGGTTATCGCAACGATCAAATTGCAAGTAAAGGCCGGACAAGCAAACCCTTCACCACCCGTTGGGCCTGCACTGGGACAACATGGCGTTAACATAATGGAATTTTGCAAGGCCTTTAATGCGAGAACACAAAGTCAAGAGGGTGTGACTATTCCTGTAGTTATAACGGTTTATGCAGATAAGTCTTTCTCTTTTATAACGAAGACTCCACCTGCCTCTATTCTTCTAAAGCAGGCAGCAAATATCGCTAAGGGTTCTGCTGATCCAAGGAGAGAGAAAGTGGGAACTGTGACCCGGAGCCAGATAGAGGAGATAGCTAAACTAAAATTCGAGGACCTCAGTGCTGTTGATTTGTTAGGGGCCCTGAAGATTATTGAGGGTACGGCCCGAAGTATGGGAATCGCTGTTGAAAATGGAGAAGGTCAGTGATTTGTTCCTGGTTGCTTATTGCTCACTTAGGGAACGAGAGACAAGTAGCGAGAAAATGATATGCCTAAAAGAGGAAAGAGATATATCGAGGCTGGAAAAAAGATAGACAGGTTGAAGAAATACACATTTAAGGAGGCTATCGAATTAGCCATAGATAATTCATCTGTGAAATTTGATGCCTCCGTAGACATATCTGTCCGGTTAGGTGTTGATCCACGCCATGCCGATCAGATGGTAAGGGGTAGCGTTTCCCTTCCCCATGGTATTGGCAAACCAGTGAGGATAATTGTTTTTGCTAAGGGAGAAAAAGAGAAGGAGGCGTTGGAAGCTGGGGCAGAATTTGTTGGCTCTGAGGATCTTTCGGAGAAGATCCAGAAAGGGTGGCTTGAATTCGAAAAAGCCGTTGCTACTCCAGATATGATGGGCATAGTGGGTAAGTTAGGACGTATCCTGGGCCCAAGAGGGATAATGCCCAATGCAAAACTTGGTACCGTGACCTTTGATGTGGCCAAGGCTGTCAGTGAGCTAAAGGCAGGAAAAATTGATTTCAAGGTTGATAAGGCAGGAATAATACATAACTCGATAGGAAGGGTGTCTTTCGGGGTTGATAAGCTCCTGCAGAATATCGTGTTGTTTCTCGATACTATTGTAAGGTTAAAGCCACCCTCCAGTAAGGGGACCTATCTAAAAACTATAGCAATATCAACCACTATGGGCCCAGGCATTAAGGTAGATACAGCCTATGTTAAGGATCTCCTCAGGTAGCGAGGGGTTGGAAGATCCAATATTATGTCTCTGAGTTTTTCGGCACCAATGATGATTACTATCAGTTGAGATGAGAGGAGGTGTTTTGGTCTTTGAACAGGATTGAAAAGGGAAAAGTTGTAACCGGCCTGAAAGAAAGGCTTGGAAGGGCCTGTGGAACCTTTCTGGTTGACTACCAGGGATTGAATGTAGAGGCGCTTACTAAACTAAGACATGAGCTGACACAGGCCAATATCGAGTTTCAGGTGGTAAAGAATAGGCTGTTGTCGATTGCATGTCAAGATACACAGACAGCTGTCTTGAAAGATTATATGGTTGGACCTTGTGCCTTGGCTATAACGTATGATGATGTGATTATGCCCGCTAAGGTCTTAACAAGATTTAGTCATGATTATGAAGCATTAGAGATAAAGGTCGGTCAGATACACGGAAAAATCATTGATTTGATTGCTACCAAGAGATTAGCACAGCTTCCTACAAGAGAGGTCCTTCTTTCGCAACTTCTTTTTTCCCTTTCCGGCGTACCAACTTCCTTTGTGAGAATATTATCTGAAGTACTCAGGAGATTGGTCACTGTTTTAGAGGCAATAAAAAGGCAGAAGGTATAAATTCTTAGTTGGTGCGCAGGTTTTGGTGAGACAAAATTGATACGTAAAAAAATCAAATCTTTTAACATGGAGGATGTTAGATAGATATGGCAACCAAGATAAGCAAGAACGATGTAATCGAGTTTATTTCCAATATGACGGTTTTAGAGCTGTCTGAACTGGTAAAAGAGCTTGAAGAGAGATTTGGCGTTTCAGCTGCTGCCGCGGTAACTGTATCAGCTCCCAGTGCCCCTGAAAAAGGTGAAAAGCCAGAGGGGGCGGAGAAAACAGAGTTTGATGTTATATTAACAGGAGTTGGGGATAAAAAAATTCAGGTGATTAAGGTTGTTCGGTCTATAACAAATTTAGGATTAAAAGAGGCCAAGGAATTGGTTGACAATGTACCCAGTAACGTAAAGGAGGGTGTTTCAAAAGAGGATGCAGAAAACATTAAGAAACAACTTGAAGAGGCCGGGGCTACAGTAGACGTAAAATAGATTCTAGTCATGCACTTATTATTTGTTATGCCCATTCTGTGTTTGATAACCATCCATAAATAAAGTTTATAAGGAGATCGGAGTGTGAATAAGGCAGATAATGTAAGCTATTATACAAGAAAGAACTTTGGGAGAATAAGATCTATCCTTGATATACCCGATCTTATAGATGTGCAAAGAGACTCCTATGAGCGTTTTTTGCAAAACGATGTTCCACCTGACAATCGCAAAGACATTGGGCTCCAGGGAGCGTTTAAAAGTGTTTTTCCCATTCATGATCTAAATCAGACATGTTCGCTGGAATTTATCCGGTATTTTTTTGAAGATTTGAAATACGATGAGGAGGAATGCCTCAAAAAAGGGATGACCTATGAGGCACCGATCAAAATAGTTGTTCAACTCCTGGTGTTTGATTTTGATGATGTCACTGGAGGCAAAAGTATTCGGGATATTAAGGAACAGGAAATATATTTTGGAACCTTACCCATGATGACCGAGAGAGGAACCTTTATCATCAATGGTGTAGAAAGGGTAGTTGTTAGCCAGCTTCACAGGTCTCCAGGTGTCTTTTTTGATAATGATATGGGCAAGACACACCCCAGCGGAAAACCCCTCTATTCTGCCAGAATCATTCCCTTGCGTGGTTCTTGGATTGATTTCGAATTTGATACCAAGGATAGTCTTTTCGTTAGAATCGACAGGAGGAGAAAGTTTCCAGCCACCATTCTTCTCAAGGCCTTTGGCTATTCGGAAGAAGAGATCTTGAGCCATTTCTATAAGATAGAGAAGATCTTAGTCGATAAAGGCTCTTTTAGGTGCGTCTTGGATCTAAATAGCCTTCAGGGACAAAAGATAACTGAAGATATAATTGACACGAAAGGCAGAAAGATTTTAGCCAGAAAAGGTGAGAGATTTAGTAAAAAGTTATACAAAAAGCTTATTGATTTCGGTCTGCGAGACATACCGGTGAGTTCAAATTATCTCCAGGGAAGGATTGCTGCGCATGATATAGTTGATCCCCAGACAGGGGAAGTTTTAGCAAGAACGAATCAAGCCTTTGAGAAGGAGAATCTAAAACTTATACAGGAGAGGGGTATTGGAGAGATTGAGTTATTGGTTTTAGACTCTCCTGATGTCAATACATCTATTCGAGATACTATGCTTTTAGACAAAGTTATTACCACTGAAGATGCTGTTCTCGATATCTACCGAAAGCTACGGCCAACGAGCCCACCTACACAGGAGATGGCCCATGCCTATTTCAAAGGCCTCTTTTTTAATCATTCTACCTACGATCTATCCCCGGTGGGCCGCTTGAAGATGAATTATAGGCTCAACCAGAATGTTCCCCTTGAGATGTGCACATTAAGAAGAGAGGATATAATGGAGACGGTTGAAGAACTGGTAAGGTTGAGTGTTAGAGAGGGCACGGTTGATGATATAGATCATCTTGGAAATCGCCGAGTTAGATCAGTAGGAGAGTTATTGGAAGAAGGATACAGGGTCGGACTGATTAGGATGCAGAGGGCTATTAAAGAGAGAATGAGCCTACAAGATGTTGATACCTTAATGCCTCGTGATCTCATTAATTCTAAGCCTGTTTCTGCTGTGATCAACGAGTTTTTTGGCTCAAGCCAGCTATCCCAATTTATGGACCAAACGAATCCATTGTCAGAGATAACTCACAAAAGGCGCCTGAGTGCCCTTGGTCCAGGAGGATTAACCAGGGAGAGGGCCGGGTTTGAGGTCAGAGACGTACATCCAAGCCACTATGGTCGGATATGCCCTATTGAAACGCCTGAAGGGCCAAATATTGGTTTGATTGTTTCTCTAAGCACCTATTCTCGTATCAACGATTTCGGTTTTATAGAAACACCCTATAGGAAAGTTGAAGATGGTGTTGTTTCAGATAACATAGAGTATTTGACAGCCATGGATGAAAGGGAATACGCAATCGCGCAGGCTAATGAGCCACTTGGTTCTGATGGTCATTTTGTTGGGGATGTGGTAGCTGCCAGAAAGGGGGGTGAGGCATGTCTGGTCTCCGCTAAGGAGGTGAAATATATGGATGTTTCTCCGAACCAGCTGGTAAGTATTGCTGCATCATTAATTCCTTTTTTAGAGCATGATGATGCCAACCGGGCCCTCATGGGTTCGAATATGCAGAGGCAGGCTGTACCTCTTTTGCAGGCTAAGTCTCCGCTTATAGGAACAGGAATTGAAAGAATTGTCGCACAGCACTCAGGTGTAGCCGTTATAGCCAGGAGAGACGGGATTGTTGAAAGCGTCGATGCCTCCCGTATAGTTATTCGATCAGAGAGGGAGGAGAAGGGTGTTGAGATTTATAAGCTATTAAAATTCAGGCGCTCGAACCAGAGTACCTGTTACAATCAGAAACCGATCGTAAAAAAAGGGGATAGGGTCAAAAAGGGCCAAATTATTGCAGACGGCCCTGCTATGGAGAAAGGTGATTTGGCCTTAGGCAGGAATGTAATAGTAGCCTTCCTTTCGTGGGGTGGGTATAATTTCGAAGACGCAATTTTGGTAAGTGAAAGGTTGGTACGGGAAGATGTCTTTACTTCCATACATATAGAAGAGTTTAGTGTTTTGGCAAGAGACACCAAACTCGGACAAGAGGAGATTACTCGAGATATACCCAATGTAGGAGAAGAGGCTCTAAAAAAACTTGATGAAAGCGGTATTATACGTTTGGGGGCTGAAGTAGTGCCTGGTGATGTTCTGGTTGGCAAAATTACTCCTAAGGGTGAGACTCAACTGTCACCAGAAGAAAAGCTCCTGCGTGCTATCTTTGGTGAAAAAGCAGGCGACGTGAAGGATACCTCGTTAAGGGTTCCGCCTGGTGTAGAGGGTATAGTTATTGATGCCCAGGTATTTTCTCGTAAAGGCGTAGAAAAAGATGAGAGGACAAAGGCCATTCAGGCCAATGAGATTAGTCAGTTAACAAAGGATCAGGAGGATGAGATAGGGGTTATAAGAAGAAATGCTCAAGAGAAGTTGGCGGTAATCTTGGAGGGAAAACGGCTTAAGTCAGATCTGAGGCATAATGAGACAGGTGAGATTGTATTAAAAAGGGGTCGGCCTATTGATCATGAATGCTTGGAAAGGATTCCCGTAGATGATTGGGAGGGAGCGAATATTGAGGCAGAAATGGAAGTGATTGAGAGGATGGAATCAATAGTCCTGAAGTATCGCCAGGAGGTTGAAAAATTACATGACCTTTTTCAGCAAAAGATAAAGAGGTTGGATATGGGCGATGAACTGTCACCTGGAGTAATTAAGATGGTAAAGGTATTTGTAGCTGTCAAGCGAAAACTGTCTGTGGGTGACAAGATGGCCGGCCGCCATGGAAATAAGGGTGTGCTTTCCATCATACTCCCTGTAGAGGATATGCCATATTTTGCTGACGGTACACCGGTAGATATAGTTTTAAATCCTCTTGGTGTGCCTTCCAGGATGAATGTGGGGCAGATTCTGGAGGCTCATCTTGGTTGGGCTGCTCATGAACTTGGGCAGCAGATAGGAGAGCTAGTGGACAACTTGAGAGATGAAAGTTTACTAAGAAATGAATTGAGAGAGATCTATTCTAAAGAATACGATCAGATATTTGCTGGGGCTTCGGATGAAGAACTTAAGATAGATGCGACACATATGCGGGACGGTGTACATATGGCTACGCCTGTCTTTGATGGGGCAAAGGAAGAGGAAATAATGGAGTGTCTAAACAAGGCAGGTTTACCGCTTAGCGGTCAAATGATTTTGTATGATGGTAGAACAGGGGAGCCTTTTCATCAACCGGTGACTGTTGGCATAATGTATATGATGAAGCTCCATCACTTGGTAGATGATAAGATCCATGCTCGCTCCATTGGTCCATATTCTTTAGTTACTCAGCAGCCCCTTGGTGGCAAGGCCCAGTTTGGAGGTCAGCGCTTGGGTGAGATGGAGGTCTGGGCAATGGAGTCTTATGGAGCGGCATATTCCCTGCAGGAGTTTTTGACTGTCAAATCGGATGATGTGGCAGGGCGAACAAGGATGTATGAGAAGATTGTAAAGGGAAATAATCTCTTAGAAGCGGGACTGCCAGAGTCCTTCAACGTTTTGGTAAAAGAACTTCAGAGTCTCGGGTTAGAGGTAGAGCTAAACGAGGATGGGGAGTCTGAGATTCTTTTAGATTATGACAAAGAGAGCTAGAAAAGGAGGAAGACTTGGAAGACTTATATGGTTTTTTCACAAAACCAAAGGATCCCTTAAGCTTTAATTCGATACAGATCTCTATAGCTTCACCTGATAAGATAAGAGAGTGGTCTTATGGCGAGGTCAAAAAGCCTGAAACTATTAATTATCGAACCTTTAAACCTGAAAGGGATGGATTATTTTGTGCAAAGATCTTTGGTCCTATAAGGGATTACGAGTGTCTTTGTGGAAAATATAAAAGGATGAAGCACAGGGGAGTGGTGTGTGAGAAATGTGGTGTAGAGGTCACACACTCTAAGGTGCGAAGACAGAGGATGGGTCATATTGAATTAGCTTCGCCAGTGGCACACATCTGGTTTCTAAAATGTATCCCCTCCAAAATCGGTTTGCTTTTAGATATGACGCTTAAGGCGTTAGAAAAGATACTTTACTTTGAGAATTATGTGGTTTTAGATCCAAAAGATACACCTTTGACTAACGGTGCCTTGCTGACAGAGGAGCAGTATTTAAAGGCTAAAGAGGATTATGGAGACAGATTTGAGGCCGGAATGGGAGCTGAAGCTATTCAGAGGATACTCAAAGAGATAGATTTAGATACGCTTGCATCAAAATTAAAGGGCGAGGTACTGGGTACCAAATCAGATGCCAAGAGAAAAAAACTTTCAAGACGTCTCCGGATAATCGATGCCTTTAGATCTTCCAAGAATAGACCAGAATGGATGGTAATGGATGTTATTCCTGTTTTACCGCCAGACCTAAGGCCTTTGGTTCCTTTAGATGGAGGTAGATTTGCTACCTCAGATCTCAATGATCTTTACCGCAGGGTCATAAATAGGAACAATAGACTGAAACGCCTTTTAGAGTTAAATGCCCCTGATATTATCATTAGAAATGAAAAAAGGATGCTCCAGGAGGCTGTAGATGTTTTGTTTGATAACGGCAGAAGGGGTAAGACTATTACCGGCGCAAATAAGAGGCCATTAAAATCATTAAGTGATATGCTTAAGGGTAAGCAGGGCAGGTTTAGACAAAATTTACTCGGAAAGAGGGTGGATTATTCAGGGCGATCAGTAATTGTAGTCGGTCCTGATTTAAGGTTGCACCAATGTGGACTTCCAAAACAGATGGCCTTAGAGCTCTTTAAGCCATTTATATACAATAGGCTGGAGGAAAAAGGCCTGGCAGCTACCCTCAAAAAGGCCAAAAAATTGGTTGAAAAGGAGACACCAGAGGTATGGGATTGTCTAGATGAAGTAGTTAAGGAACACTGTGTTTTGCTTAATAGGGCTCCTACCCTTCACCGACTTGGTATGCAAGCATTTGAGCCTGTTCTTATTGAAGGTAGGGCTATTCAACTACATCCATTGGTTTGCACCGCCTTTAATGCTGATTTTGATGGTGACCAGATGGCTGTCCATGTTCCTCTTTCTATTGAGGCCCAGATTGAAGCCAGGGTATTGATGCTATCCACGAACAATATCCTCTCCCCAGCCAATGGGGATCCAATAATTGTTCCGACCCAAGATATTGTATTGGGTATCTATTATATGAGCAGAGAGAGACCATTTTGCAAAGGTGAAGATAGGATTTTTTCCAATACTGAAGAGGTTAGGATGGCCTACGATGCTTGTGAGTTGGATTTACACGCCTCCATAAGGGTCAGAATTAATGGCCAGATTATTCGGACAACTACTGGAAGGGTAATCCTTTACGAGATTTTTCCAAAGGAGTTACCTTTTGAAATGGTCAACAGAGTGATCACAAAGAAGGAACTGAGGGATATTATTAACGAATGTTATCGCTCTTTAGGCACTAAGGCGACAGTCATTTTAGCGGATAGGCTTAAAGATATAGGATATAAGTATGCTACCAACTCCGGTATTTCAATCTCAAGTAAGGATATGGTTACCCCAAGAAAAAAACATGAAATCATAGACGAGGCCGAACGTGAGGTAAAAAAGATTGAACGGCAATACAGTGATGGACTGATTACTGACGGTGAAAAATACAATAAGGTAGTTGATATCTGGACAAAGGCCACAGAGTTAATTTCCTCTGAAATGATGGATGAAATGGCTGTAGAGGAATTGCTGGATCAGGATGGAAGGGAGAAAAAGGGTGATAGCTTTAATCCAATATATATGATGTCTGATTCCGGTGCGAGGGGTAGTAAGGATCAGATGAGGCAGTTGGCAGGGATAAGAGGCTTAATGGCAAAACCCTCTGGAGAGATTATCGAGACACCCATTACTGCAAATTTCCGCGAGGGTTTGACAGTTTTGCAGTATTTTATCTCTACCCATGGGGCAAGAAAGGGATTGGCTGATACAGCTCTGAAAACGGCTAACTCAGGGTATCTGACTCGCAGATTGATAGATGTGTCCCAGGATGCCTGTATTACAGAGGAAGATTGCGGCACTATGGATGGGATCTGGGTAGAGTCATTAACTGAGGCAGGTGAGGTGATTCAAACCGTCTCAGAGAGAATCTTGGGCAGAACCGCAGCAGAAGATATCTCTGACCCAATAACCGGAGAGCTGCTCCTTAAGTACAATGAAGAAATAGATAAGGCGGCGGTCCAGAGAATAGAAAGTTCTTGGATTGAAAAACTAAAAATTAGATCAGTATTAACCTGCAGGACAAAGAGAGGAGTCTGCAGTAAGTGTTATGGTCGGGACTTGGCCCATGGCAGAGAGATTGACATAGGTGAGCCAATAGGCATTGTCGCTGCCCAATCTATTGGCGAGCCAGGCACGCAGCTGACTATGCGGACATTTCACATTGGGGGTACTGTAAGTAGAAAGGTAGAGCAGTCTACCATTCAGGCAAGGAATGGTGGAACGGTTACATTTTATGATCTCAGGACGGTAATAGATGCCAAAGGGGACCATGTAGTAATGAATAGGAATGGGGATATTGGGGTAGTGGATGCAAGCGGAAGAGAATTGGAACGCTACCCCGTCATATATGGGGCTATCATCAAGGTTAATGATGGAAAAGAAATAGATCCCGGTGAGCTCTTGGTAGAATGGGATCCCTTTACTATACCGATTTTGACAGAGGTTTCTGGCAGGTTGAAATTTGGCGATATTTACGAAGGTAAAACAATGCAGGAGAGGCTCGACCCTGTAACTGGAAAATCAAGTAAGGTTATTGTTGGATCCGGTGATCCAGATGTTAGGCCAAGGATCTCTATCAAGGATTCAAAAGGCAAGACAATCCAGATTTCTGGGGATTCAGGAGGTGCGGCAGCCAGGTATTTCCTTCCTACAGGTGCTATTATTCTGGTTTCAGAAGGAGATGAGGTTCATGCCGGTGATGTTTTGGCCAAGATTCCGAGAGAAACTACAAAGACCAAAGATATTACCGGAGGTTTGCCAAGGGTTGCAGAATTATTTGAGGTCAGGAAACCAAAAGACCATACCCTTTTAAGTGAGATTGATGGAACAATATCATTTGGAAAGTATTTATCAGGTAAAAGAAGGGTGGTTATTACCCCTGAAGTTGGTAAGCCTGTTGAATATGTCATACCCAGAGGTAAACATGTGAGCGTTTTTGATGGAGATTATGTGAGGGCAGGGGAAGCCCTTATGGAGGGCTCGGCTAATCCCCATGACATTTTAAGAATAAAAGGACCTAAAGAACTGTCCAAATACCTTGTTGATGAAGTTCAGAAGGTATATCGCCTCCAGGGTGTTAAGATAAACGACAAGCACATAGAAGTGATTGTCAGGCAGATGTTGAGGAGGGTGGTAGTTAGGGATGTGGGGGATTCGGATTTCATTTTGGGAGAGGAGGTAGAGAGATGGCGTTTTGAGGATAAGAATCAGGAAGTCATTGCACGTGGAGGTAAACCAGCTATTGGTGAACCCCTTTTGTTGGGGGTTACCAAGGCATCAATTAATACAGATAGCTTTATATCAGCGGCATCCTTTCAGGAAACCACAAAGGTATTGGCAGATGCAAGTGTGGAGAGCAGGATAGATTATCTGAGAGGCCTTAAAGAGAATGTTATTATGGGTAGGCTTATACCGGCTGGTACAGGTTTGGGTAGGCACAGAGGATTAGATATAGACGTGGAAAAAGACTCTCTTGACGATGTTGAAGCAGTTTGATAGAGACATTCGGTATATCTCTACTTTTGTGGAATTTGTTTGATTAGCTCTACTAGCTTTATTGGTTTTGCAGACCAACCAATTGAACCAATAAGACAAAAAAGCCAGATAGGTAATATCTTTTTTGGAAGAGAAAAATGCCAACGATCAATCAACTCATCAAAAAGGGGCGGCAGAGGGTAAAAAAGAAGATCAAGACACCTGCCCTCAGGGGGTGTCCTCAAAAGAGGGGTGTATGTATCAGGGTGTACACATCTACTCCTAAGAAACCTAACTCGGCCTTACGTAAGGTCGCAAGGGTAAGGTTGACAAATGGGATAGAGGTCACCTCTTATATCCCAGGGATTGGACATAATCTGCAGGAACATTCTGTTGTTCTGATCAGGGGCGGGAGAGTCAAGGATTTGCCAGGGATCAGGTATCATATAATTCGTGGTACCTTGGATAGCTCAGGCGTTGAAGATCGCAGGAGAGGTCGCTCCAAATACGGGGCTAAGAGGCCTAAAGGGATTTAGGTCATAATTTGGGGTTTTTGGAGGCACCGGAATGACAAGAAAAGGAGAGGTCGTAAAAAGGGAGATCTTGCCTGATCCAAAATATAAGAGTGAATTAATTGCCAAATTCATTAATAGAATGATGCAGAGGGGGAAAAAGAACTTAGCTCAATCTATACTCTATGAGGCCTTTAATATGGTCCATCAGAAGACCAAGGAAGACCCTTTATCTCTTTTTCAGAAGGCTATCGAAAATGTTAAGCCTGTAGTTGAAGTAAGATCGAGGAGGGTCGGCGGCTCTACCTATCAAGTTCCTACTGAGGTTAGATACTCCCGGAGGACTACATTGAGTATAAGATGGGTACTTACCTACGCTAAACAAAGGGGCGAGAAAGGAATGGCAGCAAAATTAGCCGGTGAACTGATTGATGCCTCTAAGGGAAGAGGTGGTGCGTTTAAGAAAAAAGAGGACACCCATAGGATGGCAGAGGCAAATAAGGCCTTTGCCCACTATCGTTGGTAATATGAATGTCATTAGTCAATAGTTATTTGCCATTTCTAGGTAACACTAATAGAGGGGAGATTCTATTTTAACCGATGACCAATAAAAAGGCTTTTTTGAGGAGGTAACTACTATGGCCAAGGAAAAATTTAAGAGGACAAAGCCACATGTTAATGTCGGCACCATCGGTCACATAGACCATGGTAAGACGACGTTAACA
>JGI24422J19971_10000013_pt1 | contig 72570 bp, 64 predicted proteins | sample DeeMarSWOR152_54_FD_19971 | JGI IMG/M metagenome (IMG submission 19971) | reverse complement strand
ATCGGAGTATTCGATAAAGAGCCGTTCTATCGAAGAGGCTGCAGCCTCGGATATTGTGTGCACCCTGACACCCTCTCGTGACCCCATAGTCAAAAAAGAATGGATTTCTGCGGGAACACACATAAATGCTATTGGTGCAGATGCCGAGGGAAAGGAAGAGTTGGAACCGTCCATACTAAAAGAGGCGGTTGTAGTGGTCGACGACATAAGACAAGCGAGTGCTGGTGGGGAGATCAACGTACCTATCAAGGAAGGAGTTTTTACAGCCGATCAGATTTATGGAACACTGGCTGAATTAGTTGTTGGTAATAAGAAGGGCAGGACAGATGACAACACCATTACTGTCTTCGATTCCACCGGAATTGCTATAGAGGATTTAGCAGTTGCCAAGTTAATCATTGAAAAGGCTCAACAAACGGGCGGTTATCCAACTATAGACTTGGTAGAAACCTAAGCCATAGAACCTGAACTGATTTATAAATTTATGGAAAGTCACATTTCATCTTATTGTTACTGGACTGAACTGCTAGGTTCAACACACAGGGTTAGAAGAGCCTGGCAAAGTAGCTCCTTACTTACTTCAGTGTTAAGTAGCTCTTCGAAGCTATTCAGTGGCATTTAATCCGGTGCTGACGGATGAAGCCTTGTTGGTGACCAGCTAGGTGCTGGAGCCAGCAGGCGTTATCGCCAACTCTGTATCTATCGCTTGGCTCAGCCGGTAATTGCGAACGGTCGGCGAGACCAAGAAGACACAGACAGCTATGCCGGCTGCGATGCTACAGAGAATAATGGTTATCATTTGTGGCCCTCCGAGAAGGTCAGAACCGCCTCCAGCCATTAGACCACCCAGGGGCGACAAGGCATTGTTCAAGTTAACAACACTGGTTACTCGGCCTCGTAAATCGTCCGGTATGGAGAGTTGAAGTAAGGTCTGGTTGGTAGTCAGGAAAATAACTTCAAAGAACCCCGCTAGCGCCAAGAGTGGCAAAGCAACCCACAGTGTTGTGCTAAAGGCAAAACCTATCAGTGTCAGGCTGAGTAGAAAAAGGGACGCAAGTTGCACGAGACCCCTGCGTTCTACACGACCCAGAGAGGCGGTGACGACACCGCCGACAATACCGCCTACGCCTACAGACGCCATAAGGAATCCCAATACCCTACCTGATTCATCACTAAAAACCTCTACGGCATAAATGGGAGGCAGGATACTGAATATTGGAATAATGAATAGCGGGAGGATAAACCCCATCAACATAAAGGTTCGGGTGACACGTGCTTTTACCACGTACCGTATGCCCTCTCGAATGTTCTGAAGTGGAGAACTCTGAACTACGCCTGATTTCCGTGGCGGAAAATGAATCTGCATAATGCTGATAGCGATGAGGGCATATGCGCCAGCCTGGACGAGGAAGTTTCCTCCAGGGCCAAACCAAAGGATGAGAAAGCCTCCTATCCCGGGGCCAAATGAACGCATCAGGCTCCATCCTGTCTGGATGAGTGCTACGGCATTGGGGGTACGAGACCGTGGCACCAGGTCAAAGACAATAACTTGTCGGAGGGTCATGTCAATGGTTTGTGTCAGTCCGCCCAGCAAGGAGAAGACGAAGAGGTGCGAGATATGAGAGCGGTCGAAAAGTAGGATGAGTCCGAGTCCCAAAGTAATAGTAAACAACCACCCATTTGCTATCAGCATGAGCAGGCGGCGGTTGACGCGGTCTATCAAGATCCCGGCCACCGGTATCATCCCCAGCGATGCTATAGACCGAACCATATTGATAGACCCTAGCATTGTGCCAGAGCCCGTCAGGTTATAGACAAGCCAGCTCAATGTGACCTGCTGAATCCACTGGGCTGCATTTGAGAGGATGGTTCCTACCAATAGAAAGCGGAAGTTCCGGATGCGTAGCGACGCGAAGGTGCCAACCTTCTCTACGGAGGTGGAAGCCATACCGGCTGCATCAGGGATCGCTTGCTCTTCTTCATCGTCAGACTCAAGGCTGAACACTTCAGCGATTGTTCTCCTATCTCGTGTAAACTAATTGTACCATAGAAATAGGCGAATTTGCCCTAAAATGTCGACACGCAGACAGCATACTTCCCAAACCCCTATACTACCCTCTCCACATTCGCTGGCTAAAGAACTTCTTTTTATGGGTTCTTTTTCACTTTTCGAATTTGCTCATTAAACACCTTCAGAGGATGCTTAGCGATGCATCTGAGTTTGCGATATAGACATCTTCATCAGGTTTCTAGCCTGGAGCTATATAGGAAATTTGCCATATTACGATAGTCATTTCGTGGTTATTAATCCCATTCTACAGAAAGTTATAACTGTGGCACACAGGGATGAAAACATGACAAGTAACAATCAGCCAGAATGTGTAACGATGAATTACCGAACCCTTAACCAGCACAGCCTCTCCCTGAATCCGTTGGCAGGACTACTTTAATGTCTAGGCCAGGTTACGCTGTCCCTTCTTTACTAAATTGAATTTCTTCCTGACCCAGTTTATAGCGCCCTGATGATCATTTACCTGTTCCCTGAGGCGATCTAAATCAAGAAGGAACGCAGGACGGTCGTACGAGTTCTTGCCAAAGAGTAAGACGATTGGATCAGGCGTAAGCCAGCTGTCGTGCCTCTTGACTTGCTCACTAAGCTGAGTAACCTGCCTACTTATATTTAGAAGCTCAGTATTAGTGGAAGCTAATTTTACCTGCTGAGTGAGATTTTTCAGTTGCTCACTTAACTCAGTGAGCTGGTGAGCATGCTGCTCTAGCTGCTGAGTAAGACGCTCAGTATCTAGCTGAGTAAGTTCTTCTACCTGCTCCAGCCTGCATTCCAGTTCACTCAGTTCCTGCCCAGTAACTAGTCGAGCAACTGGCTGCTTATTACTACTAGTAATACCATGAACGAAATTTTTGTGTCCTCTTAGACCTTGAGTATTCTTGAATTCTTTACCACATATATCACAGGATACCATTTTAACCTCTCCTCTTAATGGATTTATTCAACCTTACATGATTAGCTAATAAGGTTGTGTTTTCGTATACTTTGTCTGTCTCGTCAGTACAAAAGGGAAAAGGATACAATACCATATGCTTGGGTAGCGTAAGAGGTATTGGCTATGGGGGTATGAAAACGGGCTCTTGATAGAAAAGCTCTAGTCTAGCTTCAAATTGCTGAAAAATGGAAATCAGCCAGAGAAGAAAGAATTTAGGGACTACCATAATCCTGCCTCCCGTAAGGGCAAGCAGGAATTAGCGAAAGCTCAAAAAAGCTCTCAATTTCAGGGTTGGCAATAGAGGTGTCAGGCCTACCATACAGGTCTCGAACTAACGGTTAAATGTGAAAGCTAACTTCAAGGTTCGACCTATCACCCAGTACCGCCCACCATTTATTTCCGTAGAAAAATAGGGAAATTCACATTAAGTTTATGACAATTTTACTGTTGAGGGGTCGAGGTGACGATGATGAAAAATGCGGATACGTTTAAACTTACCCTTTTCATCCAGATCGTAGAGTACACACTGGTTCATGACGCTGACATCGCCTTTTTTCCACCGGGAGGATGAACCTTCTGGAGGATCTCGAAAAACGTGGAACTCGGTAATTAATTCGACACATAACTCCCTACCCCTTGAAATGAAAGCGCCCAGGTTCAGAACTTCACGGACGTTTTCGGCAATAGCCTTGTAGTTGGTGATGAACTCCTCCGGGCCATGTAGCGTATTGCCTGTTCTACCGGGTACCTGCGGGCCCATAAAGTTATCGGGATATTCTAGGGTGACATCCGGGCAGAAGTAGCTGACGACTTTGTCCCATCTGTGGTTGTTGAAATGGTCCATGTATTCTAGGAATTGTTTGCGGTTCATAGGGAATTGTCTCCTTAGATTTATTTTTGACAAAGTTTTACATCTCTAGAGGGAAATGTCAAATCATGCACGAGGAATATTTACCTATCAATTTGAAACTAAGTTCAAACGTTAGAGTTCTATCAATTATACAGTACCGCCCGCACTACTGGACTCTAACCAGTATATCTAATAAGCTAGAGTAAAAGTAGTAGAAAAGGTTCTACGTTTTATCACCCCAGCTCCACCAAAGGTCACTTTTGCAAAACCGGTCTGCTCCCTCTCTTCATTTACTTCAGCGAGGTTCAACCGACAGAATATCTTCCTCGACTTCAAGTCTTCTGACGGCAGAATTTTAATTCCCAGTTTAGCAACCAAGTCGGCTCTCTCTTCGAAGGTTGACTCCTGTATATTCTGGTCACGGAGGGCTTTCAGCTCCTGCCGTAGCATCTCTATTTCGACTGAGCTAAGACTCCTGTTCGCCGTCTGGTTACGAATTCTTTCAATCTCCGATTCTGCTTTGGCAATGGCTTCGCGGTGCTCAGTGAGTTTCATCTGTACTTCCTCAGGTGTATAGAAACCCTTCTCCCAGCCCTCCTGTACCTTGCTGATTCGGAGTTTTGCCTGGCTGGCCTTAAATTGTTCCATTCTAAGGATTCTATCGATATCTACACTGTGGGATAATTCTATGGACAGCTGCTTTTCCAGCCAGGCATCACTGCTCATCATGGCACAAATTTCTTCCCAGATTTCATTATCCCAGGTTCCCGGAACAAATCGATTGAATGTACAAGGATTGCTCAACCACGGACAGTAATGTGCCCGACAGTAGTAATACACCTGGTCGCTACCTTTCTTCCGCAGGACGGACATCGGCTTTCCGCATTGCGGGCAAAGCATCCGATTCCGGAACAACGCCAATATACTTTTACCCTGCTTACCCCTGCCGCGTCCTCTCTCCCTAATATTATTATTGGCTCTTAGCCACTGTTCCTCGGTGATGAGAGCTGGAACCTCAAAGGTTACCTTCTCACTGTCAGGTTTTGGACGAACGAGGGTTCTCTTTATACCCAGAGTTAAATCACCCAGGGGTTTCTCGGGGTTGGGAACACGGCCATTGGCGTTGTAGTCAGCCTTCCCCGTGTAACACCTGCGACTGGCTATTTTAATTACGGTCTTGGGAGCCCAGGATGTACGGTAGGGTAGTTGGATCCTGAGTTCATTCAGTTTACTGGCAACCCAATAGGCGGTGCGACCTTCATCTCCGATCCAAACAAAAATCTGTATCACCACCCAGGCCGGGCTTCCGTAAATTGGGTCTCCATCAGGTCCCAACTCGTCTATCTCCCACCAGGCACGAAGTACTTTAGCTCTGCCCGTTCGGGTTTCGATAATCTTGTCCGTGCGGTACACATAGCCGTAGGCTGCTCTATGCGCTGGTGCTTTGCCTGCCAGAACGCGTGCAATATTCCCTGCCAGGGCATTGTCGCGGTTACATTTTACTCTTAAGGCATTTGCCTGGGCCTGGATAAGCCTGGTCGTCTGGCTTGCCCAATCCTGACCTGTAGGTGCATCTCCATATACTATCCGTACACCATAGTAAGCGCACTCCCTTTCGAAGGCCAACTGGTGGAGGGGGTCTGCAGACAGACGGCCTTGGAAAGGAATAACAATGCCGGCTATACGTCTACCTGCTATTAGCTCTTTGCGTAGCCAATTCATACCGGATCGATTTAAGTCCTCACTGGACTCAGCATCGTATATTACATATTCCCTTGGTACGATGCCGCCGTTTTGGTTGGCGAGTCTTGCGCATGTGAGCAGGTACTCTCCCAAACGGTCGTTTTCCGCCTGCTCCCTAGTAGATTGCCTTGTATATGCTACCCACCACGTCTTAAGGTTTAGGTCGCATTCAGTGATACCGAACCCTTCCTCGTAACAGGCTGCTTTCGCTGCTTCTACAATATATCGATCTAATCGTTCCCTATTCATGACCTTTATATTTGTCATTTTTTACCTCCTAAATAGCCAACGGCCTATTGTACCATTATTTTCTTGGGTAACCGGTGATTCTGCAAATTCCCACTTACTAACTGCCTCATCGGTCTCTAACTCACCTTCTTTTACTGAGTGCGACCACAAGCAACGCATCTGGAATGCGACTTCGAGTACCTGTGCCAAGGATGCATCATCGTCATCACCAAAGTATCGGAGAGCAAGGTCACGGGTCTTGGCAATCAGGTCATTATCCATCTCGATGTCTAGATTTACCATTTCCACTGCAATATCTCCATAGTCGCCTTATGCTATCCCGAACCAGCCGTTTCACAGCTATTGTTCTGTGTCCTGGCCAGAGAAAGTTGGCCTCGGCTACAATCTGCCTCATCAATTCATCCGTTATTTTGAACCTTAATCTTGCCATAAGTCCCACAGTTTGCTAGTATGTTAAATGGGTATGCGAAATTGGCTCGCTGCTCATTTCGTTACCCAAGGCGGTAACCTGCTAACCAGGTTGCCGCTAGTTATTATTCGTACTTTATGGTTTTGGCCGTTGGTTCCTTCCAGTCAGAAACTTATTAAGAAGATAAAGCCCAGCGACAAAAGCTATGAACTCACCAAAGCCACTAGTCTTCTCCCCGGTTTCGTGCTCATATTTGCCCCGTGCCTGAACGAGCTTACGGTATTCGTCTTCGCTAAGACAGATTGTCTTTTTCCTAGTGGGCATCCTTATCCTCTATAGTAGCTATTGCTGCTATAGAAACTATAGCATAGTTCACCTTACTTGTCAAGAGGTGGACCGATGCTTTCTCAGGGGTCTTTGGAGGAGTAATCTGGCCATTGATAGTCACGAAACGCTAAAAAGTGCAGCGTCATGCAAACTGAGTCTGCCTCCAATTCTAGGTAGAAGGCCCAGGAATCTTGTTGGATTGGGCAAGCCCAACGAGTTGTCATAGCTACTCCTTGACAATTACGCTTGCTGGGGATACTCTACTAATAGATGTCGTCGGATAGTTTGACCTTAGCCTACTCTAACGCTCGTAAACTGGAGTTAGGAGGATGGCAGCGGATACAGAGGTAAATGTTCACAATATACTAAGTAACCTGCGTAGCCTGGATAAAGCTCGGGAACTCTTTGCAGAGCTGAACTACGATCCTGCCCATGACCTGGTTAGTCGGAGGGGGTGGGGTGAAGCTGTTGGTAATACTCTTGCTGAAGACCCTCAAGTTATTGCCTCCCACGATGACTTTAAGATTATCTATGCTCGTTTGTACGCTGATAGCTTGTTACTTGGGGATGAAAGACCCATAGTTAACAAACTTCTTAGGGAGTATCCCTATCTTCTTTGCCTCTTTTCAGACAGTCAACAACAGCAGTGGCATTTCGTCAACATAAAATATGATGAAGAAATAAAGAAGCGCCGTCTCTTTCGGCGGATCACAGTTGGTCCTAATGAGCGTCTACGCACAGCGACAGAGAGCCTCTCACAACTTGACTTGGAGAGAATACGGCCTGACCTCGCTGGCATATATCCTCTTGATATCCAACAACGCCATGACGAAGCTTTTGATGTTGAGGTAGTATCCAAGGAATTCTATAACACATTCGTTGACTTGTTTCACCAGCTCAAGGACGAGATAGCCAGCAATAATCCCACTTACCGGGATGAAGCTCCAATTGAAGCACAAATGATTCTTAACCGCCTACTGTTTCTTTACTTCATCCAGAAGAAGCAGTGGCTGGATAATAATCCTCATTATCTCTATGAAAGATTCCGGGAACACTATACCAGGGACCCGTCAGGATATACATTTTACAGTGATTTCCTGATTCAATTGTTCCAGAGGCTATCCAATGAAGAACTGGAGTTCAAAGATTTAGGTGATGTACCCTTCTTAAACGGTGGGTTGTTTGAGATAGAGCCATTCCATTCAAAACTCCCATTTGATTTGAAAATCAGTAACAGGACTTTCAAAACTATCTTTGACAGCCTTCTTGAGCATTTCAATTTTACGGTACGCGAGGACACACCACTTGATATTGAGGTAGCGATAGATCCTGAAATGCTGGGAAGAATTTTTGAGAATCTGATACTCCAGCTTGAAAAGGAACGTGACCTCAGAAAAATGACGGGGAGTTACTACACACCTCGCGTTATTGTTCATTTCATGTGCCAGCAATCGCTAAAGGAATACCTTGCTGCTGAGAGCCAGATAGACCCTACCAAGCTGGAAATGCTTTTGGAGTTAAACCCCCCGGACCAGTTAGAAGATTGGGAGATAGGCTTGCTCAAAGATATTGTGAGTATCCCTGAGGCGCGAACGCTTAGAGACCTAGCTAAACATGCACTTGTATTGGATCCAGCCGTTGGCTCAGGAGCATTCCTGGTAGGGATACTTCACGAAATACTCACTCTGGTAAAGCACATGGACGTAAGGGAACATGGTCCAGAATACATTGCCAGGCGAAACGGCGTGGTTGGTGAAAGTCTGCTAAAGAGCCTTACCGACATATACCACGAACATAGCCTGCATGAGCGTTTAGATCAAAAGGATGTTTTCATTGAGACCGAAGAAATACCCCGCATAATTTGCAGTGAGGCACTGGTCTAGCAATAGCATACACATTCTACTCAACTTTCTGGTGGTTAATAGACCATAACTAGGAGACACATTTCGTCATTTTGTGTAATCGAATGTATTAGCAGTGGAGTTCGATTAGACCCTCCCTCTCCCCGAAACAATGCTTTTCTTTGTTTAACCTGCACAGTCATCGTGGAGTAGAGCAGTCACAAGGCATTAAACGGTAACTTCCATTCGTCTGATAATGTCATCTTGAATCCCTTTGCCCAGATCTACGAAATAGGCACTGTAGCCGGCTACTCTTACGATCAAATCACGGTAGTTATCCGGAAATTTCTGCGCATCAAGTAACTGTTCATTCCCGACAACATTGAATTGAACCCATTTTCCTCCCATGTCAGCATACGTCTGAATCAGACTTCCCAGCTTCTTCAGGTCCTCTTTAGTTGTTAAAGATGAGGGGTGCAGCTTTACGTTTAGCAGTGTAGACGAACACAGAGCCTGGTCTATTTTTGCGGCACTCTTAAGCATTGCCGTAGGCCCGTTCGTATCTCGCCCCTGGGCAGGCGAGACCGTTCCATCAGACAGAGTCGTGCCTGCAAACCTGCCATCAGGTGTCGCTCCGATTATTGTTCCGCCGGCAAACATAGATGAAATCGAAGCTCCGCCAACGCCTTTAATTTTCCCGTTTACAGGGCGTCCGTATGTATGATATTTTGTTTCCTCGTCTATTATAAACCTGTAGAGATCTTTGGTTATTGAATCAACGTAGTCGATATCATTTCCATATTTAGGCGCCTGCAGACACATCTTTCTGATATTCTCATGACCTTCCCAGTTCATAGCTAATGCCTGTTTTAGTTGTTTTATAGTAATCATCTCCTTGTCAAAGATCAGCATTTTGATTGCGGCCAGGGAATCTGCCACGTTGATAGCACCGACAGGCACCATAACTGCCCTGAAGTCATACGGACGTACCGCGTCTCTTTTCGATAAAGGTTTCCCTGTCTTAATACCATCTTGCATTAGGATGGTTTCGAGTATCTCTACAGCATCATAGTAACTTTGAATATCTCCAGAATGCCCGTTGAGAAGAAAGCTATGTTCGTGCCATAGACTGATAAAATAACCCAGGAAGACTTTAAATGCGGTGTAGAAATCTTCAAAGATTTTATATTCTTCAATACTTGGTTTGCTAGGCCCAATTTCCAAACCTGTCCGGGGGTCTACTCCATCATTAAGAAAAATTTCAAGGACCTTAGGAACAACGAAAAAAAGACCAGCCAGGAAACTTGCTTTTCCCGGAATAGCGGGATCAACACACCCGGCGACGTGGTAATTGCGTGCATCTTCTAGAGGTATTCCTCCGTAGGTCATGTAATCAATAAAAGATTTATCCAGAGCCAGGGCTGGCATGCCGATACCTGTCTTTACGACCTCCAGAGCTTTAACCAGTAAATCTTCCGGTGTTCCCTCGTGAACTCTCAGCGTTATAGTGTGATGAGGTGTCCTAAGACGGTTAGCTGCCTCCAGGACCAGGTAGGTAAGTTCATTACTGGCGTCTTCACCATCAGCGGTGACACCACCGATGGTCATATTACGCCATTTAGCGAACCCTGCGTGTTGTGATCGCTTGGCACGTGAAAGTTTAATATTCTCAGGTCTCATACATTTGATACGTAATTCGCAAAGCAAAGCCAAGACTTCTTCGTTGCTAATCTGTCCTTTATCCAGATCCCTTTTAAAAAATGGGTACATATACTGGTCAAATCTACCGAGATTATGCGTCGAGGTAGGCGTGGATAAGATCTGGTTGAACCATAGTGATTGCATTGCCTGATAAAAGCTCTTTGGAGAATTGGCTGGGACCCAACGACATGTATCTGCTATTCTCTCTAAATCTTTCTTACGCAAGGGATCTTTTTCGACCTCTGCTAATTTTTCGGCTGCCTCAGCGTATCTGTTGGCAAGTCGAACGACCGCTTTAAGGACCATTAACGAGGCGGTCAAAAACAATTTCTTTTCCACCGCATCTAGAGAGAAAAACCTCAAATTCCGGAGTTCTTCTTCAATTTCTTTAATGATTGGGTTAAGCCCGTTAAGCCATCTGGCAAAGTCCGTATAGCAATCGGTGAAGTTAAAAGACAGGCATAGCCCACTGCCGGCATATGCCCCTCTAAATTCATCTTTGCTTCTCATCGGTGGAAGAGTAATGCCGAGTTGCAGGTATTTATATAATCTGTCGTCGAAAAGCTTCGATTGAGCGTATTCAGAACACCTGGTTTCCCAGTATCGACCTATTTCTCTTATTATGGGCCAGTCTGCTTCTTCAATTGAGACAATCCCATCCTCTGCCGCACTTCTGATCTCGTCCTCCTTCCATACTCCAAGAAATGGGTCTATTTCAGCTCCCCAGGGCTTGCTGGCCCCCTCACCAACCAAAAGCTCATCATAATCAATTAATACAGGTATATTCTCCAGCATATGTGAGTAAGCTTTGGCGTACCGTATAATGGCTGGCTCGCCCTCAGTTTGTTTGTATGATTCTGTAATTAGGCTTGCCTTTTCGATACATAAGGGAAACCCTCCCCTGATTATTTTTGTTGTTAATTTTTCCATTTCGGCTACCTCACGCTCTAGCATGTTCTAAATTTATATGATAATACTTTTGAATTTGTGATATCCTATGGAGTTGGATTATTCTAGCACACCTCCAATAACAGTACCATCAGATTACTTCTTTCCGAAGTTTAGATAGCTCGGGGAATCCGACATAACAATGAACGATTCAGCGATGCGAGTAGGCTTAGCTTGTATCAATAACAAAACACTTCGCATAAACACCTTACCTTAAACCTTAAATTAGTGACATTTATCCGCCAATATGTGTCTCCAGACCATAAGAAGCAGCAATTTTTTGCACTTCCAGCAAATGCTTATCTGTAGGGGGGATAATGGAAAGGCTTTTACTTTCCTTACCCAATCTTTCATACTTGGATTCTCCTAAACGGTTATAAGCTAGAAGGTGGACCGGTACCGATTTGCCTAATTCAGTAGCCATAAATCTCGCAATCGCATGGATATTTTGAACTGAATCATTATAGCCAGGTATTGCGGGAATTCTAACCCAAATCGGGATTCTTAATTCGTGATAGATTTTTCCGACGTTATCCAAAATTAGGTTGTTGGGAACACCCGTGTGTTCCTCGTGTTTTTCAGAGTTCATGTGTTTTAAGTCGAATAGTACAAGATTGGTATACTGCAAAATATCTTTGAATGTTTCCCAATCGGCATACCCACAAGTTTCGATAGCAGTGTGAATTCCGGCTTGTCGGCAAAGTAAAAGAATATTTCTTGAAAAATTGGGCTGAAAAAGCGGTTCGCCTCCGGTGAGTGTCACGCCTCCATTCGATCGTTTATAGAATATCTCGTCTCCTTTTACATTCTGAAATATTTCTTGAACGGTCATCTCTTTCCCCATAAGACTTCTCGCCTCATTAGGACAAACCTGGATGCATTGTCCAGAGCCATTGCATTTACTACGATCAGTATTAGATTTTGCCTCGATGATTTGAATGGCGTTCGCCGGGCAAACTGCAACACACTTGCCACACCCGATACACCTTTCCTCAAAATAAAACAGTTCAGGTTTTAATAATTGTGACTCAGGATTCTGACACCATATACAGCTTAGAAAACAACCTTTAAGGAAAACATTGGTACGGATTCCAGGCCCATCATGTATAGAATAATACTGGATATTAAAGATTATACCTTTTCCACTATCGGTCTCTTTCAAACTGGACACTTAAACTCCTTTAGCAAGGTATATCAATCTACCTCACCCACTGCCGGGTCTCACTGCTCCATCAAAAATTTTGCTTAAAAAATGGTCTGTTTGGATGTGTCCGGTTTAATATTCAGGAGGTCGTAGTACCCGCTTTTAACCTGAAGAGGATCAGTAATTAGCAGGTATTCATCGGTAGTACGTTCCCAGGCCGGCCATTCAATAAGCCCCTTCACGCTGGGATTACCCGTTCTGGCAAAGTTGGTCCATATTGTCATGATGTTTTCGGCTACTCTCCGATCGGAATCGGATATCTCGGGTAACGGCGATTTTGCCCCGGAAGGCGTATATCCGGTCTTGGCATTTTCCCAGGCTTCATCGTCATCGATCGCACCGAACACATAATGCAGTTCCATACCGTGAGCGGCCACGCATCCTTCATGTCTCCAGCCTTCCGGCACCTGGTCGAAGACCGCCGCATATCCCCGTGAATCAGCGGTACTCGGTCCGGTTAACAGTCTTAAGTAGTCCTTGATCATCATATCGGCAATGAGCATGCCGGGACCAGTTAATTCTCCTTTGTTAGCAACTGTAAGGTAAGGGACTTGGTTTCTCCGTCCGGTCTGGAACATGTTGACCAGCGTATCCGGTAAAAACCAGCCTTCGTGTACTACCTGCCATGGTCCCATGAATATATATTCCTGCCCCATATCAATATTCAGTTCCTGGTCGGTATTTATTATCGTCTCCCAGGATAGTTTACGTACCGCGGCCAATGGGTCTCTTTCTTTATCGACCCCGAGCTTGCGGAATAATTTTTCTCCGAATTCTTCCATTTCTTTGAGAGCTACCGTATCGAAGTAACGCCCTCCGCTTTCAATAATGGCCCGGTGGAATAGGCCGCTTGCCAGCGGTGTAGCCATCAGCGTAGCCACTTTCAACCCGCCTCCGGATTCGCCAAAGATGGTTACATTATTCGGGTCGCCACCAAAAGCGGCTATATTACGCTGCACCCACTGCAGGGCTGCGATCATATCGAGGAACATGTAATTACCGGAAACGTGATTGGGAGATTCCTCTGAAAGAAGAGAATGGGCGAATAAACCCATCACCCCTAACCGGTGATTGATATTCACCTGGATGACACCGTGAAGCGGTAACCCGAGGTTGACGGATAGAGGAAAGTTCCCGTTTCCATATCTGAGACCGCCGCCGTGGAGCCAGACCATTACTGGCAATTTATCAGCAGGCTCATTGGTCGGCGTCAGGACGTTAAGGTAAAGGCAATCTTCACTAGATGGTAATTTTTTCGCAGACTGGGCTGAATTAGGGTCAGGGTACTGGGCGGCTTGGGTACTGAATTCATTACAGGGCCGGACACCTGACCATGATGCCGCCGGCTGTGGTGGCTTCCATCGTAATTCTCCAGTGGGAGGAGCGGCGTAGGGGATGCCTTTATATAAGTAGACCTCTCGACCGGCCTGACTTACTTTGGTACCCGAAATATAACCGGTATCCAGTTTTACATTATTCATCATATCTCTCCTGTTATTAGCTTACTCTCCAATTATCAAGAGATGAATTATCGTGTAGACTATTCGGGTTCAGGGTAAATAACGGGCCCATGTTCCCGGGACGGAAGAATAACTGTACTTTCACCCGGCATAGTGACCTCATGTCTTTGATTTTCACACCAGCTTTTGATATCGACACAATACCTGCCGTCTTGAACGTACTTTCTGGTTACTGTGCCCTTACACCAGGTCACGTCGCCTTCCTGGTTGAAACCGCGAACCTCCGCCCTGGATTTCCAGAGAAACCCGTCGTCGCCTATCCAGTTAGTAAGGACCATGTTTCGCCATGCATTTCTCTGTGCACCGGCATCGTGTATGCGGGGTATGCCTCTGTCGACCATAGTGTTTACATCGAACATTGATGGGCGAATGTAGATATTCAGTCCCGGATTAAAAGCCCCTTTATTCTCATGATGTTTGGCGGTAATAAGGCGGAACAGGCGGTCTGAAACACATGAAGGAGGATTACCTTTTCCTATGAACCAGGCGAACTTCTCGCTCAGGGTATAAGGCCCGCGCACAACGGGAGGAAGTTCTTCACCCACGCTTATATCCTCCCAATATCGAGTTTCCCGCCCTCTCGGCACCTCTCTGTCCTGAGCCTGATAGATTTCATCGATTTCTTCTTTAGAGTATTTCGGCATTTCCTTATACGCCTGTGAAGTTTCCCGTTCCTTTGATCTGCTTCCCTCCATGAAAATCACCCAGGATCTATATCTCGCGGCGATACCTCCCCCCAGCCTTATCATGTCACCTTTTTCCGTGATAATAACCAGCTGTCCGGCAAAGCGGCTTGGTTTCAATTGCACATCGAAGGGATATATTACTCTGGCAGTATATTCATCTCCTTCAAAAACAGGCCTGAAATATTCCCAGTCGAAACCTGATAAAAATCCCTCGATTCCGGGTGGTGTTTCTTCAGGGTGCTGAGAATAATTAATGGTTTCCAGGAAGGTGGGAGGAGCGATAATACGCCCGTATTTTGTTTTCAGAGCATAATTCCTATCACGAAATAGAGGATTTATATCACCGATGCCGTCTACGAAATGCCTAATACTGTCACGTGTCACCTGCGTATTAAAGTATTCCTGACGATAATCCGGATCAGCAGCATCGAATTCCTGGAACGTGCGTATTTGCCCTATCCTTTCTTTCATTTGCCCAGCAAATTGCTCCAGGGTATTCCTTTTACTTTTTCCCATTGTCTGTCTTTCATTATAGTATGATTTAGATTACTGTTGATGCTCTCTGTCAACTCTATTCGAATACGTTCTCTCTCATCAATTCTACGAACTCTTCATCGGATAAACCCAGTATATTGATACACACATATTCGGTATGTTCACCCATTGATGGCGCATGCCCGATTCTGGCCTTGGTCTTCGTCAGTTTGTATGCGGGGGTAGGATGTCCAAAAATACCCAGCTCCGGGTTTTTTATGGGTAGAAGGAATTCTCTTTCTCGTAATTGAGGATCTCTGTCTACGATATCCGCCATCGTTTGGATGACACCGGCCGGCACACCCGCTGTCTGCATTTTATACATTACTTCATAATCTGTATACTGTGATGTCCATTGCGAAATTAGATTTTCTAGTTCGTCTTCATTTTGCTTACGGGATTTCATATCGGCGAATCTGGTGTCTTTCGTCCAGGCCGGATTACCGATTACACGGCAAAAAGCATGCCACTCAGTTTCATTAAAAACTGCAATTGTGCACCACCTGTCGTCGCCCTTGCAGGGGAAAGCTCCATGTGGAGAAGCATAGTCAATGCGATTGCCATTACGTGACCGGAAGTGATTGTTGGCCTGGAAGTCGAGAAGACTGGGTGTATTGGAGTGAATACAAACTTCTACCATGCTGGTATCGATATATTGCCCCTTACCGTTGCGGCGCTTGTAATCCAGGGCAGCTACGATGGCCAGGGCGTTAATGTAGGGAAGAACGACATCACCGAACGGTGCATTGGCGCCGACAGGCATTCTGTCCGGCCAACCAGTTTGATCGAGATAACCGGACATCGCCAGACCGGTACCGTCGACACCCCACTCATATGCCATTGGGCCTGTCTGCCCGTACGCACTGCTGCTGAGCATGATAATATCTGGCTTGATTGTTTTGGCAAAATTATAGTCGATACCCAGTTTGTTGAGCGTACCGGGAGTAAAATTTTCGTTGATAACATCTGCCCACTGTATCAACTTTGTTATAATGCTTTTCGCCCGGGGGTTTTTCAAATTTAGTGCTAAGCCAAGTTTTGATGTATTGAGATGGGTATACCATGGCTTGTCATCAGGATTATTCCCGCTTGATATTTTCACCATCCTGTTGGTTCTGGAAAGGTCGATACGTGTAGAAGATTCAACACGTATTACTTTTGCGCCGTTATCCGCCAGGTGTTTGCCTGTCAGGCTTCCTACAAGCGCCCAGCCGAAATCCAGCACTTTTATGCCCTCTAGTGCCGGCTGTTCCATGTCTTTCGAACTCGAAATTCTAGATGACACCGGAAGCTTCCATATCACTAATTTCCCTGTCTGTCAGCTTTAACTCATCCCTGTAGATCACGCTGTTATATTCACCCGCAACCGGGGCGGCCGACCCGACAAAGTTTTCCGTTTGATTACTTAGAAAGAAATATTTAGGGTAACACAGAGGATTATGAGTTTCAGGGCTGTTGATATTTACCCAGTAATCACGGGCTTTAAGCTGGCGGTTTTCCAGAATGTCAGAGGTGTTGTTTACCGCACAGGCATTGAGTCCTCGCTTCAGGCCTTCTTCGGTAATTTCTTTTTTCGTATGCCTTGAAAATAATTGGCTGATAGCTTCCTGCTGCGCATCAAGCAGGTCTTTGGATACGTCCTGAGCGGCCATATCGAATTCTTCCCAGTTGGTAATTGCCCGCATAGGATTTTCTATGCCGTCGTCATCGATCCATTTTGACATAGCACGGTTACCTTGCGCCCCGGGTTTACCGCCCATGAATGACCAGAAGATATATCCGTCTTTACATTCCCAGATCCAGCGCGTGGAACGTGCTCCGACAGTACGTACCGTCCCCGCACGCTTGATTAAACGCTTGTCAAATTCCCATACCAGGAGGTTAGAGGAAGGCCTCTTTACCGCCACTTCTTGCATGGAAACGTCAACTTGTTGCCCTTCTCCCGTTTTTTCTCTGACATAATGCGCCATTACCGTTCCCAGCGCGGCAGCCGCATTTGATTCGAAATATACCGTATCAGGCCCCTCCCTGAGTGGCGGACGATCAGGATCCCCGTTGGTTGACATGATCCCGCTCATGGCGGATACCACAAGTTCGCTGCCCTTGAATCCTGAATATGGCCCTTTCTGTCCGAAGGAAGTGATCGATGTGAGTATAATTCTGGGATTTATTTTCGTTAACGTGGTATAGCCAAGGCCGATTGAATCGAGATATCTTGGTTCGAATGACTCAATAATAAAGTCGCATTGAGTGACTAATTTCTTAAAAAGAGCCCGGCCTCGCTCAAGTTCAAGGCTTAGCGTAATGCTGCGCTTATCCGTATTGTACGCCAGCCAGTAAAGACTGCCGTTTATTTCTGGTTTACCATTCAAAAAGGGAGGAATGTTACGCGCCGGGTCCCCGCCCGGAGGTTCAACCTTGATAGTCTCGACTCCCAGGGCAGCAAGAATTTTACCACAAACAAAACCCTTTTCGTTTGTAAGATCCAGTGCCCGGTACCCTGATAATAAACTTTCAAATATAGCCATTCTTTATCGCCATAAATTGTCCTTCAAGGTCGATCATTAATTTGAGTAATTGCTTTGTTTCGACTCATTCCGGGTAAAAGCCAAACTCGAGATTCCGGTCTGACAAAACAACACTGACAGCCAGCAATGTTAATGACCGTAAGGACATATTATCTCCCTAGGAATTTTTAACGGTTGCCCTGGGGTGTGCATTTTTAAAGATCGCCGTTTTATCATCTGCAGAGAGGCTGTATCGTTCGGAAATTTTTCAATCAGCTTGCCCCTGAGCTTGCGTATAGTAGTAGCTAGGTTTTCCAGCTCATTATCGTTCAGCCAGTATTTCAGTTCGTGTTCTGCTTCCGCTACATCGCTTAAACTGGAAATGACAAAATTGAGACCTTCTGAAGTGACTTTCACCTTTATGCTACGCCTGTCTTTCCCATCTGGGTATCTCATGACCCCCGATCCTTTTCAAGTCCGTCGATAAGCTTGGTAATGCTGTAGTTTGAACGAAGCATAATGCGGGCAAGTTGCCCCGGAGTCAGAGTCCCTCCCCGGGTAACTAAGAATATTAAAGCGCTGGTGCGCAGCCAGCTCAACTTGTTCTTCAATATTTTCTGCGCATATATATTTACAACGTCAGCAAAGGCAATAATACGGGGAATTTGCATGCTTCGTATTTTAGCGTTTACTTCTTCAATTTCATTTGATGACGACATCTATCCTCAGCTATCTCGTTCTGGTTAATTGATTTAGGTCCGTTAAACCTCACTATAAGATGATAGAGTATATATTACGAGAGTTGTAATATACAAGTATTATAACAACCTTTTCTGTCTCTTTTCCATCATACATAAAAACTTAGCCCGGTAAAACTATCGCAACGGTCAGATTGGGATCAATGTTCTACGTTAAATATAGTTGACCATTCAGACCGATATTTCAGGTCGCTGCACAGCGTGAAGGATCCATTATCGAAATAAGAAATGGGTCCGAAGATACTTCTCCGAACCCATCTTTGTTTCTGGTGGAGGCGGGGGAGAATCGAACTCCACCAATAGAATGTTAAAGAGCTCCGGGTTTTACCGCCCTTTTTCTTCTTGCTTTCCGGTTATTATTGAGCTACCTTTGAAAAGCCGGATTTTACTTCCAGTTTTTCTCCGATATAAAAATACTTGTCTGATTTTGCCGAATATTTTGGCCAGTCTGGAACACCTTCAGCCTGGGGGTTTCCTGTTTTGGCGAAATTCGACCATAAACTCATCATGGCTTCGGAGACGGTTCTGTCATGTTCGGTGAGACCCGGATTCATCGTTTTGGCTCCGGATTGCTGTGCGAGCATGCCCACCGATTTCCACCATCCTGTCGAATCATCCCAATCACCGAAAACGTAAGGTAGTTCAATTGAATGCACGGAGACGCATCCTTCTTTTTTCCAGCCGACCGGTACTTGGTCGAAGATGCAGGCATATCCGGAGTAACCCTTCTGTATGACAGCCTCCAGCATATCTACATAGGCAGGTATTATAAAGGGCATAACCAACGGTCCTGGACCTGTCAGTTCACCCAGGTTCGCCGTTACAATGAGCGAGGCGGCATTTATGGAACCCGCTGAGAAGCTTTCAACCGGGCTTGTCGGAATCACATAGCCATCAATTGACGCATCCCAGATAAAAGTAGGCCTTTCCCCAGGACTCATCGGGGTCTCCATTTCACTGCTTGCTTCCAGTATCTTCTCGAAAGGTATCTTCCTAGCTTCCTCGAGCGCGTTCTTTGTTGAGCTTATCCCCAGTTTCTTGAACAGCTTCTCACCGTTAGCTTCGATATCATCCAGTTTCATCCCCTGTAATATTGCCGTGGACGTACCGCTCTCGCAGATAGCCCGATGGAACAAGCCTTTGGCAAGCGGTGAGGCCATCATGATGGAAACCTTGGCGCCGCCGCCGGATTCGCCGAAAATAGTCACATTATCCGGGTCTCCGCCGAATACAGCGACGTTTTTCTGTATCCATTCCAAAGAAGCTACCAGATCTAGGAATAAATAGTTGCCTGAAACCCCTGTTCCAGATTCTTCGGAGAGAGCCGGATGCGCCAGTAAACCGATAGGACCAAGGCGGTGATTCAACGTCACGACAACACAGTTTTGCGGCAGTCGGTGGTAATTCCAGACTTTATCGTTCCCACTGCCCATGGAATAGCCTCCTCCGTGCATCCAGACTAGGACGGGCAGTTTTTCATCGGGTTCACGGGCCGGGGTGAGTACGTTCAGATACAGGCAATCTTCACCCTGGGGCATCTCTCCGGTAATGTTGCCCATGACCGTTTGAGGAGAGATGAGGCTAAATTTTGTGCATTCGCGGATACCGTCCCATGGTTTGGCAGACTGAGGAGGTTTCCACCGGAGATCCCCAACCGGAGGCGCTGCAAAAGGAATACCTCTGTAAATACTCACTTCCTTGCCCGGTTCTCCGATTATCGTACCGGAAACATAACCCATATCGGTTTTTACCGTTTTCATCATCAACTCCTTTTATATATCTGCCATTGTTATTGTAAAGTATTTCTGAATATTAGCACAATAAAACTAACTAATAAAATAAAGCATTGTTTCAGAGAGAGGTAGGGTCTACTCAATTTCCACATCTATCCATCCAGATTAATTACACATTTCATCTTTTTGTTAAATTCGGTTAGCTGTTCATAGACTATACTTATAGTCTTTCACAGAATCGGCTTCGGCCTAGAGAATTCTTCAAAGGTCACATTTTACTATTTTGTGCAACATGTCAGATGTTGCCATTGTTCAACCGAGACTGAGGGTAACGTTCTGATATATGAGAGAGGGCCACTATAAAAGCGGCCCTCTCCATTCTCGAGTTGACCTAATAGTCTACCCCCTGGACATAGCTCCGCCCTACGGCTTGGGGCACAACCTGGTCCGGTCTCATCATCTCGTTGTCTTCGTGGTCGATGATGTGGCAGTGCCAGACATACTCACGCCATAAGTCTCGGGGGTTGAATGGGAATACCAAATTGGGGTTTGGGTATGGGTCTGTGGTCTTATGGATAGGCTTGTCGGTGGGCGCCCATCGTACGGCGATACGTGTAACCTCTCCAGGGTACATGATCACCGTATCCTTCCACCCTGCCTCACTGGGCAGCGGAGGCATAGCCAGCCCAATTACCGTTGGCTCTGGGTTGCCTCCTAATTTATTAAGGTTGCCCGTGTTGTAGTCAAGGGGTGGACCGTAAGCCGGTATATAGAGCCCGCCAGGGAAAGCGGCGTCATAAGCTGGTATGTAAGCCTTGACGTCGTAAGCCTGCCGGTTTATTAGCTGGAACTGCACCAAGTGAAGATGGATAGGGTGCGCATCAGCCGTCATATTAATGATCTCCCACACTTCTGTATCGCCCTCTTGAGGCATTTCGCTCAGGTAGTTGCCAATTAGCGTGTTCTCTGTGAAATCAGGCCTGATTCCGTCTGGGAACATGACGGTATCTGCTGATTTACCTCCCCATTTGGTGTTGTTGACCAGCACCTCCAATGGTCCTGCCATGCCCATGACCTCGTTCAGGGTCAGTAGCCGAGTCACATTTGCAATGACTGGATCGGGGGTTGTGGCCAGGGTTCCGGCAACGGGGTCGACCAGCCTAACGATTTTATTCTTGCGTAGCGGCGTATCCCAATCCGTAGGTGTAACGGGAGCGGATGGATCGAAGCTATTGTCAGTTGGTTTGTTCGTCGAAACTCGGAATTGCAGGATCCGCCCGGTGGTGCTGCTTACGGCTGGCGCACCGTCCGGGAATGGCGTCCTGGCCGTGTTGCGAAGGGTCAGGTTGACACCTTGAACACTAAGATCTACCCCTGCGGCCAACATAAGTCCCTGCCAAACCGGGTCAGCGAAGTCGATGATCACTAGATAGCGCTCTCCAGGCATCATGACCAGGCTCTGCTGCCCAGCTTTCTTGGTCTGGTTCGGATCAATCAAAACAGGTGTGTCCAAGAAGCCGCCATCAGTTCCTATAACCCACATCGGAGGCCCCTTAATGCCGGTAACCAGGTCCTGGAGGAACATGTCATAAGGTCGGGCGTTGGAGCCATTCAGGAACCAGAAGAGGTAACGCTGTTGATCGACCGCATAATAAGGCCATACTTTGCCGTTGACCACGATAGTGTCACCTACGAACTCTGGTTGCCAGAAGGGGTGCTCGGCAATGTTAAGGCCAACGTTCGGAAAGTACAGCTGCCCATTGGTGTCGAACATGCGGTCTTGAATGATCAGGGGGACCAACGGCGGCAAATCGTCTCGCTCGTTATCAGGGTCAGTTAGCAAGTATGCACCGGCTAAGCCCGCATAGACGTTGAGTCGCGTCGCGCCTAGTAAGTGGTCGTGGAACCAGAGAGGCGCTCCCTCCTGCTCGTTGGGATAGCGGTAAATAGCCCAATTTTCATCTATATTATTATCACCGGAGTAGAAAGCAGGCCCATGAATATCCTAGTTAGCCGGCGGAGTACCGCTAAGGAACCAGGCCTCCGGCCCACCATCTAGCGTTGGTGGCACCTCACCACCATGCAGGTGTGGTACGGCTGGAATGAGACCGCTGTAGTGATTCATACGAGCGGGATCCATCATTCCAAGGTTCTCCGGGTTGGCCCAGTGCAGTGTTTGGTCAGTCCAGTCACTAAAAGACTGACCACCTAAACTCTTAAGGGCACTACTAGCATTCCCCAGGTTGTTGACGAACTTGATCTCAACCGGGAAATTTCGCTTGGCTACGATCACAGGCCCGATGTAGGAATTAGTTGGAACCTGACCTACCTCCCTATATCCAAACACTCTGGTCCCCGTGTATGGTTGGCCGTCTGCCCGGACGAACGTCGACGGCAGCATATTAAACGAGAACTCCTCCATGCTAAGCGTTACCGGTGTAGGGCTTGGAAAAGTTCCTGTACCTGACGTTGCGTCAATGAAATGTATCCCCGCGTCAAGCGTCGTTGCTGGATCTATATCCGGCAGCGGCTCAACAAATTGCGCAAATTTAGCAATCTTGTTGCCTGGAAGTAGTACTGGGCCTACCGGCTGAGGTTTTGCCGCTAGAGCCACCGGCGCCAACAGGCTAAGTACAAGAATCACCATAACTAGACTGGCAAATAATCTGCATTTCATTTAATTTCCTCCTTTTGGTATTTTTGAGATTGTTAAATCGTAATAATATGCAGATTCTTCCGTTAATGTAAATAACTTGTTCACATACTATCGCCACCTTTCGTTCTGCTTCTTTTCAATTGGCTGTCTTTCACTTTTCCGCTTGAGACTGTTACCAGAGCTTGACTGTCATCGTTACTATCATTCTCACTATTATTTTTGTCTCTATTATCGATGCCATTATCATCTTCCTCATCCCCGGCATCGTCATCGTGGGCTTTGCCGGCATCCGAGTTATCTGCACTGCCGTCGTCTTCAACTTGTCTTTCGCTACCATATCTTTCCATCCCGCCACTTGATTAGCTCTTAACACAGTGCTAAGATAACAACGGCGTCCGGACAACCCGGGTGCTGGAGACCCCTAGTCAGCTTGGTAGAGCGGCGTGGGGTCTTTTTTGGTCTTATGATAGCGATATCGCTATAAAAAAGTCATAAAATTTCCGAGGGGAAAATAACAAATAAATTACATCTTGGGGAACGCTCATTTTCAGTTCCGGTGATAGCATAGGGAAGCATCTTCTATGGTGTGTAAATTGCGGAAGATCTACTAGAAGAAGGGGTGCGTTCAATTGGTGACTAGACTGAACTTTTCGTCATATTGTTCAACCTACTGTATGTCGACCTGTTGCTAAACTGCTTCGGAGGCAACCATACCTGTAACGCTGACTTAAAGAGTGGTATAATCACTGGGACAGATCAACTTCTGACATTAAACTCTGGGCAGTAGGCGGTACCTCGAGTACTCAATGTCGCAAGTCGAAGTCGATGATCGGTCTGGTAACCAGCGCCGAGAAAGATTCGAAGGAGAGAATCGTCCGTGGAATGGAAGATGGACCGGTGGAAGTTCTATGACGTGACTCATAAGCGTCACGTAGTCTGCAACCCCATGAACGCTGCGAAGCTCGACGAGCTGATTGGGCTTCTGGCATTGAATCCGGAAGCTGCCGTACTTGACATTGCCTGCGGCAAGGGAGAGATGCTCACAAGGCTGGCTGAGCGATACAGCGTATCGGGTGTCGGAGTCGACATCTCCCCACACTGCGTGGTGGACGCCAAAGAGAAGTTGCAGCAACGAGTGCCTGACGCTCCAATCGAAATCCTCAAAATGGACGGAGCGGACTACAAGGTCGACCGATTTTTCGACCTCGCTATGTGCATCGGTGCTTCGTGGATTTACAAAGGACATCAAGGGACTCTGCGTGCTTTGAAGTCTATGACAAAACCGGGTGGTCTCGTTCTTGTCGGTGAACCTTTTTGGATAAAAGAGCCGGATGAAGCGTATTTGGCTGCGGAGAACCACACACGCGATATGTTTGGCACGCACTACGAAAACGTACTCGTCGGTGAACAGGAAGACCTAGTGCCGTTGTACACGATAGTCAGTAATCAGGACGATTGGGACCAGTACGAGACACTTCAGTGGTATGCGGCTGCAATGTATGCAAGAGATAATCAGGACGATCCTGATGTGCCGGAGATCCTAGCCCGCGTCACTCACGGACGGAGGAACTATCTGCGCTGGGGCCGTGATACGCTCGGTTGGGCGCTATATCTGTTTCGGAAGCCAACTCATGTCGACTGAAGGTTATTTCCAGAGAAGCAGATTCGACCAAGGCAGCAAATAGCCAGAGTGTGACCCATTATACAAAACATCTTTTCGTTCAATACGTTGGTGGCACAACTCCATAATACCGATGGCGGGATTATGCCCGATACGGGTAATCCTCTAGGTAGTTTTTGACTGTTGCCTTACATACCCCGACTAACCTTGCTATCTGACTCAGTGAAAGCCCCTGTGCTTTAAGTTCTTTTGCCCTCTCAATTCTCTTATTCAGTGGCGTTTTCTTAGGCAGCCTAGTCGTTGGCTCTCCAACAGTGGCGAAGACGCGGCTCAGTTTGTCAGTCCAGAATGTAGGTAGTGAGTTTTCCACAAGACCGATAAAATCGCTGTCTGGGGCATAAACAAAAGACCACTTGCGTTTATCCCTGCTGATAGTGGCAAATGCCTGCTTTGCCTGTATCGCAATGTCGTTGAGCTCTCGTCTATCAAACTCCACTTGAAGTATGCCCAAATCTTTGAATGCGACTACACTGGCAGAACTAGCAATATTTCGGTCAACCTGCCTGGCTTCTTGAGAAACAAATATCAAAGTCTGTTCCCGCTGCCGGGACAAATTCACCAGTTGCGACATCGCCTTAGCTTCAGCAGCCATGCTTGAACGGGCATGGTAAGGCATATACGCCTCATCCACCAGAACAATAGCCTTTGGTGGCACATCTTCCAAGCTAGCAACCATACCTACCCAATCGGGTAGTAACTTCCTAGCATTTTCCGGTAAACCAACAACATAGGGGCTGGCTGTCCAGCGTAGATACTCCAACAGCCGATAGCCAAGGGCACTCTTACCTTTTCCTCTCCCGCCCAAAATCACGATAACTGAAGGGTGGTGAGTTAGCTTTAGCCAATTTCCCGCCTCAACCGTCTGAGCGTCTGTAGCCAGCTTCATTGGCTGAAGCTCTGATAAGGTGGGTTTCCCAAATGTTTTATTAAAGGCTTTCTCAAGAATGCTTTTTGTGTCCAGATTAGCTAGGATATTGCGAGTGCCAGAATTTAAGTTATTGCTGAAGGTCTGACCACTAGAATTGATCTCTTTCAATATCTCATATCCAAGCCAAAGACCAAGACCCCACTTAAGAATCTCCGTTCCCTTCATGATATAGGTACCTCACTTTCTGTGTGTTTAACACCGTTCAACTATATATAAAAGTTGAACACCTGACTGTTCAACACCGTTTAATTGAACAGGTGATTTGAACACCTTGTTGAATCCCGGTTTTACCAACCATCTACCCAAGAGTTTAGCGTATTAGGCTGGCTGGCAATAAGAATATAATCGGCTCCAGCGGATTGACCGTCAAGAGGTGCCACTTTGAGGATATTGACAAAGGCATTCATACCGATTGGTCAGGCTCAAAGAACTTCTATATTGCTGATAACGTGTTTATCGGCAGGCATGATCCAGAAGTGTTGCATGGATGGACTAATCTTCCCCCACGTGGCTCCTCCTACCCCTATGAGAAGTGTCTATCTGAATATGCGGTTAAAGTCGCCGGGGCAGGTCATGTTATATGCCATAATTATGTGGCAAATTTCCATGACGGAATAGACCATGCTACATATGGTGTCCCCGATGGCTATCCACCCTATGCTCACCCGGATGTCTATCCACTCGAAGAAGTATTACGCAAGGACAGGACGTTCGTTTCAATCGATATCTATAATAACTTCATCACTAACGTACACGACAACTTCATTGAAGCTGACGGGGCCATGTATAACATACGTGTCTTACGCAATCTTTGCATAAGCGCCGCCGCTAATGCCCTCAGCCAACAGACTCTTTTCGGCGGGCCGGCCTATTTTATACGGAACATTGTCTACCATGCCCCGAACAGTATAAAGCATGCCCAAAATCCGTCGGGCATAATCTATTATCACAATACCTTTGCCACCAAGGTGGAGGCTTCCCAAGCATCTAATTATCATTTCCGAAATAACCTCATTCTTGGATGGATGCCATCGGAAGCAGTTTTTTCTGTGGACACTTTCACCAGTTACACATCATCTGATTACAATGGGTTCTGCCCTGACCCAGAAGAAACGTCTTCGTTCGTATGGAGATCTCCCAAGACTGACATACTGAAGGACTACACTGGACAAAGGGTGGAACGCAAGTTCGCCACTCTCGCCGAATACAGCCAGGCTACAGGCCAGGATAAGAATAGTGTGCTAGTAGATTATCAAATATTTTCAAATGTAGCACGACCCGACCAGGATGATGTCAGTAGAGTCTATAAAGCTAAAGACCTGGATTTTCGACTTAAGCCAAATGCTGCAGCAGTTGATGCCGGATGCATCCTCGCCAACGTTAACGATGACTTTACCGGTAGCGCACCAGACCTTGGGGCATTAGAGGTTGGTCAGCCCGTGCCTATTTATGGACCGCGACCATGATTAGCCAGCTATTTAGGAGAACTCTCCATTAGAAAGTAACGACGTAACTACAGGAGGAGCAATTTGTAGGCTTGTTTTGTAAGCCCAGCATAGCGAAAAGGAGTAGAGATGAAAGGCGGTCTAGTAGACCTGCTATCGCCAAGGAGTTCATAGGGGTCATTCAGGACCTTTGCTACTTCGCTGAGTACAGTTTTCATTCTGGGAGAAACAGGGGGAAAGGAATATGATCAGGTACGACCTCATAACTCGTTAGAATATCAGCCATCGACTCTTGAGTCTACCCTATGACCTTCTTCCCGTAGTAATACTAGCCAGAGCGTTACATAAGATGATTAAAAAATGGGGCCTACACTTAGTAAAATAAACCGGATAGTAGAGGTAAAAATGGTTAAGAAATGTTTAATTACATATACTTCTTTTACTGGCAATACAGAAAAAGTAGCACTGAGGTTAAAAGAAACATTCGAAAAGCAAGGCTGGCAATGTGATATCTTCAAAGTTCGTAAAGAAGCCGATGATATCCTCAGGCCTCCCTACGATATCCGTAAATATGATTTCGTGTGCGCTGGCTCCGGACTCAGGGCACATCTGCCGTACAATGAAGTATTAAACATGTTGAGGGGGTTCAGAACCGGGATGGACCCCCGCATAACATTACGGTTCAGAGATGAAACTATTCCATATATTAGCGAACCCGTACCCGAGATTCCTACTCAAAGGGACCCGAGGACTGATCATAGAAAAATAGTCCTGGGTCCCGATTCCCCCAAGGCGGTGGTGTTTATCACCTACGCCGGTTATGAATTCGGACCTAAAGAGGCTGATCCTGCGCTGGAATTGCTTGCGCTGGAATTAGAGCATATTGGTTTTCAATGTATCGGGCGATTTTGTTGCCCGGGGAAGTATCTTGATAATCCTATGCCCAGGACTTTCCATGGAGATATCCGGGATAGACCTGATGAAAAGGATCTGTTAAAAGCACAAATGTTTATCGAGGAAAAGCTGGAGGAAATTGCTGACCGGTCCGGATAGAATTTATAAACGACTCCAGAATATTTCAATTTATAAAAGGGAGGTTACATGCTATGAGCACTGTGAATTCCGTTCTTGGACCCCTTGATACTAAAGATCTTGGTTTTACGCTTATGCATGAACATGTCTTTAGCCAGGGATTTGTTGCTCAGAACTATCCCGAACTTTTTGGTGAGGACTTTATGGACCGGATTATCAACGGGATAACCGAAGCCAAGAAAGAAGGGGTTGATACTATAGTTGACGCTACTACTTTCGATCTTGGACGGGATGTATCTGTACTAGCTGATATTGCCCGACGAACTAATGTAAACATCATAGCCTGTACCGGATGGTGGATGAATCTACCCGAATATATTGTTGGAACTTCCCCGGACCTGTATGCTGACTTATTCGTCCGAGAGATCGACGAGGGAATTGCAGATACCGGTATAAAGGCTGGCATCCTTAAATCAGCTGCCGATATCGGCGGAGTAACGGCAACAGGCGAGATAATGCTGCGCGCCGTAGCCAGGGCCCACCGCCGGACTCTGGTTCCCATTATGCTACATTCATATGCGCTTGGACAGATAGCCAGGCAACAATTAGCTATCTTAAAAGATGAAGGTGTTGACCTGAATAGGATTGCCGTGGACCATGTCAATGATACTGGTGATATGGAATATCTTACATGGTTGCTGGATCAGGGATGCTACCTCGGTATGGACCGATATCCAGGACTTAATATGAGTTCACGCGTCCGGACAGAAACCTTAAAATCACTGATTGATGCAGGCTGGATTGATCGCCTTCTTCCTTCTCATGACTGTAGTTTAGCCACTCCTGAAACGTTTTATCCACCTGATGTAAAGGAGAGTATTGAAAAAGAAAATCCCCATGGTTATCTATATATGAAGAAGGTAGTCTTTTATCAACTCAAAGAGATGGGGGTGCCACAAGCTTTATTAGACACTCTTTGTGTAAATGGCCCGAGAAAGTTTTTCGAAGGTGTCTAGAGCGTTTATATCTAAGTATCTAATTATCTATTAATAGAGTAGCGAGTTACACTCAAGTATAGTGTGCAGTAAAACCTCGCAAAAAGTAAACACGAATGCACAGAACCGTGATGAAACAGCAGATAAGCGGTTTTAGGAGCATAATTGGATAAAATATATGGAATACGAACAAAATTCTTCAGTTTACAATGGCAATGACATTACTTCGACTAGAGTAGGATACGTACCTCCCTTGACCTCACAACCCATTCGGTTAAGGAAAGACATAATCCCAGAGAGAATATATAATTTCGAAATACCTCCTGAACCAATTCCATCCCGGGATGTCAAGAGATATATAGATGCCGAAGTTGTGGTAATTGGTGCGGGAATAGCCGGTTTGAGCGCTGCACTTTCCGCCGTGGAGGCAGGAGCCAAGACTATCCTGTTAGAAAAGATGGCGACAGTCCAGGCGCGCGGTCATGATAATGCCTTCATTGACAGCCGGCTTCAAAAGAAGCTGGGAATCGAAATTGATAACGACGAAGTTATACTAAATCTGATGAAATACGGATCCAACAAACCGGATCAAAGACTGATTAGAATGTGGGCGGAGGGAAGCGGTGAAACTGCGGACTGGTTAATGGATATGACGGATGCCGCTGGTATTGAGATTATTATCTGCAAATATCCCCCACCGCCAGGCTTCAATAACGCTACGGAATATTATCCCCAGTACTCAGTAACTCATCAGTACCAAGATGAACGCCTGATGGCAGAGTGTTTACTGGATAATGCCTTGAATAAAGGTGTTGTCACTTATTTTAAGACCCGCGCGAAACAACTATTAAGGAAAGGGAAAGGTCGGGTCGCTGGTATCATCGCTCAGAATACGACCGGAGAATATCTTCAGTTTAATGCTGCTAAAGCCGTAATACTCTGCACGGGAGATTACGGAAGCAACGCTGAAATGATGGCCAAATACTGCCCTCAATCATCGTATCTCAAATCAATGATTCCTACCTCTAATGGTGAAGGGCATATGATGGCTATGTGGATTGGTGCGGTAATGGCACCGCGACCGCACGCTCCAATGATCCATGGTCCCGCTGGACCCCTTCTTAGTTCTGCCTTTCTACAAGTCAATCTTATGGGGGAACGTTTTCAAAACGAAGATATACCAATTCAAAGTAACATCAACGCTATCGAGCGACAACTTGGAAAGGCAGCCTGGCAGGTATTCGATTCTAAATATCCGGAGGAGATACCATCTCATGGGATAGGCCTTGGGAAAATCATTATAGCCACCGAAAAAATCCAGCAGGAAGTAGCTAAAGTATCAGTAATGGCTAACTCAATCGAAGAACTGGCGATAAAGATGAAACTGCCTGTTATAACATTCAAGGCGACGGTAAAGAGATACAATGAACTGGCACGTCTTGGGAAAGACCTGGATTTTGGTAAGCGTCCTGATCGGTTATCTCCCGTTGATAGACCGCCATTTTATGCCGGTAAAAGCAGTTACTCTTTATTGGCTGTTATGGGCGGTCTTAATGTCAATCCGAATTTACAACCGCTAGATAAAGATTGGAAAGTCATTCCCGGACTTTACCTCGCTGGTAATACTATGGGCAACCTATTCGCCGGAGACTATCCCACAATGTGCCCTGGCCTTAGCCACGGAATGGCCATACACTTTGGGAGGATTGCCGGTTTGAATGCAGCTTTGGAAAAAAACTAAAATCAGCTCTGGAGTACGTCATCAATAAGCTCAAAATAATGGCTGATGCAGTCTACGTGGATGTTAAGAAAACCAAATCGACAATCGTTATAAAACCGAAGCCACCTTTCAAACCTGTCTTCCGGGTGGTTGCTTCCCGTAAAGTGAATGATATCCGTATCGTCAGTGAGCCCATTGAAGGCTCTTCCGTGTTTCTAGTGAGGACGGGGGAGATTCGGTCTAAACCCAAAACACGAAATATCATTCAACGGTTAGTTAGTGACCTCACTGCTAATGCCCCTTAAATAATAAACAAAAACGTATTTTGTTAACCAATAGAACATGATTGCATTTAATTGCATTTGAGATAAGTTCGGTGATTTAGTTTTTGCTATACTGCAGATAACTAAAGGTGCTAAATTGGAAATTACGAAAGAAGAGGAAGAGATAGTTATTAAAAAGGAATATGAAGGTAATACTAAGATTATACGATTGCCTTCTGTAAAAATACCAAGTAGGCGTAATTTGATAACGCAGGAAAAACATGACTATAAAAACAGATCTATAGACAGTTTATCGATAGGTCGTGCGCTTAAAGCTATGGAGACTGATTTAGGTTAGTCTAGGTTTAGTAATTCGAGGGCTATATTCTTGTTGTGGGGAGTGTCAATGATGACAAGTCTAGATAAAACACATTTATAAATTTGTACTTTATTGATTTCTTCACTTTCAAAGAGCTAAAACTCTATACCCCATAGCTGGCTATTGGCGAAACCATACGCTGGATTCTATGAAGGCGTAACGTCTCCTCTGCTAAAAGCGGAGTTAATACGCCGCACGCGGATTTGATACCCGTTAAAATCGCGTATGTTATAAAGGTGTAATTATCATGAAGTACGAATTCTATTAGGTGTAGCAAGGGTGACAATAGTCAGAAAATTCTTCATCACTTTTTCCCTTGGTTCATTGAATATACTGGTTCAAGTCCAATAGTGCGGGTGGTACTGTATAAAGATAGAACTCTAACGTTTGAACTTAGCTTCAAATTGATAGGTAAATATCCCTGGTATATAATTTGACATTTAACTCTATAAATGTAAAACTTTGTCAATACAAATCTAAGGAGACAATTCTCTATGAACCGCAAACAATTCTTAAAATACATGGATCATTTCAACAACCGCAGATGGGACAAAGTCGTCAGTTACTTCTGTCCGGATGTCACCCTCGAATATCCCGATAACTTTATGGGCCCGCAGATACCCGGCAATACGTTACATGGCCCGGATGAGTTCATCACCAACTACAAGGCAATTACCGAAAATGTCCGTGAAGTTCTGAACCTGGGCGCTTTCATTTCAAGGGGTAGGCAGTTATGTGTTGAATTGATTACCGAGTTCCACGTATTTCGAGATCCCCCAGAAGGTTCATCCTCCCGGTGGAAGAAAGGCGATGTCAGTGTTATGAACCAGTGTGTACTCTACGATCTGGATGAAAAGGGTAAGTTTAAACGTATCCGCATTTTTCACCATCGTCACCTCGACCCCTTAACAGTGAAATTATCATAGACTTAATGTGAATTTCCCTATTTTTCTATGGGAATAGAAGGTAGGCGGTACTGGGTGATAGGTGGAACCTTGAAGCTGGCTTTCACATTTAACCGTTAGTTCGAGACCTGCATGGTAGACCGTACAGGATAAAAGGTAGAACTTTTTCGCAAAGCTTCGCTTTTGCTTAATATTTCATATCGCTTCAACTGCAGTTTAGTAGATAGAACAATGAACTTTCCATTAAACTTTTAATTTGTCTACTGCCTTAGTTAAACAAAACGATGAATTGTTAGTGATATTCAGTAAAAGGGCAGGTCATCTTAAATAGGATTGTCCAGCCCTTAAATAATTTGGATTCATGTAATGCCTAACTTAATTCTTACCTATCCTAAAAATCTTAGTCCCACACGTAGGGCATATACCTTGAATCGCTAGCTTTCCATTTTTCATACTTATAGCCTTGGGATCATTCATTTCCTTTTTAGCCCGGCACTTTACGCAATAGGCTTGCATTAAGCTTCCTTCTTTTAGTGTATATTGTAGGAAAGATAATCTATTCTTAACCCTAATGTCAACAGGTGAACTTTTTTCTAAGCCAAGTCATCTACTGCCGTCAAAATATTCTGCAACATCTGGTTTGAATAAATATACTAAAATAAGTACCCCGATGACGGTGCCTCTTTTTTAATGAATAGTCTTTATTAATAGCCAGTGTTTAAGTGTCAAATCTAGCTAGAGACCCAATCCTTATCAATTCCCCTCTCAATATAGTATTTTTGAGTCCGCATTGTGGTTGATGTAAGGAAAATTTATTGCTTCTTAAACCGGAACACATTCCATGAGAGTTTCTTGACAACAGTGGAAACCTTGCCGTTCTCAAACTTAGTTGCGAAGCTAATGGATGGGATGATAACGTTCGGGTCCTCATAAGAGTTGGCCGCGTTGATGTCATCGGTATAGAGCTGGATTTGCTCTACGAAATCATAACCCTCGAATCCGTGGACGTTAAGCTCTAATGTGGTATCCTGCTCCCAGTTGCGGTTGATGATGAACACATTGAGCTCGCCGTTGACCTCGTCGTAAGCAACGGCGGACTCGATGTACTGTACCCCTTCATGGGTGTCATACTGATGGACATCACTGACAGCGTAGCCGGGGATGTCGTAAGTGTCACAGTCCACAGACGGCATCAGGGAAACGCCGCGACCGTACTTAATGAGCTGGGTCATAGGGTAATAAGAGGCAGACCTCCAGACATGCTCGCGGTTGGTCGCAGCCAGAGCATTCAGGCCGCCGGTCATGCAGCCAATCTTAATACGGTCGGCGTAGCGCATGAAGATGAGCATGGTAGACGCAGAGGTGAGTGCGTTGATTATATCCGGGCTATGTTGAAACATCCTGCGGGTCGACCAGTTATCCGGGTCATGACGCACATAGGTTTTGTTAGGATCGAATTCAAAGAAGCTGGTAAGGTTGACATTGCCGCCACGACCGTAATGCAGTTTGTTCAAGGGCCGCATCATGCTTCCGTATTCGTCGAAGGAGAGCATCATCTGCTTCGGGGTTCGCAGTTTGGTCTGGACGAAATCACACAGGGCTATCTCGGTCCTGATGTAATTCTCAAACATGGCAGAACCGCCCAGTAGAGCACCCAGGTCATCAAGAGGAGCGGGGTGATAATGATGCAGTGAAATATAGTCTACAGTCTCATAACACTCCTGCAATACCTCGAGGTCCCACTGGGGATAAGTGTGTTGGAATGGTGAGGACGATACGCAGGCGACAGTCTCGATGGTAGGATCAACCCATTTCATAGCCTTGGACACTTCGTAGGCCGTTATGCCGTATCCGCGTGGGTCTTTCTCCCAGGAAGCTATTTGCCATGGGCCGTCCATTTCGTTGCCGAGATACCATATCTTGACACCGTACGGTTTTTCGTGTCCGTACTCCTTACGCAGGTCGGACCAGTAGGTGCCGCCTTCATGGTTAGAATACTCGACAATGCTGATTGCATCGTTTATATCGCCGGTTCCGAGGTTAATTGTGTACATCGGTTCGAAGCCGACGCGTTCGGCCCACTGAAGATACTCGTCGTGACCGACATCGTTGGTCATGTATTGAAACCAGGCGAGGTCAAGGTGTGCTTTTCTTTTCTCCATCGGACCAATGGAATCCTTCCAGTCCCATCCGGACACGAAGTTTCCGCCGGGCAGGCGTACCACCGGCAGGCCGGTGCCCTTAAGCGCGTCGATGAAGTCACGGCGGAAGCCCTTATCATCGGCGGTGGGATGTTTCGGATTATACATACTGCCGTTGACCATGGAGCCGATTGGTTCAAGGAACGCGCCGAAAAGGCGTGGCGAGATGTCGCCAATCTTGTAGGCAGGATGGACTGTTACCGTTGTTTTTTTACCCATTCTTTTGCCTCACAATTCCCATTTTCCCTTCCGAAAGACAATTCGGTTATTTTCTTCATCTTTATCCTCCATTTGCTGTTTAATTATGAAGGTTTAATCCTGTAATTTTCTATTGGTATAGGCTCAGTAGAAACATTCATTTTCCCATCGACTTGCTTCAGTATTACCCACTTTAGCCAGTCCTTATCATCCTGTTCCGGATGATCTTCCCGGTAATGGAATCCCCTGCTTTCTTCCCTGGCCAAAGCAGATGTAAAGGTCATTTCAGCGCACGTGGTCATGCTTATTACTTCGTGACACTTACTGAGATAATGGGTGTCCTTCGCACGTAGTTCAGGCAACCTTTCCTTAACCGATGCAACTATAGACAATGCTTCTTCCAGTCTTTCCTTACTTCGCCGCAGGCTGTATTTCATTGGAGCAACTGCATCCTGTAACGCGCTGATAGCCTCCCAAGGAGAGTATTTCCTATCTGTGTTCATTGGAGCGAAAACATCTTCCTTTATCCGGGCTACCTCAGCCGCATCTATATTCGATTCTGAGGCTGTAGCTGCATATCGGGCGGCATCTTCTCCGCCCCATTCTCCACTTATAACCGCAAACATGATACCCGAGCCCGGCGTCACGCCCGGAGGAGAAGCAACGGCACCCGCCAGGGCTGATCCTGCGTAACTCGTATCTCCGATAGCCCACAGACCTTCCAGAGTTGTCTTCATATCCACATCAACCTTTATACACGAAAGTTCGCCGTGCAGAGGGACGGCAATCTCACGTTTTGGAGTGGGCTTTCCGTATTTATCTTCTTTACTCTGAATTAATTGATTCCATTTCTCGATTTTAGGTAGACTCTGACCGAAACCACCTCCGCCAGGACCTGCTGGGCCACCTGTGGGTGGTTCGAAGTATATAGGTCCTCTTCCTTCGGCAACTTCCGTTTCCAGTCCGACTCCCAGCTTAACAGGCAGGAATATCCCTGCGGGACCCATATCGGGCATATATTTGTTAGCAAGATTCTCCCCAAGCGAATTTACCAAGAACATATTTCCTGCCATGCCGCCATCCAGATCTTTAAACACAACATGGCCATAGAGATTACCGTATTCGGCATTACGCATTTCGGCTCCTGCCCGGTAAGAAGCTGCAATACCGTCGCCGGTTCCAGCAACCCAGAAACGTCTGACTTTATAACCACAGCTGCCGTTAGCTATAATGGTTGCCTTTGCCCTGAAAATAAGGAAACGCCCGTCTACTATGTCAAAACCGACTGCGCCTATTACCTTACCGTTCTTGTGAAGTAGATCGACCACATGAATCTTGTTTTGTATGCTGACGCCCAGCTTGTTAGCCCTGTTTCTCATAGGCTGCATCATGTCTATGTCGATAAAGGTCATCGAATATCCGGGAGCGAAGGCGTTTTCGATTGCGACGAACTTACCATCAGGGGTTCTCGCGATATTTGCCCCCCATTCTGAGAGATGTTCCAGTGCCAGGTAAGTACTCCTGACATATTTATCCAAAGCGTCCTGGTCATTTAAATAGAAACCGGCACTGCTTACCTGGAAATCAATGAACTTCTCAGCATCGCCTCCAGGCGCAAGGAACGCCAGAACTCCCCCGATCTTAGTCGCTTTTCCTGCCCATCCGATAGTTTGCTTATCTACCATAAGAACATCAATGTCAGGATATTCTTCTCTAGCCCTGATTGCGGCCGCCAGACCACCGACACCTCCTCCAATGATAAGGACGTCTGTTGAGACTACTTCTCCTATTTTTTCTAAATCAACCAACTCATTCCTCCTGTTGTAACACTGAGGATCTACAAATAATCAGAGTTATCAGAACGATGTCCGTAAGGGTGCAGGGATGATCGGGATTACCTCTATAGCATCAACCGGGCAGGCTGCTTCACATGCCAGACACCAGACGCAGTCTTCTGGATAGGCAACAACAGGTTTCTTGTCTTCTTCATTCCATCGAATTACGTCGACGAAGCAGGCATTCATGCAGTTTTTACAACTTTTACAGGTATCAAGATCGATCTGTATTTCCCTGACCCATCTCATGGACGCTGCATCCATTACTTACCCCTCTTTTACCTTGGAATTCTCTCAGGTGGTCAGGTAATTACTAGACATAGACTATCTTTGAGCCTTCTTTCTTTATCTTCAATGAAGCCCGACGATTTATCTCAGGGTCAGGAACAGCCTGCCAGATTCCCCAGAGAGCCGGCAGGAAGTTCTTGAAGGTGCTGACTTCGGCGATATTATGTGTTGGCCATCCCCCACCGGTAGGCTGCTTGCCGCTAGGATGGGGAGGTAGGGATCCTGGAGGTGGTCCCGGCGACGATCCGGATGATTCACCGCGGGGCGGTCCGCCGGGAAATCCGTGCATACAGGAACGCATCTTGCATCCGCCGGGAATAGCTTCCCATTGATGAGAGAGTACAACTGCTTTAGGTCCGGGACCAGGAGGACCTCCACATGCGGTAAGTAGGTGTTCATAAGTCCAGAAATCCTTCTGTTCCTGGGTTCCAAGGTTAGGATCTACCCATTCAATCCTGATATCCATAACCGGACCGTAATCTATGCTTTCAGTGGCGATCTGGACAGCCCCGATATGACCTCCCAGGGGTGGTTTGACTTCCCATTTGAAATCCTTGTGCTCATCTGGACACCACAGTTCGTAACCCTTCTCCATGTTGACCCACCACCAGTCCAGCATCTCTGTAGTGACACCCGGTATAATATGATCTACAACCATCCATCCTTCAGGAAATTTTTGTTCTTGCATTATTGGTTTCTCCTCTGTATGTTTGTTTTGATAAGTGGATATTTTCTTAATTTATAGTTTAGTTTACAGCCTAATTACTAATAGCTTGATAATATCACATCTTACAATTACTTGAACGATTTTAAAGTTGGAAATACATTGGACTTCATAAAAGCATATAAAAGATTAAAGTAAGCTAAAGCAAGTGAAAACATATTTGGCCTGACGTAATCATATTTTTATCACTTAAAAATCAAATTATAAGTAAAAGACGGGCTCGATTACTTTCCTAACAAAATACCAGCAGGATCTATTTCCTCACGTAATATTCTTAAATACTCATCTGAAGGTTCAGGACTTGTTCCAACCTTGTCAGGAATGATAATTTCAAAGCTACTACTCTCCTTTACATCCGCTATACTCACCCCCGGATGTAAAGAGATTAATTTAAGTCTTTTTGTGTCTTCATCGAAGCCATAGACACCCAGTTGAGTGATAACCCTATACGGTCCTGTGCCTTCAGGTATTCCAGCCCTTTCCCTACTTCCCGGGCCGTTTAAGTAACCGGGGGTAGTTAAGAAATCAAGCCGGTTAACAAAAGTCCTCTTGGTTTGGTTAGTAATAGTAATTATGAGCCTTTGCGCGAAAGAGCCTACATCATTAGCACCACCACTACCTGGCAAACGAACTTTAGGCAGGCTATAATTACCTATGACTGTGGTGTTTATATTTCCGTACGTATCCATCTGAGCAGCACCCAAGAATCCAAAGTCCACATATCCTGCCTGTGCAAGAGACATAACATCATGCATGCTAGAAGCAGCTATAGCCTTATGAAAAGTTCTGGATTCGCCAACAGAAACGGGTAGTTCCGGTATTTGAGGCCCCAAACCGCCGGCCTCAAATATTATGAGTAAATCAGGCGCGTGTGTTCTTTGAGCCAACATAGAACTGATTATGGGAAATCCTGTACCAACAAAGACAGATTTTTTATCTTCTAACACACCGGCAGCAATGAATGCTATGAACTCCTTAAGATTATACTTGCGTTCCATTAACATGTTAGTTAAATTCCTCTCTTCTCAACTATTCTTGAGTCTATTTAACTTCTCGCCAGGGAGCGATCATTGGCTCTTTAAGAAATTCTCTCCTCTTCAAGTAGTTCAAACGTTTCATGCCGCCGCAGAGTTCCAAATAATCCTTAAAGTTATCAACACTAAAAACATATTTCTGGAGATATTCATTTGTCCCTTCTGGGGTTTTACTGATCCTTAGCCATTCAGCTATTTGCTCTTCATCATAGTAATACATCCCAGGCATCTCAGCCGGGTGTGAGCCAAATGGAACTTCAACTACAGCATCTACGATAAAAAAGGGGATGTTTGTTTTCCAGGGCTCTCGCCGAATAAGTTCATTGTCTACTATTTCCTCAGTAGTTATTATTAATCTTCGGGCACATCGGGAGAGCTCGAAGTCTTCCACCAAGATACCATCTATTTGAGCATTACCGTAGCTGTCACAACGGTGGACGTGAATAAATGCCACGTCAGGGTAAGACGCTGGAATGAGATTGATTGGCTTGCCAGAGAAGGGGTCAGTGACTACTTTGCATGAGCTGTAATCACCGGTATCAGTCCCAAGCAAGTTGCGGCTAGGTATGAAAGGGATACCCATCATAGCGGCTAACCAACGCCATTGATATCCCGCGTTGCTGGTTTCCGCAACTACTCTGCACTGGCCACTTTCTACTATTCTCCTCGAAGCTGGAGATAGCCCCCTGAGTTCATGACCAAAGGAGTAAGCCACCTCTACCTTATCGACACAACCCGAACCTACTAAAAGGTCAAGATCATGGACCGCTGTTTTACCCGCCATACTCAGCTGGCGCTTCCTTTGTCTGATTATCTCGTAGATGATAGACATTGATACTCTTATATGCCCAAACCCACCGCTGGCAATGAAATCTCCATCGCGAACAAACCTAGAGACTGCCTCCTTAGCTGATATAGTTTTATCCTTTAACTCCCGAGATTTATTTTCCAGCACCCACTTTCTGGCCTCATCTGGATCATGCCAACCTAGAAGTTCTCCTTTGCCTTCTCGTAACACCTCCATCTTTGCCTCCTTTAGCAACCTAATAGCTAATAACCACCAGCATACTTGCCGGCTTGTTGGTCTTGTTGATTATCTCCCTGCCTTCATTGGGAGCGATGTAGACTGAATCCCACGGGCCTAGGGTAATCTCATCTTTCGCGGTCTTAACCGTGATTTCTCCGTCCAGAACAAAATAGTATTTCTCCGCCGGCGTAACACCAAATTCGGCGCCCCCGCCAGGGAGGAAGTGGGAAAGTCCCACCCAGAACTTCTGTGCCCCGGTTTCGTCTCTACCGTTCAACCTGAGGGCAACCATATTAGAATGCCCCGTTGCCTCATAGGGCTTCGCCTGTTTCAATGTAACCTTTTTCATATTTCTTACCTCTCTTAATGATTAAACACTCAGGTCAATCGGAGCTACTGGTCACCCTCATCCACGATAGCTACCAGTCTGACGATAGAGCCATCGCCTTTCATCCACCGAATTGGAAAGCCGGCAAGAGTGACCCTTTTGCCCAGCACTTTATCAATATCACCGCCGACATTCTCATAACCCATAATGCCATTGCGCAGTATGAGATTATGGCACGGCTCCCACTCAGGGAAATCTTCCAGAACATCGTGACCAGTCACTCTCTTATATTCGGCACATATATCTGGTCGCAGCGGGCCCGGTCCATGGGGACCGATAGCCGTAGCCAGGGGATGGTCTAAAGCCTGCTGGTCAACTCCAACGCACTTCACTCCCTTCTTAACAAACCACTCGCCCGCTTCCCGGTAAAGGCCGGGGGAATAGCAGAAATACTGGACACTGTCACCCCAGTAGTGATGCCAGCCAGTGTGGATAATGACAATATCGCCCTTATCAATCTTAGGGCGTGCCTTCTCTAGGTCTTCCGGCATAATCTTTTCCCACTTCTTCTTCGGGATATCTACCACGACACCGGTGCCATAGTATTTTCCCAATGGAATCTCATCAGTAAACATACCACCCTCAAAGACGTGAGCTGGTGAGTCAGCGTGGGTGGTGCAGTGCATAGTAGTTGTAATCACCTGCGAGAGCACCCCAGATTTAGCGTGATAATGCATGCGTTCAATCTTAACATCAGCAAAATAGGGCCATAGAGGTACTTTATCACCAAAGGGGTGACTCAAATCAACAAGTTCTACTTTCGACATAGTAAATACCTCCTTGAAATTTTACCGCTAAACATACTGCTACCAAGTGGTCACGCCACCATCAACATAAAGAACCTGTCCGGTAATAAAATTCGATGCCCTTGAGGCAAAGAATATAGTCGCTCCGATTATGTCCTCCGGCATCGCCCAGCGGCCAAGCGGAATGCGAGACTTCATCATCTTAGCGTACTCAGGGTTAGCTAGGGCAGAGCGTGTTAGCTCGGTCTCAACAATGGTAGGAGCTATTGCATTCACCAGCACCTTATACTTGGCCCACTCACAGGCAAGCGTCCTTGTCAGGGTGTCCACTGCACCCTTGCTGGCACAGTAAGCGGCATAGTCGGCTTGTAGACCGTATCTGCCTCGCACCGATGACAGGTTGATAATCTTGCCGCTTTTTTGTTTAATCATTACTCGCCCGACTGCCTGGCAGGTGAGGAAGGTACCGCGGGTATTGGTGTCCATAACCTGCTGCCACTCATTAATTGGAAAGGTATCAGCCGGCTTACGAATCGCCAGACCGTGAGCATTTACTAGAATATCAATAGTAGGAAATTTCTTCAGTACACTATCTACCATAGCCGCTACTGATTTCTCATCAGTAACTTCTACGCTGACCGCCAACGACTTTCTACCCTTAGCCTGTATTTCTTTAGCTACCTGCTTAAGATGCTCAAGCTTGCGGCTAGCCACAACAACATCAGCGCCGGCATCCACCAGCCCCAGAGCCTGAGCACGACCAATACCACCGGCACCACCGACTACAATAGCAACTTTACCAGTCAAATCAAATAAATCTGCCATATTTACCCCCCTTTATGCAATCTCCATTAAAGCAACTTCTAAAAGTTAACCCTATCTTTCCCTTTTAGGCCAAGAATTTTTCTGGCTTCATCGGGCGTGGCTATTTCCCGCCCGAATTCTCTAGCTATCCTTACTACCTTCTCTACCAACTCGGCGTTACTCTTGGCGAGCACGCCCTTACTGATGAAAATATTATCTTCTAGACCAACACGAGCATGCCCCCCCATCATTATGGCTAACGTCGCTAGGTTAAATTCTGCCGGATACCCAGTACCAATGACTGACCATCGGTAGTTTTCTGCTCCAAATAGGCGGTCAGCAGTTTGTTTCATGAAGATAACATTTTCTATATCCGAGCCAATCCCACCCAGAATACCGGTGACAAACTGCATCCAGATAGGAGTCTTAATAATGCCCTTCCTGACGTAATAATTCATATTGTAGAGGTGACCTACGTCATATATCTCATGCTCTGGTACTGTATCATTGGCATACATTGTTTCACAATATTTCTCAATATCACCAAAGGTATTTCGGAAGATAAACTCTTTGGTACTCTCGGCGAACTCTTTCTCCCACGGATATTTATAGTCCTTATCCTTATACCGCTCAGCAATGGGGTGAATGGAAAAGTTAATCGATCCCATATTGAAAGTGGCTAGTTCGGGCTTGAGCAGAGGGACTGCCCTGAGTCTCTCCTCAGCCGACATGTACATGGTTCCGCCGGTAGTTATGCAGACTATGGCATCGGTCTTTTTCTTGATGCAGGTGGCAACTTCTTTAAATATCTCCGGGTCAGTGGTCGGGCGACCGGTCTTCGGATCGCGGGCATGGACATGTATTGAAGCCGCTCCGGAATCAGCACATTTTTTAGCATCTTCAGCAATTTGCTCCGGAGTCATTGGTAAATAGGGTGTCTGCGTCGGGAGTGTTATATTTCCGGTCATCGCTGATGTTATTATGAGTTTTTCCATTATGTCTCTTAACCCAATATTTATAAAATATGAATTCCCAGCTGTATATCCCAAAGGTAAATCTACATTATTCCCTCCTGTTCCCTTCTGGTCCACTCTATGAGGTATTCTAAAAGCCTTTGCCGGGACCGATTTATTTCTTCCTCCGACCAAGTTTGAAAACCTTTCCCCGTTTTAAATCCCAGTTCTCCTTTTTTTACCTTTTCACGGAGAAGGGGCGAAGGATCAGGGGAGGATTCAAGATATTTTAGAATATAATCATGAATAGATAATGTCAGGTCAAGCCCCACCAAATCAGCGGTCTCCATTGGTCCTAGAACCGGGAGTCGAATAGCAAAGCTGTACTTAATAACTTCATCAACCGTTGCCGCATCACAGATGCCATGTTCTATCATAGAGATAGCCTCCCGCCAGAGGGCATGCTGTAGCCGGTTGGCAATAAAGCCAGGTAGATCCTTCAGACACTTCACCGGGTGTTTCCCAGCATTTTTCAGGACCTGACAGGTTACTGCCATTACCTCATCAGATGTCTCGTTTGCCTTGATAACTTCCACTAGTGGAATAAAATAAGGAGGATTCCAGAAATGAGTGCCGACAATCCTATGCCGCATTTCTGCCTTAGCAGCGATTTCGGTGACGCTCATAACCGAGGTATTTGAAGCCAGAATAGCATTCGGTGGACAAAGTTGGTCTAACTCTTGAAAGACTTTCTGTTTTAACTCCAGATTTTCGGGGACACACTCGATTACCAATTGTGCCTCTAAGGTTGCCACACCAATATCGGTGGTGGTTTTTATCCGGCTGATGATTGTCTCGATTTCACTCACTAAGCCAATTCCCTTTTTGGCCATCAGGGAGAGATTTAACCTGATATTTTCAATAGCTTTCGAGAGTAATTCATCTTTGATATCTAATAGGCGAACATTGTAATTCTTAGTAGCAAAAAGCTGGGCAATCCCATGCCCCATTAGACCGGCGCCAATCACCGAAATATTCCTGATGTTTTCAGATTGCCTAAACGGCCTCTTATTTCCACTCTGGATTTTCATAACGCATACTTTATCATCACACATACAACCTGTCAAGCGAGCCTTTGATTTCCCCAATGTAGCTAGTGAAAGATACCTAACGGCGCTCAGCATGGGCAGTGCTAGCTCTGGAAAGAAAATTGTTAAATGACTTATCGAGGCAAAGCTAGGTAAGGATGAAGCGATTAAATGTGTTATTACATTCTTTAATTACTGTAAGTTAACAAGGTTACTATGGTGAAGATGATAAGAATAAAGCAGAACTTCGAGCCCTTAGAGACTGAGCTCTCCTTGACTAAGCCAGAGCAGCCTTGCTGTTTCTTGACCACCGGTTTATTTAATAGCCTTTTCTCAGCAGTTAAAAACTAGCACTTTAGGAAAATAAGGTGTATCGCCGCTCGAGATCCATACTGCGAGTGGGAGATTTATTAGGCGTCATGTAAGATAACAGACCGCTTGAGAAGTATAGCCAACCAAGACATGCCACAAATGTCTGTAATGTCACGTTAACTCATAATGCAAAAACTGACTATATTATATCAATACTCAAGCTTGCCAAGAATCTAAATTCCCGCTGTGAATCCGTTTCAGCTTTTTCCTTGAAAGGGAATGTGGTCTCATATTTCGCAAACTCGTTCTCATCAAACTCGAAAGCCGAACTCTCAATAAATCTTCCTGGCTTATTTTCTGGCGCCGTTTGCTTGAGTTCTGTCACCCGCAAGGCAACTGTGAATTTATCGTCAGCGGTCTTGATTTCGTATTTTTCGGCACATCTAAAAAATTTCACCAACTTTTAAACGTTAACTAGGTAATTCTCCACCTTTACATAAATAACTTTGTTAGGTATTATTGTATTTATCTCAGAAAGGCAGTACTGCTAAATTTTATTAACAGAGGGAGGAATTAATGACTAAAATAGGTATTATACGCTGTCAGGAACTCACTATGGGCGATAACCCCCGTCGGTGTGCAGGATGGAACTGCTTCCCAGCTATAAGAGACAAGACTGGATATATGCAAGAATACGACACAATCGAGCTCGTCGGCTTCGATACCTGCGGCGGTTGTCCCGGACGGAACAGAACCGGTAAAATCGTTGAGAGAGGCCAGAAACTCAAGGACCATGGAGCCGAGGTCATCCATCTTGGCACCTGTATAGTTAATTTTTGCCCCAATACAGAAATGCTTAAGGAAGCATTAGAAAAAGAAGTTGGGCTACCTATAAAAGAGAAAACCCATACGAGACCTGAAACAGTACCTCCATCAGCAGGCACCACTCCACCAGCATCTTAAGGAGTAATAGTAGATTAGGTTATTCAGGCTGTATACTATAAAGGCTGTATACTATAATGTGTATATTAATGCTCGTGTTTAGACTTCGATAACCGTATTGAATTCATACACGGGGCGTCTAATTTATACCGACTAGTAAGAAAAATTCTAAGAAGTACAGAGGAACTTATAGCAATATCTGTAACAGAACTCTTGAGTACAACTTCAGATCAATTCTAATACTCCTATGCATAGTTGTATAGTGGAATTATCACAGTATTAATTGGTAGCTTATTCCAATAATATCATTTGTTATGATTTGCCGTTCCCATCAAATATGGTAAACATTCTGACGAAATGAGAGTGCCAAAAAAGTCCCATTTCCCTTTGGAAAAGGATAATTTAGAGTAATGCTTGATCTCAAATCCCTCTCAACTAACCTTTACTGAGGTGAAAATTTGAGTAAAGAAAATACTTTTTCGACACTCTCGAAATGTTTCCTTGATAGAATCTTTCAAAAAGGTTATGTCTTGAACAGGCAAGTTCACCATTGTATAATTTCTCTACCGTTATTAAGTCTAAATTGATAATAGTTTATATCATTTATCACTCTATGGATTGATTGAGGAGGAAATAGCGATAGCGGAGGGAAGGAATAATTCATAGTGGCTGTTAGTAGAACTGGTTCAGGGCCTTTCCCCATCCTGGAAGACAGTCTGGGTTCTATTGTAGACCTTATCACCATCAGCACGAAAAATAAGAACCGGAAGGATGTAATTACTACAATCAGGATGAACCTGAAAAAGTGGATGAATAATCACCACTTCGAAAGCATAAGAGAATCCGAACTGGACATAGCGATTGTTGCGAGTGTCAGTCCCGGCATGGTAATCCTCTCTATCTCTTCAAATATACTAATAGCTCCTATTGTTACCTCAGAAGAAATCGAAAATGGCACTTATTTCCCTTATCCAAGGCTAAACCGTCCGCTCCGTCCGTAGTGTCCGCTTTAGCTTCAAAAACGGCGGACAATACAAATACTTAGCCAGTAATACTGTCTGCCATAGTGTCCGCCTCTAACTGGAAGCATGGTTGTCTTCGCCAAATACCAGGCGACGGATCTTCTCCCTGTCGATGGCCCTCTGCAGACACCCTGGGTTAAGAGTCCGCTCACCCAGGAATTGACTGTAATCGTCCCAGTCCTCCTGGCTTGGCTCATGACCGAGAGTTTCCGTCAGACGCTCTCTTTCCCGCGGCAGAATGGTGAACATCAACTCCAGCATCATCATACCTGTTATGCGGACAGCCGCACCTAAGAAGTACCCCTGTATTAGGGTGTCAAAATCCATTGGTTGATTCACCTTTCTATCTCCTCGTATTGCTGCAATCTTGGTTTTAGTCAATCCTCGTGAATAATCTTGCCCTTCATACCAAAGAAGGTATCGTGTATCATAGCCATCTGCATGGCAAAATTCTCCACGCAGTTAGCTATGGCGTCTTGAGCCCCGGGGTCTTCGGCATTGACGGCAACATACCTGACTTCAAGTCGCCCTTCTTTAGGGCATTTCCTGATTTCAAGCCTGAGACGTTTACCGACCTCACGAGCAGCCTGTATTTGCTGGGGGTCGAGTCCCATCATTCCTGGATTGAAAGTCATTGTTCCGTTCCTCCTTTATCTTCGTATTCCCACCCCAACGGCATTTGGGGTTGTCCCTTATCGTTCTGGCCTTCGGGATTCATGCCGAACATTCTTCCGAATATATTAGCCATTTGTTTACCGGCCATGTCAGCCATCGGTCCCAACATGCGGTCTGCAATATTGGGTTCTTGGGATGAAGTCTCTGGCTTGGGAATCCTCTGGACAATCAAGTTGGCCATCTCCATCGCCGTTTCTCGAGCTGCCTGACGGGCAATATCCTTGTTGCTGTCCTTGGCTTCTCTCATAATGTCCAACTGGTTCTTTACTATCTCCGCCTGACCGGCAGCAGTTAGCTGGGAATACCTGGCTCCAAGCAGTAGAATGCCAACCCCATCTAGTACACCCCTCCGCCACACCTCTACCGCATCACCGTTTTGCGGTAGATGCAGAACCTCCATAACAGCCTCAGGTGGTATCACGTCTTTGGAGCCGATCTTTATCATCTCGTGCCTTACCCTACCATTTGACCCGAGTGCCGTCGTATCGTTACCTGATGCTGGCTCGTTTTCTGGCTTTACCCTCAGTTTTGCGTAGTGGTAGGCTGTTCTCCTCTTGAAACCGAGATCGATAATCTGTTTCACGCTGTAGCCTTCATCGAGGAGCCGGTTTATCTCGGCTTTCTCATCCATTTGCTCATTAACAGATGCTGGTGTTTCCGGTTCTTCATTGGGTGTTACCATTTCAATTTCTGATTCAGGTGAGGCATCACCTACCATGTGATTCCTTATGCTTTTAGATAAATTCAGGATATATAATAACGGATTTATTTTTTATCACCAATTGTGAATAAAGATCTAAATTATTTGAAAAGAAATGGTCCTTTAACATTTAAATGAGTTTCAAATCTTACCGAACTCAATCCTGGCGATAATATCGTTCTGCTGTTCAACAGGTAAATCGACAAAATAGGCGCTATATGTGGCAACCCTGACCAGTAAATCCCGGTAATTTTCAGGGTGTTTTTGCGCATCTAGCAGAGTTGCAGTATCGATAATATTAAACTGGACAAGGTCTCCACCGGTTTCACAAAAATTTCTTATCATTAATGCGAATTTTTTCAACTTGGATTCATTCGATAAGCTATCGGGGCTAAAACGCATGTTAAGCACATTGCCTCCGCTGGCTTTTATAAGGTCGAGCTTGGCGACAGATTTCATTGTTGCAGTAGGGCCGCTGATGTTTCTCCCTTGATATGGAGAGATACCTCCCTCCGAGAGCGGCAACCCGGCCAATCTTCCATCGGGTAATGCTCCGGTTGCTTTTCCAAGGGGCAAATTAGCAATAACCGACCCACCGGCAACAGTGTATCGTAACCCCCCAAATCCTTCGTATTTAGAAAATTCGTCGCTGACGTTGACCAGTACTTCATTTACAATCGAGTCGACATAATCGATATCATTACCAAATTTGGGTGTTGTTTTAATGAGATGAAGGATTTTTTCTTCACCCCCGAAATTTTTATCAAGGGCATCAACCATTTGCTGCATCGTTATAACTTTATCGTCAAAGACAAGTTTCTTTAACGCTGCCAGAGAATCTCCAACATTGGGAATTCCCGTAATCCATAAGCTGAGGGTTGAATACGGATTCGTACCGCCCTGGGTAACATCAAGGCCTTTTTCTATACATCCCTTAAAAAGTGACGATTGCAGGGGAGTAGGAGCGTATTGAGCGAAAAGCTGGCGGTTAAGGTTATTGGCGATGACGACATTACGAACCAGATATGCTACTTGCTGGCAATAAGCATTCCAGACCTCTTCATATGATTGGAATTTACGAAGATCTCCGGTTTGAGGCCCCAACTGCTCACCTGTCAAGCGGGATTTCCCGTTGTTAAGAGCCAATTCCAGCATCATGGGCAGGTTGATGAAATCACCGCCCGGATCAAAGGAAAACCCGGGAACGGTACGGATAAAGCAACCGGTGACGGCATAGTCACGGGCAGATGTAATTGGTTTACCATCTTTGAGTAATTGCTTGATTATCGTTTTATCGCTGACGAACTTGATTTTACCCTTCATCTTGCGGGCGATGTCACAGGCTTTCATCAGAAAGGTTTCAGGGGTACTGTTATGTACCCTCACCGTGAGGTCTTCCTGCAGGTGAACATCCTCTTCAGCCTCAAGGAAAAGAAAAGACAGGTCGTTCACGGCGTCACGGCCGTTCTTATCAATACCGCCAAGGGTAATACCTGAAAGCGTAAGCTGTCCATTGCCCTGGGTAGTTGCCTTGCCGCTGAAAGGCATCACCATTTCATTTATCTTGATATAAAGCAAGGCTATCAATTCGCGGGCTTCTTCTTTAGTTATCCCTCCGTTTTCAAGATCATGCTTGTAGAGAGGATACATGTACTGGTCTAATCTGCCGAAACCAAGGCCCGGGCCCCATCCCTCCAGCATCGTCGCAATGTAGGTAAACCACATCGATTGCATAGCTTCACGGAAGTTGCGCGCCGGTTTAGCGGGAACCCACTCGCAATTGTTGGCAATCGTTTCAAGTTCTTGCTTCCTTTGTGGATTTTCTTCATGAGTTGCCATTTCCCTGGCTAGCAGCGCGTATCGGTGCGAAAAGGCTATGACTGCATTGACTGTAATACGAGCTGCGTCGAGGAAGACTGACCTGTTAAAATCATCAATTTTAGTAAGGTCGAGTTTAGTTTGAGCGGAATCAATATTCGCGAGGATTTTTCCCAGTCCATCACGGGTAACTACATCGAACCCGGGGCAGCAATGAGCCAGGTGAATTCCCATGAGGGGATTGGCTCCTCCCGGCGCCCAGCTTTTATCCTTTATCTGTGTATACTCGCCGGGCAGTACAGATATCCATCTGTCATGGATAGATTTACCCTTCCAGTATGCAAGCGCTTCGCGCGCAAGAGCTTTATCTTTTTCCGACATGGGCTGGAAACTATCTTTTTCCCGGGCATCCAGTGTTTCCAGTTCTTCCATATACCATTTCCATGTCACTTCAGGCAGCATCGGGCCGGCAACACGTTTGCTGGTAGCATTCCCGACAAGCAGTTCGTCTTTCTCAATGCGGATGGTCATTTTGGTTAAAAGTTTTTCCAGCGCTTTTGCCCGCCTGATGATTTCCGGCTGGCCTTCGGTTTGCCGGTAAGAGGCGGTGAAAATTACCGCTCTTTCAACACAGAGTTCAGGCTTGCGATGTGCTTCTCTTCTAAGACGGTCGATTCGTTTTTCAGTAGTTACCATATTCAATATCTCCAACAGGGTAAACTAAATACTATACTTCCTGAAATTCCGTCCGGGCGATAATATCTTCCTGCATTCTCGGGCTAAGCTCGACAAAATAAGCACTATAAGTAGCAACTCTGACTAACAGGTCTTTATAGTTTTCGGGGTGTTTCTGGGCATCTCTAAGCGTTTCACCGCTAATGATATTGAACTGTACATGGTAACCGCCGCTTTCGCAGTACGTCCGCAGCATGGACAAGAATTTGACTTTCTTTTTTTCATCGGCAAAGACATCGGGGTTAAATTTCATGTTAAGGACGGAGCCGCCTCGTATTTTCAGATGGTCTAGTTTGGAGACGGAGCGGAGAGTGGCGGTAGGCCCGCTGGTATTTCTTCCCTGGTGCGGTGATATTCCCCCTTCTGCAAATGGTTCGCCGGCTTTCCTACCTTCCGGCGTGGCTCCGACTTGTGTACCCATTAGAAGATGCCCAGTACCGGTTGATATCGCTACCGCCGGCTTTGAGCCGAAAAGACCTTTGTATTTACCAAGCTCTGCCTCAAAGAGAGCAATGATGTCGTTAACAATTGTGTCAATATAATCAATATCATTACCGAATTTAGGAGCTTTTGATAAAGCCTGCAGGAGCCGGTCTTTTTCTTTAAAATTATCATCCAATGCCTTTACGAGTCCGGCCATATCAATTAATTTATCATCGAAAACAACTTTTTTTACTGCAGCAAGGGAATCGCCGACGTTTGGCACACCGGAAAAGCCAAAGCATTCCCGGATGTTGGGGGCTGTTCCACCGGCGATAAGGTCTTTTCCATTACTAATACAGGGTTTGAAAAATGCTGACATAAAAGGGCATAGAGCGAATTCAGCATACAATTGCGTATCGATATTCCTGGCAGTCACCATTCTGGGAACAAAAAATTCGACCTGTCTTTTAAAGGCATTCCAAACATCGTCATAGGACTTAAATTTACCCGGGTCTCCGGTAGCAGGACCAACCTGTTCTCCGGTTATACGGGATACGCCATTGTTCAAAGCGAGTTCCAAAATCATGGGAGCATTCACCATCCCGCCGGTTACATCGAGCGAGTACGAAGGAACCGCCGGAGTGAAGCAACCTACCAGAACATAATCACGCGCATGTTCTACCGGCCTGCCTTCATTCAATAGCAGGCTGATAATCGTGTTATCACTGACAAACTTGAATTTACCCCTCAATTTTTTTAAGACTTCCAGTGCTTTCATTAAGAAGGCATCCGAATTACTGCTATTAACCCTGATGGTTATTTCTTCTACGTTTAAAGCCACCTGTTCATCAGCTTCAAGTAAAAGGTAAGATAATTCATTAACGGCATCTTTACCGCCTGGCGTAACGCCGCCCAGCGTGATACTTACCATTGTCGGAAAACCGGCAAGTGTCTCGATATTCACCGTACTTGATATAAATGCCAGGTCGTTTACTTTTATCAAGAATAGACTTGCTAATTCGCGGGCAGTATCTCTGGTAATAATTCCGTCTGATAAATCTTTTTGATAGAAAGGATAAAGATACTGGTCAAGTCGCCCGAACCCGAGTCCCGGCCCCCACCCCTCGTTCCTGATAACAATATGGGTAAACCATATCGATTGCAGGGCTTCGTGAAAGCTACCGGCAGGGTTAAGCGGCACCCGTCTGCAAATCGAAGCGATAGCATCAAGCTCTTTTTTCCTGTGCATATTTATTGCCTGTGCGGCCAGATGGGACGCTAAATCCGCATAACGTTTGGCAAAAGCGGCGGCAGCATCAAGAGTGATGATAACCGCCTGCAGGAACTGGTATTTTTTAAAATCTTCCGGTTTTGTGAGGTCAAGAGATTCAAGTTTTTCCTGTGCTTCTTTTTTGATACCGGATAGACCCTTTTTAAGTAATCTCGAGTAATCAATGGTTTCATGCCCGTAATGAACGCCGCTCATTGAAGATGTACCGAGGAAAAAGACCCCGCCGTGTATTCTGCGGATTTCCGGCGGCATAGAAGCATTGAATCTATCCCAGGTGCATTTCCCTTTCCAGTAGGGGAGAGTATCTTCAACCATTTTCTTTTCTTCATCGGAAATGGAGCCGCACCTGTCCCAATCCCTCGAAGAAAATAATTCGATTTCTTTTAATATGTATTCCCACTGGATTTCAGGGAAGAGCATACCGCCGCGTTCTTTACCGGTGCTCCTGCCGACGATCAATTCGTCATCATCGATGTAGATCGGTAAATTCTCAAGGATTTTAGCCAGCGCTTTCGCCCGGCGGATAACTTCCGGCTCGCCCTCGGTCTCCATATAGGATTTCGTCCACCAGTATGCCCTTTGAATACAAATATCGGGAATATGCAGCATCTTCTCCCGTAACCGGGAAATCCTGTTTTCTTTGGTTTTTACGTTTACCATCCTGTCCCTCCTTGGGGAATGGTTTAGTAGTCTTTATATTGAGCTACTAATTTGTCCCAATTCTTAGGCAGGTTAATTTTCTTGGTGATAGGCCCGCCATGGTCGCCGCCGCCGCCGTAGAAACATACGGCAAGGTTATTTTTACCCGCAACAACCACGGGGATATGCATATCCGACCAGAATTTACGCACAGACCTGGTCGGGTCAAGGGGAAGGGGTACATTCTTGGGTATGTGTTGATTTCCTATCATCCAGCGGATGTTAACATTGGTTGCCGGCCGGCGGGCGTATTCGACGATGTAATTCAGTACATCTTTCCTGGAAAAACCGCTTTTTTGCAGGAATTGAGCAAGTTCCGAGGTCACAATCACCGTGCATCCGGCATCGAAACCAAAAGCGGGAACCATTTCACAAATAACTTTCATAACGGCATTGATGTCCTCCGGCACGATATCGAAGGCACGGGTATTGGGCCAGGAAACCGTAACAGCGCTATCGGTCTTTTTTAACCCATAATGAACATGGAGTGGTTCCCAGGGGGATTCCTCTTCATTTTCGGCAAAGCAGATACCGAAACGGCCTTCATGACCGAAAATAGCCATATCTTCACGGCCGCTTTTAATACCGGCAATGTTCATAATGATAAGTCCCATGGCATGGGCAATGGCTGCGTTAGCTTTCCGGTAAGGGCTCAAGGGACCGGTGGAACTGTTGATATTCAGGTCTTTCCTTACCCGGCCGTTAATGATCATCATCGGCGCCCAGGAAGCTACGCTGCAGGTATAAGCTTCCAGCCACATGTGCGGGTCGACCATCGCTTCAACTCCGGCGATCAGAACGGGCATATAGGTCGGCAGACAGCCTGCCATAACGGCGTTAACGGCTATTTTTTCAACCGTGGCTTTGCCCATCATCGGGGGAATTTTAGCCACGACGTAATCAGGCGGCAGATCCGTGCCTTTAAGCATTCCTTTTACGGCCTCTTCCGTCGGCGGGAGGACCGGCATGCCATATGACCAGCCTTTTTGATAGAAGAATTTATTTACTTCTTCAATCGTTCCTTTGACAGCTATTCTCGGGGTGTTCTCCGCAGGCGCAGGAACGGTTTTTTCTTCAGCGGTAAGGGGTTTAGTAAGGGCGGCGATAATATCATCGAGCGCCTCGCTTACACGCTGAGGAATAATCGTTTCGATAAATTTAGTGAGGTCCGGTTCCATGTAAATATCAACCAGGTTAAGTTTTACTAATCTTAGTGCCGGCACACCCCGCAGTTCCGCCGCCCGTTTGGCAAGGTGTATAAAATCGCTGTACACAGTCATTACAACCGGCTTGCCCATGTGCTCGACAAAAGTCGTATTGTAAGTGAGATAAAGCGTACACGACCCGGCATCGGCATTACCTACGATTACTGCATCACATTGCTTAAGCCATTCTTCAAATTCAGGCCTATATCTTTTATCCCTGGATAATTCAGCTACCTGCGTGTGAGCATTCAGGTCTTCTTTATACTGGTAACTGGTGAATTTAACGCCGGGGTATCTTTCTTTTATCTGTTTGCCGATTTCCCCCAGGATTATCGGCCAATGTTCTTTAAACGTAGCGTACAAACCGATGGTCGCTTTGTTTAAATCCTTCACTCTAGGCTGTAATGCGGTGGTTTTAATCGGGTCTACATCTCCTCTGGGGCTCAATACTGTGTATTCCATTTCTTCTATCTCCGTTTCTTTTCAATAGTGTACGTTTTCGATAAAAACTTATCCTTATTTAATATATTTTTGTTATCCACCAAGCTGGACGTTGAGTCCATACCTCTCAAATATGCGTTTGGTTTTCTCCGTTAGTTCTTGGATATTAGCTTGAGTACTCAACTTATACTTTCTCCCGAGTTGTTCATACTTTATCGTCCCGTATGTATGATATGCCAAAAGGTCAACTCTCTCGAGGGATTTCAATCGTGATAAGAATGCGGCAATGATCTCCATGTTTTCATTGGTCACCGTCAACCTCGGTATGACCGGTATCCTAATAATAATGGATTTACCCATGCCATTTAGCATTTTAAGATTAGAGAGAATGATTTCGTTTGAAACGCCAGTATTTTTTGTATGTGCGTTCGGGTCAAGGCTCTTTAAATCGTAGAGTAGCAGGTTCGCTTCGGCAAGAATCCTGAACTGCTCTTCCGTGGTTGCGTACCCACATGTATCTACTGCCACATGGATATAATTCTCTTGGCACTTTTTCATAAAGGCGTAAGTGAAATCAGGTTGAAAAGTTGGTTCGCCGCCACCTATGGTTACACCGCCGCCGGAAGACCGGTAATATTGCTCGTCTTTTTTAATGATGTCGAATAATTCATCAACCGTGTAATACGTACCAAAATATTGTAAAGATCCTGTGTAGCAAACGCCAATACAAGCCCCGCAATTATCACACAGTTTTCGGTCTATCTGTACTTTTTCAAGCAGGGGATTAACTTTAATAGCATTCTTCGGGCAGACATCTATACATCTGCCACAGTTATTGCAATCTTTGATTGTATACTTTAGTTCCGGGTATGATGCCTGCCCCTCGGGATTGCAACACCATGCGCACCTTAATGGACATCCCTTAAGAAATACTGTTGTCCTTATTCCATAGCCGTCTACAAAAGAGCCGTGGATGATATGGAACACAAGGCCTTTTTCATTATCCGTGTTATGTTTGTTTTTTTCTGTAATGGCCAATTGCAATCAACTCACAACAAATAAGAAAATCATCTCCACTTATCTATCGAATTGGTTACCGTATAATGAAGATTTGCAAGTTCAAAACCTGCAGTTGTCCCTCCTGCAACAACGATATCCAGCTTGAAATCTTTCGATCTGGATTTGTCGTCTAATTCCCAGGTATTTTCGGCGAGCCAAAGGCTCAATTCCTCTTTAGTTTTGAACCCCTCTTTTACTAAAACTTCAGCGGCTTCGGGTGTTACCATGATGAGAGTATTGAGGCCGAAACCTACGCCCCGGTAAAAAACGGTGTTAGGTTTAAAGAAATGCGCCAGCCGGTTTTTGATGTTTTCATGCATGGAAAGCGGGCTGGGCCCAACGCCGGAATACATTTCAAAACCAGTAAATACTGACACCGTGCTTTCTTCCCATTTGAATCCTTTCTGGACATGGAAAGGCTTCCAGTATTCCGGTAATCCCTCCTCGTTTTCCGCGAAACAAAGATTGTTGTAATTAAGTCCGTTGCCGAAAGAGCCGAGGTAATTTACTTTCGGAACGCCGCCGATGCCGCCAAGATTCTTAGAAATAAACGTCCAGGAACGTCCGATAACCGCATTGGCTTCATTAAACGGGCTAAGGGCTCCTATCCCTGAATTCATCTTGATTTCTTCTCTAACAGGCCCGTTAACCACCATCATCCTGGCTTGAGAGGTGACCGAAGACCAGAGCGAGGTTTGCCCGGTTGAAGCCAGGGCGAGAACAACAGGAAAATATTCCGGCCGGACACCGGCCATGACAGCGTTAACAGCTACCTGTTCAACGGTATATTCCAGTGACTCATACGGGCCGGATAACGGCATTTTGCCGACTATTTCATCAGGTTTATGATTGGTTGCCTTGAGCATTTCAGCAACTTTTTCTTCTGTTGGAAGCACCACAGGCAAGTAATCGGTCCAGCCTTTTTCTATGATAAAACGTTGCAGGTTTTCACGGGTATCAGGTTTTAAAAACTTCGGTTCTTCTCTTTTTATTATTCCGGTTTTACGTTCCTTTATACTCGGCGGTTTAGTCAGGATATCAATCATTTCCTGGATAACCGGTTTACCTGAAACCGGATCATTTCCCTCAAGAATTTTCCGGCAGTCTGATTCAGATGCGCCGATTATTTCGTAGGGGATAAAGGCCAGTCTCATTTCCGGCATGCCTTTTAAATAAGCAACTCTTTTTTCAAGTTCGGGGAAGATTTTACAGGTAAGAGGAACGGCGGGTATTCCCAGTTTTTCCAGTTCCGCGCACCAGCCGACTACGGCGGGTCCAAGCGTATCCATATGGCCCGGTCCTACGATAGCCCCATGACCATTAGCCTTTATTTCAGCCCAAAGCTTTGGATCATCATCAAAAAAAGACCCTATTTTATTTTTTACAACCCATCTTGTTTTGGGGTATTTTTCAGAAAGTAATTGTTTTGCGGCTTTATAAAAAGGCTCGGTAAATTGAAAATTAACATCAACAATATATATCGTCTTGCCATCCAGGTTATCAAGACGCGGAGCCATGGGTATCAGAGTTATATCTGGAAATATTCCTCTGGGGTTATATATTTTAACTGTTTCTTTATCATAATTTGCCGCTTTAACCACTTTATGCCTCGCAAAAAAATCATTATCAATTTAAGTATAATAACATGTTTTACAACGTACCTCTTAATCTGGGATCCAGGGCATCTCTAAGACCATCGCCAACCAAGTTGAAAGCAAAAACTACCAACATAATGGCAATTCCCGGAGTAAAGTACGACGTTGGGTTTGATGCTAAATACCTTTGGCCATCGCTGATCATATTCCACCAGGTAGCCGTGGGGGGTTAATGCCCAGTCCCAGGTAATTTAAAATCGATGTGTATTAAGTTTTGCATTAAATTATTCTTATTTATTACCTCCAATCTGGACCCTGATGCTGCCTTGTAAATCACAACAAGTAGCTGATTAATTGCATGTGTCCAAAAAGCTTTTTGTTATGTATTATTATTTGTTAATGCCTTTTTTCCTTGTTTGATCTGATAAGCTTCGTTAAAAGTGCTCCTCGTAAATATGAGTAACCGAACGTGTAACCGGGTATTTCACCGGATACGGCGATGAAAATATCTTCAAGCGAAATTACTACCGGAACTTTACCACCCGGTTGAAGAGCCCGTTCAAATATAGGGAGGCGCTCTGCTGGAATAAGACCCGAACCAAAGAATATATTGCTTTTATCCGCGATACGGTATTTGATGCCTTCTATCTCGTTTTCACTTAGTTTTTCGTAGGGTACAGATGTAGTCTCAATGATATAGTCTCTGAAGCTCTGGCAGGTAAATCCCCTTGCCTTCATAGCATTGGCTATTTCCGGGTGAAGAATAATGATGTGCTGTAATGGGTGGGCCCTGTTACCTTTCCTGGGGTCAAATTGGAATATTCTACGGTCATTGGCAACGTCCTTAATGATTTCATTTAACACTTCATCTTCGGAACAGGGTAAAACAGTCCCTCCTCCATAGATTCTCTGGCCCATGACGGTAGCGACGGTAACACAAGAATCTTCAGGTTTATAACCCAGAGTGACGTGAGAAGGTAGCCAGGGGCTAAGGTCCTCGTTTTCAGCTAGGACGTAAAACGTATGGGAAGACGGCCGCCCGATTAAAGCTAAGTCATGTTCACCCGGCCATAGATAACCGATATTGGATAAACACAGCCTCACAGCACGCCCGATAGTATTGTTCGCCCGGAAGCCATGACCTAATAGCCCCGTTCCCGAGTGCATCTTTATTTTTTTACCTATCGGCCCGCTCACGATAATGAGAAAAGTAAACGAACCTTCAGAGGTAAAGGCATGCGGGGAGAACTTTTTATCTACCAGACTCTCAATAGCAGCGATTATTACCGGGAAGTATTCCGGTTTGGCTCCAGCCATGACTGCGTTTATGGCTATTTTCTCGATAGTTGCAACCCCTGTTTCAGAAAGACCATCAGGAGAAGCAAAAGCTCCAAGGATTTCATCTGAAGACCGCTTCGTCCCGGAGAGCATCAGCTTGACTGCTTCCGGCGTCGGCGGCACCAGAGGTAAACCGTCTCCCCAATGGTTATCAAGATACAGTTGGTTGAATTTTTCGTAGGCGTCTTCGTAATTTAGGGCTGTTATTTCGACCAGTTTAAATTTCTTTTCCCGTGGTTTATCTACCGGGTTCATTTCTTCCGATGTCAGGGGTCGGGTAAGAGAATCGATTATCTGGTCAACTGTTTTTTCGGCAACCGATTGTAATCTTTCGGAGCTTACACGGTTAGGGTAATATTCAATTGTGGGTAAAGTAACCATACGTAGCGTCGGCATGCCTTGAGCTTCGGCGGATGCTTTGGCATTAGGAACCAGATGACTTGCGTACACAACAATACCCGGCTTACCCATTTTTTCTATCGAGATTGTTCTCGAAGTGCTTTCCCATGCACCGATACCTGAATCACCAACACCGTAAACAAACGTATCGGTTTCTTCGAGTAGCCTTTTTTCAATCCCGTCTACCCAGTTCATTCTGAGTAATTTTGTATCCGGAAGCTTTTTTTCTAGTAACTTTTGCAAGTCATCAAAGTAATTTTCTCCACCGAGTTTTTCACACCAGACAAGGGCTATTCTCTTGCCTTTTAAGTCCTTTACACGGGGAGCGAAAAGCCCCATAGCTTTTGGACTTTTGGACTTTTCTCCATATGGGTTGAGGCATGTTAGCGTTACTTTGTTTTTCATCACTTCTCTTCTCTTTACATTTGCTTTTGTATTCATCTGGCCATATTTGTTATCGTCTTTTTAACTAAGGACCGATAACGTAATAAATGTCGTCTTTCAGCATGTCATGGGTAATGACCTGCCCCCAATATTGATACCAGTTTTTAAGTAATACCCATACTTAGCCTCAGCTGCCGGAGGCGGTACCCCATGTCGCTATAAGGTCGTACCTGATTATATTCCCTCCGCCATTGCCCTATCAATACCTTTTTACGATATTATAGCTGGTATCGTTTTCGGGGGGCAGGCCACGCTCTCTTATTCTACTTGCTTCAATTTTCCGGTTGTTGATATTTTTCCTGACCTCTTTCGACAGCAAATCAGCCTTTTCTAACTTACCCCACAATTGATGACGTCGACCATCTTGTCGTGGATAGAAGAACATACCCTTAATAACACTATTAATGGCAGGATTGCCAAAGATGAGCATTACTTTCTTCTTCGCTCTATCAATCTTATCTAAAGAAGGGAAAATGGATTCAGAACGGTATTTTAGAATATGATTGTCAAGGGAACCTACTTTTTTGAATTCGTAATATCCCCATTTTTTATCAAAACATTCTGTAAATTTTGATATTTCCGTGTATGATATCCCCAATTCATGTAGATTTATCTTGACAATATATTGACCATTTACTATTTCAGAAATATCATATATTTTCGTTGTACCTATTGCATCCTGCTAATGATCACAAGTTCACTCATTTTCGTCAGGTGATTTCTTCTCATAACCGCAATTACGACAAACATAAGTAACCACTTGCTTGTCTGCATAAGTTATGAGCTTGTTAGGTCTGGTTGTTTTCACCTTCCTTTGCCAGACGTTTTTCCCGCAAATCGGGCAGTTCATTTTGACACCTCCATCTTATAGCTTAATTATAAATCCAAAGAAAGCAAAAAGGCAGGATAAAACAAAGTTTTGTAGACTTAATTACCCTCACGGCATCTGCCGGTCCGGTCTGCTCCCATTATTATTTGACGATACGCAGAAGCCCAGGCGAGATCCGTTTCTACCATTAATGCAAGAGATTATATGGTCAACGTCCTGTTCGGTGAAACCGTTAAAACAAGATTCTTCACCAGATTTTTCAATGATCATGCTATGAATAACCTCTTGGACCTGTGCCGGGGTGCAGCCCTCGGTTTTATGAGCTACATACTCTTGAAGCTTTTCGTCAAGAGGTATTCTTTGACACAGGCGATTAACCAATTCATGACGGTGTTCGAAACAAGGTCGGCTCAGTTTAATAACCCGGTCAAAACGGGAAGGCCGCTGGCTGATGGGACATCTGGCAGAACCGAGACGACTCTTCGAAGATATGAAGAGGATGGGTGTCCGGGAGACATTAACTATTACATAAGGTTAGTGTATTTTTGTTGAGTCACGTTAACTCATTTTGTTCATCCGCTCCTGTAAGAGGGCTTCAATCTCACCATGAAATCAAAAATACCCAATGTAATGGATTTTTGACAATAAGATAACCCGAGGACTATACTCTTTTTCCAACAGAGTGCCCCTTCGTCAGTAGCTGAACTGGCGCGGGCTTATGAGCCTTCTCTGAAGGCTCTCGTAGACGAAGCAGAGACGGGGCAGCAGCAACTGCCACTCATAGAGGCAACCGCCAAAAAAGAGGCACAGGACCTGTTTCAAAAAGTCCTTATAGAATCCGGAGTAACCAAAGCTCCAGCGGAAATATAAGAGACGATGCGTCAGTCCGTCCAACTGCTTGATTACGCGGTACGCTCCAAGATGCCGGACTATAGCCACACCTTTCAACCCTTGTTACGCCCATTTGATGATTACTCTATACGCATCCTTGAGAAACACCTACGTCCGATGATTCCGAGTGACCACGTTAGCCGTCAGGATTATTTTAATCCTTATATAGGCAATCTTTCAGTAAAACAGAAATCTCTCTTGGAAAAAAACCAGCGATACTTGGAGCATAATCTGGTTTTCGGACGCCCGATACAGAAACTAGCACGCTTCTTTTTTGTCTTCAATATGCACAGGATGGTGGATGGAACATTTCTGGTGTGTGGCGCGAGGTAGCCAAAGTATTCTCCGGTGAGGCTATAACCAGCCTTTACTCCGACCTGGAAAAAGTCAACACTTTCAGAAATACACGCTTTGCTCACGTTGATACTAAGCTCGATAACGCCGAAGAAGCATGGCAAGCCATGAAAGTCTGGTTTCGGTGCTTAGATAAAATAATTTTGTTAACTTAAGGATTGTATACCAATACAATTATTTTTCAATGTAAATTTCTCATGATATTAGGCAATAATAGGTTTTTTAATAGAGAGCTTTTAGTTTGAATATTTTCCTTTCTTATAGTTGCATAAAATACTCAGACTTTCAGAATGGTTATATCAAAAACAAAGGGAGAGACGATAATTTAAAAAGCAACATAAGTTTATTTCGTTACCTTCGAAGAATAAAAAGGGGGGATTGACATCACGATACTGGGAACATCCAATCCCTCCCTTAATTCTGTTAGGTATTTTAGATAAGATGAATTTTTGCCGATTCTGAACATCTTCGTACCACATGTTGGGCAAACACCCTGAATGGCTGGCCTACCAACGTTGCGGAGTACAATATCTGCGTCAATTCGGTGTTACCGGGAATCACGCGTACAGACTTTCACGATTTTATCAGACTTATGGACATAACGAAAAACGAATATTTCGCCAAACTGGGCACGACGATTCCCATGAAGAGAGTAACCGACCCACGGAAAATTGCGGATGTCATTTTCTTCATGGCATCCGGCCTTTCGAGATATGTTACCGGTGACCGTGTCCTGACCAGCGGCGGGTTGATTAGTAAATATTATTTAGTCTGGCGATCCTGCTAGTATAGAAATCGCTATTGAGTCAGTGGAAAAAACAAGGATATAAGGGAGATATAAGAATGTAGTACGGCAGATAAAAAAGTGCATTTCTCTAAACGTGACCAATTTATCTTAAAGCTACTCAACGTTTAGGAATATTGTGCTGGTTAATAATCACTCCGCCGGTACCAATAGAATTCTGATATTACGGCAGCCTGCTAGTAACCTTCTTCTTTCCATCTGGACCAATCAACCAGTTTTCTTTCTTCTTCGGTAAGTATCTGCGGATAGAGTTTTTCAGTGTGAACCGGCCCCTGGTTTATTTCCACAAAGATCCACGGCCTGTCTGTCCTCCTGATAATGTAGGGGCAATGTATCACATTTGCAGGAATAAAAACTACGGTAGACTTCGTCATGATGTGCTTTTCCCGCTCGGCACCCATCTGTAGTTCCACTTCCGCCCCCAGGTCCGTCGGGTCATCCGGGTTGGTGCCTATGAGCATCAGGATTTCAGCGTCTTTATGTGTATGAGGAGGGTGCCCTACGCTAATCATATCGGGAGTGGAGTGCCCGGAAGCGTTGGGTAAATTCCAGTGAACCCAGTAGAAGTTACAACCTTTAAAGGTATTGTAATCTACCCGGGCGATGCCGGTACGACCTCTTTCAATCTCCTCCGGCTTTGCCTGATAACCCTTGAAGAAACGTCCATATTTGTCAGCCATTTACATCCTCCCAAATCTTTTTTTGTATCATTGCCCTTTCCAGACTGGGCTCCATCTTAATCTCGCAGGACTCTTTAATGGCGAAGCGTAGTTTGGAATAGATCATTGCAATGTTTCACCCGCCAATAAAAACAGTCAGGCCGAAAGCTTCAATGGTCTTCTGGATGTCTGCCATCTGACCTGCATTGGGTGGAGTGATACTAACACCACTTTGATCTCTCTCGAGGCGGTCGTATTTTGTCTCTCCCAATCGGTGATAGGCCAGTATGTTTACTTTGGTGTCCGATCCCATTTCGTCAACAATGAACCTGGCAGTATCTTCGATATTCTTCAAGTCTGCATTGTAGCCCGGGATAATGGGTATTCGGGCTACTATCGGGATAGTATAATTCCTTCGAATCCGTCTGAGATTCTTTAAAATCAGGTCATTGGATGCGCCGGTATACTTTTGATGCGACTTCGGATCCATATGCTTCAGATCGTACAATATCAGGTCCACATACTTTAGTACCTTTTCAAGAGTCTCCCACCTGGCCATGCCAGTTGTCTCAATGGCAGTGTGCAGACCGGCTTGCTTGCACATCGAAAGGATAGCCGCAGAGAATTCAGCCTGAGCCAGAGGTTCTCCCCCGGAGAGGGTGATCCCACCACCACTTCTTCTGTAGAAGGCTTCATCTTTCTTAATTTCTGTAAAAACATCCTCGGCTGACCAAACACGACCGCTCAATATTCGGGCTGCATTCAGACATATTTCTGTACACTTGCCACAGCCTTCACAGACATTTCTCTTTGTATGCGATTTCCCGTCTGCCATCCAGATAGCCTGTCTGGGGCAAGCTGATACACATTGGCCACAGCCTGTACATCTCTCCAGGTATAACAACACCTCAGGTTGGTGATGTTGAGACTCCGGATTCTGGCACCAGACGCAAGCTAAGGGACACCCTTTAAGAAAGACCGTTGTACGTATGCCAGGTCCATCATGTAGGGAATACGTCTGAATGTCAAAAACCGTTCCTTGTAACATTGCTAACTCCGTCTTGTTCCCCATTTTTCCAATTCCACGGAGGAGACCGCGGCTACTAAACTCTCACTTCCATGCGTCTGATAATGTCATCCTGAACTCCTTTGCCCAGATCAACAAAATAGGCACTATAGCCAGCTACTCTTACTATCAGATCACGGTATTTATCGGGATTCTTCTGCGCATCGAGTAATTGTTCGTTTCCGATAACATTAAATTGAATCCATTTCCCTCCCATATCGGCATATGTCATAATCAGGTTACCCAGCTTTTTCAAGTCCTCTTGGGTTGTTAGAGATGATGGATGTAACTTCATGTTGAGTAGTGTTGACGAACATAGGGACTGGTCGATCTTGACTGCGCTTCTAAGCATCGCCGTAGGACCGTGGGTGTCTTGGCCCTGTGCTGGGGAGACCGTTCCATCGGACAGAGTCGTGCCAGCTAGCCTCCCATCAGGGGTTGCTCCGATTATTGTTCCGCCGGCAAACATCGACGATATTGATGCTCCACCAATTCCTCTTATTCTTCCGCGCATAGGGCGGTCGGGTGAAAGAGGCTTTGCCTCCTCGTCGATTATGAACTTATATAATTCACTGGCTATTGAGTCAACATAATCGATATCATTCCCGTACTTCGGCGCCTGCAGGCACATCTTTCTAATATGCTCATGACCCTCCCAGTTGGCAGCCAGGGCTTGTCTTAAAAGCTTCATGGTGATCCTCTTGTCGTCGAAAACCAACTTCTTGATTGCCGCTAGCGAGTCTGCTACGTTGATTCCACCAACCGGCACCATCACAGCCCTGAAATCGTAAGGAAACTCTGGCTCTCTTCTCATTAAGGGTTTCCCTATCTTCATTCCATTGTGCATCAAGGCAGTCTCTAGGATATCCACGACATCACGGTAACCTTGGAGTTCTCTGGAACGCCCTTGTGTGACAAAACTGTGCTTATGCCATACTTTAATGAAGAAGGCAAGGAATTGCAGGAACGCATCATAGAACTTGTCAAATGTCGCATAGTTTTCAACGTTCGGTTTGAAGGGACCGAGCTCCAAACCTGTGCGGGGATCAACACCGTCATTCAGGAAGATTTCCAGGACCTTCGGCACGACAAAGAATAAACCGGCCAGGAAGCTGGTTTTTCCCGGAATGGCCGGGTCAACACAGCCGGCTAGATGGTAATTCCGTGCATCCTGAATTGGGATTCCTCCAGACGTCATATAGTCAATAAAAGATTTGTCTATCGCTAACGCCGGCATACCGATACCGGTCTTCACAACTTCAAGTGCCTTAACCAGCAGATCTTCTGGAGTCCCATCGTGAACTCTCAGTGTAATAGTATGATGAGGTGTCCTCAGTCGGTTGGCTGCTTCCAGGACCAGGTAGGTCAATTCGTTGGTCGCATCTTCTCCATTGGCGTCGACACCCCCGATTGTCATGTTGCGCCATTTGGCGAAACCAGCATGCTGCGAGCGCTTGGCCCGTGAAAGCTTGATATTCTCGGGCTTCATGCATTTGATGCGTAATTCACACAGCAGGGCAAGGACTTCCTCGTTACTGATCTTCCATTCATCCCTGTCTTTTTTATAGAACGGGTACATATATTGATCGAATCTGCCGAGATTATGAGTCGAAGTGGGTGTGGATAGGATCTGGTTGAACCATAAAGACTGCATTGCCTGAAAGAAGCTCTTGGGCGAATTTGCCGGAACCCATCGGCAGGCTTCTGCTATTCTCTCCAGCTCCGCTTTCCGTGAAGGTTTTTTTTCAGTCTCAGCCAGTCTCTCGGCTTCATCTGCATATCTGCTGGCAAAGGCAATGATGGATTTAAGCATCATGATTGAAGCTCTCAGGAATGCTTTCTTCTCTGCATCATCTCTTGAGAGAGACCCTGTGCTCTGGATTTCTTCTTCAGCTTCGCGAATAATTGTATTTAGTCCGCCCAGCCACCTGGCGAAGTCCATATGGCAGTCGGTAAAATTGAAGGAGAGGCAGAGACCGCTGCCGGCATATGCGCCCCTGAATTCATCTTTCTTTTTCATCGGTGGTAGAGTGATGCCAACTTGCAGGTATTTAAACATATTATCATCGATACTTTTAGATTGTAGGTACTCCGAACACCTGGTCTCCCAGTATTTACCTAATTCTCTCAACATGGGCCAGTCTTTGTCTTCAATTGAAATAATCCCATCCTCAACCGCACCCCTGATCTCTTCCTCTTTCCATACACCTAGAAACGGATCGATCTCTGCACCCCAGGGCTTGCTAGCCCCTTCGCCCACAAAAAGCTCATCCTTGTCAATCAGAACGGGCATATTCTCCAGCATATATGAGTAAACCTTGGCGTACCTTATGACTCCGGTTTCGCCTTCCGTTTGTTTAACCGCTTCCGTAATGAGGCGAGCTTTCTCGATACAAAGGGGAAATTCTTCACGGCGGATACTGGCTAATAGTTTCTCCATTTCAACCTCCACTACTTCAGATTATCTAAAACAACTTCAATCCCGTTAGTATAACGCTTTCTTGTCTCCCGTCCTATATCATCTGTTGTGACCTGTCCGGTACTATCTTTGTAAGGTCTGAATACCCCTGCTTTATTTGTAGAGGGTCGGTAATCAGTAAATATTTGTCGGTAGTACGTTCCCAGGCAGGCCATTCAATAAGTCCTTTTATGCTGGGGTTGCCCGTCCTAGCGAAATGTGTCCATATTGTCTGCATGTTTTCGGCTACCGTCCTGTCGGAATTGGATATTTCAGGTATCGGCGATTTTGCCCCAGAAGCTGTTCGCCCGCCCATACTATTAGCCCAGGTTTCGGCATTATCGAGCGCACCGAATACATAATACAGTTCCGTGCCATGGGCCGCTACCGCTCCTTCCCGTTTTCTACCTTCCGGCACTTGATCGAAAATAGCCGCATACCCACGCGAATTGGCGGTACTGGGGCCGTTCAGCAATCTCAAGTAGTCCTTGATCATCGTATCGGCAATAAGGAAACCCGGGCCAGTCAGTTCTCCCTTGTTAGCTACTATGAGGTAGGGGACCTGGTTCCTGCGACCAGTCTGGAACATATTTACTAGCGTGTCCGGCAGAAACAAACCGTCATGTATAATATGCCAGGGTCCCATAAATACGTATTTCGGTCCCAGTTCTACGTTTAGTTCCTGGTCGCTATCTATAATAGTCTCCCATGGTATTTTTCGGGCTGCGGCGAGGGGATGATCTACGGTATCGATCCCCAGTTTGTGGAAGAATTTATCTCCGAATGCCTCTACTTTTTCGAGAGCTACAGTATCGAACTCGCGCCCTCCGCTTTCGATGATGGCACGATGGAAAAGGCCGCCTGCCAGCGGAGAAGCCATTAAAGCTGCAACTTTCAGCCCGCCTCCGGACTCACCAAAGATAGTAACGTTGTTTGGATCGCCCCCGAAACCGGAGATATTACGTCGTACCCATTCCAGAGCAGCAATCATATCGAGGAACATATAGTTGCCTGATACATGTTCTGGTGATTCTCTAGTAAGCAGAGGATGTGCAAAAAGGCCCATCACCCCTAGCCGGTGGTTCAAGTTGACTTGGACAATGCCATGAAGGGGCAACCCGAGATTATCACAGAAAGTGGTATTTCCATTTCCATATCTGAGACCGCCACCATGAAGCCAGACCATCACCGGCAATTTGTCGTTTGCACTCTTGGCTGGTGTCATGACATTCAAGTAGAGGCAGTCTTCACTCGAAGGTACTGTCTGCATATTACTGGGTGCGTGGATATCACGGTATTGAGCTGCTTGAATACTGAATCTGGTACATTCTCGCACACCCGGCCACGTTGCCGCCGGTTGCGGCGGTTTCCATCTTAGGTCCCCGATGGGTGGAGCTGCGTAGGGAATTCGCTTGAATATACGGATTTCCTGCCCCTTTTCAGTTATCTTTGTCCCGGAAATCAAGCCGGTATCTAAACTAATTAAATCCATCAAGTTCACCCCCTTGCGTTAAACATATTTCTTTCTCAAGATAACGCCCTTACTTATTGTCGAACTCCGGCTGCTGCAGGCAAAATCGCGCCCTGCTTTACCAAGCTGCTTTAAGGTTTGAACTTATATTTGTCTATAGGTACTGGCTCAGTCGAAAGCACTGTTTTCCCTGCCTCCTGTTTGACTATTATCCACTTGAGCCAGTTCTTGTCGTCCCTCTCAGGATAGTCCTCTCTGTAGTGATACGCTCTGCTCTCCGTTCTTGCCAAAGCTGCATTGAAGACAATCTCAAGACAGACCGCCATGCTCTTCGCTTCATTACACTTCATCAGGCCGTGGCTGTCTTTTGCATACAGTTGGGAACATTTCTGCCGCACCCCCTGAATCCGTGAGAGGACCTTCTCCATGCGGTCTTTGGTCCTGGAAAAGCCATTTTCAACCGGGCTGACTATTCCATCCAATTCCTGAATAGCATCTTGAGGCAAAAGCCCCTGGCTGCTCTGCAGGGGAGCAAACATCTCGTCTTTCAGCCGTTTAACCTCATCATAGTTAATCTGGGGTGAACCAGCCTGAGAGGCAGCGCGGGCGGCGGCCGGGCCTGACCTTAATCCTCCCAGTAGTCCAATCATCAGGGGACTGCCTCTCATCCTGCCGGGAGCCATACACACCGCCCCTCCCCAGGCTGAACCATTGTAGCTGGTGTCTCCGATAGCCCACAGACCTTCAAGGCTGGTTTTCATCTCATGATCTACCCTTATAGGCGAGCAGCCGGCAGCTAATCCAATTTCTGCTTCTGGGTTGGGTGGGGCAGGCCGACTATATTTACTTAGTTTACGCAGGCGGGTAAAATAACTGGTTTGTTTAGGCCGGTTCCAATTAAGCTCTGGGGGTGGACCACCTCTTTCAGGACCAGTTCGAGACATATCGACTCTTATCGGCCCTTCTCTCATCTCGTTAAATACTCCAACGACGAAAGCCGGAGTCAATATAGCCGTATCATATATTTCCTCTTTTAAGACCTCGGGCATATATTTTTCGGCCATATACTCACCTGCCGCATTGTGTATATTAAAAGCTAAATTGGGAATATTCCCGCCACCTTTCACTCGCGGATGGATGAGAAACCCGAACTCGGCGTTTCTCATCTCAGCCCCGGCCTGGTAGGCTGCGGCGACGCCTTCACCATAATGTGGGGTGAACATCGCTGCCGTACGGTTCAGGCCACCGGTAGCCAGTATTGTTGATTTAGCTTTAATAATGTAAAAGCGGCCATCAATGACATTGAAGCCAACCGCGCCGACAATGCGGTTACCCTCCTTCAGGAGTTCCACTATCTGCACCTTGCTCAGTAACTTCACTCCTGATTTGCGCGCCCTGGCACTTAACAAACTAATCATATCCAGGTCAGCGCCGGCATGAGACCATCTAGAGCTTAAAAGATGCCCGGTGAGTAACTTACCCTGGGCATCCCTTTGAACCTTTACTCCCCACTCGGCAAGCTGCTGAGCTGCCCCATAGGTCTCTTTAGCATTCAGGTATAACAGTTCCTGGTCGTTTAAATAATACCCAATATTTTTTACATGATATTCGACAAATTTATCCAAATCATCTTCCGGCGCTATACACCAGAATACCCCTCCTCCCTTAGGCGCCAGTCCTGCCCAGCCGACGGTTGCTTTGTCGACGATGAGAACATCCTTTTCCGGGGATGTCTCTTTTGCTTTTATAGCCGCCGGAAAACCAGCAATGCCACTCCCGGCAACCAGGACGTCTGTGGAGATAACTTCTCCAAGATCTTCCAGTTTGGTCATTCTAATCCTCCTTGATTTCACAACAAGTATTTAGATTGAATTTAACAAGCAAACTTCTGCGTTTATTCCGCAATTCGTGCAGAGGCTTGTGTCACTCTTGACACAAACACCCCCAGACACCTATTGCGGTGCAGCAGATACAGCTGCAGGTAAGACCTCGATACACTGAGCGGGACAAGCTTCTTCACAACCCAAACAGAGGACACAATCCTCAGGATAGGCCGCAAATGGTTGTTCCTTCTTATCATCCCAGCGAATCACGTCAATAAAGCAGGCATCTACGCAGGTCTTGCAACTACTGCAAAGGTCTAAGTCAAATTTAATGTTAGCAGCCATACAGAATCTTATCTCCTTTCTTCCGATTTTTAATCCTTAATCTCATAAGCCCATTTACCATTCGGCAGCTTCTTTAAGCCTCGTATGTGGGCAGGACGATTAATTTCCGGGTCCTTCACGACCTGCCACATCTTCCACAGTTGCGGTAGAAACTCAGGGAAACGCCCGACTTCTTCTTCACAATGCTTCCTGAAGGCTTCAGCAAACTCGCGAGGCATGCCCTCTTCCCTATGCATAATGGAGCGCCCTCGTACTCCGTAAAGTGTTGCTTCATATTGATGGGTGAGGTAACTCCGAACTTTTCCATCAGGGTCAGGTTGGCCTCCCACGTTAACAAGATCGGTGTAGACTACGGGCAAATCAACCACATCCTCCAGTTTTGTTGCAGTTGGGAGACGTATTTCCATAACTGGACCATCACCCATCTTCTCCTTAGCGACGGCGAATTCACCGGGACGTGTGGGGAACGGAGTGTGTGATTTATGATCCTCGGGGTGCCATAGCGGGTAGCCTTTCTCTATATTAGCCCCCCACCAGGCAATCTGCTCTATTGTGACACCATGAAGCTCATGATCAATGACCACATCGTAGACCAAGTCCTTTTTTTCTTCTGCCATTGTCTATATGCTCCTTTCTTATTTTGCGTTAACTACGCTATACGAATACATTTTCCTCTTCTATGATCTTCTTGCCATCTATTTCTATTGTTTCGCAATATACTGTACCGTCGATGTGCATGTAGGGCTTAGGTTGGGCGTGAGTTGACTACAAAAAGTGGGGTGCCAACCGCCGCATACCACTTGATAGTCTCCCAACCCCTCCTTTCTCGTCATGTACGCTGCCATCTGGAATCCACCCGTGCGTTAGACCAGCTACTAATTCAAATATTTGTTCCATATCCTTGATGTGGGCAAGAAGTCGAGGCTTAAACCTTCACCTAGAGTCATTTTTCAGCATTCGACCAAGACTTAATTTTTACTGAACAACGCAGGTGTCAATCTTGTTAATGTCATGGCATTTCCACACCCTGTGCAACAAGCCGTTTCTGTAGAAACTAGATATCAACTTTACACGGTAGAAATCAGCCATATGTGTCATTTCAGGACTATCACTCCATCACTACCTGGTCGGTGCAACGCCGATATACTATGATATATGCAACATTCTAACATGACATCATATAGGAAATAATATTAGATTTCCTATATAGTAAGGATAATACATCTTGTCAATAGCCGATTTCAAGTCAACTTATCTTATCTTTACCTCTCAAAGGTCACTTTTTAGTAACTTGAGATATTCGAAGAAACTGTTAATATATAAGAAACATGATATGATCTGAAATATCGCCTTTTATGCCTATGCCAGTGTTCTAATCCTGACGCCAGTTCGAAAACAATAAATCGTTAAGGAGCCAAATATCATAACTATTAAGGGAACCAGAAATCTATTTAGACATCCTTACACCAAGAATATTCTATCAGCTCTGGCGGTAGCGTTTTTTGGCTTTGTGCTGCTGAATCTTACCTTTCTATTTAACTATCTGGTATTTCAATTTATCGGTCTCTTTATACCGGATGACTTCGAGTCTGCACCCCGGTGGCTACCCATAGCGAGACATATTCTGTTCGTGATTATCATCGCTTTGATTTCGTGGATTATTTTCCGCACAAAGCTGCCAGTACTTATTAAGGCAATTTTTATGACGGTGCCAACGGCCGTAGTCCTTGTGACTATTGGGATACTGTTGTATTCCTTGCCAGTCGTGCCATATATAGTCGGAGCTATATTGACTGTAGGCGTTTTGTTTTATTTCTATCGCACTAAAGAACCGTGGCTTTACTATTACAGCGTAATCTTAGTAGCGATAACGCTGATGATTTTTACCCTCATGGGTGGAGAAATATGAACTACAAAGCAACAGTTGTCCATTTAGTTACCTCCGAAGAAGGGGGTGTCATTAGATATTGACACGGTAATTGCGGTTCTCTATTATCAAGCTAATAGAAATGGCCTGTAAGGAGGACAAATGTTAAAAGATTTTAAGGCTTTCATAATGCGTGGGAATGTGGTTGACCTGGCTGTAGGTATTGTCATCGGCGTGGCTTTTGGAGCCATTGTCAGTTCGTTCGTAAAAGATGTTATCATGCCACCGATAGGACTAGCACTCGGAAACGTAGATTTTACCAACCTGTTTGTGGTTCTGAAGCAGGGTACAGTAGCAGGGCCTTATCCCTCTCTGGCTGCTGCTCAAGAAGCTGGCGCTGTCTCTATTAATTACGGTGTTTTCATAAATACAATAGTTAATTTCATTATTCTTGCTGCCGTTGTCTTTTTCTTTGTGGTTCGCCCAATCACTAAAATGCATGCTCGCCAAAAAGCAGCTGAGGTTGCGCCAGCGCCGAGTACCAAAGAATGTCCTTTTTGCTATACAAGTATTCCGATTAAGGCTACTCGATGCCCGAATTGCACTTCTGAATTGGCAAAGAAGTCATGATTTATCTGGTTAAGTTAATCTGACACACTCGGAACCTCTCAAAGTAGGCATAATATGTTGTCAATAAAATGATTAGGGAGGCGAAACAATGGCAGGATATGTTGGACCAATCGAGAAACAGACGTTAAGCAATAGTTATTTCAGGCAAGTATTATTTACCGGAAAATATGCTCAACTCGTGGTGATGTGCTTACAACCTGGTGAAGAGATTGGCAACGAAGTACATGCGAATGTTGACCAGTTCTTTCGCATCGAACAAGGTGAAGCGGCATTTGTTTTCGGCGGAAAAGAAAAGCATCTGGTAAAAGATGGTGAAGCAGTTATAGTTCCGGCAGGCACATATCATAACGTAATAAATACTTCGAAGACCACGCAACTGAAGCTATATACCGTATACTCTCCTCCCAATCATCCCGATAAGACTGTGCATAAGACGAAAGCTGAGGCAGAGAAGGCTGAAGAGGAAGAGCATCATTAGCACAAAAGTGTTTGCTGCTCCTAGAGTAGACAAAACTACACCTCGGAGCTTGAAGTAAATCTTGAATTGGCGCTGGATACGACCAAATCACGGACAACTTTTCAAAAGACTCTTTTCGAGACAACGTTGTTCCTTCTAAGCCATTGGTTCTCGGCATCGTAACCTTCTACCGAATCTTATCTTGGAGAGTACTGGACGCCAAATGTCACTTTCAAGTATTTTGTGACTTAATGTTAAACCTTGCACTACGCATCTTACGTGTAGTTTGACATCTTAGTGGGATAGGAAGCTATAGGCTGTAATTAATCAGGTTTCTCATTTAAAGGCAGATACACTGTAAAAGTACTGCCCTCACCAATCTTGCTGTCAACACTAATGGTACCGTTGTGAAACTCGGCAATACGCTGGCTAATGGCTAATCCTAGACCGGAACCACCCTCGTTACGTGAACGGGACTTGTCTACACGGTAGAAACGCTCAAAGATATGGTTAAG
>JGI24422J19971_10000009_pt1 | contig 77996 bp, 52 predicted proteins | sample DeeMarSWOR152_54_FD_19971 | JGI IMG/M metagenome (IMG submission 19971) | reverse complement strand
TCCCAATCTGCTGAAATCGTTTCGCCACGTAATATGTAGGAGATTACATTTACAAGCCATATTCCCGCAGTTTTGAGAAGCCCTTCTTTCCTTATTCTCCTGTTCGATTCGTAAACAATGAGGTTCTTTATAAAAGCGAGTTTCCCTATTTCGGATAAACGGCATGACAAATCATAATCCTCTGTGACTGCCATCGATTCGTTAAACCCGCCGAGTTTCTGGAACACCTCTTTTCTAACGGCGAAAAACTCTCCTCGAGACTGCCACTTAAATCTCGCAAAAGGTAACGCGCAAGAAATTCGAATCATCAAATTCAAATAGATAAAGAAAATTGCTTCTGCGAGTTTAGATCGTAAAGGCATAGTGCTGCAAGTTGCACCCACAACTTCAGGGTCTTTGAAAGTTTCAATTAGCTTTTCGGCAAAGTCGTTTGGCGGCATTACATCCGCATCGAGAAACAGGAGAATATCGCCATTGGAATACTTGGCTCCATAGTTTCTTGCCTTGGATATTCCCCTTTCCTTTATTTCGTACACTTTATCCGTAAAACCTCGGGCAATTTTAACGGTGTTGTCTTCGCTTCCGCCGTCAACTACGATAATTTCAATTTGAGGCGTTATTTTCGTCAGTTTAGACAAGGTCGTTGCTATGTATTTTTCTTCCTGGAGCGTGGGGATGATTACCGAGATTTTCGGGGTCTCTGTTTGCATTTGACGCCCTTCAAGTCTTATCATATCTGGGGGCAGAAGCCACATAAAATTAACTAATATTTCGGAATAGTTTAACAAATGGATTAACCCTCAAGGGGAACGATCTTGCCGCCCTTAAAAACCGGAACAACCCTGAAAACATTCATCTGAGAACAAAATTTCACATCCTCCCTTAGCCCCCGCTTCTTGAGATACTGCGCGTGACCTCCTCGCTGAACAGCCTCTTCTAAGGAATTTCGCGCCTGTTGAAAAGCTAGAACTGCCGCTGAAGCTCCATCAAAAAACTCAACCCCGTCGGCTGGAAAGTAGTTCGCAACCGCCCCAGCACAAAGAAAGTCCTCCAGAGAGAAACGCCCTTTTTTACCGGCCAGCACAAGAGAGACTCCGCTGTGTTCTTTCTCCGCGAGTTTTAAGGCGGCATCAGCAACAGCCTCAGCGTTTAGAAACGCCCCTATCAGAATCCACTTTGCCTCTCTAGCCCTAGAGATAGCCCTTGTACCGCTTGTAGTGGTTAAAACAATGTGCTTTCCGCCCACTTTCTCAGACGAGAATTCAAGAGGCGAATTTCCAAGATCAAATCCTTCAGGTTTCAGTCCCTTCCTTTCGCCCGCCAAGATGAACCCAGGATGGTCTCGGCGATAACCTCGGGCCTCTTCTACTGTTTCAATCGGAATTATGCTCTTCGCGCCGTTTGTTAATGCTACGATGATGGTGGAGGAGCACCTTAAAACGTCAATGACAACTATGACGTCTCCTCTTTGAACAGCCTTAACCGCATCCTTCGCAACAAATTCTAAGTTAACCAGTGTTTTCAGGATAAATTCCCCTGTTTCTCTGTGCATTGGTTACTTAATTTCTTTAAGGTATGGGAGGGCACGCCGAATTGTTGTTGTGATGGGGATCGCTACTATCAGCCCCACGGTCATTTGCCCAATGTTTATTGGAACTTCAGCTATTGCTGCAACGCCGAGAAAAATCTGTTCATATAGAAAATAGCCTGTAACCATGACTAATCCACCTAAGAGCACGGTGAGGACGAGCCAACCGAACTCTGGATCAGAAACGAACCCCATCAAGCTGATTAGAAAAACTACTATGGCGCCTAAAACATACCAAAACAATGGTGAAACAGACAAAACTACGGTTGGATCTTCAGGTGGAGGAATGCCCAAGTAAATCTCTACGGAGCCGCTGTAATACAGAGAACCTATGAGGCCCAACAAAACTCCAGCAACCAAGCCGACAGTAAAAGTAAAGATCTTCCAACGGAGTTTAGAGCTGAAACTGAGTCTTCTATGGCTGAGAACGCCCACGAGCCCTCCTTCACAAGCTTTTATGACGAGTGTTCCTAAGGCGTAATGCGGAAAACCCAGAAACAGGTCGGCGAACATTGATCCCACTCCTCCAGCAAAAGCGCCGACGAACGGTCCGAATATCAATGCTGCGGTGTAAACCATGATCTCGCCGAGGTTGAAGAAGCCGTTTGTGCGGGGAACCCATATAGAAAAAACCATTGTGGCGGCGCACACGAGTGCTGTGAAAACTGCCGTTATGGCTAATCGAATTGTTGGTGGGGATGACTTTCCTTTGTACATGGTGTAGTATAGTTGTAACTATACTATTTAAAACTTGCTAAAGTAAAACTTTCAGTTCAGAAATGGCGCGTAATACTCTTTTTCCGCGCTCAGTGATCCTGAAGTATTTTCTTCCTTCTTTTTTGTGGATCGCCACTAGCCCTCTTTCTGAAAGGTTGTTTAGATGTTGATAAACAGCAGCTCGCGTCATGCTTTTGCCCAGTTTTTTCCACAGATCGTAGCCGTAGGTTTCCTTTTCGCTAAGAATTCGCAGGATCTTTTCTTTTGTGCTTAGTTCTAAGCCGACAACGGCGGTTTTCCGCTTTTTAGTCAAGACCTGAAGTACGTCGGTAGCTTTCAGTCCGCTTCCAGTTATTAGGCAAACCACTCTGTCTCGCTTGTCTATGTCGCCTCGACCGACCAGTTTTTTAAGCGCCGCTACGGTGGCTGAACTCGCTGGCTCCGCGAAGATTCCTTCAAGCCTCGCAATTTCCTGTTCGCCCTCGATGATTTCGGAGTCCGTCACTGAAATAGCAACCCCCCCAGAATCGGATATCGCCTCCACAGCCCATTTTGCATTCAAAGGTTTTCCCACAAGAATGCCTAAAGCGTGAGTTGCAGACTTAGAAACCTCTAACGGCTTAACCGCCTTCTTAAGGTATGCTTCGACGATGGGGGCGCATCCTTCAGCTTGAACTCCAACCATTTTCGGCGTCTTATCAGTGAGTCCTAATGTCTGCGCCTCCTTGAAGCCCTTCCAGATGGAGTAAAGGGTTCCGCCGCTTCCCATGGGGGTTATGAACCAGTCGGGTGCGCCGAGTTGTTCAGCTGTTTCGTAGGCGATGGTTTTTTGTGCTTCAACTGCGAGGGGGTTCAGTTCAGCGGTAGCTTGATACCAGCCTGTTTCCTTTGCTAAGGCTTCTGCTCGTTCAATGGAGCGGTCAACGGTTCCGCCATGCTCCTCAATGACAGCATCGTAAATCAGCATCTGAGCTAACTTACCCATGTCCACCATTTCAGGAACAATGATGTGGCAGAGAAGCCCTGATCTTGCGCAGTAAGCAGCCAAGGAGGCGCCTAAGTTTCCGTTTGATGCGCAAACCACGGATTCGTAACCTTGATCAACCGCGTTTGAAACCATGAGCGCCGTGCACCTGTCTCTGAAACTGCTCGTTGGATTCCGAGTTTCATCCTTCAGATAAACCGCCTTCAGTCCTACCGCACCCGCTAGGCGTTTGGCTTGTTGCAAGGGTGTTCCGCCTTCCCCCATGCTAACCACGTTTTTAACCTCGGGAAGATAGGGTCTATACCTCCAAAAACTGAGGGCGCCCGCAAGTTTAGCTTTCTTCAGGCGGTCAAAATCATAAATGTACTCTAAGAGACCTCCGCATTTCATGCACCTAGCTTGAGGGGGAAACGGCTCAAAAATTGCTGAGCATTGGCTACAGTGCAAGTTCGTCATGGCAGAGGGCTCCGCGGACGGTGTTCATGTCTCTTTATTCGAGCGTCTCGGATAAAAACGTTTTAAGGAAACACTCATCGGCAGTTAGCGTTTGTTGCCCGTCAGGATTTTGGCGCCGACCCAGTGGACTGCCAAGTAACCCACGAGAAGTTTGAACCCGATGGTTGAAATTGCTGTTAGGATGGTTGCTGCCGCGCTGATGTTTGAGGGCACGCCGAGCATTATGTAGAAGCCCATCATGACAGATTCCGCTAAACCTACGTCGCCGGGAACTCCAATCGGAATCGCTCGAACTGCGAAGCTGAGGGAATAAACAATTATTATCACGCTTAAACTAACTGGATACTTAAGAGAGACGAAGACCAAGAGCGGCACGAGGAGATTAAAGGACCAAGCGGCTATAGTAAAAACAACCGGCAAGACTAACACCTTCGGGTTTTTGCCTAAGATTTTAATTCCCTGATGGAAGGCTCTCAGCATCTCTCGGGTTCTTGACCTTAGGTTGGTTAACTGCCAACGCCCTCTAGAGACGAACTTAACAAACCGTAAAATCCAATCGCTAAGCCTCTCTGTCATGCTCTCCTTTGTGCATACAATGATTAAGAAAACCACAGCAATGGCTGTTCCGACAGTTACAAAAAGTAAAAAAATCAAGGCGAATCCTGAGATTACGAGGGGATAATTTACGATGAAAAGCAGTGAGCCGATGATTAAACCGGTCAACGTTATCGTCATGTTAAGAATTCTATGGCTTACAACTGAAGCCACAACCTTCCCCGAGTTTCCACCTGAACTTTTGGACATGAGGTAAGCCTTAGAGATTTCGCCGCTGATAGATTCCGCCGGAACCAAAATGTCAACGAAGTTTCCAATCCAAGTAAAAATGAACACGTCCTTTAGTGAGGCTTTAACTGAAAGGGGACGCAGAAAATACAGCCAAGCTAGAGAATAGAAGAGCATATCCAACGCAACAACGATGAAGGTCAGCGAATAAAAGACCAAGTTCGTACTTTGAAGACTATCCACAATTTTACCCAAGCCCAAGAAATAAAGATACAAAAAGAAGACCAGTAAGCCGATTAACAAAAGAGGAACAGTTTTCCACGACAAACGCTTCTCCGTGAGCATTCACATGGCACCTAGGCGAAGATGGAGCAAAATAACGTTTATCTGCGTATTATATTTTTAGACAAAACCAGCATCTACAATATTTTCTGGAACTCAAGCTTCGCTTTTCCCAACTTTTTGTCTAGGCAAGCCTTAACGAATCCGTAGTATTCCGCGTCCGGTTTACCCGGTCGACTTTTGAACTCCCCGTGGAACTGCGAGGCGAAGAAAAAGAACTTGTCAGGCAACTCCAAGATTTCCATTCTCCGTCCATCAGGGCTTTTACCCGAGAAAACTAAGCCGTGCTGCTGCAAGATGCCCCAGTAATCTGGGTTAACCTCCCACCGGTGGCGATGGCGTTCACGAATTTTTGTGGCGCCGTACAGTTTATGCGCTATTGTTTCCTTCTCGATTATAACGTCGTGTGCACCTAGACGCATGGTTGCTCCCTTGTATTCGACACCACGCTGCTCAGGCATCAGATAGATCACTGGATGCTGAGTTTTCGGGTTGATTTCCGTGCTGTTCGCATCCTTTAGGTTGCAGGCGTTGCGGGCGAACTCCACCACTGCCAACTGAAAGCCGTAACATATGCCTAGAAACGGCAGGTCATTTTCACGCGCATAACGGATCGCCTTTATTTTGCCGTCCGTTCCTCTCGGTCCGAAACCGTACGGGATGAAGATTCCATCATAGTTTTTGAGAACCTCTACCGCCTTAGCGTCTTTCTCCAGTTTTTCGGCTTCGATGTAGGCGATTGATACTCGGGTTTTGCAGGCGGCTCCGCCATGACGTAACGCTTCGTTCATACTGACGTAGCTGTCTGCCAAAGCTGCGTATTTGCCGATTAACGCTATTTTAACTTCGTGTTTTGGGTGAGTGACTGCGTCCACAAACTTTTTCCATTCGCTCCAGTTCGGCTTTCTTTCCGGTAAGTTTAGCCGTGCGCGGATGTACTCGCCCATGCCCTGCTCATCCAAGCTTAACGGAACCTGATAAATGGATGGAACAGTGTAAGAGCAAAACACGGCGTTTTCCGGAATTGTACCGAACAAGGCTATCTTCCTGAGGGCTTCAGAATCGATCATTTTTTCGCATCTGGCGACTATTGTGTCCGGTTGAATTCCGATGCGGCGCAGTTCATTGACGCTGTGCTGAAGGGGCTTCGTCTTCATTTCGCCTGTTACGTCTAAAATTGGAACTAAGGCAACGTGGACATACAGCGTATCGTCAAAACCCTCCTCTAACCGCATCTGCCTCATAGCCTCAAGGAAAGGCAAGCCCTCTATGTCGCCGACTGTTCCTCCAGCCTCGGTTAAAACAACATCAACCTTCGACCGCTTCGAAACCTCGCGGATGCGGTCTTTGATCTCATTAGTGACGTGAGGCACAATTTGGACGCATCTTCCCAAAAAGTCGCCTCGCCGTTCTTTGTCGATGACAGCTTGGTATATTTGTCCAGTTGTGATGTTGTTTTCTTTTGGGATGTTTACGTCGAGGAACCGTTCGTATCCGCCTAGGTCGAGGTCGGTTTCGCCCCCGTCCTCCGTCACGTAAACCTCTCCGTGCATATAGGGATTCATGGTTCCCGCATCCACGTTCACGTAAGGGTCAATTTTGATGACCGTAACCGTGAAGCCGCGAACCTGAAGCATCTTCCCGATAGAAGAAGTAATAACGCCCTTGCCAACCGAAGAAAGCACACCGCCGGTTACAAAAACGTACTTGGTCACACCGCTCACCCCGAGTTTGAATACAGTATGAATTTCCTAGTTTGTATAAAAGTCTTCATATCCGCAGTTCAGCCTGAAGGTTGCTGTTACGGAATCTCCAAGCAATTCTACTTGACTTTTTGTTTTTGGCTGTACTGGAGAATTAAGCTTCGAATAAAGGACGCTGTCCTCTTGACATCCCTTTTATCTCTCGATGTTGTAGAACCCCTTCGAGTTTTTGAGGACAGGTTAACAGTGTACCAGTCGGGTGTGCTGCTTTCCTCTACGAACAATTCATTATCAGTCACGATTCCTTCCTCGCTGCAAGAGTATGTAAAGGAGAGGCGGATGACGGCGGGTTCAGCCTCCTTGAGCAACTTGAGGTTGTCAACAGTGTCGAAACGGTAGGAGATTTGCTTCTGCATGCGATTTTTCATGGAGTCGAAAAAGCCTTCTAGGTTTTCTCTCCGAATTCGGATAGGCATCTCGAGAATCCATGCTTCTCCAGCGGTTTTAGGTTTCTCCGTAATCTTAATTTTCCATCTTCTGGTCAGCGATGGTGTAACGATGGTTGAGGCTTTTACGGCTGGAACGGCGGAACCCAGCACGGCGGTGGCGATGGATACGCAGAGGACTATGAGACTCCAGCTTCCTTCAACTTTCTGTTTCAGCGTAGGTTGAACTGGAAGTAAAGCCATGAGACGGTAGCTGGTTAATCCGAAAATGTAGCCTAGGCTCCCGGCTATAACGCCTATCACTACCGCCTCAGCTACGAAGACGGCGGATAAGTGAAAGGGATTCAAGCCAACAGAAGACATTATGGCTATCTCTCGCCTGCGCTCATAGACCACGCTGATCATGGTGACAGCGACGTTGAGAACCACCAAACTCAATGGAATCATTGCCGAGGCAAAACCGCTCGTAATATGATAGGAGCCTACGGATACACGATAAACGCGGCTCTTAACAGTGGCGAAAGCCGATATGCCCTGCCAGCGCAGAACAGCTAAACGAGCAGTGGAAATGATTTCATCAGGAGATCTGGTTTGAACATCAATCCTTAACATCGCCATCCACGGAAATTTACGAGCGGTTTCTTGGTGCATGATTACAACCCAGTCGCTCTCACAATATTTCATCGGTAAACCAGGTGACGGAATCGTCAGGGGAGCTAAAGGAATACCACCTAAGTCTTTGAGCCCTCCGAAACCACCGTCGTCAAAAATTCCTGTTAAGCTAAAGTTCATGTCAAACAACTCTAAAGTGTCATTAACCTCCACCTCAAGGGCATTCGCGAGCCTGTTGCTGATGAGAACGCCGTTAAGATCGTCGTCATGTAAGAAACGTCCTTGCACAACGATATCGGTCATTTCGGTGAAGTCAGCCTCAAGGCTTGGAAACACTCCTATAACTCCGTAAACGGCTCTGAATGAACCTGACTTGAGCGCTGTTATGTACCCTAACATTCCTTGCGGAAGGTTCTCCAGCCTAGGAACCGCCAAGGCAACTTCAGAGCGTTCCTGAAGCCAATCTATGATCGAAGGCTGCATAGGTTCAAAGGGCATGTTTTCGCCAAGCTTCCGTAAAACGAAGCCTTCCTTTGGTCCCGGTGGAATTAGCTGGGGATGGACAAACAGTCCATGTTCCAAAGAAAAGGATGTTAGCGCGGTGAAGGCAAATACAGATGTGAACAATAAGGTTAACATTAAAGAAGTTCGAAGCTTTCTACGTCTCAAATTTCTCACAGACATAGAGAAGGCCGCGGCTACTGCACTCATGCGTTTAATACCTTCTGTCATGGTTTTTTCCCTAAATGCGTAGGGCAACCCGTAGACTACACCATGGCTTATAAGAAAAGAGGCTACGATCAATATTGACGTTAAGGGCAAGCCGATGAAGGCGCTCTTCCATAAGGCGGCGTATCCCGGATAGAGAACGTACAGAAGCCCAAAAAGAGCACCGTACACGACTAGGCTTAAGGCGAGTCTACGAAGCCGATCATCGAAGAATATGGATGCAATGGCTATCGCTGTTAAACCCAAGAAAGGCGTGATCAGCATAACGGACTTTGAAGCGTTTACGTACAGACTTTGAACACCGTTCTCAACGCTTTTCGCGATAAGATAGGCTTGGTGAAGGTTCGCTTGTGCTCCATCATAATCTTCCTTAGCTATTTCTGCTTCTGCGGTTTCAACGAAGCCTCTCGCTTTGGAAAGTTCATTTCGCTCATAAGAAACGTAAAATCCGAACCCTTCGGCTTCTTCAACCGCGGCATTTGCTGATGCCACGCAGTCGTAGCACAGGTTCACACTTGTCCCCATTGCATATTTTCTGAGGTCTATGTCCATCAGTTCGCCTTGATCTAAGCTCAGATAGTTTCCTTCATTATCAATTGTGGATTCTTGCGCCAGCTCGCCGGGGAAAAATACGCTTACGTTGACCTTGATCGGCGTGTTGGATGGCACAACAATTGTTGTGCTGGGGAGGCTTAGAAGATAGCTTTCAAGGACGCCCTGTCCATATTCCGTCACGGAGTTAGTTTCTCTTAAAAGTCCTTCTTGGTCGACCACGGTGAATACAATTACTTTAGGCGACTGCGAAGACCTGAATGATCGCAGTTCTCCTTCCGCGTTAATGGATGCACCAGGTAAAAGCGTAAGCGATACGTTGACAGGCGAGTTTTCTACGGAAACTCGGTTGTAGGCTGGAACGTAGTCGAAGCCGAGGGTGGAGGAGTTGTCGTAATAGGCGTAAACTTGATAGGATTTCCAGCCTTGGATACTTAGATTGTAGATGCCAGATGTGTTCGTTTTCGCAGTGAAACTTTTCTCGATGTTCCAAAAAATGGCGTGGGCACCGGATATCGGATCACCGCTTCTGTCAGCAACCTTCCCATAGACATTTACATAGCCTGCTTCCACTTGTACTGGTCCCGCAAGTGCGGGGAGGATCATTAGGCACAGTCCAATGAAAATCAGGCACATGAAGGTTTTTCCAAGAAATTTCATTACGGTTCCATCTTCCTACTTCGAGCATGGCAAAGCATTAGGGCCATAGTCGCCATCCGATTTCTCCTTGTAGTGTCCAGTCGCTGTAAATCGCGCAAAAGGTATTGAAAACATAAGTGGTTTCCATGAGGTCAAAGAAGAAGGTGTTTAAGGGAAAGGTTAAGTTAGCTCTTGCATCATTCGAACAGATGGAAGTTTGCATCCGAAGATGCCCAATAGTCAAGTTATTTCCAACTAAGTGGTAGAAATTGGTGGTAAAGCGCATAGGGTATCTATATGTCTCACTGTAAATTGTGGACGCAGTTANAACCGGGCTCCCTCCAACATCATCCAACGTGACCAATGATTTACGCGTCTCATTTACCGTTTGGAAGCTGTAGTCAACCTCAACATACTCACATGGAATGTTATAGCTCTCTAGGATGGCAGTTACGCGGGTGTCATTGCAGAACATTTTTTCAGTATACCCACACAAATCTCCGCGGGGACCAACACTAGGTGGACTTACACCGACTGCGGCGATGGTNAGGAAGACGGGGTAGNAGTTGCCCCTAAAGACGAAAGTGCCGGGAATCAACATTGTAAAGGTGAAAGAAAANGTGATGGGNACTGAAAATCTCGGAGGCGCCTGTGCTTTAGCGCCTTCAGTAGAAATCGGAAATGAAAGGAGTATCGCNTTGTTGCTGTAGATTTGGATTTGTTCGCTGTGAAAGGGGTGAATGAGCGAAGGCAGGAATAAAGCTAAAAGAACTGCGGTGACAGCGACGAAACCAATGGCTATGAATGGTTTTTTCCTCATTTCAGTACTATCCATTCAAGAATGTAAGAAGGAAAGGATAAATAAGTTCTTGTAATGGAGGTATGGAGTAGTTGTTCTTAGTAATCGGCAGACAGCCCCCTGGTTCAATTTTCTGTTTTGTATGTGACTTTCGCCATTGCCACAAATAAGCCTGCGATGGCTGCTACTGCCACGCCGGCAATGATCCAAAAAGCCCACAACGGGAAGCCTCCGCCACCCTCTTCAGGAGCCAGAACTTCTCCTTCTCCGAAGCAGTAAACGTTGTAATCCGCAGAGCTTACGAATAGTTTGCCGTAAGCAATAGCAAGCTGAAACACCCAGCCGTCTGTTTCGTAGCTCCATATAAGTTCGCCGGTTGACGCGTTCAGCGCATAAATCGTCTTGTCAAGAGAGCCGAAGAATACTTTTCCGTCAGCCACAGCTGGAGCAGAATGCACCCCATCGCCTGTTGTGTAGTTCCATATTAATTCGCCTGTCGTTGCGTTTAGTGCATACGTCCTATTATCACCAGAACCTATGAAGACCAGGCCATAAGCAACAGCGGGATCGGACTGCACCAAACGGCCTGTTTGGTAGCTCCACAGCTTATTTCCAGTATATGCATCTAACGCATAAACATTGGCATCATTAGAGCCTATGTATACCTTGCCTTCGGCAACAGCGGGAGAACAAAACACTTGATCGTCTATCATGTAGCTCCATATTTTAGCGCCAGTGGACGCGTTTAATGCGTAAACCTTGGCGGGAGCCCTAGGTTGAGGGGGAAACCTAGTTTTGCTGGCGGCTATGAATACCATGCCGTAGGCAACAGCAGGAGAAGAACCTACCACCCTATAATCGCCTGTTTCGTAGCTCCATACGAGTTCTCCGGTTGCTGCATCCAGCGCATAAGTTCTATTGTCACCACAGTTCACGAAAACCATGCCATAAGCAACAGCAGGAGAATGCCACACGTTACCGCCTAATTTTCGGCTCCATATCTCATCGCCTGTAGAAGCGTTCAAAGCGTAAGTCTTGTTATCATAAGAACCCACAAAAACCACCCCGTCGACAACCGCCGGAGCACCTGGGAAATGGCCAGTTCTGTATTTCCACAACGTTTTGTTTGTGTCAGGCGCCTTAGACATCGAATATCCCGTGTGCATCAAATCATGGCCGAACATGGGCCAATCGTCGGCTGTTTCCTGCGGGTTCCCCGCTCCCGATGTAACCGGCATAATGAACCCTGTTCCGAGCACAGCCTGCAACAAAAGGCAAACAGAAGCAAAAACAAACAAACCAGTTTTCCTATTCATGCCGATTCCTCACCTTATCAGGATGGCAATCAACTCTTGAATTGCTCTTTGTGCTTGCAGGTACTCTTCCCATGCTCTCGATGCCTGTTGTTGCACTTGCAGGTACTCTTCCCATGTTTTCTGTCCTTGCCTAAACTCTTGGAATGCTCTTCGTAGCTGTTCTCGTGCCCGCTCGAACTCTTGGTATGCCTTTACTTCCTTTTGCTTTGCTTGAACTACCACATTTTTAAAATGTTCAGGGCTGTTAAGCTTATTTTGTAATTGTTTAACCTCACCTTTCGCTTGATTATAGTTGTTTTCTGATTGTTCAGCTTGCGCCTTGATATCGGCGTACTCAGCGGACATCTGACTCAACGTACTATGCTGAACAAAACAGAACCCAGACAAGATAACCAAACCAATTATTAAAACCGCAAATAGAGCCTTCCACCTGATAGTCAATAACGGAACATGCCTCCAACTTTTCGGCACCTCTTCCACCTGGTACATCATAGAAACCGCGGCTTCCCCAAAAACAGAAAGCCTATACACTCCATCTTCTCCCTTGGAAACAAGATCACCTAAAGAATCAAGATGATAGGTCAGATGAGAACTCGAAATCCTCAAGGCTCCCAACATCTGAGAAAAGTTCTGCGGCCTATTAGAAAGCATCCTAAGGATTCTGCGACGCACAGGATGCTTCAACACCGTAAAAATAGTGGAATAAGTTTCCTCTTCAGCCCCCCTCATCAATCCATCCCTCAAGAATCTAACAAGTAGAAATCCAAAGAAAACCTTTTTTGTCAAGAAACTTTGACTAGGACAGAATAAATGAATTTTCCAAGCTTGGTGTTATTTCGATATTTTAATAATGTGAGAGGAGCATTCTTAGTGGGGAAGAAATCAGTAATGAGAATTCCAGAGCATATTTTCAGGGCCTACGACATTCGAGGAATCTATGGTAAGGACCTTACAGAAGAGACTGCCACCAGAATCGGTCAGGCTTTCGCCTCATGCATGGATGGCACGGGAAAAAATTTTGTGGTTGCAAGAGACGTTAGACTAAGCGGTGAAGTGCTGGAAAAAGCCTTCATCGAAGGGATGCTTTCCGCAGGCTGTAATGTGCAAGAAATCGGAGTAGTACCGACTCCGGTGTTCTATTTTGCCATAGTCCATTACGGCAAAGACGGAGGGGCCATGGTCACCGCTTCGCATAATCCCCCAGAATGGAACGGATTCAAACTTTGCCGCGAAAAGGGCTTATTGTGTGCGCAGGGCATGGGCATGGAAAAAGTTAAGGAAGCCGCCCTCACCGGGCAAGTTAGGATGGTGGGTGTCCGAGGCAAAATGGAGAAGTATAGTGGAGCTCTCGCCGATTATTCCAAGTTCGTGCTCAGCAAGGTGGAAATTGAAAGGAAGCTGAAAGTTGCTCTTGATCCAGGGAATGGAGCCTGCGCTTTGTTGGTTCCCGAACTGTTCGAGGATACTGGACTTGAAGTTGTTGCCATAAACGCTGAGCCTGACGGCAGTTTTCCATCGCGTTCCCCTGAGCCCACTGAGGAATCTTTGAGAGAACTTAAGGAAGTCGTATTAGCGAACGGGGCTGACTTCGGAGTGGGCTACGACGGCGACGGTGACAGAGCGCTTTTTGTGGACAACAGGGGAAGGGTGCTTTCAGGCGACATCACACTAACCGTTCTTGCGCGTTATCACCTGCAGAAACATAGGGGCGCTAAGATTCTGTATGATGTTGCGTGCTCCTCTAGCGTAGCCGAGGTCATTAAAGCCCACGGCGGAAAACCGGTTCTAAGTCGCATAGGACACGCCTACGTCATGGACAAAATGATTAAGGAAAACATTGAGCTTGGAGGAGAAATCAGCAGCCACCTCTACTTTTCCGAGGTTTACGGTTTCGACGACGGATTGTTCGCCACATTGAAAATTGCTGAGTTGCTTTCGAAAACCGATAAGAGCCTGTCTGAACTAGTGGACTCCATTCCCCGATATCCTGCAACTCCAGTTAAGGTCTATGATTGCCCGGATGAACGGAAATTCAAGGTTGTGGAAAAGTTAACGGAAGAATTCAAGCAGATGGGCTACGAAACCGTTACCTTAGACGGAGTGAAGGTCATCGAACCAGAGGGCTGGGTTCTCATCAGAGCTTCAAACACGCTGCCCCAGATCAAAATGGTAGCGGAAGCCAAAACCCGAGAAAAGCTTAAGCAGTTAACAGAGTTTGCGGAAAGAAAAATCCTAGAAAAAACCCACGGAAAATAAAATTGTCCAGTTAGGGTTTGTTCTTAAGCTCAGCTCTTTTCACTAGTAAATATCCGCTGTGGTTTTCCCATTTCTCAACCGTTTCAAGCAACCGAATTTCCTTCTTAAAATAGGGCGCGTCGAGAACAAGCGTTTCGTATTCGCCCCCGTCACCCACGGGAGAAATTCCGTATTTTCGGTTTAACTCGATGAGTGCCTCCACGGTTTTCGCGTCGATCTTTCTCCCGAGCCAACTTGAATCAAATCCGTAAGCGTAAACTCCCGTAATAACCGCGGTGAAACCTAACTTAACTAGTTCCTTCAGCAATTCTACAGGGTTTTCTTGCCAGAGCGGCGCGATGGGCTTCAAGTCCAATTCTTGGCAGATTTTGTCAATTCGCTTCTTCTGGTACTGCGACGCTATGGCTCCGTGAACCACTCCGTCCACCTTTAGAGCGGAAAGCACCTCCTTAAGGTCTTCAACCTCTTTTTCTTTAATGCCTGAAGTTTCAGCTTTAACCAAGGGTATCCCAACAGCTTCAGAGAAAAGATCGGTTAAGTGAATGTTCGGATAATGGAACATCCAGCTGTCTTCCCGCTTCGGAACCATAGTAACTAAGCACTTAACCTCGTAGCCTTCTTCCAGCGCTCGATATAATGCTAAGGCGGAGTCCTTCCCGCCGGTTACTAAAGCCGCAAGACGCACGTTGTTGCACGAATCCAGCAGGTTTTAGGCGCTGATTTTTTGGGCAATTTTTTCACCGAACTCTCGACACTTTTTCAGTTCTCCATCGCGGAGGGGACCCCAAGCGTCGCCTTTAGGTAAAAGAACAGGTAAACCCGACGTGATCAGTTGCATGCCAACCTTCTTCATGTATTTTTCTAACGTGTTTAGACCTCCCGTTTTCTCGTTTGCGTATCTTGTGTCGAAAGCCGCGGCTTTCTTATCGGTCCATTCGATCTGTGTCAGTGCGTCCATGAAAGCCAGCATCTCTTTGGCTGCGTCTCCGTAGTGGGTTGGCGTTCCGATGATGAGGATGTCGTATTGAGTTAAGTCTTCGGGTTTAACGTCCTTTATATCCAAGCATTCCGTTTCCATTCCGCCTTGTCTTAATCCGCTGCATATGGCTTCCGCTGCTTGCTTAGTGTTTCCGAAACGGCTGTAATAGAGCACAACCGCCCTAGGCATGCAGAGTTCGCTCCTAGCATATTCTTATGTGGCTTTTAAATAAGGAGTTTGCGGCTTCCCTGCCCTCCGTTAGGCCGCTGTGCTTCTTTGGAACTTTGTTTCCGCTTCTTTAAACAAATTCTGCGTTTTGTTTCTCCACTTTTCAAGTCCTTCAGGTGAATCTGGATATTTCTGACACCAAGCCTTCACTCTTTCCGTTAAACTGGCTGCACTCCGCAACTTCCCGAGGAGGCGAAGGTTCCTTAAGCCTCTCAAAGCTCTTAGAGCTTTCTCAGTTATATTGAGGCGGATTTCCTCACCCAAGGTTGCCCTTAAAAGGTCGTCCTCCGTGATAAGCCGATATTTCACGCCTTGATTCAGGTCGTCGTTGCTGAGGCTCTGAAGAAACAGGCGGAATACGTCAAGGCCAGCCTGCTTTGTGCCGTATGCTTGCAGGTACCTAATGTGGTAGGGCCAAAGCGTTTCTCGGCTTGCGTCTCCTTTTTCTAGGGCTTCAATGATGGTTTTTCCGGCAAGGGTTCCGGCAATCATGGATGGGCCTATTCCGCCGCCGTGGATGGGGTTGCCTTGGGTGGCTGCGTCTCCGGCTAGGATGATTCCGTTTCCGACCGTGCAGTCGAGGGGTCTTCGAATTGGGACGTGTCCTCCACCGCCGGTTATTACCGTTGAAGCCTTGAACACGGGTCTGTTTAGTATGAAGTCGTAGAGTTGCTTTTTCGGGTTTGGAAACCCGTCAACCATTGCCACCCCTAAGCCGACGTTAACCCTAGTTTCTCCTTCGGGGAATACCCAAGCGTATCCGCCGGGCACCTTTTCCTGATTAAAGTACATTTCGCCGAACCCGGGTTCCTCCATCTGCTCTTTCAACTTACGGATTTCCCGGTAGCAAATTGCTACATCTTCTTTGTCGATGTTTGCGTCGATGCCGAGTTCAGGGGGAAGTTTTGTCCTTAAAACCGCTGAAAAACCGCTGGCTTCCACAACCACTTTGCCGTTTAACCTTATTTTTTCCTCTGTTTTCAGTTTTCTCGCCTCAACGCCGACGACGAAGCCTTTCTCTATCATGGGCTCTAAAACTTGTACGGAATCGAGAAGGGTTGCGCCTGCGTTCAGTGCGTCCCTTAATAATCTTTGTCCGAAGAGGCGTCGGTTGATGATGAATCCGTAGACGCCGGTTCCTTTAACGCGGTAAACCATGTTTTCGTCGGGAAGATAAATCTTGGCTCCCTCAACTGTCCGTTCTAACTCTTTTCCTGTGGGAGCGGCTAATCCTAAATTGTCAAAATGATGCCTTCCGATGGCGTCGCCGCAAACCTTATCGCCGATGGCTTCCTTCTGTTTCCGGTCGATTAAACAGACCTTTAATCCGGCTTCGGCGGCGGTTTTGGCAGCCATACACCCCGCGGTTCCAGCACCAACCACAACCGCATCAAATTTTTCCAAGGTTTTCTCCACGCTCTTTTCATAGTTTCGAGGGCAACCTCATAACATTTACGATGTTTTCGTCTCGTTCGGCAAAGCACTGCGGGGTTCAAATATTTTTAGGTGCTGTCAGCTACTTTTGTTTCTTCAGAAGCTTTCTGGCTTCAGTTTGCCATTTCTGCAAAATCTTCTTCGAATATGGAACCTTCTTAGCTAATTCGTCCAAGTTGGCGCCAGCTAGATCAGAGGCGTCTAGTATCTCTGCTTCTATTAACTTTTTCTCAGCGGTTTTGCCTATGCCCTTGATCTCCGTGAGCAGAACCACAGTTCCATATTCCTCCTTGAGCACTTCAACGTTTTCGGCGTGGGAGGTTTTTCTCCGCGTGTCAATCATCATCCCGAGTGTTTTGGCTTCTTGAGGAGTTAATCCTGCGTCTTTGATTTCTTTTAGGCTGAAGCCCCTGCCTTTCCTCGGTTTTGGTCTCTTCGCGGGGGTGTAAACAACCGCTTCGGTCTTCTCCATTAAGCATCTCCGTCCGTTGACTTTACTTCTGCTTACGGGTGGCGAGGGTTAAAATATTTGTTGTTAAGCCACGGGGAATTTTAGAAGGCTGACGGCGTCTTTCAGTATTTTTGCCGATTTGCGGAGTGCCTTTATCTCGTTTTCATCCAGGGGCAGCTTAATGACGCCTCCAATTCCCTTTCGGTTGATTATCGACGGGACACTGAGGCAAATGTCGCTTACTCCATGATAGTCGTGAACCAAGCTGGAAACAGTTAAAATGGCGTTCTCGTTCCTGACGATGCTTTCCACGATACGTGTTAAGCCTAAACCGATAGCATAGTAAGTTCTTCCCTTAAGCTCTATTATCTCATAAGCGGCGTTCTTCACTTTCTTGAACATGCTGTCGAGCCATTCGGGATCATATTCTTCGCCGCACAACGGACAATAATCCTTCAGCCTGGTTCCAGCTACGTTTGTTGAACTCCAGAGGGGTACTTCGCTGTCGCCGTGTTCTCCGATGATGTAGGCGTGAACGTTTCTCGGGTCAACTCGGAGGTATTCACCTAGGATATAGCGGAAACGTGAGGTGTCCAAGATGGTGCCGGAGCCTATGACCTTTTCGGCTGGAAAGCCTGAGAGCTTCAGGACTGCGTAGGTCATGGCGTCCACGGGGTTGGTGGCAATCAGAAAAATGCATTTGGAGTTATACCTTGTCACTTGGGACACGATTTGCTTCATAATTTCGAAGTTTTTGTGCGTCAACGCTAGACGAGATTCTCCTGGTTTTTGCGCGATTCCGGCGGTGATGACTACGATGTCTGCTCCCTCACAGTCCTCGTAGTCTCCAGCCCAAATTCTCGCAGGTCGAACAAAGGATAAGCCGTGATTCAAGTCCATAGCCTCACCTTCAGCCCGCTTCTTATCAACATCGATGAGAACAATCTCAGACGCGATTCCCCGGATCATTAGTGCATAGGCGAAGGATGAACCGACAAAACCTGCTCCAACAATAACAACCTTAGGCAACCTTCCATCACCAACAAGTCATTATATTATTTGAAATCAAATAAAACTATAGAGGTTGCGGAGATGGAACAGTGTTCCGTAAACCTTTATTTGGTTCAACATAGTGTATTTATAAGTAATAGAATCGTTTTAGGCGGTTAGTATGAATTCAAAATTTATTACAGGCTTAATGCGCGCGCGTCGCAACTTCACGACGCTTTTGAGTTCTACTTATCAGATTTTTGAGGAAGTAGAAAGAAATGTATAAGCGTCTAATGTTGAAGTTTCTAGTCTTAAGCGCTGTAGTTACAGTGTTGTTCAGCTCTCAGGTTCTTGTGACGGGTTTTCCGAGACTGATAGACACCCAGTTTTCTTCAACTCCCGCGAAGCAGCCTTCAAGCGTAAAGTCTGCAGTGGCTGGAGAAAACCCCAACATAACGGTAAGCGTAATCTCCAACAAAGTAACCTACAAACCGTTAGAGAACGTCACTATCACCGCCAACGTCACCAACCAGGAATCCTATGAAATCGATAACATCACCGTCAAAACGACAATCACCGACGCCTTCGGCGACGAAGAACTATACACGGAGAATGAAACCCTCGACAGCATCGCAGCCCAAGGGAACGTCAGCGTTCAAACCGTCTGGACAGCCCTCAACATCACCATGGCAGGCTTCGTGGCTGAAGTGTCAGTTTTCGACAATCAAAGCGTCCTCCTCGCCAGTGATCACTGGGTTTTCGACGTGGTTGAGGACTGGACAAAAGTTCCAAGATACGGATTCTTCTCCTCTCCAGCCTTCGCTCCAACCGCAACAGGCTCAGCGGAAAAAGTGGAAGCCCTCAAGCTCTTACACGTAAATTCGCTGCAATTTTACGACTGGTTTGAACACCACGGTAACTACACTCCAACAAAGAGCACTTACTCTATGCTGGGTCATCCAATAAGTAGGGATAAGGTCATCGAAATAATCGGTCTCGCCCAAAATGCAGGAATGAAATGCATGCCCTATACGACGATTTACTCCGCAGCCCAGGAAATCTACAATCAACACACAGATTGGGCATTAACCGACGGCCCAGACGGGCCTCCTCTAAAGTTTGCCAATTGGCTCTACTACATGAACCCGGACACACCATGCGGGTGGCACGACTACCTAATTGAGGAATTTAATGACACAATCGCGATGTTTAACTGGGATGGAATTCACCTAGACCAATATGGATGGTGGTGGACAAGCAATGCTTACTGGAACGGCTCATGGGTGGACATGGTCAAAGCTTTCCAGCACTTCATTAACGACGCGGTTGGAAACATAACTCAGACTTACCCCGAAGGAAAGCTCATCTTCAATTATGTGACTTACTGGCCAGAATGCTATGAAATGATGGGTAAGAATACAACAGTGAGTTCTTTGTACGCTGAGGTCTGGAATCCCTACAACGAGTATTCGGATATCCGCTACTTAATTCGGCAAGGAAAGGAATACAACAGCAGCAAGGCAGTAATTCTTGCAGCCTATCCAACGCCTTCACCCCCCCTCCCAACGGTTCTCCTCCTAGACGCAGAGATATTCGCAAGTCAAGGTTTCCACATCGAACTCGGAGAAGGAAACAAGATTCTCACAGACGCCTACTTCCCAGATTATTCCACCATGGATGAGGAGATGATCAAGGCTCTACGATCCTATTATGAAACCATAACCCGCTACGAACAGTACATCTACGACACGTCTGTTCAAGAACTCCCCATATCCACCGTGCAAGTAACGGGTTATCCATACGGCATCTCACCTTCTGCCAACTCCATTCAAGCAATTCCTTATATCCGTGTAGTTAACGGATCAGAAGAGGCGAGAATCGTCCACCTTATCAACTTCCGAGGCGTCACAAACATGAACTGGAAGGACGCGAAATCAGCGCCAACAGAGTTGTCCAAGGTTCCCGTTGAAGTTCAGATTCCATCCGAAAAAATGGAAGAGCCTAAAGGCGTGTACTTAGTCAATCCTGATTCCCTCGACACAGACCCCGTCCCCCTACGTTTCACCTTTAACGCCAGCGCAAATACAATAAACTTCTCCGTGCCGTCATTGAAATACTGGAACATAATTATGATCCGTTATGTTCAATCTGGCACGATAAATCCTGTTGCTGATGCGGGTTCCGACCAGACGGTTATTGTGGATGAAACCGTCACCTGCGACGCTTCAGCTTCAAAACCGGGATGGAATGGCACCCACGACATGCCCATAGCCAACTACACTTGGGATTTCGGCGACGGAAACACCACCACAGTCACAGACCCCGTCATTTATCATACTTACAACGCCACTGGCACCTACACTGTAACTTTGAATGTAAGTGACACAGCGGGCAACTGGGCAACCGACACCGTCACAATAACAGTTTTGGCTCCCTCCGACGTAGCCGTCACCGACATCGACGTGTTTGTGAACCCCTCTAAGTATCCCAGCCTAGTCTTGTCAGGAGCATACGAATCCTATCCAACTTGGGGGGTTCCCTACAAAGTCAACGTTACCGTCGCAAACGAAGGAGCCTCCACCGTCAGCTTCAATGTAACTCTCAACCTCCAAAACGCCACAGGCAACTACACCAAGGGAACCCAACCAGTAAACAACTTGGCTCCGGGAGCAACCGCAAACCTCATATTCAGCTTCGCTGTTCCGCCGCTACCCGGCTATCCTGACAATGCTCCGGCGGCGTGGCCCTACCCAACCTACACCGTATGCGCTAATGCCAGCATAGTTTCAGGCGAAACCGACACAGCCGACAACAAACTATTCGACGGCACCATAAAGGTGAAGTGGCCTGGCGACGCGACCAGCGACGGCGAAGTCAAATTGCCCGACCTAGTTAAGCTCGCCAAAGCTTGGTACGGCGATATTGTAACCAATCCCAGTAAATACAACTACGCAGCGGACTTTGACATGAACGGCGAAATCAAATTGTCCGACCTAGTCAAGCTGGCGAAAAACTGGTACAAAGGACCCCTAGACTAACAAATCACAGTAGAAGGAACGGGTAACCACTCCCAAAGCCCCTCTCTTCTTCTAAATTGTATTTGAAGCCTATTTGACCGCAAATAAAACTATAGGGTCTAGTTCCGCCATCAGTGCGCCTCTTCAGGCTTCAGGCATTATAAGTGTTAACAAAACCTAAAAACAAATCAAATCAACGTGTAAGAGGAGAATCACTAAGGGATGTTTCGGAAGCGGTACTTGGTTGTTATGTGTCCCCGATGCGGAGCGCTAAGATACGCGAAGTCCAGCCAAAAAACCACCCTCTGCTTCGGATGCAACTATCACATTCCCTTGGATCCCGCTAAAACCCACATTCTGTTCAAAACAGACAAGCAAAAAGAAGCAGTAAAGGCTGTGCAGCAATACAAAATGAACAGAGGAAAAACCTCGAGCTCCCAATCCCGCTTCTAACTCAGTTTTCAAGGCTAAAACATAAACCACGCGCCGTAAACCTTTTGTGAGCATCCGCGTAGAAAGTAATGCAGCGATGTCACGGTTTGGAGGAGCCAAAGCTATGTCGCTTATACCCGCTTTTAAGTTAGACTTATTGAACGCTTGGATTTTTATCCTTCCTCTTCTCGTACTATGGCTGACTTTCATACGGGTTAATAAGGAAAAAATGGAAGGTCCCGAAGTCGAATTGACTAGAAAGGAGAAAAAGCTCTTTCCTGTCTTGCAGGCGATTATCTTTGTTTCGTTTATTTATAGTGTTTTCTTGCCGCTGAAACTGGACACAGTCTGGTTCTATGTTGGGCTTTTTATCTATCTGGTGGGTATGATTTTTATCGCCATGGCATGGCTAAGCTTTGCTACTACCCCGCTGGGTAAGCCAGTCACTAAATGGGTCTATCGCATTTCAAGAAATCCCATGGACTTTGGCTGGGTCTGGACATATGTCGGCATAGGCATAGCCTGCGCTTCTTGGCTTTATCTCCTATTCGCAGTGGTGGCAATAGTTCTCATGGACTTTTTCACAAACACCGAAGAACGCTTCTGCCTCAAGAAGTATGGAGATGCATACAGAGAATATATGGGCAAGACCCCAAAATGGATAGGAATACCAAAATCAAAGAAAAGTGACTAGTGCACGCACATTTTTATCAATGTTTTAGCGAAACTTTAACCCTTTGTAAGTTTTTCACGTAGGAACCTTTGCATATTAAATAAATTCACCGTTACTGTTTCTTCAGCGTCAACAAACTGTTGTCCTTCAGGTATCTCAACGAAACCATCAGCCTTCGCCAACGTAGTTATAGCGCCGGACAAACCCAAAGGAACCGGAGAAGCCCTCAGCTCCCCCAACTCACCGACATCAAGGGTTACCATAACAAAAGTCCGACGCCCCTTCGCCTGAAACATCTTCTCCCCAGCGACAGCATCCACCGTGAACAGCTCGTCTCCTTCTGGCTTCCCAGCCATCCGCGCGAGGACGGGACGAACGAACAAATAGAACATCAACAGTGCAGAGGTGGGGTGACCCGGCAAAGAAAAAACGGGCTTCCCATCAACCAGAGCAACCGTTAACGGTTTCCCCGGCTTGACAGCAACCCCGCAAACAATCACGCCGGCTTCACCCCAGCCGCTCAGAACAGACGGAATGAGGTCTTTAGGTCCAACTGAAACCCCCCCGGAACTAACAACAACATCAGCTAAACGAAGCGCCATCCGCAAAGCGTCTTCAAGCCGATCCTTCTCGTCCTCGATAATTCCTAGATTAAGCGGTTCTCCTCCGCATTCTAAAACCGCGGCGCTCAAAGTATGCGTGTTAACATCGTAAATCTTACCGGGCTCAAGCTTTTTTCCAGCCTCAACGACCTCGCCGCCCGTGGACAAAACCGCCACTCTAGGTCGCTTGTACACTTCAACTTCAGCTAAGCCGAGGGCTGCTAAAACGCCTATCTGGCGAGAAGATAATATCTGACCTTTCTTCAAAACCGTTTCGCCTTTATGGATGTCGGACCCCGCCTTCATGACATTCTCTCCCTTCGAAACCGGACGGTGAATAAGAACTGAACCGCCCTCCTGAATCGCATACTCCAACATAACAACCGCATCGGCACCCTCCGGCAAAGGTGCCCCCGTCACAATCTCAGCAACCGCACCCTTCTTCACCTTAACGCGAGGTGCTTCACCAACGCTTACACGTCCAGAAAGCTTCAGCTTAACAGGCTTATTCTCCTCTGCGCCAAAAGTGTCTGGCGCCTGCACCGCGTAGCCGTCCACTGTTGACCGGTCGAAAGGCGGCACATCCATTGGCGCTGCGACGTTTTCAGCCAAGACGCGGTTATGTGCTTCCGAGAGGGGAATTCGTTCTGTTCCCGTGGGTTCAGGGGTGAAACTCTGTTCGAGGCGGCGTTTGGCTTCTTCGAATGAGAGCAGTTTCCTAAACAAGCCGACTTACCTCCACTCCGCCGAAGAGATACACAGTAACAACTTCACCCTCCTCAACGCCCTCAACATCCTCTGGAATCACCACATATCCGTTCGCCCGCGTCATAGTTGAAAGAACACCTGAACCCTTTGTCCGAACGGAATCAGCGAAAAACTCTCCGTTCTCCTCGTAGACGTAGACCCTCAAGAAAGCCCGCTGCCCCAAAGCTGACGCAACCTTTCTAGTTAACTTTGCCTTAACCCTAACCCTCGGCTCATCTTCTATTCCCAGCAGTTTAAGGACGAGGGGTCGAGCGAAAACCTCGAAGCCAATCATGGCAGCCACAGGGTTCCCAGATAAAACAAGAACCGGCTTCCCCTCAAGAACAGCCAGCGCAGTCGGCATACCCGGTCGCATAGCCACCCCGTGAACAATTATTCCGGGCTTCCCAATACGGTTCACAGCCGCTGGAACAAAATCCGTCTGCCCAACGCTTGTGCCTCCGGTTGTGACGACCAAATCCGCCTCTTCGATTCCTTCCTGAACTTTAGCGCTGATTTGCTCGATGTCGTCTTTGACTATGCCGAGGTCTAAGGGTTCCGCGCCGAGTTCCCTGCACATGTTGGAGAGAATTAGATGGTTCACTCCTATTATTTGACCAGGCTTAGGTTTTTCACCAAGCTTAACAAGCTCGTTTCCCGTAGAAAGCACCGCAACCCTAGGTTTTTCCCTAACCTTAACCTGCGTTAACCCAAGCGCAGCTAACAAACCTAAATGTTGAGGCTTCAGCCGTGTTCCCGCCTCCACGGCAACCTCACCCTTCAAAACATCCTCCCCCCGTTTAGAGACATTTTCGCTAGGAGTCACTGAGGTCAAAACTTCAAGTTGTCCTTGCTTCTTACGGGTGTATTCGAGCATTATCACGGCGTCAGCCCCCAAAGGAAGCATATTTCCGGTCCATGTGGGATGTGCCTCCTTTTCGCGGACTCTATTCCTCTCAGTTAGTTTAAGTTGTTTCGGGTTGAACTGAGATGCTTCGAATGTGTCTTTAGCTCTCACGGCGTAGCCGTCTACTGCGGATCGGTTGAAGGGCGGCAGGTTACTTTCAGCCACAACGTCCTCGGCTAACACGCGCCACAACGTCAGTTCAAGCGGAACCTGAACCGCATTTTTAGGTTTCAGTTTAAGCTTTTCCGAAAAACGGTTCATTGCATCGTCGACGTTTGTGAGCTTCTTGAATCCTTTAAGCCGCGCCATTATTTAGCGCCTCAAGTAGTAAAATACGCTGCGTAAATAAACCTGTTGTGAACTTCGCTTAGTCTAAATTGAGACTTGTTCGACTAATTTTCTTCCAACCGCGACTTCATCTATGCTGTGGATTACGGCCCCGCAGTCTTTCATAGTTTCTTCCACATGATTCAGGTCGATGTTTGTGCCTTCTATGGTGATTTTCACGCTCTCCGTGTCTTGATCAATTTCCACTAGGGAGATGTTCACGCCGTCCACGCCCTTCATTGAACTTAGACGCGCAGCAAGTTCGGGAAGTTGAGGTTCGTGAGGCTTTAAAACGTCTAAAACAAGTCGCTTAATGCCCTGTTGCACCCTACAAAGGTCCTCCAAACCTCAGACTTTAAGGTCTACCTATTTAAACTTTATGAAGTCTCAAATTTTGAACTTGTTTAACGCTTCCCACCTGCCACTTTGAGCAGTGTATCCCGCATTTTTATTGAATCTTGATCGAGAATCGGCGACTCGCTGATGACCACCGGCTTCAAACCAAGCTCATGAATTAACTCGGCGAAGGGCCTAAAGCTCGGTCCATATTCAACTTCATCCATGATATGGTGTCTTTTTTCCCCCTTCTCTGTGAACTCTACGCGAGTGAAGTGGACGTGAAGATTTTCCGCGGTCTCTGTTCCAAGTCGGTTCTCGATTATGTCCAAGATTTTGGCATAGTCGCCCTTGGTTTTGAGCATTCCGCCGCTCCGCGCGTGGATGTGTGCCCAATCAACCACCGGCTGCGTCTGCTCAGAGTTTTCACAAAGTGCTAATACCTCGTCTAGGCTCCCGAGTTGGGATTTTTTGCCTGTGGTTTCAAGTCCAAGATGTACGCTGCTTATTCCCAAGGCGTTTATGCGCTCTAAAACATCTTCAATCGCTTTTGCGCATGCCTTAACCGCTTCTTCAGGCGTTCTTTTGCCGTAAAATCCCGGGTGGAAAACCACGGTGTGGGCTTTCATCCAGTCCGCGGCGGTTACACACGCGATCAGCCTGTTTTTGCTTGCTTCTACCGTTTCTTCAGCGCCACATAGGTTGATGAAGTAAGAGCCGTGAACTGTCAACCAAACGTCAAATTCCTCAGCGTTAGCTCCAAGCCTTTCCGCCGCCTCCCTCTTCATCTGGGGCTTAGGTCCCCACCGGGTTGCCTGATACTCAAAGGCATCTAAACCTTCATCGCGGAGATAAGCAGGAAAATCTTCAACCGGTCGCTTAAGCTCCTTAAACTCGAAGGGAACACCAGCTGGTCCAAACCTCGGGCGGTCAGCCATAACAGTCGCCACACATTATAATTGCACGGTCAGAACTAAAAACTGCTCCGTATAGAGAGGGCTTACCGCCTTTTTCCGCGGCGGCGATACAATCGAGTGGCATACCACCCATAGGCTAGGGCTGAAACCGCGCATATCCACGCTGCGATGTTTTGGCAAAGGAGGTACTTAACCGTCGGATCGAGGTTGGTCACAGCCTTAACCACGGGTGTTCCCAAACTTAAGAGGGCGTTTCTGAAGCCCGGTGATGCGGCTAGCAAAGCATTGTTTATGGCTGAAGCTAGCCACCCTAATGGTGCTAAGGCTTTTCCTATGGCGTGGGCAATGTTGGTTAACCATGAAACGAATCCGAGGGAGGCGGGGCTTCCTTTGTACAGTGTGGTAACTCCGTTGTAGAGAGCTTTCGGATAGCCTAAGACGTAAAGCGTGAGGGCTAACGCTGAGAAAATGAAAAGGACGGTTACGGTGCTTTTGATGGTGGCTCTGGCGAAATGTAGTCGCTGGGAAAGGTAGGAGACAACTCGGGTTCGGGCAAGTCTGGAGCTTATTCGGTTGAAAGGGGCTTTGATGGCGCGGTTAGCCCTCTGCAGTTTTTTGTTTATCCATTTGAAGAAGTTTCTGATTGATCTGAGGCGTCGTCCAAACCATCCTGGATATTTTTTTCTTCGTTTAATGGATGGTTTTTCGCGGGGTTTTTCAACGCGGGGCGCAGCTGCTACGTATTTTGTTATGTAGGTCCAGCTTGCGACTAGGACGACGGTGACGCCTAGGGGCACTAGGTGGAAGAGGGGGCTTAGGGTTATGGTGAAGGCGGGGTTTGTTGATGTCCATATGAGGAGGTTTTCGTCTCTTAGACCGGTGGAGAGGAAAAGGTTGACTAGAAAGTATTCCATGAGGAGGGCTAACGCTGAGAAAACTACTATCGCGGCGAATCCTTTAGGCGCGGTCCACCTGAAGACTAAACGTTTCTGGGAAGCCACGGACACACCTTCATTAAATGCGTTGGTTCGTGGGGATAACATGGCGTAGGTAACAAATTAGGTTAACGGTCGCCGTCACGGGTCAACTGGCTCTTGCATAAATTTCAATTCCAAATGTTTTAGTGTTGAAAGAGCTTGGGGCTTCATGAGAGACATTGGAAATAAAATACGATATCTCGTGTGTTTTGCTGTCTTATCTCAATAGTCAAGTAAAATTTCCTTTACAAAAAAGTTAAATAGGTCATAAATCTGACATATATTTGCACTGAGCCATGTTTTGGGAGAGCGGTCAAACTGAAAAAAGTATTCGATTCACCTAATAGAACTGTTTCCCTGGCTTCTCTTTCAGTCCTAATCTTACTAGTAGCAACCCTTTACTCATCATCCATAATGTCTGTTTCAGCATATTCGCAGGTTGGTGATGTGAACGGGGACGACCAAGTTGACGTGTGGGATCTGTATCTCTTCGCTCGGTCTTGGTACAAAACCCCCGGGGAACCCGGATACAATCCGAACGCTGACTTCACTGGAGACGGCAAAATCAATTTGGCCGACCTAGTCAAGCTGTCGAAGAACTGGTATGTAGGGGTTCCCAGACCAGAAGGCCCTCCAACCGTAACTCCAGGGTATGCAACGGTGTCCATCTATCCCTCGCTTGTTGAAGGTCCTGACGTGAGCGACACCTTCACGGTTGACATAAACATCGACAACGTTACAGACCTTTACGCTTGGAGCATCGGTTTAAGCTGGGACCCTTCGATTCTGAACTGCACAGGCAGCACTAACAACTACACCTTCTTCGGAAGCGGAATTGAAGAGAACGTTATACCCCTCGCAGGAACAGTAAATAACACTGCAGGCGAGATCTATCCGCCCCGCGCTGCCAGTCGAAACTCGCGTGTGAATAACGGAGTAACTGGCAGCGGAGCACTGTTCCATGCGGAATTCACCGTTTTATCTGAAGGATCAACTTGGATAAATTTCACGCAGTTAACATTGCTCAACAGTACCGGAGAATCTATGCCCTTCGATTTGGTCAACAGCTACTTCAGTTTGTATCCAACGGAGCATCGTGGCCCCACGGCTAAATTTAGTTATTCGCCTGCCGCTCCAAAAGTAAACGAAGCAGTGAATTTTGACGCCTTACCTTCATCGCCGGGCTGGGATGGCACAGCCCCTACGTCTATCGTCAGTTATTCTTGGAAATTCGGGGACGGTACAACCGGCACCGGCGTGACTCCAACACACACCTACACTTCAAAAGGAACCTACACCGTAACTCTCAACGTAACGGACAGCCAAGGTCTATGGAACACCACATCAAAAACCATAACCGTTTCACCCCCGCAAACCACGATCTTCATTTGTCCATCATACATTACTGGTTACGCGGTCGACAACTTCACGATTGACATAAACATCGAGGGCGTCGAAGATCTCTACGCTTGGCTCATTAGTTTATCTTGGAACTCCTCGGTTCTTGAGTGCCTCAGCTTCACCTACGACTACAGCTTCTTTGGACCAAAAGCAGATGTCGTAACCGCTCCAGGAACAATAAACAACACAGCAGGAGAGATACAAGAGTACACGGCCGCCCTAGTCACCCTATTCGGCGTAACCGGCAGTGGAACACTAGCTCAAGTAGAGTTCCATGTCTTATCCAATGGTTCAACCTCTATAAACCTGATGGCAACGCTTCTGAACAGTTCAGAACTTGACATTCCACACACCGTGGTTAACGGCTACTTCACAGATCCACCTAGACTGAGAGGCGACGCAAACGGAGACAACAAAGTTGATCTAAGAGATCTAGTTATTCTAGCGAAGTCTTGGTGCAGGGAAATCGGAGATCCCCGTTATGATGCTCGCGCTGACTTCACCAACGACGGCAAAGTTGACCTCCGCGATTTGGTTGCGCTGGCGAAAAACTGGAACAAAGGAGTTTCCTAAACACCTTCCTCTTTTTTGTTATTCGCTGAGTTTAACCATTTTAGGAATCTGCCCAGCCTTTCCAACCCTTCCCCTGTATAGAACAAACACTCCCCTAACCCCCTGAATGGATAAGGCCCTGTTAACGCCGTTTCTAACCGCCCCTTGAACATCATCGCCCTTAACGACGTTTCCAGCAGCCGTAGCCGCCGCGTCAGCCAACCCAGCGGTTTCAGCAAAAACCGTGACCGCCTCAGCGTCACCGAAACTTAAAGCATGGCTAAACACACCTGAGCTTGTAGCCAAGCCCACTGGAAAGCTTTCCAACCTAAAACCGATCTGCTTTGAAAGAGGAGAATCACCCGCTAACAAGGCTACATCCACGGGCCTATTCGAAACCGCGCAGGCCTCTCCACCATCCTCAACAACCGCCACCTCGGCACCATCCAAAACCATGGCTTCAACCGCTAAATCGCACAAAACCCCTGCAACCGCCGCCATCGGGCCTACACCCGCCGCCTCCGCCGCCTCCGCCATCAGCTCAGCTATTCTAGGGCCTTCATCCATGCGAACGGGTTCAAGGGAATAAAGAAATCTGGGATTTTTCCGAACGTAGTTCTCAAGCTGTTTCCTCTGGTTTTCAATGGATGCCATTGCCGTTTTAACAGCGCTTTCGCTGTCTGATATTACTGTGCACACTGTTTCTTTACGGTGAAAAGTTTGCTTGAACAGATTCTTCGATTTCATAAAGATCATTTTGCAGCGGCTTCCTTTGGCAAGTTTCACCTCTCTTCAGTCTAAGCGACGTTTCTCACGGGGTTCCCGATAACGCCCAGATTATCCGATTAGTCTTATAGCCCTCACTGGGCAAGCATCAACGCATAAACTGCATGTTACCCCTAAGCACTTGTTCTCGTCGAAAACCACTGAAAAATCTTTATCAAAGGTAATAGCAGTCACTGGGCACAATGAGACGCATGCTCCGCAGTCAAAGCATTTCTCATCCACTTCGATTAACTTGCTGACGTCAACAGTTACGCCTTTCTCTCGGAAGGCCTCGATCGCCTTGTTAGCCTGATCTGAGGGTATGTCCGCGATAATTTCTCCGCCTCGTTGGCTGATGTGGGCGCTGAGGATGTTTATGGGGATTCCCTTTTCTAGGATGATCTGCGAGGTTATGGGCTGATCAACTATTTCCTTCGAGAACTTGAGTAGAACTCTCACCAATGTTTTTACCTCCCAATAAGCTTAGAGATGTCTTCGGCTGTGACGATTCCAAGAACCTTTCTGTCCCTGTTGATGACCGGTAAGGCGGATATGTTGTGTTGAGCCAGTTTTCTGGAAGCTGCTTCAAGCGGTTCATCCGGGGTTGTCGTTACGACCTTTCTAACGATTATGTCCGCTAGTTTTCCGTTTCCTTGACCCACCGCCCTCGTTATGTCCCATGAGGTTACGATGCCCCTCAGCTTTCCTCGGTTGTCAACCACTACAATGTGGTTAACTGAACGGCTTATTATCCGCTCGGCAACCGTCCTTATCTCCTCATCTTCTGTGCATGTAACAGCCGCATGGACGATGCCTTCCACGAAGGATACTTCCTTGGTTTGTTTCATGGGTTTGAAGAGTGTGTCGGTTGGGAGTTTTTCGGATGGAGCGGTAAGGTAGAAGGTTGTATTTTCGATCCATGATTTCAGTGTCTCCGCGATCTTACGCGCTGTTTTCAGGCTTGAAAGCGAGCTGACCTTAACCGATCTGTCGTTGATGGTCACAGTGCCTGACTTCAACTCTTTATAGTTCACCTTTCCAAGCTTGGGTCTTCCTCTACGCGGGACACCGTAGTCAACTATGTCGGTTACAATTTCCTCGTCGCGTATGGCGACCTTTTTGGCGATGTCCTCATTTAAGATTGGTATAGGTATACCTATGCCCACGTAGAGCGTGGTGCCATACTTGGCGTAGGTTGCCCCTCGAATGAACTCAGGACTCATCTTTTTACAGTCTCCTCGAACCATGATTGTACCAAAGCGGTTTCCAGGCTCATGCTGGGTTCCCTCACCTATTACATAGCCTTGGGCGCCCCCCAGGAAGATGCGGGTTCCAACGCCAATAGTTTCATAGTCCGGGTCATTCATTAGGGGATTTAATTCTCCGGCTCCAGAAAAAGTGGCGTTTCTAAAGCGGGGCAGAAGTTTTCCCATGTAAGTGTAGATTATTTCGTCGCGGCTGTTCGTGGCGCAAACATAGCGTTGATAGCAGTTGCGGAAGTTAAGCAAATAAAACTGGTTCAAATCCTCCTTAGTAATTGTCGTTTCAAGTCTAGTTCGGGGATAACAGTCCGTTCCGTACGCTGTTGCTCTTAACTCAACCTCCTTGCCTCGTATCAGGTCCTCTATTACGTGTCCTCCGCCGTATTCAAAGGATCTAGTTTCAGACATTATGGTCGCGCCGATGTACAGGTCTACAGCTGCGCCGGGATGACAAACTTCCACATCGTTTATCCAAGCTTTCTGAATTTTAATGGGCGGATCTGCGTGTCCGACGTTAATTATGGCACCTGAAGAACACATGGCTCCAAAGGTTCCGGTTGTGACAATGTCTACTTCCTTGAATGCTACTTCGATTCCGCTGCTTTCCACCAGCTTCTTCATTTCTTCAGCGGTTAAAATCTGCGCGTCTCCACTCTTTATTTTCTCATTGATTTCGGCTATAGAGCGCCTATTTCCTTTATCGGTTCTTTTCTCTTTGAGTTTAATTCCCTCCGGAAGCATTAGCCTATTAAAAAAATAATTCTTACTTTAATATTTTTTTGAAAGTTTTATTCCGAAAAGAATATAGGGAGGCACAGGAAAACCGTAAGGTATGTTACCTTCACTTGAGGAGATTTCTAGAAAAAGGAGACTGCTAGGTTTAACGCAGAAGGAGTTAGCTCGCCTATCCGGCGTAAGTCAATCTTTAATCGCCAAACTGGAATCAGGGAAAATCGACTCCTCATATACAAAGGTTAAAGCCATTTTCGATGCTTTGAGGAAGCTCGAGATAAAAAGGGAGTTCCACGTTAGCGAGGTGCTTCAAAAGGAAGTCATTGGAGTTCAGAAAACTGCTAAGGTTTCTGAGGCTGCACGGTTGATGCGTGACCACGGCTATTCGCAGCTTCCCGTCTTCGACGGCGAACGCGCAGTTGGAAGCATCTCAGAGAAAACAATTATGGGTCAAATCATGGCTGGTAAAGATTTGTCTCAAGTATCCAAATTGCCTGTTGAAGCGATCATGGATGAAGCCTTTCCGCAGGTTGTGGAAGACACGCCGCTTTCTCTGATCTCAAGCGTTCTACAGGTTTATTCTGCAGTTCTGGTTTCAAAGAAGGGAAAGATCGTGGGCATAGTAACAAAAGCTGATGTGCTGAAGATACTTCCCTAAAAAAAATGTCCTATGACCGCCCAGAAACTTTGGTGAAAGAATTGACCAGATGGATAAACCAAAATGTCGTTCGACGTAATGAGAGTGAATGAGCCAAACAACGCGCGCGCACTTGCTATTACCTAATAATTTCCAAAATTTCCTCAAACGTTTCGCAGTAATACGAGCAAAGATCCTCTGTTCCGCTCTCAATGACATTGCCGCCAGCGAAACCTATTGTCGTGAACCCGGCAAGCCGGATTGAACAAACGCCGGCTCCGCTGTCCTCAATACCCACGACATGGCTGCGCTCTTCAAAGGGAATGCCGAGCCCCACGCGGCAGACTTCCGCGTAGAGCCAAGGGTGCGGCTTGGGTGAAAGTTCGCCTAATGTACCGATCTCACCTTTGCGCAAGGGGAAGCCGGCGGTGATGATCGCGTCGTAGAACATCTTGGGATCACCCATTTCCAGGGTGCTAAAGGCTGAAAGAATCTCCGGGTAGGCTTTTTCATAGAGCCCAGAGGTGACGAGACCGATTTTGACGCCCATATCTTTGAGTGTATGCAAGAACTCCTTCAACCCCGGCGAAGGAACAAAGGCGTCAATCCGCCCTTTGCCTTCAAGAATCTTGGACATCTCACGGTGGGTGTGCTCAAAGTAGTATTTTCGCGCTTCTTCAACGTTCTTGTCCGGGCAGTACTCCCTGATGCAGTACTGTAGGTGCTCGGAAACGCTGTGACCCGACACATAGGGCAGATCTTCTTTTTTCAGTTTGAATTTCGGATTCTTCAACAGACTTGCCGTAGTTTTTTCAATAATCCAAATCCAGAACTTCTCACTCCGCACACTCGTGCCATCCAGGTCCATGATAACGGCTTTGATCGGCTTTTCCATGTTGACTGGGTGAACTGGGTAGTATGCCGGGTAACCCATAGCAGACTTGACGTACGCGATTGTGTGGTCCTGAAAGGCGATGAATTCAACCTTCCCGTCACCTGTGGCCGTGATCGAGACTACGCCGTCTTTGCCCACATGAAACACGCCGTCACTACATTCCTTCAGCGACAAAAAGCCTGATCCTCTCGAGATCGCTCCGATAGCAGGGATATTCACCAGAGTTTCCATGTTGGTTCCCTCAAGCTTGGCCCGCCATTTTGGAGAGAGTTGCTTCTTAGGCATGAGATACGCTGTGGGGACGTCCATTATTAAGGTATCTGTACCTAAAAAGTGGCCCGCGGACTCCAGATGTGCCCTAGAACTTATCTATTGACACGATTTCTGCTAGGGACTTTCTTGAGGCAGGGTCAGTGAACCCCTCACCTCTTGGATACCCTAGAGGCGTTATCGCCACGACGTTCACGCCTTCAGGTATGTTTAAAATCTTCTTAACCTCCTCGTTGTTGAAGTCTCCGATCCAACATGTGCCCAGTCCTTCTGCTCTCGCTGCGAGTATTAGGTGGGTGAAGGCTATGGAGACATCCACGATCATGCTCAAGTCCTTCATATACCGTCCCCTATTGTAGTGAATGTTATATCCGCAAGCCATGATCACCACGGGCGCCTCGGCGATGAACCTCTGGTTCCCGCAGGCAGGCACCAACCGCCTCTTCAACTCTTCATCCTTCACGATTATGAACTTCCAAGGTTGGCGGTTCGACCCTGATGGGGCAATCCTCACGGCTTCTAAGACTCTGTTTAGGGCTTTCTCAGATATAGGGGTCGGCATATAAGACCGAATGCTCCTCTGAGTTCTTATCACATCGTAAAACTCCATTTCTTTCCCATCTCCATTTTTTGTTTATGTTGGTCTCGGTGAAAACTCTGAGATTGGATTGCTGAAGATCTCGGGTTTAAGAGAACCCTGCAATTCTTCAATCGGGCTCTCTGTATTTTGCACTTCTATTTTCCCTATATGAACTGCAAAGGTAACCTCTACGGCGTATTTCTCCTCAGGCTGCAATTTTACGACGCGCCCTCTCTCCCGTTCAAACCTTCTAGTGTTGGGAAAATTCGTACCCGGCTCAAGCCCCACCACATACCCATCCTCTAAGGAAACCGTGTTCTTCCAGACGGTGAAGTATGGGAGTTGTTTAAGGGAAAACGAAACCGAAGTCGCCTTCGTCCCGTTTCTATTCTGCAAAATCACCTGCGTGCAGCCTTTTTCGTCGCCCAAAAGATCAAAAAAGTAAACCTGCTCCACATAACCATCTTCAGGGCCCCGGCAAAAACTTAAACTCTCCATTCCCTCAGATGCCCGCCGATCCCGAGGAGCCACTCGACGTATCGGCATGAGAATGCGAGCCCCCTCGTCAAGAAAGGGCATGCCATAGTTACAGTGATATAAAAGCTGCATTTCCGCAGTCTTACCTCCAATGTTCTCAACAACATCTGAAACTCTCATCCAGTTACTCCCGATCGCGGTAGAAACCGTGGTGGACATCTTTAGGCTGCATCCAAACATGGACTGCTCATAAACGACGCCTTTAACTCCCAGCTCAAAAGGAGCCTCAAGCCCAACATACGCCTCAACTTCACTGGCAGGAATATTTGCAATCTTGCCATGCAGCGGAAGTCTAACACGTTTCTCGTTTCCCATGTTATCAATTATGACATCTTCACCGGGGGCACCGTTACTTTCCAGACCACATCGAACCACCCACTCGTTAAAGCCATCGAGCCACCCGAGCCCACCGCGATCTTCAAGATTCACATAGCTTGGATGAACAAGACCTTTAACTGGAGAATCCCAACCTAAAAAACAATCGTCAAACTTTCCTTTCCAGATTCCCATACCCCGAGTTGGAACTACCACAAAAGAGAGACGCCCGTTGTCCACTTCAACAATGTCTACACCATCTGCCCGACCACCCTGTAACCTCTCCTTCTCAATGTGCCATCTGATGTCTTTCTCTGTACGAATTTCTTCACTAGAGATGCGCCAATCCTCTACGTAAATTCCTTTTTCGACATCCGTCAAAACTTTCTCGCGAAGTTTCATTCGCTTAGGATTACATGCCCCATGACCGTTTCTAAAGTTCAAGTCCATCTTCTCCTAAACAATCAAGTTTCATTCATAATAGTCCATTCTATAACGCTTCCTTTGAACTTATTACTTACGATAAAAATATAGTGGTGATGTCTACCACAAACTCTCCTCGTTCTTTGAGCGTTCAGTGCGCGTGTTTTCTTCGAGTTTTGGTCAGATAGACTGCTATTGACGCCAAAATTATTGCAGCAGCTAATATGCCTACAATCCACCAAGGAAATGGCAAAGGCGTGGCAGCTGCCTTCACATTCACCGTGACTGTATCCGTGTCCCAAATGCCTTCCGCGTCCGTAACGTTTAACGTCACAGTGTAGTTGCCCGGTTCGAAGTAGGCATGAGTTGGATTTTGACCCATACCAGTGATTCCGTCTCCGAAGTCCCACTCGTAGCTTACAATGCGTTGGATGGTTATGTTCCCCCGCGCGCGCCAGCCGGGCAGTGATGTTGAAGCATCAAAAGTGACGGTTTCATTCACTTTTGGATTCGGCGGCAAGAACGTGAATACGGCTTCAGGACCACGCGGCATCTCCACAGCAGTGCCCACAAGCTTCACCGCTAGGTGCTTAGTAAAGTTCGGCAGACTCACTGTCAACCCGCTTGTAGTGACGTTCACGCCATATTGGCTGAGGTAGGTTCCGGTTGAATCATCATACACGCTCACCGTATAATGGTCAATGGTGAGGTTTGAGAAGGATAGTTCCGCTCCTGAAACGGTACCTGAAACCTTGTGGAGAACCCAGGCGAGGGCAAATGAGTCACCTTGCATACTGTAAACATCCGTGTTTGTGGCTCCGCTTAGAGCGACTGTGTCGTCGCTTATGTTGAGAGAGGGCCACGGAATGCCCCGGACGAAGGTTGCAAAGTAGAGGTAGCGGTCCCACATGTCCTCCGACATTTCAGCGTGGTTGGCAAACCAATACATGGATGAGCCTCCTGAGCCGGAGGCGAGGGCGGGCCACAGGCCGTTGTGGAGGAACTCTACTTTGTCTCCGTAAGTTATTCCGTATTCGCCGATGGCGACGGGTTTGCCGCTGTCCTCGTACCGTTTGATGTAGTTGCTAACTTGCGGCGCCAAAAAGACGGGGTAAGGCTGATTGTAGGTGTGTATTTGGATTATGTCGTTGGCGTCGGAGAGGAATGTTTGGTCCCAGAAAACATCGCCGTGGCAGCTTGTGGTCAACGGTCTGTGGTGAGTGTCATTTTCATAGAAGACCTGGGCCATTTCTTCGTGCCATGGTTTTGCTATCTCATCTGTGGCCTGTGGAGGGTATCCCCAACCTACCAGGCTTACTTCGTTCCAGAACTCCCAGATGGCGATGCGCGGGTTGTCGCCCCACCGGTCTAGGATGTAGTTAAACCTCTTTTTAATGTAGTACTTGGCCGTGGGATCGGTGAAGAAGTCTATGGGGTTTTCGCAGGGTCCTCCATTATCAGCATTGTACGGGTTGTCAATTCGCCAGTGATCTCCATGCTCATACGCGAAGTCGGTGAAGGTAAGTAGAACAAGCTGTATGTAAATGTCGTATTCTTCGGCGAGTGCCAAGATGTTATCAAACTGCTGGGCAGCTGACTCGCTGTAAACTCCGAGCGTTGGTTCTATGTTGATGTGCCACGAACACATCCAAACTCGGCCCAAGTTTATGTTGTGGGCCTTCATGTACTGGGCTTGCGACTCATCGAGCCACCAGCCCGTGTTGATTCCAACAGGATAAAAGGGTGTTCCGTCATCAAACACGAGAAAACGCGGGTCTTCCGATGAAACATGAACGAAGCCGTGGTATGTATCATTGTATTCTTCAGTTAGCTTTATTCCAGTTGGATTGGCTAATGACTTTTTGTTCTCTGGGTTTTGGTTAACCGGCACTGCGGGCAGAATTTCAAACAAGTTTACAGCCAAAATCGCTACGAAAAAGAGACATAACAATAAATTTTTAGTTTTCACTTTGATCTTCTCCTTTCCTTGGATGCTTCACGCGTAATGTCTCAGAACCCCACACCTACGAGAGGTTCAATAAATACTTTCCGTCAAACTCGGTGTTAAATGTTAGGGAAACAAAGTTACACAGTATTTCTGATATATTCCATATGTAGAATTACACAATGCACGACACGCGCGCAGTTTTCTGGATAAAACTTGAAGAGACGACCTATTAATGCGCATTAACAACAACGTCAATAACCAGTGCCGCGTGTTCATCTCTAAAACATCTCCTTGAAGCGTGTGCACGCAATACTAATTGATGGAAAAATAAGCTTACTTTTTACGATAAAAAGACTGCTAAGCGTAACAGGTGTGGATGCAGACGCACATAACCCTTATTTAATGCCGTACGGTTTTGTATAAAGGAAAGGAGATGAGTTAGTGCTTGTTAGTCATAGGGGGTTCCGCATCTACATCGCTCGCTGAAAAGGTGGCTCAAAACCTTGGCGCACCAAACGTTATCCTTAACACTAAGAAATTTCCTGACGGTGAAAAATACGTTCGCATTCCTTATCCCGTCAAAGGCGAAGATGTTGCCGTTATACAATCCACCGGGCGTAGACCTGACGAATATTTAATGGAGTACTTTCTTATAGCCGATACCCTAAGAGACTTGGGTGCCCGCAAGGTTTTCGCGGTAATACCTTATTTTGCTTACGCTCGGCAAGATAAATGCTTCAATCCTGGAGAGGCACTGAGTTTTGAAACCATAGCAAAAATGATTGAAAAAGTCGGCACAAGTGAGGTTTACACAATAGACATTCATTTACATCGCGTTACACACGTATCCAAACTATTTACTATACCTGCATACAATCTCACAGCAGTACCTCTCTTAGCCGAATACATTCAAAAGAACTTTGATTTAGTTAAACCTATGATAGTTGGGCCTGACGAGGAAGCTGGCCAATGGGCAAAAACTGCTTCGAAGGTTTTAGGTATCAGTTATGATGTTTTAGAGAAGAGGAGGCTGGGCCCAGATAAGGTTGAAATCAAGCCTAGAACACTAGCCGTCGCAAATAGAGACGTGATAATCATTGACGACATCATAAGTACCGGCGGCACCATAATTGAAGCAGTTTCAGCTGTCAAAAAAGAAGGAGCTCGCAGAGTGATCGTTGCGTGCACCCATCCTATTCTTGTAAACAACGCGTTGGAAAAAATTTACGAAACTGGAGCTGACCACGTAATCGGCACAGATACCCTTCCAACTCCAATAAGCTATGTAAGCGTCGCTCCAGTGATCGCAGACGCCATCAAAGAGAAGCAAGCAACTTGAAATCATAGTTTTAATCGGAAGTTGAAAATCTCTAATCTACTGTCATAATTCAAAGGTTTGTTGCTTTTTGCTGGTCTAAAAGTAAAAAAACAGTTTTGTTTACCAGAAGAATTATTACATTTCTTCAACAAGCTAACTGTTGAGGAGGGCAGAAAAATGGTTAAGGTTGAAGTGAATGAAAAAGGGTTCTTCATCGGTGGAACAGAGCTCCCGCTTCTCAGCGGAGAGTTCCACTACTGGAGAGTAAACAAATCCGTCTGGAGCAAAATTTTGGACCGATTCATCGAGGCAGGTTTCAGGATTGTCGCCACCTATGTGCCTTGGAACTACCACGAAACTAAACCTGGAAAATACGACTTTGAGGGAAAGACCGATCCACAAAGGGACTTAGAGGGCTTCCTTTCACTTTGTGAGCAAAAGAACCTGCATATCATCATAAGGCCGGGTCCTTATATTTATGCGGAGTGGCTTCATCGTGGACCACCCGCATACGCCGCAAAACATCACAGATTATCTGAAGCTTATTTCAAGGCCGCAGCGGATTACATCGAGGCCATCTCAAGAACATTGGGGCCCCACCAGATAACCCGGGGAGGAGGAATCATTATGCTTCAGGCAGACAACGAGATAGACCCTTGGCCCCGCTTCTACCGGACCCAATTAGGTTTAAATGGAGGGCACGGCCCGTTTCAGCGGTACCTAAAAAGCACTTACAGAAGTATTAAGCGGTTAAATCTGGCTTGGGAGACCCGCTATAACGACTTTGCTGAAGTGAAGGCATTTGAAGCAACCTCAAACTTTGTTGAACATAGAGTAAGGAACCTTGACTATAGGCTTTTCTTAGAGTGGTATGTTTGCGAGGTTGCCAAAAAGATAGTATCTATGTATAGGTCGAACGGAATTGAGGTGCCTATTTGTCTAAACACCTATCCTTCCTATACCCCTCAAAACTTCCATAAGTTGCAGAAAATCGCTGACATTGTCGGCATTGATCCCTACCCAACGAACATGCTAAAAAATGATTTTGATTATTTCATTGAAATTCTAAAATATACGAAAGCAACGCTGAAGTTTCCATATATAGCGGAGTTTGAGTGCGGCATCTGGTACGGTATGCATTATGACGTTGGAACCTTAGGTCCGATACACTACGAGTTTAAAGATTTACTTGCATTAGCCTGTGGCAATAAAGGTTGGAACTATTACATGATGGTGAATAGGGACAACTGGATGATGTCTCCCATAAACGAGTGGGGAAGGGTGCATCACGACGTTTTCTCTTGGATGAAGAAAATCGCGAAGATATTCCGTGAATTAAATGTTTCGTCTCTACGTGAGCTTTGTGACATATCAGTTCTTGCCTACAGACCCCACAAACTAATCGACACCGGAAACTGGAATGAAATTCAACGTTCTCTGCACCAGGTTGGCTTAGACTATCAACTATACGATCCCTGGACCGAAGAGAACCCCAAAACCTCAGTTCTAATTTATGCAGGGGCAAATTTCATGCTTAAGCGTGATCAGGAAAAGCTTAGAAGCTTTATAGAAAACGGCGGCACGATTCTCTTCTTTGTAAGCCCACCTACCCAAGACTTGAACGGGGCAAGAGTTGAAACGTTACTTGAAATCGCTCCTCCTCCGTCATCATCTAAAGACATCAGATGGGAGGCTGAGCCCTTTGAGATAAGCCTAAAAGAAGCGAAGAAGTTGATTAAGCTAAAAAGATTTTGGACATATGATACGCCTTCAGGTTTTGAAGGCATAGCAATTAAGAGGAAAAACGTGATTCCCAAAAATGAAGAAGACTCTTTCCTGTACAACCTAGAGTCAGGCGCGGCTTACACGGCGGGCTACCTCAGAAAAGTAGGAAAAGGAAGGATATTAACTCTTGGGCTTGAACCGAGCTCGGAAGTTGTTGCCTTAGCCTTAGAAGCTTTAAAGGTTCCATATTATGCGCGGGCATCCATACCTAACGTGCTGACAACCACCTATAGAGGCGAAGGGAAGCATGTCGTTTTTGCAGTTAATAACTCAATTGAAGCACGCGGAGCAACAATAAGCATACAGACGCAAAAACTTGGACTTGACCCAGAGAAGAAATACACCGTTAGCGATCTGGTTTGCGGCGAAAAGAAAAGAATGACTGGTGAAATGTTATCAAACACCCCAGTTGGTTTTAAGCCTTACGAGGTGAAAATTCTGGAGATCATCGAGTGAGAAAGGCTCTGGAATGAGGCATACTCTATTTATACATTCACAGAGGATTCTCGCTTCCGAGATGTTACCAAGCCACCCCGTTTTTTACAATAACGAAATCATGGGGAGCCACCATTCCCTACCGCTTTATCTAATACCGTGAATGCACGTCTCCTTGTCAACTTTTAATAATAAGCGGTCAGTTTCAACCGCGATGTAATTTGAGGCGGGATTCCACTATGCTAGTTCGAAGTACTACGCGCACGCATTGTGTAACTATGTTTCACCAACATTAAATAGCAAGTTGACGGAAAGTATTTATTGAACCTCTCGTAGGTGTGGGGTTCTGAGACATTACGCGTGAAGCATCCAAGGAAAGGAGAAGATCAAAGTGAAAATTAGAAATAAAGATTTAACCTGCCTTATTGCGCGCGCACTTAGACTATATGCGGGGCATACGCGCGCAAATTAAGGAGAGAAAAAGCATTGAACAAGAAGATAGTTGCTGTGGCGATAATTTTTGGACTTGTAGCAATAGTTCTTGGGGAGATAGTTTTTAATGCGCAGTCCGGCAGTGGGGCACCACCCCTGAATGGACTCATGGGAGTTGAAGACGAGTTCGTGACGGTCAGCGACGGCAAGTTCATGCTGGGTGGCCGTCCGCACTACTTTGTCGGTGTTAACTTTTGGCAGGGGATGAACCTGGCTGTGAACGATTCCAGTGGCAATCGTACTCGGCTCGGTGAAGAACTAGATCAATTGCAGCAGCTGGGTGTGACGAACCTGCGCGTCATGGCAGCGTCCGAGGGCCCGGACACAGAACCTTACCGGATGGTTCCCGCGCTGATGATCTCTCCAGGAGTGTATAACGCGAGCGTTCTTGATGGGCTGGACTATCTTTTAGCGCAGATCCGCACGCGGGGGATGCGGGCCGTGATGGTGCTCAACAACTACTGGCATTGGTCAGGCGGCATGGCCCAATACGTGTCGTGGTACGAAAATTCATCCATTCCGTATCCGGGAGACTGGGGTGTCTTCATGGCTTACTCGGCAAAATTCTACGGTTACGCTCAGTGCCAGACGTGGTACCGCAACCACATCCAGACAATAATCAACCGCACCAACCCGTACACCGGACAGAAATACCGTGATGACCCAACAGTTTTCTCGTGGGAACTGGCTAATGAACCGCGAAGCTATCCTGATGCATGGATCGACGACACGGCCGCCTACATCAAGTCACTCGACTCCAACCATCTAGTCACGACGGGGTCGGAAGGCAATTTGCCTTGGCATATCGAGGACTTCATTGAAACTCATAACGGCCCTGATATCGACTACACGACTATTCATATCTGGCCCCAGAACTGGGGCTGGTACAACCCGGCGAATCCTTCCACATACGCAACGGCGGAAGCGAATGCACGTGATTACTTCCAAGAACACGCGACAGAGGCATCATCCTTGGGGAAGCCCCTTGTGCTTGAAGAGTTTGGACTCGCTCGCGATTGGGAACCACTCCATGACATCCACGACCCCGACTCACCGACGACCTACCGGGACCTCTTTTACACGGCCATGTTCGAGGAGGTCTCCAATTCGGCGTCAACGGGTGGCCCTGGCGCCGGCGACAACATCTGGGCTTGGTCAGGTCAGGCCCGACCTGGCGACGACTGGGTCGGCGACCCACCGCATGAGACACCCGGCTGGTACTCCGTCTATGATCAGGATGAGTCGACTTTGGCGATCATCTCGGCCCACGCCGACGAGATGTCGCCTACGCAAGAAAACGATGGCGACATCGAATTTGTTTCAGTTGCGTATGATCCAGAGGTTACAGAGTACCCCGACAAAAGTGAGAGTCCCTATGGACCCGATGTCAGTCCAGTTTATAACATGGTAAAAAGGGCGCTCACTAATTTAAACCCTCAAGACCCTACGAATCCCCTTTCGAACATCGTTACGCCTGGCGACAAGGTAGTGTTGAAGCCCAACCTAGTGGGCAAATCAAGTATTAATATGGAGGGTTGCACCAGGACGCCTATCCTCCGCCCCATCGTGGACCTTGCCGTGGCAGCCGGCGCCTCAGAGGTTATTATCGCTGAAGGTTCAGCCAGTCCAGATCCAACAGACTCTATTTTCGGCCCTGCCTACATGAACATCACCGGCATTGTGAAAGATTTGCAAAATATGTACCCGAGTGTCACGATTGGTTATAAAAACTTGAACCAGGACAACTTCACATGGTTCGATCTTCAGCAAAACTCCAGCCTCTACGGCGTCTACACCCCTGAACAACTTTACTCTAAGGACAACATACGAATGGACCAAGACAGCTACTACTACGCCGAAGATTGCAGGGGCTACGATCCAAAAGGATACCGGCCTGGCCTGTACGCTATCGCCAACACCGTTTTGGAGGCCGACGTGTTCATCAACGTGCCGAAGATGAAGGTCCACCACATCACCGGGGTAACCCTCTCATTGAAAAACCTAATCGGCATCACCCCTTCAAGCACAGGAAACACCACCAACGAAGAGCCGATAAAGGACACGCCCCACTGGAACAACAGCGACACTGCACATCACGGCGAAGAGCTGGAAATAAAAGATTGTTTCGAAAACGATGTACTCTGGCGGGTCATGGCTGACCTAAACAAAATCACTCAATACGGCAACGAAAACGGGACACTGAGTTCAACGAAACAGCGAAGATACCTTTCCGTAGTTGACGCCATCATCGGAATGGAGGGCCCCTACATTTACGGTTGGCCAAGCTCAGGACAACCACGCCCAACCGGCGTAATAGTTGCTGGGCAAGACCCTGTTGCTGTGGACGCGGTTTGTAGCCGCGTAATGGGCTTCAACTACACCGTTTTACGTTTCATAACCGATATAGCAAAAATTTCCGATCACATAGTCGGCATAGCCGACCCAACTTCCATTTGTGTCGTAGGTTGTTCGCTTAACAACGAGACCTTCGGAGACACCTACGTTCCACACAGGAACTACGAGAACCCCCAAATTGCTCCCTATAAAATCAGGCTTCAATACTTCGATCCGCCAACGGCAATATTCATTAAGACTCGTCCCGGCACCCCGAGGGAGGACGTGGAAACGGAGGTAATTGCTTACACCCTTGACGTCGAAAGCGTGGCGACGGGTTGGCTTAACTTCTCCTTGAACGGAAACGAAACCCAAATCGTCAAAATGCTCAATGATGAAAACGCTGTGATCGGGGAAATCGGTAAATTAAACGCCAGTACAAACATGTCATATTCAGTATGCATGCAAGACTTCTTCTTTAACATCGCTTGGCACCCCGAATTAGAAGCCTCCGTGGTTCCTTCCGCACACCCCTACATTGAAATTTTGACGCCCCAATTCGGATTTTATAGCAACAACTTAACTTTGACGCTTAACGTAACAAAGGGCCAAAACAACATTGACACCGTCTGGTACACCCTTAATGAAAGCGCCCCAACAGCCCTTGAAGCGCCGTACACCACACAGCTTACATTGGACAACGGCACTCATCTAATCACTGCATACGCCAACGACACCTTTAGCCACGAGACAATAGATGAGACAATGGTACTCATTGGTCCAATACACGACGTAGCCGTCCTAAACTTGACACGTTGTCCTAGTCTCGGTTACGCGGCTGACTGGGCTTATCCAAACTGGCATGGTGTACCTCCAGGGGAAACACGGAAACCATACAAAATCAATGTGACAGTTTCAAATCTAGGGGACTCCGCCGAAACAGACCTAGAAGTTGGTGTTTATTATAAGAATGCAACCTATACGGGCATTATAGAAGCAGCAGTAGTATCAAGTTTAGATGCTGATACTAATACTACTTTAACTTTCACTTGGACCCTTGCAGCATCCGTTGGAGAACTTGTGGGTAAATACACTATTTTTGCCAATGTCACGGCAGTTGAAGGAGACATTAACATAACCAACAATGAATTTACTACCGGACAAGTCTTTCTCAAGTGGATGGGCGACACTGATGGAGCAATTAGGGTTCAACCAGACACGTACAGAATTGACATAGCTGATGTGGGACCCTTAGTGGTAGCTTGGAAGAAAACGCCTGGACAAGCTGGCTGGGACCCGCGGTGCGACTTTAACATGGACGGCGAAATAGACACTTGGGACGTGTCATTCCTCGTTGTCTACTGGTACACAGCCTACACAGCATAACTCAATGAACCACGGCAAGAATCCTCTTTTTCCTTTATTGTAAACTATGCGCGCGCGAACAATGTTAGAGTAAACGAAGACGATAACGTTAGACTTTGTATTGAATCAAGCTCATTTCTTTCAGTTTTTCGTCAGTCGGAATTCCGTTTTCGTCCCAGCCTCTTAACTGATAGTAGTCATCTAGCATTTTGTTTAAGGTTTCATCTGGAATCATTCTGCCTTTAGCCACTCCAGATGGAAGGGGTTCTATGCGGGCCCTTAACGGTATCGTGTCGTCTTTTCGTGCGAACCCTTCCCTTAGATTAAAAAGTCTTATGAGATTCCACGTTCTTTCGCCTACCTCCATTAACTCTCCCTCGGAAAAGTCGTATCCAACCGCTAAATTAAGCATCTTAACGTATCCCGCAGTGCCTATTTCCCCTCTTGCAAAGTCACATGCTACTAGGCAGTCTGTTGCAGCAGAAAAGTCCTGCTGATACTTAACTATGGCCGCTTTTCCTTCACCCGAGTATCTTTCAATTCTTTCTCCGTGTAAACCTTTCCCAGAGAATTCTGCCCCTATTGGCCACGCCCTTTTATGGCACCCTCCTCTGTCTGCAGTTGCGTATGCCAATGCCATTCCGGGAGACGCTCGCATCCCCCAAGCCGGCAATTCCAGTCCCTTTACGTGTATGGCGAATTTTTCCGTTTCCTTCCCTATTTTTTCACTAACCTTTCTCACACCTTCGGCGAGAAGGTTGCCTATTCCTTCTCTTCTCGCTATTTTTTCAATCAAGATGAAAAGTGCTTTTTCATTGCCAAAGTTAGCACGCATGCCTAAGTCTTCTTCTGTTAAAATTCCCTTCTCATAACATTCCATGACGAATCCTACGATGTTTCCGGTTGACAGTGTGTCAATTCCAAGTTTATCGCATAATTCATTTGCATGCACCAGTGCTTCTAAACTGCCGATACCACAATTTGATCCTAGAAGCCCTACTGTTTCATATTCAACTCCTTCTAAAACAGTTCCAGCGTAGGTGCCCTTCCTTAATACTCCGAGTTTCCCACAGTGTATTGGACAGGTTGAACACGCTTTGTGTTTCACCCAGAAGTTTTTCTCCATGGCTTCTGCCCCTAAGTTCTCTGCTTCCTCGAAAGTTCCCTCTTGAAAGTTTCTCGTTGGCAGTAGGTCTTGGTCGTTTGCCACCAACGTTACTCTCGGGGTTCCCCATCTCCGCCTGTGATAAATCGAATCGCTTTCAAGGAGTTTCTTTACAAAGCCCTTAAACGTTTCAAAGTATTCCTTAGGTTTTTCAACTTTAATCGGGAAAGAACCTGTGATGACTACTGCCTTTAATTTTTTGGACCCCATAACTGCCCCTAGCCCACCTCGACCAGCTTGTCTATATAATTCAGCGTTGATGTGGGCAAATCTTACTAGTTTTTCACCAGCTGGTCCTATACAAAACACGCAGGCGCTAGCGTTTTCTTCCTTCAATCTTCTCTCGGTTTTGAATGCGTCTGAACCCCAAAGGCTCTTTGCATCTTCAATTTCTGTTTCTCCATCTTTTATTTTTATGTAAACCGGTTCCTCCGCCCTTCCTTCAACTATTACTCCGTCATAACCCGCGTATTTCAGCTCTGGCGCGGCGTGTCCCCCTACATAGGAATCGCAAAAAGTCCCAGTTAAAGGAGATTTTCCGGCGATGCACATTTTAGTGCTTGGGCATATTCCATTTAACGGTCCTGTCAGGAACAGCAATTTGTTTTGAGGACTTAAAGGATCAATTCTTGCCTCTAGCTCGTTGAATAAGATGTGGGAAGCTAATCCTTTTCCACCTAAGAATTGGCGCAGTGGAAAACTTTCTATGTCTTCCTCTGAAGTTTTGCCAGCGGAGAGATCTACTCTTAGTAACTTTCCGACGTAGCCTCCCATATTTACTCCTCTAATCCGAGCAGTGATTTTCTAAGAAGTTTGGCAATTTCCTCTGGTTTTTTCGCGTATACTCTTGTGTCAAAGGGGACATCGTGGTAATCCAATGCACCCGTCGGGCAATATTCTACGCATTGTGGACTGCCGCCGCACAGATCACATTTAAGTGCTGTCTTACGTTCTGGATGCATCTTTATGGCGTCGGCAGGACATGCTTCAATGCACAATTCACATCCGGTGCATTCGTCTTCAATTATTTCGATTATTCCTTGCTCATTTTTTCTAATGGCGTCGACTGGACAGGCTTCCATGCAAGGTGCTTCTCCGCATTGGACACATAGAATGGGCACATCGAGGCCTGGAGAGAAAGAATGAACATTTATTCTTGCGTCAGAATGAGATGTCTGTCCGCTTCTGCCTAAGGAACATATAATTTCGCATAGGCGGCATCCGGTGCATCGTTCGTATAGCACAGTTATTTTCTTTCGCATCGTGGCTCCCGCTGTGGAAACTGAACGTACCTTGAATCCCCTTCTACGGAAGATTTTTGAAGTATTCTTTTGCTTTTGAAATTGCTTCTTCGAAGTATCCGGCTGGCTTTAACGGTGGGACGTAGAAACATATCAGTTTAAGAGTTTCATTTCCGGTATTTTGGACGTAGTGTTCAACGTTCTTTGGTGCAAAGATTACGATGTCCTCTCGAAGTTCCGTGGTTTCATTTCCTACTTTAGCAGTGCCGCGACCTGAGGCAACGTACATTATTTCATCTGAACTGTGGGTATGACTGCCTGTACCGTTTTCTGGATTTATTATTGAGAAAAGCACTGTGCACTTGTCGGTGTTGCCGATTTCTGGCGATAACATAATTTTCAGTACGCGTTCATGGGGTGATGGCACTTTCACACCGTTTACTTTTATTCCATCCCAAATGTACTTCACTTGGTCTCCCTTCCCTGTTTACTTATCTTGTTTAGTTCTTGTGCTTCCAAATAAGTTTTGAGTACTCATTAATCACTATGGCTTATAAACATCTGAACTTTGATTTCGAAAAGGCTTCTCTACGAATTAACTTGATAACAACTTCAATAGGTCAATTAGCTTTTCGTCCCTCCACCTGACGAGCTCACCATAGGTTTTCGCCTTGACTAAATCCGTCTGTTTAATGCCGTTTGTGGCTTTTTTTGTCGCTGAAGGGGGTATTGAAGTCCAAGTTTCCATAGACTTCCAGCAAGACCAGAAAGCGGGTTCTAAGTGGTCGATAAAATGCTTTAAACCTCTCTCACCGCCGCCTAAGTGGTAGGTTAAAAAGGGCCCCATTATAGCCCATCGTAGCCCCATGCCTGCGTATACAGCCTTATCTATGTCCTCCACTGTTGCAACGCCTTTATCCAGTAGGTCTAATGCTTCGCGCCACAATGCATACGCTAATCTATTGAACACGAAGCCAGGCACCTCTTTTCTCACTATTATTGGCACCTTTTCCAGCTTTAACATGAAGTCGTAGGCTTTCCTGACGGTGTCTTCCGAAGTCTCCTTTCCGGGTATGACTTCAACTAGCGGTATCAAATGAGGCGGGTTTATCGGGTGGACTGTTATACATCTTTCTGGTTTTAGGGCTGCCTTTTGTATTTCGGTCATCAATAATCCTGAGGTGCTGCTTGCAAGTATTGTGGAGGGTTTAGTTAGGGCGCTTATCTCTTTGAACAACTGCTTTTTCAATTCAAGTTTTTCAGGAGTTGATTCCTGCACGTAATCTACGTCTTTAACGGCGTCTCCTAAACTTGAAGTCGGTTTAATCCTGCTTACCACTCGCTCAGTTTGCTTTGTTTCTGTTACTCCTTTTCGTGCCAAGAGTTTCAACCAAGCTCTTATATCGTTGAACGCTATAACCAGCACATCGCCGCTTGCATCGTAAACGTTCACCTCAAACCCCTTTAGCGCGAAGAAGAGAGCCCAGCTGCGACCTATGGTCCCGCATCCGACGCAAGCTACCTTCATGTTTTTCACGGACTTACTACCCCCATCCCATTATTGTTTTTCATGATGTTTTCTCCTATTTTAAAGCCTCCTCTGATTTTGACTAAGCTTAATTGTTTTCGTATTTTATATAACGCGCGCATTATAACAATGTATGGAAAAGCATGGGAAACTGTGTCAAAATGCTGTGTATTACCTACTAAGTATTTAAAGCGCACCCTTTGTGTGCGCGCGCATCGTCAAACGTTTATGCCTTTTTTTCTTAGTCTAGACAAAATGGCTTTCTCAATAACCCGATAGCCGTTTTTACGCAAAGACCTGATTAAACGCTCCACTTTACCCCATTTCGGCTCAATCAACTTATGGCGATAGTTGTCTGCGCCCCTGAGGCAAAGGTCGCAGGTTCAAGTCCTGCCCGGCCCACCAAGAATAGTGCCCAGAAGGGAATGAAAACATCAGGGTAGGGCGTTGTCGGCGCAGATACTTCTATACAATGGAACAGTTTTAGTCGGCGTTCGTGTCTTCGTCTTCCAGTCCATCTTGAAGAGGCCGAACTTCTTTTCGAAACCCTTAGCCCACTCGAAATTGTCAAGCAAGGACCAGTGGAAATATCCCTGTACCGGTGCTCCATCTTGGATTGCCTTATGTAGTTCAATCAAGTGTTCACGCAAGAAGTCGGCTCTTTTTTCGTCTTTTGCGTCTGCGATGCCGTTCTCCGTTATAAAGATGGGGCGCCTGTAAGTACGATAAACCCAGTTCACTATCTGCCTGATTCCAGAGGGGTAAATTTCCCAGCCCATGTCCGTAACGTTTTCTGTTGCCGGTACTGATTCGCCCAGCGTTAAGGGAAAGCGCTTGATCTGCGATTTTATTCCTCTTATTCTTATCCTGTTGTAATAATTCACGCCTATGAAGTCGCAGCCTTTAGCTATGGTTTTCACAGCTTCGTTGGGTTCAATGATCATGTTAAGGTTCATGTCGTATTCTCCTCGGAGAGCAGCGTTAAGGTACCATTCATTCATGACGTATTCGATCGACCTTGCGGCTTCAATGTCTAGCTTCCTCTGGGGATTATGAGGTTCATATAACTGAGGGTTAACTACAGCCCCCACATGGGAGGGCCCGAACCGAGAAGCTGATTCTGTGTCCCATTTCTTTAGTTGTTCGTAGGCTAAGACATGCGCAACAGCCAGATTTCTAGTTGCCTCCAAAAACAGCGAAGGGTTGCTTAAACCCGGAGGGAACCCGCCTTGGATGCCCCACAGGTAGCCGCTGCTGACGACCATCGGTTCATTTATAGTTGCCCACAGGTCGACGAGGTCTCCGAAGGCTTTCCCTGCGAAGGCTGCGTATTTGGCAAACTCAACAGCGGTTTCAGGGTTTGTCCATCCGCGGCGGTCACATTTTTGGAGATTGTCTCTGCAACCGATAGGGTCATGCAGCCAATCTGGTAGCGTAAAGTGGTTTAATGTGAGCATAACGGTTAGACCTTGGCGGATTGCTGTTTCAAAGATTTCTCGGTATCGCTTCACGGATGTCCAGTCGGCGTAACTTTCCAATTCCTTAATGGTCTCCCTTGTCACATCTACCGAAAAGATGCATCCTCTCCGGTCTCTCGTCATGTCTACAGGCACTTTAGTTGTCGGCTCTGGAAAAATTCGGCTCCACTCAACAGAAAGCCGCACGGCATTATTTTTGAGCCCCTCCCTTGCAAGCTTCAGATCTTCACCGTATCTTGTCCAAAAGCCTGCACCGTCTTCCGGAAAGTCACCGTTCACCACGCCTTTTTCGATGTTCTGATTGTCATGAGCCCAGATGTACCAGTCTGTGTGAAGGTCGATTTCTTGAGACCCGTTCCCCATTTCAACCTGAAAACCGGATAGGGCAGTACCCCAAAGAAAGTTTTTGGGAAACCTTCTCTTCGTCATGGCCTATGTCTATAAACACGAACAAAGATAAACATTACCCGAGTTTCCACCAAAAATATGAAGAGTCTGTCAGCTTCGTCAGAATGCAGTTGGAGACTCTACTGATGGCGGAAAAGAGGGAATATCCATAATCGCGTGGAGCCCCCTCGCTCAAGGAGTCTTGACCGGCAAGTACACAATGGATAATAAGCCCTCTGATGAGGTCAGAAGCCGAAATAAGCTCTTCAACGATTCAAATCTTCAACAGACATCAAAGCTGATTTCAGTTCTGCGCAACATAGCAAATTCAAGAAACAAAACTATCGCACAAGTTGCCCTAAATTGGTTAGTAACACAACTCGGAGTCATCCCGATTCCAGGAGCCAAAAACCCCAGACAAGCTGAACAAAACTCAGGTGCTACTGACTGGAGTTTGACGAAACAAGAATTGGCCAAGATCGAGGAAGTTCTCAAAGAAATAGAGATCGACTATTTCTAGTGCTGAGTTCTGATAGACTTCGACTGCTTCCTTTGAGATAATGCTTAACGATCGCCCTTGCGCGCATAGTTGTACAACCGGCGCGCGCACATTTTTAAACTGTAAAATGGTCTAAGAAAACAGGTGGGCTTGTGTCTGAGGTACACGTCCAAAGGACGAAGGATAGGGTCAGTTTCACGAAAAGGTTTTTGGAAAAGATTAGGGTTAGCAGAAATGTTAAAAGGGTTTTGATTAAGCCTAACATCGTGTCTTTTGAACGGTATCCCACTACAACTCATCCTGAAGTGCTCGAAACCGTCATAAAATACTTTTCTAATAGTCGTTTTGAAGTGATAGTTGCAGATGGACCAGCTTCCGACGCGGGTGACACTAAAACCATCATAGAGAACCACTACCTCAAGAAAGTCTGCGACAAGTTCGACGTTCCGCTGCTTGACCTAAACAATGAAGAAATGGTTAAAATAGGAAACGGGTTGGAGCTAGAGGTTTCTACGGTTCCATTCAAATGCGATTTCATAGTTTCCCTCCCAGTCTTGAAATCCCATGGCCTATGCGACATCTCTGGAGCTTTAAAGAATCAATTCGGCTTTTTTTCTGCCGCTGAAAGAAGGATGCTGCATTCAAATAGAAAGGATATTCACATGGCGATCGCGGAGGTTAACAGGATAATAAAGCCCGACGTTTTCATCGTGGATGCGGTCCGAACTCTGATAGGCGGAAACGAGGTTAGGTGGGGAGGAAGAGAAAGAGAATTAGGTCACATGCTTGCTGGCGACGACCCTGTGAGCTTAGATGTCTACGGCTTCAAGCTAATGCAACAGATTGATCCGAAGTTAAAAAGGAAAAGCCCGGAGGATGTGCTTCACCTCAAACACGCAATATCATTGAAGGCAGGACAAACAAATTTCAAGTAATAAATGCACGCGCTGTTATCGTTAGGCACTGAGGATAAGATATACCCTCACCCTAAACTACAGAAATGTTAACTCTCGATTAAGCCCTTTTGATTCTGCTTTATCATAGACACCATTGCTAAGGGTGGTGCATTGTTTCGAAAACCTTATGTTCATGGGTTACAATATACGTTCAAGGAGAAAGGACAAAAGATGAGACGAAACAATTCTCTTGTTTGCTCTGTATTCCTGATTGTTCTAAGTGTTTTCATATTTGTTTCAGTCATCCCCGTGTACCCTAATGTCTCAACACCAACGACGACCCTTTACCTTGATCCGCTATACATTACAGCCACATCAGCAGGTCAAACCTTCAAAGTCAACATCACCGTTGTGAACGTCACTAGCCTCCTCTCATGGGACCTCGCAATAGAATGGGACCCAACAATTCTAAATTGCACCGATTTCGAGGAGGGCCCCTTTCTTAGCGATGCTGGACCCACTTGGGAGTTCCCCGGAACGATAGATAACGTCGCAGGAAGAATTGATCCGTATTGGGGCGTTAGCCAAGCTCCGGGCGCCACATATGGGGTCAACGGCACCGGAACACTAGCCATTGCAACCTTCAAATCTAAACAAGCGGGAGTTACTGCTCCACACCTGCTTTTGGGTGGAGTTAGCAATCTTATTGAGTACCCTTCATACAACAATATTTATCCCAAAGTAATTGATGTTTTCCCAGTTGTTGAAGGCTTAGACGTCTACTACGTCGGCATGGTCAGGGGAAACTCAACCATCGCCAACTTCGCATTCAACCAATCCCAAAAGGAGATCAGTTTCAACGTTACTGGAGAGGATAACACACTGGGCTTCTCTAATGTCACCATTCCCAAAACGCTTATGACGCCAGAAGCAAACGAGGAATGGATAGTTCTAATGAATGGAACAGAAGTAACACCCCCCATAACGGAAAACGCCACCCACACTTCCATATATCTTGCTTACAGCCACAGCACCCACAAAATTGAGATACGCGTGTCCCAATCTCCCTACGGACCAACAGCCGACTTTACGTATTTGCCTCTCCTTCCTTTAACTGAAGAAACGATCACCTTTAACGCTTCATCTTCTCTTCCCGGTTGGAACGGGATCGAGGAGTCGCCCATCGTTAACTACAGCTGGGATTTCGGCGACAGCAACATCACCGAGACCTCAAACCCGATCATCACCCATAACTACACCGAAGCCGACACCTACACCGTCACATTAAACGTTACCGACGCTCAAGGCTTCTGGAACATAACATCAAAGCAGATAACGGTTTCGCTTCTAACTTGGGGTCCCACCGCCTCCTTCGAATATTCGCCAGCTTTGCCTCTGGTGGATCAGACAGTGACCTTTAACGCTAGCGAATCACTGCCCGGATGGAACGGAACTGCTGTTTCTCCGATTGTGAGTTATGCTTGGGATTTTGACGATGGCAACACCACCACAACCTCAACCCCGATCATCACCTACAGCTACACAACAGAAAATACTTACACCGTGGTCCTCAATGTCACAGACGACCAAGGTCTATGGAACACAACATCAAAGACAATAACCGTGATAGTTATTTATGGACCAACAGCGAACTTTACCTACTCCCCCTCAGTTCCCTGTCGAGATCAAACAGTGACCTTCAATGCTTCATCCTCCCTCCCCGGCTGGAACGGCACCCACATTAAGCCCATCGTTAACTACACTTGGGACTTTGGCGACAGCACGCCCATCGTCACAGAAGCCGACCCCATAATAACCCACAGCTACACAACCGCAGACACTTACACCGTAATTCTCAATGTTACCGACAGCCAAGACCTGTGGAACACAACATCAAAGCTTATCATCGTGCTTGAACCCTATGGTCCCGTGGCCAATTTCACCTACTCTCCGCCCAGTCCAGTGGTAAACAGAACTGTAACTTTCGACGCTTCAACTTCATCCCCAGGATGGAACGGCACCATCCAACCTATCGTAAGCTACGAGTGGGACTTCGACGACGGCACAAACGCCACAACCTCAAATCCAATAATCACTCATAACTATACCCAAGCCGACACCTTGGCCGTCACCTTAAACGTTACCGACGCTCAAGGCTTCTGGAACATAACATCAAAGCAGATAACAGTTCGCGAAACGGTTCATGACGTAGCTGTCACCAGTGTAACCCGCGTAGCTGCTTCATACTATGATGCTGACTATGCCTATCCCAACTGGCATGGTGTGCCAGCAGGAAGAACGCGAAAGCCCTACAGCATCAACGTAACCGTAGCAAACCTAGGAGACTTTGTTGAAACCTTCAACGTCACTGTCTGGTACGAAAACGCAACAGAAAGCGGAATAATAGCTATACAACTCGGTATCACCTTGGCTCCTGGAACAAGCACAACCCTAACGTACAATTGGAACCTCGCGGCTCCTGTGGGAGGCCTTGTGGGCGACTGGACCATAAAAGCCAACGTCACCATTGTTCTAGACGACTTGCCCTCCAACAACGAAAACACCGATGGCAACGTGATCTTGAAGTGGATGGCCGACACAGACGGCACCATCAGGCTCTCACCGAACAAACTTCGCATCGACATTGTAGACGTAGGACCATTAGTGGTAGCGTGGAAGAAAACGCCTGGAGAAGCTGGCTGGGACCCGCGGTGCGACTACAACATGGACGGCGAAATAGACACTTGGGACGTGTCGTTCCTCGTTATCTACTGGTACACCGTGTACGAACTCTCATAAACGCAACAAACGAACAGCATAACTTCCCCAATCTCTCCTCTTTTTTTGCCGCTGAAGGTTTTTTTGAGGGTTCGCGCGCATTTACCACAAACTTTATCTTTTTCATTATCACATGATACAGCAGTGCATATTATGAGAAAGGAAAGGAGAATACTTCTAGTCACATTTGTCATGTTGTCGATGCTTTTAACGATAATTCCTCCAGTTGTTTCCACCCCTCCCTACACAACCGTTTACCTCAGCCCCACAACAATCACAGTGAACCCGGGCGAAACCTTCATAGTCAAAGTGGAAATCTTCAACGTCACAAACCTATTCAATTGGGAAGTCAAAGTCAGCTGGACTCCGGGACTTCTGAATTGCTTGGGAAGATACGAAGATCCTCAGTGGCAGTGGCTTATTCCAGGCCCTTGGGAATTTCCGCCCTTAATCAACAATGAACAGGGGTGGTTGATTGATGTCAAGTCAGTGGCACCGCCAGGAATACATGGCTACAATGGTAGTGGAATCCTTGCGGCGTACAAATTCAAAGCTTTATCGAACGGCGTCACCTTCATGAACATCACCGATGTACTCCTAATTGATACAGAACTGTACGAAATCCAATGCAACATAGAGAATGCTCTGGTGGGAATCGGACAAGAACCTTACATCGATCCTAAAGCCAACTTCACCTATTCGCCGAAATTTCCGTATGTAGATGAAACCGTGACCTTCAACGCCTCCAACTCATCCCCAGGCTGGAACGGAACGCACTCTATACCTATCGGATTTTATGTTTGGGATTTTGGAGACGACAATGCCGCCCTAAGCACAAGTCCGACAGTTGCCCACGAATACGCCTCAAATGGCACCTACAATGTCACCTTAACCGTCACCGACGCCAAAGGCCATTCGAACACTACTTCAAAGCCCATAAACGTGGTTAAATCCTATGGTCCAATGGCTGATTTCACTTGGTCTCCACCTTACTCAACTGCGAACTTCACCGTAACCTTTGATGCTTCAAATTCTCTGCCAGGCTGGAACGGCACACACGAACAACCAATCGTTAGCTATGAATGGAACTTTGGAGACGAAAAAACCAACATAACCTCGAATCCAATAATTACCCACGAATACACTTTGAACGGCACCTACACCGTAGTCCTCAACGTTACCGACAGCCAAAGCCTCTGGAACACAACATCAAAACAAATAACAACTCATACACCCTTTCACGATGTCGCCATCATCGGGGCAGAACCTTCATCTGATTGGGCTTATCCTTACTGGTTCGGTGTTCCTCCAGGCAGAATTCGAACTGGCTTTTTCTTCTACGTTAATGTTACGAACGAAGGTGATTTCATCGAAACATTCGAGGTTACCGCCTACTATGACTTTCCATCAACTACTAAGGACGTGATGGGAACCAAAGCCGTCACCGACTTGGCTCCTGGCGAGACGGCAAACTTGACTTTCATTTGGGATTTGACGTGTTTGCCCGTGGAATACAGATCAGGAACTGGCTATGTGTCTTACACGCTGTCTGCGAACATAACGACGGATATTCCAGGAGAAGTTGACCTTAGCGACAACTCTATAGTAGACGGTTCTGTGAAGCTGATTTTGCCAGGCGACACGAACCGAAACGGAAGAATTGACATCGCTGACGTAGGACCCATAGTGATAATGTGGGGACAGTATGACCGTCGATACGACTTCAACCGCGACGGAAGATTGGACATTTGGGACATAGGCATAATCGTGATGCTCTGGGGAGTCAACATCGTTGACAAAGGTCCAACAGTGATATGCTACGTTTAAGTTCCCATCTGCGACTTCAACCGCGACGGAGAAATACACCTGGGACGTAGCCATAATAATAGTTGAATGGGACGCCATGCCCGATTGCTAAAAGCACACACGTCACAAGCCTAAACCATACGAGAAACTGCAACATGGCAGAGCCGTTAAAACAGAACTTCATATCCTTGTAGGAGAGCTAGGGCGTATTACCGTATTTTCTGACAATCTCCGCTGTTGTATCGAAGTTCTCTTTTAACGCGCGGTAAAGGGACCTGTAAATCCTGTAATATTCGTTGTAGATCAGCGAGTTCTCCTTTACGGGTTTCGTGTAACTAGTGATCTTGATAGTTTCTTCACACGCTTTCTCTACACTGCTGTAAACCTTCGCTCCAACACCGGCTAAGAGGGCTGCGCCGAACGCCGGACCCTCGTCAACGTTTATAGTCACCAATTCGGTTCCGTAAACATCCGACTGAATTTGCCTCCACAGTTTGCTGCGGGCTCCACCCCCTGACGCCCTTATCTGATTAATCGTAATCCCCATGCTTTTTATTATCTCCAAGGAATCCCTCATACCGTAAGCCACACCCTCCATGATAGATCTGAGAATTTGGGGCTTTCCGTGACGTATCGTGAGACCGAAGAACACTCCCTTAGCGTTCGGGTCAGAATGAGGGGTTCTCTCACCGGCCAAATAAGGTAGAAAGATCAGCCCTTCGCAGCCTGGTTTTGCTCTGGAAGCTTCCATATCCAAGAAAACATACGGATCTTTTTGGGTTAGTTTCCCTATTTGAATTTCCAACCCACACAGGTTGTCCCGGAACCACCTTAAGGAGCCACCAGCTGATAACATCACACCCATTACGTGCCACTTTCCAGGAACGGCATGACAGAAGGTGTGAACTTGGCCTCCAGGGTCTATCTTAACCTCGTCGCAGAAGGCGAAGACAACCCCGGAGGTTCCTAAGGTGGCTGAAACTATCCCCTGTTTCACGACGCCGTTTCCCACCGCCCCAGCTGCTTGGTCGCCTCCGCCCCCAACCACAGGGATCCCTGTTTTCAATCCTGTAAGGCTACTGGCTTCTCTTGAGACCTCTCCAGTTATGTCTGGTGATTCGAAAACTTTTGGGATCAAATCNTCTGAAAGCCCCAGTTCCTTCAGCACTATGTCGGACCACTGCCTTTTCCTTACGTCGAAAAGGAGGGTTCCGGAGGCATCTGAGACGTCGGTGGCGAAGGTGTCGGTTAATCTGAACCGGACATAATCCTTTGGCAGGAGCACTTTTCGCGTCTTCTCAAAAACCTCCGGCTCGTTTTCTCTTACCCACAGAATCTTAGGCGCAGTGAAACCGGTAAAAGCGGAGTTACACGTTAACTGAATCAGCCTCTTCCTTCCTATCTTCTCCGTTATCTGGTGACACTGGAGCGCCGTCCTCTGGTCACACCAGAGAATACAAGGCCTCAAAACCCGATGGTTTTTGTCAAGAAAGACCGAGCCGTGCATCTGCCCCGTTAGACCTATGGCCTTAACGTCTTTTCCCTTAACTCCGGAGTCCGCGAGAACTCTCTTGATGGCTTGTACTGTTGCCTTCCACCAGTCCTCGGGATCCTGTTCCGCCCATCCAGGTTGAGGAGCGAACAAAGGGTATTCCTCAAAGGCTTTTGACACGACGACTCCTGCTTCGTCAACAAGTAGAACTTTTGTTCCTGTGGTGGCTATGTCTATTCCCATGAGGTATACCATTTTCCTCTCCTGCCCCGCAGCTCCGCTAGAAAATCTGCCTCTAACAGCTTTTAAGTGTAATCGAAAACAAAGCCTTAACTAGAACAAAGAGCTGAGAGTTCTCCCAGGGGGAACACCTTGATCAGGATCGGAGCCTCCGTACTCTCGGCGGACTTCAGTAGGCTTGGGAGAGAAGTGAAAAGAGCAGAGGAGGGCGGAGCCGACTTTATCCACTTTGACGTCATGGACGGTCACTTCGTGCCCAACATCACCTTCGGCTCAGACGTGATAAAGGCTGTGAGAAAGGAAACTAGTCTCCCCTTCTACACCCACCTCATGATTGAGAAACCAGAAAAATACATAGAGCAATTCGTTCAGGCAGGCAGCGATTTTATCTTCATCCATGAGGAAGCATGCACAGACCTGAGGGAGACACTCCAAATGATCAAAAAGATGCAGGTTAAGGCGGGGGTTGCGCTGAATCCCGGAACTCCCCTTGACAAGGTTGTGAAGGTTCTGGACACGGTGGATGCTCTCTTGATAATGACGGTGGAGTCTGGCTTCGGCGGCCAAGTTTTCATGGGTGCTATGTTGCCCAAAATAGAGGAGGCGAGAAAAACTGTTCTGAAAAAAGGACTGACCCTCGACATAGCAGTAGACGGAGGCATAAATGTGAAGACAGCGCCGTTGGCGGTGAGGGCGGGAGCAAACGTTCTGGTTGTGGGTTCCGCTATCTACGGACGAAAAGACGTTAAACGCGCAATAAGGAGACTTAAAGACAGCGTCTGTGCGTGCGCATAGCTTATTATCATTATTCTTTTATTTTAGGCTGCAATATCATTATTTATGATTCGATTTGGTGTGATCCTGCCGGATTATAAGGAGTTTAAATTAGTAAAACAAGTTGCTCTTGAATCGGAAGCTTTGGGATATGATTCCGTTTGGATAACCGATCATCTGTTCCAGATTTCACCACCATCCGGATACCGCCTCGAATGCTGGGCCCTCTTATCCGCGCTTGCCTCCATTACAACGAACATTAGACTTGGAACCATCGTTCTCTGCAACTCTTTTCGACATCCCTCGGTCCTAGCTAAAATGGCGGCTACTCTGGATGTTATAAGCAACGGAAGGCTAGAATTCGGCATAGGAGCCGGATGGTACGAAAGCGAATACCGCGGTTACGGCTTTCCCTTCCCTAAACCTTCCATAAGAATTGCTCAGCTGGAAGAAGCGGTTCAACTCATTAAGGAGATGTGGACCAAAGAGAAGGCTACCTTTACAGGAAAATTCTACCGTGTTGAGGAAGCCTACAACAATCCTAAACCAATCCAGAAACCCCATCCCCCAATTTGGATCGGTGGCCAAGGCGAAAAGCTCCTACTTAAGTTAGTAGCGAAGCAGGGAGACGGCTCCAACTTCTGGGGTACTACTCCAGAAATCACTAAGCGTAAACTTCGCGTCCTTGACATGTACCTAACCAAAATTGGAAGAGCCTTAAGTTCGGTTCAAAGATCATGGGCAGGTGACTGCGTGATCTCCCAAGACCCTGAAGAAGTAAAATCCACTGTGAAGAAACTTAGAGGAGATCAAGCTGAAACCTTCACCTCCTCAAATTTAGTCGGTACGCCAGATCAAGTGTTAGAACGCATACAACAATACATTGATGTCGGCATATCTTACTTCATGTGTGCCTTTCCAGACTACTCAAACTTGGAGTCTCTGCGGCTCTTCGCAGAAGAGGTTGTGCCAATGTTACCTTCAAGACGGTAGAACGCGCTCCGTTTTTATTCTCCGCGCGCGCATTCATGGAAGAACAAATTCAACATCTCGGAAATCGCAGAATTGTTTATATAGATTCGTGAGAAATAGCTTTTGAGGGAGATGAGACCTCAGTTATTTCAATCTCCGAGAAGAGAGAAGCCTTTCTCGAATCTCTCTTGGGGGTCCTCTCCCTCTATTCTCTGCTACATGTTTAATCGCATACTTTTTAATAAGGTTTATGCATTTTTTATGAAAAAATGCGTTTTTTGTTTCATGTGAAGCATTATTTGCTCTATTCTTTTTATTTCCTTTTCCTCAAGATTCTCTTTCCTTCATAATCCGTCATGCGCGCGCTATAGAATGTTTTTTATTTGATGTGTTGTTTATTACTACTCTATGAAGAAACTGAAGGACATTGACTATAAGATTCTCTTTGAGTTGATTAAGAACTCCAGAATAAGTGATAGAAAACTAGCTAAAGATGATTGGGTCTTCTCAGCCAACAGTCACAAGAAAGAGAGCATGGTTGGAAAAGGAACTGATTGACGGTTATACTGTTATTCCAAAATGGGAAAAACTTGGGTATCAGATATTTGCAATCACACTTATCAAGATTAAAGCGAGTATTGCTTCGAGAGAAAGGCATGAATCCGTTAGGAAGAAGGGACTTGAATGGTTAATGAGCCAACCAAATATCGTTATGTCTGGAGCATGCCGAGGAATGGGGGTAGATTCCTTCAACCTGTCGTTTCACAAAAGCTATTCACACTATGACGAGTTCATGCGTAACCTCAAACTTGAAATGGGGGATTTCATAGACGATATCAAAGCTGTTCTTGCGAATCTTGGTGGAAAAGAGCTTTTAAAACCTCTCCATTTGAAATACTTGGCAGAAGCAGAATAAAAGAGAGTAAACCACTGACTTCTCATGGGCTGCATAAAAAAACAAGCTAACCCAAGTCCGAAAGCGCGCGCATACATACCTTTATCATTTCATTTTTTATGTTTTGAATTATTAATTCATAAATACATAAGTTTACGCATCGTTAGAGCTATATTATTGAGTTTTTTGATAGGAAAACTTATGTTTAAGAGATAAGTAAACTCACTCGTATAACCAGAAAACGTATAGATGTGACTGGGGGAGCCATGCAGGCAAGGAAAGGAGATGAGACAAATCCAATGTCCCACGTGGCTCCCCCATTCACAGAAGAATATTGTGTTCGTCATATTTATTTTTTTCCTTTTTTCTGCAAAATATGTGTTAAGAAACAAAAAATATGAGGATGCGAATGCAGTATATATCCAATTTCGATACATTTTTCTTTGTCTGGATTAAATTCTGGTGCACATGGGACTGTGTTCCGCAAACCTTTAGTCATAGGTCATCCAGAGTATATCGCGCACGCGTGAACAACTCTAACTCGGATAATTATGTACAGATTCGGATAGGGCAGCCAAGAAAGCTGGCAGCGCGTGCGCATGTAACTGTGTTTCACCAGCATTAAATAGTATATTGAAGAAAAGTATTTATTGAACCCCGCGAACGTTTGAGGCTCTGAGACATTAAGCGTGAAACATCTAGGGAAAGGAGAAAATGAAGATGAAAGCTAAGAATTTGTTGTTATGTATCTTTTTCGTAGCAATTTTGGTTATAAGCATACTTGAAATTCTGCCTGCACCACCGCTTGGCCAAAACCCGGAGAACAACTCAAAGTTATCAGTTAATACAGCTGGACTGGGGTTAACTGAAGAATATAATGAAACATACCATGGCTATGTTCATGTTTCACCGGAAGATTCGCGGTATCTCGTTTTCGACGACGGAACNCCCTTCTATCCGATTGGAATCAACACGGGCTGGTGGCTCGACGAGTCACAAGCCCAGAACATGAAGAACCACAACATAAACCTAGGCCGAGTTTGGATGTGCTCTTGGCACATCAACATAGAACCCACGCTTGGAGTTTACAGTGAGTCCGCCGCCGAGGATCTGGATGACATTTTGGCCCTCGCCGAAGAATACGACCTTTACATCCAGCTAGTGCTGCTTACCTTCACCGACTTTGCTTATGAACATGGAGACCACTGGCGAATTGACAACCCCTACAATGCTGATAATGGGGGCCCATGCGAAGACCCGATTGATTTCTTCACCGACGAAACGGCCAAGTACTACTTCAAAAAGAGGCTAAACTATATTTTGGATCGATGGGGTGACAACCACCGCATCGCCATCTGGGAATTCTGGAATGAAGTAAGCTTGGTAGGCTGGGGATACCCACCACAGGCAACTGATGCAATTGTGAAGCCGTGGCACGAAGAAATGGCCCAAGTCTTCTATGAAAATGACACTCACCAAAGACCATTGACGACTAGCGCCCACGGCGACGTCTTCTGGGACCAAACATTCCTCTCTGACGCCAACGACATAATCCAAATACACACCTACGCAACTAGCAACCCGATCACCCTAGCGTCTATGGTAAGTAGCTACATCAAACGGTACGAGAACAGCGGCAAACCCGTAGTCATCGGAGAATACGGAGTAACTTCCGGCGACAAAGTGGAGTTCCTCCATAACGGTCTTTGGGCTGCTCTCGCTTCCGGCTCAGGATACTCATCTATGTACTGGTACACCAACCACTTTGAAATGTCAGCGGCACAGTGGGACCGCTACCTCTACTTCGAAACCTTCATCCGCGGCATACCGTGGCCTAGCCTAAACATAACCGAAGGAACAGCCGCCCTAAGCGGAGCCACAAACACGGACGCCTACAGCATCCAAGACAACTCTTTTGCCCTCGCTTGGGTTCTGCACAAAACTTCCGGCACCGTTTCAGGAGCAGAACTTTCTTTCTCCAACCTTACAAATGGCTATTACAATGTTTCCGTATATAGCGATTCAACCGGAACCTATCTCAGTAACTACGAAGCGGATGTCATCACTAGCGAGTTAACAGTTAACCTCCCAGACTTCACAACCCATTTGGCTGTAAAACTTGTCGGCGCCTTATCGGACACTCCGTATGGTCCCGAAGCGGCCTTCACGTACTCGCCGCCGAATCCACGGGTGAATGAAACCGTTACTTTTAACGCTTCAACATCGCTTCCCGGCTGGAACATAACCACCCAACCCATCGTTAACTACACGTGGGATTTCGGCGACGGCACAAACGCCACAACCTCAAACCCTATAATAACACATGAATACTCGTCAAACGACACCCACACTGTCACATTAAACGTCACTGACAGCCAAGGCTTGTGGAATACTACTCAGAGAATGCTAACGGTTTATCCGCCTTATCACGACGTAGCCATCATCAACGTTATCCGTTCTCCCGGCTACTGCTACAGCCTTTGCATTGACTTTGCATATCCCTACTGGACGAGTTTAGGAGACATCTATCCTCCTCCAGGACGGGAACTGGTTCCCTACCAATTCAACGTCACAGCCGCAAATCTGGGCGGTTTCACTGAAACCTTTGACGTTACCGCTTATTTCGAGAACGCGACGTTCAGGGGTGCGATGGGAACCCAGATCGTGACTAATCTAGTTCCAGGCGAGACGAGGACCTTGACGTTCACGTGGGATCTGACAGATTTGCCCGCCAGCACCAAGGGTAGTGAAGTGCGTTACACTTTGTGGGCGAACATAACATCAACCGTAGAGAACGAGACCTACCTAGGGAACAACTACTTGGTGGACGCTTCCGTAAAGATGCTTTGGCCCGGCAACACCAACAGAGACAACCAAATCAGTATTGCCGATGTTGGCCCTATAGTTTTTGCTTGGAAAAGCGAGTGTGGAGACCCCAACTGGGACTGCCGCTGCGACTACAACCGCGACGGCGAGATAGACACGTGGGACATTTCAGTAATCATATTCCAATGGGGCAAAATGCCCTAGGCCTAATGCGCGTGCACACAAAAACAAGAAAACCCCAAGTTTTTCAACTGCAAACGCGCGCGCAACTGCTCGGTTGGTGACACACTTAGGCTATGCTGTTTTGACACAGGGTAAAAAATATGTCACCATTAAAAGAATGTAGAGTTGTGTCAAATTGAAATGCGCGCTTTTCTGTTCCTTCCCGATAATCAGCTTTCTGTCAACAATCTGAATCTTTACTTTATCGCCTTTTCGCGCGCATGCGAGTTTAACCGTCTTTTGAGTTCCGTATATTTAGCGACGAAATCCAAGCCCTTTTATGTTCTGTAGAAAATGTTTCTCTCTTTTTTAAGCAATCCGTTTTCCGTTAGGATGCAAACGTACTTTTGAAGCAACATATAGCTGAGGTTAGCCCTGTAGAGAATCTACGTTGTCTTAGCTTACGCATTGGCGATGCCGAGGATTTTAGCCAAAACTTCAATTGAACCTCGATTCTCATTCACAAGCATTTCTTCAAGTCCTTACGCGCGATGGTGTCCCAAAGCACGTTTCAAGTGCTTGTCTGTTTACTGCTTCTCGATTTCCTGTATTCTTTGTCGCACACACTCTTTGATGAATTCGCTTCTGGACGTGTAGCCATAGCCAGGGGTTGCCGCAATTTCGTCTACTTGCTTAAGCAGGTCTTCTGGCAGCTGCACCGTCATCCACTTTTTCTTTTTCTTTAGTACCGTTTTCATGCTTTATCACCTCTGTGTCCAGTTGTAACTCAGCCGCGCACGCGAGTTTTTCGTGTTCATCCATTTTTCCGCTTATTTCTATTTTTTGCTCTCGCGACTCCTTTAGAGTTTTTTTCCGTATTGCCTCATAGATTTGTGGATGTCTCTTAACCCACTTTATTATACTGCGCGCGCGCATTTCATTTGCCTCAAGAGGAATTAAGTCATTAACGATTGTATGTGTTGATATTCTTCAACGAGTTTTAATCCCTTATCCGTTGTCTTATACAGCCTCTCTGGGTTTCCTAATCTTAAGAGTCCCTTCCCTACCAACAAATCTATATATCTATTTGATTGAAAAAAATTCAAATTAACCTTGTTAATTATTTGTGTTTTCTTTGCACCATCTTTGGAAACCCTAAGAACATCTACAGCTATATCAATTTTATCTCGCCTTTTAGAGCGTGCGAGAGAGTGAGTGAGCCACTCAGGATTGGGGCGATTTGTCTCATCTCCTTTCCTTGCCTGCGTGGCTCTCGCGCGCGCATGCTCATGAATCATAATATTTAACTCTTCGGAAGAGATATATATAAGTCTGATTATCGAAAAGCTTAATTATATATCTATGATGAAGCGTAAACTTATGTATTTATGAATTAATAATTCAAAATATGAAAAAAGACAAAATACTAAGAGTTTTATATGAACTAATTAATAATTCCAAAAAAAGTGACAGAGAGTTAGCAAAAGCGCTTAACAGTTCTCAACCCACAATCACAAGGATCAGAAAAAAGGTTGATGAGTTGCTAAAGGAACAAGGTTCCGCGATTTTGGAACGAACTATGGCTTCTTTCAGGCGAAAAGCTTAGAGAATAGCCTACGTTGTCGGCAATCAGCTACTTTTTGGAAAACTAGACTCAGGGATGCTAAAGAGGATTGATATGGAATTTTTAGTCATAATATATATAACAGACCTCTAAAATTGTATATTAAGGGAGAAAGGATAAGAGATGAGACTAAAAAATTCTCTTGTTTGCTCTGTATTTCTGATTGTTCTAAGTGTTTTCATATTTGTTTCAGTCATCCCCGTGTACCCTAATGCTTCAATACCAACAACGACCCTTTACCTTGATCCGCTATGCATTACGGCCACATCGGCAGGTCAAACTTTCACGGTTAACATTAACGTTGCGGACGTCACCAACCTTTTTGGATGGGATCTAGCAATAGAATGGGACCCAACAATTCTAGAATGCACTAAATTCGAGGAGGGCCCCTTTCTTAGCGATGCTGGAGCCACTTTGGAGTTCCCCGGAACGATAGATAACGTTGCAGGAAGAATTGATCCGCCGTGGGGGATTATCCTATCTTTTGGCACCACGTTTGGGGTCAACGGTAGCGGAACACTAGCCATTGCAACCTTCGAATCTAAGAAAGCGGGAGTTACTGCTCCACACCTGCTTTTGGGTGGAGTTAGCAATCTCATTGACTTTCCTTTTAGTAACTATATTTATTTCAAAGTGATTGATGTTTTTCCAGTTGTTGAAGGCGTAGATATCTACTACGTCGGCATGGTCAGGGGAAACTCAACCATCGAAAACTTCGCATTCAACCAATCCGAAGAGGAGCTCAGCTTCAACGCTACTGAAGACTCAATGGACATCGAAATGGGCTTCTTTAACGTCACCATTCCCAAATCGCTCATGTCGCCAGGACCAACTGAGGAATGGAAAGTTCTATTTGATGGCACAGAAGTAACACCCACCATAACGGAAAACGCCACCCACACTTCCATATATGTCGCTTACAGCCACAGCGCCCACAAAGTCCAAATTAAGGTCAGCGTACCCCCCGAGCCACCCCACGGACCAACCGCCAACTTTACGTATTCACCATCTGAACCACACGAGAATCAGATCGTTACATTCAACGCTTCAACTTCGCTTCCAGGCTGGAACGGTACCCATGAGGCGTCTATCGCAGACTATGCTTGGGACTTCGGCGACGGCAACGTCACCACCGTCACCGCCCCAATCATAACTCACAGTTACACCACAGCAGACAACTACACTGTAATCCTCAATGTCTCGGATAGTCAAGGCTTCTGGAACACAACATCAAAAACGGTAACTGTTTCACAAGTAATTATTCATAGCCCAACCGCTGTCTTTTCTTATTCGCCCATCGTTCCATCTCCAGGCGAGACAGTGACCTTTGACGCTAGCGACTCACTGCCCGGATGGAACGGAACTGCCGATTCTCCGATTGCCAATTATACTTGGGATTTTGGCGATAACACAACTGACACTGGCATGATTGTGAATCACATTTATGACGACGCAGGTGTCTATGAAGTGATCTTGAACGTTACGGATAGTCAGGGATTTTGGAATGCCACGTTAAAAACGATAACAGTTTCGATATTGCCTACGGGGTATTCTTGGATAGACCCTCTAGGTGATACGCAGCCGTGGTCCACAAACGCCACTATAGTTGCCATGGGAAACACGAGTGAAACTGACGCCGAGTTTGACGCTGCGAGGGACATTAAGGCTTTTTGGATGATTTACGACGATGAAACCGTCTGGTTCAGGATATACGTAAAAGATTTAGTTGACGACGATTCGCTGGAACTAGGGGCCATGTACCAGATCCACATATCCACTCGGGTGTGGATTTACGGTCAGACCGACTGTCAGAGAGACGGAAGGACATTCGTCGCTCCTGAAGCTGCTTGGGAGAGAAGCATCGGAATAGCCATGGAGAACTATGTCCTCCACGCTTGGATGGTGGACACCCTTACTGGACCTAGATACGGTTATTGGCGTGTCATAGACGATACTAACTCCTCACTGCATCAATTAAATCCGATTTTGTCAGCTATGGGCAACATGACGCTTGAAGCTAACTTTACTGACAACTACGTTCAGATCAGTGCGCCGTGGAGAGATCTTATGGTTGACGGGCAGATCCCTGAAACCTTAAACATCACCGTTATGTCCTTCAAGCCAGGAGAATGGCTATCCTATCCACAGCCATGGGACATGCCCTATCGAACCGCTTTTGACCCCGGCGCTCCAGGAACCAACGGGGACGAATGGAATAATTTCACTAGATCACCCATGTTGGGTCCAGACGCCGCAGACGTGATGCCGGGCAACCAAAGCGAGATCGATTGGAACTGCTGGCAATTAATACCTGAGCTATCTGACAGAAACCAATCCTTTGAGGAATCGGACATGATTCCCGAGAACACTGTTGACGGCTGGTTAACGGTCGAGGTTATATTCCCGCCTCCATGGATAGACGAAGTGCCGCCGGTTGCAGACGCAGGACCAGACCAAACGGTTGACGAAGACACGCTTGTGACGTTTGACGGATCAAATTCGACGGATGACTTCGGCATCACAAGTTACACTTGGGCCTTCATGGATGTAGCATTACAAACTTTGACGGGTGTAGACCCCACTTACATTTTCGCAACGCCAGGCACCTACGTGGTTACATTAAACGTAACCGACGCGGCGGACAACTGGGCAACCGACACCGTCACAATAATTGTCCTCGACAAAACGCCTCCGACAGCTGATGCAGGATCAGATCAGGTGGTTGGACAGAGAACCACCGTGACTTTTGATGGAAACGGATCCACGGACAATGTGGGAATCGCAGACTACACGTGGTTCTTTACAGACGGCACATTGAAAATCTTGACTGGCGTAGATCCAGCATATACATTTAACAACTACGGCAACTTTCAGGTAACATTGAATGTTTCCGACTATGCAGGCAACTGGAATGTGGATACCATGTGGGTAAATGTAACAGACACAACCCCACCTTTGATTGGACCTCTGAGCAGGGAACCAGAATCTCCGGATGCCATGGAGACCGTGATGGTTTCGGGGAACGTAACCGACGCAGAAAGTGGAGTGCAAACCGTGATTCTTTCATTCACAATAGATGGAGGCTTCACATGGGTGAACATCACTATAACCCTACCTATCGGAGACATTTACATTGGGGAGATTCCGGGATTGCCGGCTGGAACCACTGTGCAGTACAAGATTATCGCATATGACAAAGCTGGGAACTGGGCTGTGTATGAAAATGGAGAATACTATACGTATACCATTATTCCAGAGTTTCCGAACTGGGCATCACTTCTGCTGGTGTTTCTTGTATTCGCAACGGCCCTTGTCGCCCTGAATAAAAGAAGAGTGAAATCCAACAAATCAAATGAACAACCTTAAATTGCGTGCACATAAATCAACCTCGGAGGCAATACACATTCCCCTTTTCCTTCAATGCATTAGAACAAAAGTCCATAAAGCTTTATAGAGAGCGAGAGATTACATTAAGTACAAACAAATTAGAGGAAAGGAGAAAGAAGACAATGAAAAGAAGAGATATTATAAGTTTCTTACTGATCGCGAGTATGACAATAAGCATATTGATGACTATGCCACCAATGCCTGCAGCACTTGCTAGTTCACCTCCGCAACCACCCAACTGGGACTACGCATTCGCCATCAACGTGACTGATCCTGAAAACGATACTCAAGACTGGTCTTGGAATGAAACAGCCTTCATGCCCGCAATGAGCCCTCCCTACGAGGCTCCTTTGATGAAATATGGAAACACAGCTGAATGGGACAACGGTACTAACGATTGGATACCCGGCGCCCCCTTCGACGCAGCCAGAGACCTCACCCGATTTATGGTAACATACGATGAATTCTACACCTTCTTCAGAATATACGTCAGAGACCTAGTGGACAACCGCTCGCTTCAAATAGGCGCCTCCTACCAAATTGACGTAAGCGTCCGCGGTGGGGGCATGCAAGACTGCCAGAGCGACGGCAGAACTTACGTAAGTCTCCCCGTAAATTGGGAAAGAAATATACGGATATTTAGATCGAATTACACTGAAAACCAACAATTGCAGAGCTTTTCTGTCTTGCAGGCAGTGATAACCGATAACGGTTGGTTTCTAGTGGATGACAGCGACGCTACCTCTCATCAGGTTCAGTTTCCTCCACTGGATAACCTCACCATAATCGGCAACGTGACCGTCGAAGCGAACTTTGATGAAAACTATGTTCAAGTCGCGGTGCCCTGGGACGACTTCATAATTGGCGGAGAAATGCCGACGTATATGAACGTAACTGTCATGTCTTTCAAACCGGGCGAGTTTCGACAGGATTCAGGAGGGTCGCCATACCGCACTACCTTTGATCCAGGAGCTCCGGGAACCAATGCTCGAGAATGGAATATCGGCGACAAAGGCCCGGTTTGGGGTCCTGACGCAGCTGACGTGATGCCCGGAGACAAAGGCGAGATAGACTGGACATGCTATAACCTAATGAGTAAGAACTGGGATATCATCCCCGAAAACAGAGTGGACGGCTGGTACGACGTGACGGTCAAGCCTATCACCGGTCCCACAGCCGACTTTACGTATTCACCCTCTGAACCACATGAAACCTGGACGGTGACCTTTAATGCCTCAGGTTCTCTGCCAGGATACAACGGCACGGGTCCGGATCCGATTGTAAACTACACTTGGGGCTTCGACGACGGCACACCCATCGTCACAGAAGCCGACCCCATTATAAACCATACGTATTCAACCGCAGGCACCTACAATGTTAACCTGACAGTTACCACCGAATTGCCGCGCATGGGCTCAACCGTAAAAAAGGTAAGGATATGGCCTATAACGCCCTATTCTCCATTGCCTATCATTGATTACCTTCCTTCTACTCCAAAAGTCAACGCGAAAGTCAGCTTTAGCGGTTTAGCTTCGCACCCAGGTTGGAACGGCACCCATGACACAACCATCGTCAGTTACGAGTGGGACTTCGGCGACGAGTCAACTGGCAACGGCGGCACTATAGACCATACCTACACAACCGAAGGAGGTTACATAGTAACCCTCAACGTAACCGACGACGATGGGCAGTCAAACCAAACATCGGTACAGGTGACCGTGTCACCTTTAGAAGGCCACGGATATGTTCATGTTTCAAGCAAAAACTCACGGTATTTTGAGTTTGACGATGGAGCACCCTTCTTCCCTGTTGGAATCAACAAGGGCTGGATTCTGACCGACAGCGTCAACAGAGGAGACGGATATCTAGGAAAAGGAGATACAACACACACAGGTTGGTCAGCCGAACGATACTTCCAAGAAATGGCGACCCACAACATGAACCTCGTCCGAATCTGGATGTGCTCTTGGCATATAAACCTAGAGCCCTATGTACTAGGTGAATACGATGAGACGGCTGCTCAACAATTGGATTACATCCTAGGACTCGCTGAAAAATACGACGTTTACGTGATGCTATGCCTGATTCCGCACACCGACTTCACCACCAGCGGTGAAAACAAATGGTCTTTCAACCCCTACAACGATGACAACGGCGGACCCTGCACAAATCCAAATGACTTCTTCACAGACGCGACGGCCATATCCTACATCAAAAAGAGGTTCAACTACATACTCAATCGTTGGGGCTCAAACCGACGCATCGCCATATGGGAATTCTGGAACGAAGTAAACTTGGTCACCGGATTCACCGAGGCTGCTGCAAAATCTTGGCATGAAGCTGTTGCCCCTGTGTTTCGACAAAACGACACGTTCCGTCGACCATTGGCCACAAGCACAAGCATCCCATGGTACGATACACTTTATGGCACAAACGCAATTGACACGGTGGCGGTACACACCTACCAAGATTCAGGGTACTCAGATGGTCACATTCGAGTGGCAAACAGGGCTCGCGACATTGTGCAACACTACCACAACGATCCGGATACAGCCAACAAATCCGTAATAATCGGCGAATTCGGCTCATACAAAGAATATGATGATCCAAACTACAACCAGCCTGAATTTGAAAACAACGGCGTCTGGGCAGCTGTAGCTTCAGGAGCCGCTGGAACCTCCCTCGAATGGGCTTCTGACCTGTATGATATCGTCGGCGAAATGACAGACGACATGTTCGACCGATACTTATACTTCGAAAGGTTTGCCAGAGGCATCCCATGGGACGGAGTTGGTATAGAGAATGGCAATGCAACCGTAAGCGGAGCCTTACAAACGAACGTGTACAGCATCCAAGGGAAAGGATTCGGTCTCGCTTGGGTTCTTCACACGACTTCGGGCACCGTTTCAGGAGCCAAGCTGAACTTCACCGGCCTGCTAAACCACAAGTATACAGTTTATCTCTATAACGACACTTCAGGAACCTACATCGACCAGTACGACGTAATCGTAACATCCGGAAACCTAACAGTTAACCTGCCGGGCTTCACAACACACCTAGCTGTTATGGTTAAACTGGACAAGATAGCCGTACCCACCGACTATGCTGATATTCAAGACGCAATTAGTGCAGCCCACTGGCACGACAGGGTCGAAGTGAACCTAGGAACGTACTATGAACACTTGACTGTGAACAGGCCCCTGAAGCTTGTCGGAGAAAACAGGAGCATAACCATCATCGACGGAAACGGAACTGAAAAAGTCGTGAGGATAACCTCAGACAACGTCACCTTCAGCGGCTTCACCATAAGAAACAGCGGCGACAAACCATTAGACACTGGCGTCTCAATATACGGGTCCGAACACGTCACCTTCAGCGGCAACACCATGACAAATACCACTTTGGGAATTTACCTCTGGAATTCCAACTACACAAACATCTATCACAACAACTTTGTAGACAACGCCAATCAAGCCCAAATCGCAAACTCAACATTAAACGCTTGGGATAATGATTATCCTCCTGGCGGCAACTACTGGAGTGACTATGCTGGTGTAGACTTGTACAGTGGTGTGTTCCAGGACGGGACGGGCAGCGATGGAATAGGGGACACTGCATACGTTATTGACGGGAGTAACCAAGATGGGTATCCGTTTATGAGTCAAGATGGGTGGGAGAACTACCCGATCACCCTAGAAAGCAACGTCACAATAACTAACAAAACAGTTACAACCACAGAATTACACTTCAATGTTTCAGGTCCCACCGGAATAGGCTACGTCAACGCCACAATGCCTATGGGACTCAACGCTACTGCAATCAAAGTGTTCGTAGACGGCGCAGAGCTTATTCCACCGCCATTCCCAATTATCACCAACAACGGCACCCACTACTTCATCTACTTCGAGTTCGCCCTAAGCACCCGCGAAATAACCATTAAATACGCATCCGCCGCCGACGTAGCCGTCACCAACGTAACGCGCATCGCTGCGTCTTACTATGACACCGACTACGTCTATCCTAAGTGGTACGCTCCACCGCCGGGAAGAACACGGGCGCCCTACAAAGTCAACGTAACCGTCAAAAACCTCGGAAGTAACGCAGAACCCAACTTGCAGGTGGGCGTTTACTTCAAGAATGCGACGTACACCGGCGTTATAGGAACGACAGTGATTGCAAGTCTGGGTGGTGGAGCCGAAACAACCTTGACTTTCACTTGGGACCTCACAGCGTCCGTTGGGCGGCTCATCGGCAAAGCCACAATATTCGCCAACGTCACAGTTGTTTCGGATGACATCAACGTAACTAACAATGAATTCACTGACGGGCAAGTGTTTCTGAAGTGGATGGGCGACACGGACGGAGCCATCAGAGTCCAACCTAACATACGCAAAATTGACATTGTGGACGTGGGACCGCTGGTTATCGCGTGGGGAGCGACGCCTGGAGACCCCAAGTGGGACAGCCGCTGCGACTACAACATGGACGGAAAAATAGACACGTGGGACGTCTCAATGATCGTCGTCTACTGGGGCACAACCTACACAGACAAACTAATCGTCTGATAGAGCCACTGGGGAACGCAAATCCCTATTCCTCCCTTTTTTGTATAATAACATGAACCGAGTTTTGCGCACGCATTGCATATGACATGTCTTTTGCACGGTGATAGTATATGGTCGCTTTCCAAGAGCGCAAAGAGATGGGTCATTGTTCCGTAATGTTTTAGAATTGCGGACGTGTATATAACTTATGTTCGGGATGCATGCTGTGAGACAGCGGATTGTTTTTCTTCTTGCCTTCCTATTGATTATGCCGATTTTTCTTCCTGGACTTGGCTCACCTGATGCGAGAACATATTCTGTCACCAAAGGTTATTCGCCAATCTTGTCAAATGACGTCATTTGGGTTCCAGATAACTATACACGAATACAGTGGGCTATAGGTAATGCAACTGAAGGAGACATCGTTAGAGTTAGAGCAGGAATATACAATGGACAGTTAGTTGTGGATAAGGCTTTGGCGCTCATCGGTGAGGACAGCAGCACCACCGTGATAGATAGCGACGGCGCTTCTCCAGTTGTCGAACTGATTGCTAACGGCTCTCAAATCAGCGGCTTCACTGTACAGGACAATAAAAAGGAGGCATTGTACGGCATAAGACTCGCCTATACCTCAGACTGCATCATCAACAGAAATATAGTGAACATGTCCTATAGCGCGCCCGGAGGGGCACCTAGAGGCATTTGGCTTGGCAATTCGAACAACACTGTTATCAGTGAAAACGTGATAGTGAATGGTTTCAAAGGCATTGACCTTGTTAATTCCAACAACAACACTATTGGTTGGAACAACATCAGTGACATCAACACCGGCATTAACCTTCACCATTCCAGCAATAACACTCTCAATGAGAACATTTTGGCAAGTAGCGGGAATGACGGTATTTGGCTGTCCTATTCCAACAACAACACCATTAAGGGAAACACAGCGAACAACGGCTATGATGGTATTCACCTATATTCTTCTGACGGGAACATTATCTACGGGAACACTGTGAAAGACAACAGTATGATTAGCATTCGGGTGGAATATTCGGATAACAACACCGTCTGCGGAAACACTGTGGCAGGCAGCACGTACGGAATTCGCGTGCGTTCCGCTAGCGGCAATATTTTTTATCATAACAATTTCATGAACAACGTGAACACAACTTATTCTTTGTCTCTTAACACTTTTTGGGACAACGGCTATCCTTCTGGCGGCAATTACTGGAGCAGCTATGCTGGCGTTGATTTGTACAGTGGTGTGTACCAGAACGGAACGGGCAGCGACGGAATAGGGGACACTCCGCACACGATTGACGAGAACAACAGGGACAATTATCCACTCGTGACCCCTTGGAGCCCACATGACATAGCGATAATCAGCGTGGCAGCCTCCGCAAACGTGGCATATCCTCATTGGTATCCAACGATTACTCCACCTCCTGGAAGAACCTTGATTCCTTTTGAGATTAATGTAACGGTTAAGAATGAGGGGGACTTTGATGAAACTTTCAATGTCACCATCTTATACAACAACGAAACCCTTGAAACTGAGGCAGTTTCCCTAGCCAGCGCAGCATCAACAACCCTGACCCTCATATGGGATGTGTCGAACCTTTCTTTGGGGACGTACATCATGGTTGCAGAAGTTCCTCCTCTCCCTGACGAAACCTGGATACTCGACAACGTCATTGACTCCCTAGCCGTAGACGTGAGACATCCTGGCAATACCAATGGAGACGATCAAGTCAGCATCGCGGATGTTGGACCACTGGTTATCGCTTGGAAGAAAAAGCCAGGTCAACTCGGATGGGACCCCCGATGCGACTTCAACATGGACGGCGAAATAGACACTTGGGACGTGTCCATAATCATATTTGAATGGGGCGCCATGCCCTAAACAATGCGCGCGCATCTTTGACACGTGCACATNGTGACCGGGGCGTTGGCGTGGGATGTGACACAAAACGTGACACATAGAAAACCCACAAGTTTGAATGCTGCCCGTGCATTCAGTTGTTGCTTTTACCCCAGTTTAGAATAATTAAGGAAACGTCCCAACTGTCCACGCGCGCGTCACGGTTAAGGTCGCAACGGGAATCCCAGTTGGGGTCGCCAGGCTTGGATTTCCAAGCATTGACTAGAGGACCTACGTCACGTATGTTAACTGTGCCGTCACCGTTAACGTCACCGATGAGAACCTCAGAACTGTTGTTGGCTTGCACCATTATGTCGAAATGAAAGTTTGTTATTCCCTCTATTTCTGGTGATATTGCCAAGACGAATTCCAGTTCTACGACTTCTTGCGGCTCTATTGTTTGCCCTATATAAGTCCAGCTTAAAGTCATATAGTCAGAGGCGACCGACGGGTCCCAGTTGTCACTTCTCATGAAAAGAACCACAGTTTCGTCTCCTTCATTTCTGATGTATGCAGTTAACTCCTTCGTCATTCCAGGATACAGAGTACCCCACTCAATCGTGTAAACATGGTTTTGACAGCTACTTTCCCAGTAAACTCCTACGCCAACAGTCTCTATGCTTGCTGCACTCACAGAAGCAGTGGGGAAAAGAGACGAAAACGCAACGACAACACAAAGACCGAGAATTACCATCGCCAAGAAGAATTTCGGTCTCAGAATAGAGCTTCTCTTCGTATCACCCGATTCGACTGTGAACGCTCATCCCCTTCCCTTTTTCGGTGCATATGCACGCGCGAACTTGAGGTACAGTCTGTGTGAACTCGAACAAAAAGTTTATGGCACATAACACCACATTTGGCAAAAAAACATGCGTGCACGCGTCACAGAGAGTGAAACTCAGTTACCTAAAGGCTTATGCGCGCGCTAGAGTTTTTATGATGGTCTTGATAAAAAAGTTCATATATCCTACTGTAATGTGTCACGAGTCATGAAGAATGGAGCTTTGTTACTGTAAAGCTTTTTAAGGTTCTGCACAATAGATTTTAGACGTGGGTATAAATTAAATCTGTTATACCGAGGAAAGGAGAAATGGAGGTGAGACAATGAATAGGAAAAAGATGTTAGCTATTCTACTTACAGTTTCCTTCATAGTTAACTTAGCTATTCTTGCATCCCCATTAGTTACCACAGTTTCTGGGGCCCCCAAGATTAGTGCAATAACCTGGCCTGCTGCCACCAAATACGCGGATCCGTCAGGCGACACTCAGGCTTGGTCCACCAACATGACCATCGTAGGTGACCATGCTTCGCATCCTAAAATCAACACGAGTGAAACTGCTACAGGGAACCTTGATGCCGCCCGAGACATCACGCAGTTCTGGCTGGGTCAAGACGTAGGAAACGACCTTCTCGGCTTCAGGATATACGTACAGGACATTAACAGTCTCAACGATATTGTCTACGGCGCACAATTCCAGATCCAATGCGATTATGATACATTGGGTATGGATGACTGCCAACTTGACGGGAGAACATACGTGGCTATGGATGCCCTTTGGGAAAGAAGCATACTCATCGGCGCAGGAAACACCACTGCAGACAGAGACTATAGGGCGCCTAACCCTGAGGGAGGCGTTAGTGATATACGTAATACGGTTGTTCTCTCCGCCAGCGTGTCAAACACCCAATGGAAAACTATTGATGACACCAACTCTACAGAACACAACCTGAACCATCGTACAACTGGTCAGCAGATCAGGGCAGTCGGAAACATGACTGTATCCGCAGATTACACAAGTAACTATCTCGAAGTCACTGTGCCTTGGGTGAACTTCGAATACAGCGACGGTTCAAGACCCGTTGACATGCGCATAACTGTTATGTCCTTCAAGGCTGGAGAGTGGCTGCTCTATGAACCGTTCGCTCCATACCGAATGGCCTTTGATCCACAGGCTCCCGGTAACAGAACGAGAGACGCCCTTGGAAATATAATTGGAGGACGCGAATGGAAGCTCGGCCTTAAGGATTTCACTTGGGGTCCTGACGCGGCGGACGTTATGCCCGGTAACGTCGCAGAAATTGATTGGGACGATGCGCACAAGACTATGAACCAAGACTGGGACAAAAACGATAACAACACGGTTGATCAATGGCTTGATGTGCCAACTGGACCCCACGGTCCAGTAGCGAAATACGTATACGATCCGATCGTCCCTAGAGAAGGCAAAACGGTGACCTTTAACGGTTCAAGCTCACGTCAAGGATTTACCGGCACCGTATACAGCCCCATCGCCACTTACGAGTGGGATTTCGGAGACGGATCTGCACCAGCCGCTGGCGCTGTTGTAACCCACCCCTATACCAACGCTGGCTACTACAATGTTACTCTCACCG